>ENA-OUVC01001001-OUVC01001001.1-marine-metagenome-genome-assembly--contig:-NODE-1001-length-17379-cov-4.651543_pt1 | contig 17379 bp, 18 predicted proteins | sample MGYA00248622_ERZ508571 | MGnify/ENA primary metagenome ERZ508571 (study PRJEB26236, sample SAMN06267175) | marine metagenome | isolation source: Columbia River Estuary | place: USA:Columbia River... | reverse complement strand
TATTTAATGCATAAATTATTAATTACAATTAGCCTATTTAGCTTTTCATTAATTTTCTCTCAGGATATTAAACCAACTTCTGGAAAATATACGGCTCATAATAAAGGTAAAATGTATATTTATTGGGGTGGAAACCGCGATAGTTATACCAATTCAGACATTCACTTTAAGGGATCAAATTACGATTTTACCCTACATGATGTTGCCGCGGTAGATCGGCCAGTAGGTTGGCACGTTGACTATATTAACCCAGCAAAAATGACTATACCACAAACTAATTTTAGACTTGGATACTTCATTAATGACCATTATAATATCTCGATTGGTGTTGACCATATGAAATATGTTATGGTTCAAAGTCAATCGGCAAGAATTACTGGAAATTATCCAAATATATATAATTCAACAGTTATTAATAATGGAGTTGTAGATTTAACAAATGAGAGTTTTTTAACTTTTGAACATACTGACGGTTTAAATTATGTCAATTCTGAATTTTCAAGAGTGGATGATATTTCAAAAATATTCAAAATAAATGATACTGATAAAATCCAAATAAGCTTAACCGAAGGCGTTGGAGCTGGAATTTTATATCCAAAAACAAATGTCATGTTAATGGGAAAGGAACGTCACGACGATTTTAATGTAGCTGGATTTGGCGTTTCTGCAAAAGCAGGTTTAAATATTACATTTTTTAAACATTATTTTATTCAAGGGGAATTAAAAGGTGGTTATATTAACATGCCAAATATCAAAACTACATTTGATAATTCAGATAGTGCTTCTCAACATTTTATGTTTTTTGAACGAGTTATTGCCTTTGGTGGGATTTTCCAATTGTAATTGAAAACTAAACTTTATCAATCCCATTTTTAGTTTTAATAATAGAATGCTTTTTATTGAAAGAACGAATGCTATTATTTTTTTTCCAAATTTCAGGTGAAGAATACCCTCTACTATGATCTAAATGCACGCAAATTGCACTGTATCGGATTTGCTTTGAAAGCATCCCGTTATTGAACATGCGCTCTCCCATTTCTCGATCTTCCCCACCATATTGCATTTCATTATTGAAACCATTTACAGCTAAAATATCATTTTTCCAGCCTGAAGAATTGTGACCGTTCCAAGATCTTTTTGTTGGAGTAATCCAATTCATGAATTGAGCAATATATAAATTATTGGTCAGTTTAATACTTTTAAAATTCAATTTAAATCCATTGTTTTTTAACCAATAAAGTTGAAAACAATTTGAATTTATTATGTCATTTTCTGAAATTAATTTTGAAATTGAAAGAGGTAATTTAAAATAACCTCCCGATAAAAAATATCCGATTTCACTGTGTTTTAAATGCATTTCAACAAAATCTTTTCTAGGTATACAATCGCCGTCAGTAAATATTAAATAGTCAGAATTCGACTTTAAAATGGCTTTGTTTAAGATTTTTGTTTTTTGAAAACCGTGATCTTCATGCCAAACATGAATAATGGGGTTTTTAAATTTAGAACTGAATTGAGAAATTAAGTCTTTCGTTTCAGAGGTAGAACCGTCATCGGCAATAACAATTTCAAAATCACACTCTGTTTGGACACTGTATCCAATAAGTACCTTTTGCAACCATTCAACTGCGTTATATGTTGTGATAATTACTGAAACTTTCATTTTTTCTTTTGAAAAGTGAAAATACTATTTTTTCACAACTATTTATTCCAAAATTTCAATTTCTTTTTTAATCTTCTTTTTCTGAGGAATTGATTTTGAAAATTAGTTGTCATTTCACTAAGCGTTCTAAAGATTAAATCTTCTGATTCTCCGGATAAAATAGCATATTCATTACTCATTATTTTTATCATTTCAGCATGACTTGTCAATCGACAAAGATTTTTGATTCTAACATCAAAAGACATGTTTTTATGAAATGACATTCTATTTAAATCAACTAAATAAAAATCATAAACACCTTTTTCATTTTTTTTTATTAAAGTATTTCCCGGAGAATTATCTAAAAATTCAATTCCTTTTTGATGTAATAAATAGGAGAAACGAATAAATTGCCTTAAAATTATTTCATTTTCTTGAAATTCAGGCAATTGAAGAAACTCTCTAAATGTAAAATCACATTCCAAATGTTCACTGATATAATAACTATAATTCAAACCGAAAACGGAAGATTTTTCAATATATGCAATTGGTTGAGGCGTTCCAATATTATTTTCTAAAAGTATATTTGCATATTCAAATGAGCGCCTAGATTTTGATTTTCTGAAATATTTATAGATGATAGAATTAAGTAAGTGAGGTTTTTTAAATGATTTAATATTTACCTTCAGGTCGTCAATATCAAATAGCTTTATAGTATTTCTATTTCCGTCGGCAAATAAGAATCCAGAAGTATTAAATTTATCAATTAAATCAAACAATTGACTTTTTATATGAGTATGTCTATCGCTTACTTTTGAAGTAATCATTCTATTAATTTTTCACAAAAATAAATATTTTATATTCATTATATAAGCTATATTTGCTTTTAGTTTATAAAATATATTTTTCTTTAAATGAAAATCACATTAGTAAGCCTAGATAATTGGGGTTTTAACTCAAATATTGCTGTTGCTTTAGAAAAAAAAGGACATATAATACGGCACATTGATTTTAATGAATTTAAATATAAATACACCAGTTTTTCTCATAGAATTTATAACTTTTTATTAAAAACTTTTTTAAATAAAAATTTAAAAACAATTTTTTATGGTGAGAAAATTATTGAAATTCTAAAAGAGAATAATGAAATTCAAGATGTAATTTTGACAATAAAAGCTGATTTTATAGATTCAAAAAGTTTGTTGGAGTTCAAAAATTATACTAAAAAATCAATCACGTTTATAAATGACAGTTTTGCTAGATGCCCAAAAACAAAACCTGTACTAAAATACTTTGACGAAGTGTATTCATTTGAAAAAGAGGATTGTAAAAAATATAATTTAAAATTTAAAACTAATTTTATTTACAATTATACCAAAACAAATGATATTAAAAGTAATTTTAAATACCAATTATTCAACATTTCATCCAGAGATAAAAGAACCAATACAATTTTAAAAATTGCTCAAAAACTAAAAATAGATAACATAAACTATAAGATTTTTATTTTTGACAATAAGTATAAAATTAAAGAAAATGAATTGGTTACAGTAATTAGAAAATCCGTTTCATTAAATGAAGTTAATGAGTACATAGAAAACTCGCAAATATTGTTAGACATTCAACGAAAAAAACAAATGGGATTAACATTTAGGGTTTTTGAAAGTTTAGGATTACAAAAGAAACTTATTACTTCAAATGAAGATGTTAAGAATTATGATTTTTATAATCCGAATAATATTTTGATAATTGATGTTAAAAACCCCGTTTTCCCTAAATCGTTTTTTGAGACACCATATCAAAATATACCTGATGAAATATTGAATAAATATTTAGTAGAAAATTGGGTTGAATGTTTTTTAAATTAAAATAAAATGAAAACATCAGTAGCAATGTGCACCTACAATGGTGAAAAATTTATCAAAGAACAAATAGATTCTATTTTAAAACAATCAGTTTCAATAGATGAAATCATTGTTTGCGATGATGGATCTTCCGATAAAACCTTAAATATTTTAAATGAATATTCTGAAAAACATATTAATCTTTTCAAAATTTATAGTAATGAAAAAAATCTTCGTAGCTTAAAAAACTTTGAAAAAGCCATTCAACTTTGCTCAGGGGATATTGTATTTTTAGCTGACCAAGATGATATTTGGGTAGAGAATAAAGTAGAAAAATATATTGAATTTTTCAAAAAAAACTCCACCATTAACGCAATTGCATCTAATGGATATTGTATTGATGAGCAAACTAAAATACATGAAAAATATGCGGTTTGGGATGCTCCCCAATTTTTAAGGGACCAAAACATACCATTCGATTATTTTACCTTAATATGTCATGTGTCAAATGTTGCAACAGGTGCTTCAATGGCTATTCGAAAAGAAATAATTCCAAACATTGTTCCTTTTCCAGTAGTTAAAGATTTTCATCATGACGAGTGGATTGCGTTGATTACATCTAAAACAAATTCATTTGAATTGCTAAATGAAAAATATTTTTATTATAGGACCCATAAAAATCAACAAGTTGGTGGTGTGTTTTTTAATAAAAATAATGACGTTAAAAAAGGTCTGATTGAAATATTTAATATTTCACAAGAAAAAGCAACTTTTATCAGTTTTAAACGGAAATTAAAAAAATTATGTTTTGCTTACGTTAAGAGTGATACATTATTGCGAATTAACACAAAATACAACAATATTTTCGAAGAAAATCTAATACAAATTGAAAGTCTTTTTTATGAAACCAAAAAAAAATTTAAAAGATATAATCCTATTTTATATCAATTAATTAGTTTATCTGACAAAATTTTAAATAAAAGACAACTTAAATGAAAGCAATGACTGTAAGTGTTTTAATGATTACATATAACCATTCTAAATATATTAAACAAGCCGTTGAGAGTGTTTTAGAACAAAAAACTAATTTTGATTTTGAATTAATTATTGCAAATGATTGTTCACCTGATAACACAGATGAAATTATTAATGATATAATTAAAAACAACCCAAATGGTTATAAAATAAAATATTATAGTCATCAAAAAAACATAGGAATGATGTCTAATTTTATCTTTTTGACAGAACAAGCTATAGGTAAATATTGTGCTTTATGTGAAGGTGATGACTTTTGGACCGACAACTATAAACTTGAAAAGCAAGTGAGTTTTTTAGATTCAAATCTAGATTATAGCATTTGTTTTCATAATGTTCAAATATTAACTAATGAAGGTCTAATAACAGAAAACCCTTTAATAGCTCTAGATACTTCAACGATTCTAGATTTAGCTAAAGGAAATTATATTCATACTCCGAGTGTAGTGTATAGAAATCATTTAATTCCAAAATTGCCTGACTATTTCAAAAAAGCACCTGTGGGCGATTATTTTTTACATATGCTAAACGCAAAATATGGGAAAATAAAATATATTGATGAAAATATGGCTGTATATAGAGTCCATGAAACCTCCTATTGGTCATCAAAAAAACAATCAGAAAGAGAATTAATTTGGATTAAATTTTTAAAAAATATTAAAGAAAACTTTTCGCCTGAAATACAAATTCTAATTAAAAATCAAATTCACACACTAAAAAAAAATAATAAAGAAAAATTTTACAAAAAGATTTTTCGAAAATTATTTGGTGTTTAATATTAATAAATAGAAATAACATTTTTTTTTCAACTTCTTAATGTTAATCTTTATTTGTAATTTTGGTTAAATAAATAAAAAGCTTTTTACATGAAATTTAAATCACTTTTTTCAAAGAAAAATAAAAATAAAAAAACAGAGAACTTATCTGATAAAAACTATTTATTGGATAATTTTTATAATAATCTCAAACTTTTTGATTTTCAACCAAAACATATTGTTGATATTGGCGCTAATCATGGGACATGGACTCGGGAAGCATTGATTCACTTTCCAAATTCACATTACACACTTATAGAGCCTCAATATTGGTTAAAAAGTTCTATTCAGGATGTAATAGATGCCAATCCTAAAGTACAATTTCATGCTTTTGGTGCAGGTGAAAAGGAAGGAACATTTATGTTTACAATCGTAGATAGAGATGATAGTTGCTCATTTAGATATACGAAAGAAGAAGCGGACAAAGAAGGGTTCAAACAAGTTGAAATCCCTGTAACAACTTTAAATAATCTTTTAGCTAAAAGCGATTTACCTATTCCAGATATAATTAAAATTGATGCTGAAGGTTTAGATATTGAGGTTTTAAAAGGGGCTAGTGATTTTTTTGGAAAAACTGAAATATTTATGGTAGAAGCTGGAGTAGTTAACAAAATGTTTGAAAATAGTTTTTTGAATATCATTAATTTTATGGATGAAAAAGGTTACCGGTTGTATGAAATAACTGATTTAAATAGACCCTTTGAGCCAAAAGTATTATGGCTTGTTGAACTGGTTTTTGTGTTAAAAAATGGATATATTGATTCCAAAAAATTTTCAATTTGATAAACGTTACCAAAACATTTCTTCCCCCACAAGAAGAATACAATAACATAGTTAAACGAGCTTGGGACAAAATTTGGCTTACCAATCGTGGTGAACTTACATTGGATCTTGAATCAAAGCTAAAAGACTATTTAAATGTAGATAATATTATAATTACTAACAACGGTACAATTCCATTGCAAATTGCGTTAAAATTGTTAGGAAATAACCAAGAAATAATAACTACACCTTTCTCCTACGTTGCTACCTCAGCAGCAATAGTCTGGGAAAATTGCAAACCTGTTTTTGTAGATATTCATCCTGATTATCTAACCATTGATGAATCAAAAATTGAAGGTGCAATAACAACAAAAACAACTGCTATATTAGCTACACATGTATTTGGTAACCCCTGTCATTTGGAAGCAATAGAAGCAATTGCAAAAAAACATCAATTATCTGTTATTTATGATGCTGCACATAGTTTTGGTGTTAAGTATAAAAATCAATCCATTTTCAATTTTGGTGATGTAAGCACTTGTAGTTTTCACGCTACTAAATTATTTCATACTGGTGAGGGTGGCGCAATGTTTTGTAAAAACAAAGAGCTATTTGACAAACTATTTTATAGTCACAATTTTGGTCACAATGGCCCTTTAAATTTTCATGGATTAGGAATTAACGCAAAAATTTCCGAGTTGCAATCAGCAATGGGATTAGCAGTTTTTCCATACATGGACTTCATAATTGATGAAAGAAAAAAAGTAGTTGAATTTTATAATTCTAACTTAAATTTCAAATTAACCAGAACAATAGAAATTAGAGAGAATACCGATTGGAACTATAGCTATTATCCATTAATTTTTGATAATGAAGATACGTTATTAAGAGTTCAAAATGCATTGAACGAAAATAATATATTCCCAAGAAGGTACTTTTATCCCTCCTTAAATACAATTGAGTACATTAAAGCGAGCGAGATGCCAATTTCAGAATCAATTGCTTCACGCATACTTTGTTTACCTCTTTATGTAGGATTATTAAAGGAAGATATTGAAAAAATAGTAATAATAATAAATAAAGAGACATGTTAATTATAGGGGCAAAAGGCTTTGCAAAAGAAGTGCTTGAAGTACTTTTTCAAAATAATGATACCAAAAAAATTGCTTTTTTTGATGATATAAATGATGATGTTTATGGAAAATTATACAATGAATATCCAATTTTAAAAACTTTAACTGAAGTTGAAAACTATTTCAATTCTGTCTCTAAAGATTTTACAATTGGGATTGGAAATCCCGTTTTAAGAAAAATACTTTATGAAAAATTTTCAAATATAAACGGTGACTTTAAATCAACTATTAGCCCAAAAGCAAACATTGGAAATTTCGGTAATATAATTGGAGAAGGAAGTAATATTATGACTGGGTCCGTAATTACAAATGATATTTCCATTGGAAAAGGTGTTATCATTAATATAAATTGCACAATAGGGCACGATTCAAAAATAGGCTTATTTGTGGAAATTTCACCTGGTGTAAATATTTCCGGAAATTGCGAAATCGGTGATTATACAACAATTGGCACTAATGCTACTGTTCTTCCAAAAATAAAAATAGGAAAAAATGTAATTGTCGCTGCTGGAGCTGTGGTTACTAAAGACGTTCCAGATAATTGTATGGTTGCGGGAATCCCAGCAGTTATTAAGAAAGAATTATCTCCACTAACTTTTTAAATTAAAATGAACACAGATATCAATCAAGAAGTTCATAATGCGTTTGAAATAATTAAAGAAGGCGGGATTATACTTTACCCTACAGATACTGTTTGGGGAATTGGTTGTGATGCAACTAACCCTGACGCTGTTGCTAAAATATACCAACTAAAACAACGAGAAGAAACGAAAAGCATGATCGTTTTAATGAATGGTGAAAAAATGATGTATAATGTTTTTAAAGACATACCAGAAGTGGCGTGGCAAATTATTGACTTATCAGAAAAACCAACAACAATTATCCTAGATCAACCTAGAAATGTAGCTTCCAATTTAATTGCTTCAGATAATACTTTAGGAATCAGATTAGTAAAAGAGCCGTTTTGCTTCAAATTAATGGAGAAAATGAAAAAACCTTTAGTTTCAACTTCAGCAAATATTTCTGGACAACCTACCCCAATTGCTTTCAAAGATATTAGTCAAGAAATTATAAAAGGTGTAGACTATGTTGTAAATTTGCACCAAGATAAAATTGCTGGAAAACCGTCAACGATTATTAAATTGTCGAATGATTCCCAAGTGAAAATTATTAGAAAGTAACCCTTTTAAAAATTATAAGCCACGAATAAACGAATTAAAATGACAAATATCATTTACAAAGATGAAAGTTACAAATTGATGGGTATCTTGTTTGATATTCACAATAATTTAGGGAAAGGTTTTTCAGAAATTGTTTATAAAGATGCTATTGAATACGAATTTAAAAAATCTAAGATTTTTTTCGAAAGAGAAAAAGAATATCAGGTTAAATACAAAGAAGTGTTTTTAAAACATAAATTTTATGCGGATTTTGTAGTATTCAATTCAATTATTTTAGAATTGAAATGCTGTAAGTCAATTACAGATTCGCACATTGCGCAAGCAATGAATTATTTGAAAGTCTCAGAAAATAAATTAGCAGTTATTGTAAATTTTAACAATGACTCACTAGAATATAAACGAATAATTATATAAAAATTCGATTATTCGTGGCAAAAACCCTTAATTAAGAGGTGAAAAATGAATATTATAAAAGCATTACAGAACCCTGTCTTTAAAATAATCCAACAAGCAAGTTCAGAACTTAATGTTGATAGCTATGTTATAGGCGGCTTTGTACGTGATTATTTATTAGGAAGAGAATTTAAAAAAGATATTGATATTGTTGCTATAGGAAGCGGAATTGAATTGGCTTTAAAAGTATCTGAATTGCTTCCAAAAAAACCAAAAGTTCAAGTTTTCAAAACCTATGGAACTGCAATGCTGCGTTTTGAAGATACCGAAATTGAATTTGTAGGTGCTCGGAAAGAATCTTATCATTTTGAAAGTAGAAATCCTGTTGTAGAAAACGGAACCTTAGAAGACGATCAAAACCGTCGTGATTTTACCATAAATGCCCTAGCAATTTCTTTGAATAAGAACAATTATGGAGATTTATTAGATCCATTTAACGGATTGGAAGATTTGAAGAATAGAATAATCAAAACTCCACTTGATCCTGATATTACCTATTCTGATGATCCCTTACGAATGCTAAGAGGAATACGTTTTGCGAATCAATTAATGTTTGAAATTGAAGAAAAATCGCTGCAATCAATTGCGAATAATAAAGATCGAATAAATATTATTACTGGAGAAAGAATTGTTGATGAATTAAACAAAATTCTTTCTACAGATAAACCATCAATTGGATTTCTTTTATTATATAAAACAGGGCTTTTGGATATTATTTTACCTGAATTAACAGCTTTAAACCAAGTAGAAGAAATAGAAGGTCAATCGCATAAAAATAACTTTTATCACACTTTAGAAGTAGTAGATAATATTTGTCCGAACACCGATGATGTTTGGCTTCGCTGGTCAGCTTTATTACATGATATTGGCAAAGCTCCAACAAAAAAATTCAATAAGAAACAAGGTTGGACTTTTCATGGACACGAGTTTTTAGGGGGTAAAATGGCAAAGAAAATCTTTGAACGACTTCATATGCCACTAAATCACAAAATGAAATTTGTACAAAAAATGGTAATGATGAGTTCGCGACCTATTGTACTTTCTGAAGATTTGGTAACTGATTCAGCAGTTCGAAGATTGATATTTGATGCAGGCGAAGATGTTGATGATTTAATGACATTGTGTGAAGCAGATATCACTACAAAAAATCCAAAGAAATTTAAGAAATATCATAATAATTTTGAAATTGTTCGTAAGAAAATTATTGAAGTTGAAGAACGTGATCATGTAAGAAATTTTCAGCCGCCAATTACCGGTGAAGAAATCATGACCTTGTTTAATTTAAAGCCTTCACGTGAAATTGGAATTTTAAAAGAAGCTATAAAAGAAGCTATTTTAGAAGGCGATATTGCAAATGAATACGATGAAGCCTATGAATTTATGTTAAAAAAAGCAGCTAAATTGGGATTAAAAAAACTAGATTAATTATGAAGAAGTATTTTCTTTTTTGGACTAAAACAGCTTTGATTTTAGTTTATTTAGTTATAGTTGCAGGCGCATTTGTTAGAATGACAGGCTCTGGAATGGGCTGCCCTGATTGGCCAAAGTGTTTTGGATATTACATTCCCCCTACTGAAATTAAAGAATTATTATACACTCCAGGCAAAGAGTATTCAAAAGGACAAGTAATTATAAAAAATGAAAAGCTATTAGTTGCTAAAGGCCATTTTGTAGCTGCAAATAATTTTGAAAATACACATTGGGAAAAATATACCAAACACGAATATGCTATTTTCAATCCATTGCACACTTGGGTAGAATATATTAACCGTTTAATAGGTGCTTTAGCAGGATTAGCCTGTGTTATTGCTTTGTTTTTCTCCTTTGGATATTGGAAAGAAAATAAAAAGTTGGTTTTTCTAAGTTTACTGATTTGTTTCTTAATGGGATTCCAAGCATGGCTAGGAAAAACAGTAGTTGATTCGGTATTGAATCCTTATAAGATAACCACTCACATGCTTGCCGCTTTACTAATTGTTGCAGTTCAATTGTTTGTAATTTACTCCGTTCAAGAAAAGCAGAAAGAAAGAACTTTCAGCTCTGAATTCAAATGGGTTTTAGTAGCTGCATTAGGATTAACGATTGCTCAAATCATTTTTGGAACTCAGGTTCGAGAATCAGTTGACGCCATTGTAGAAGCTGGTTTACCAAAGGACGTTTGGTTGCAAAATCCTAAAGGAGGTTTCTATATGCACCGCAGTTTTTCAATATTAGTTCTATTTACCAACTTATTTTTGTTTTGGAGAAACAGAGAATTAAAATTAGGTTTTAATAAAATTAATTGGGTAATTGCTTTACTTTGTGTAGAAATTTTATCGGGAATTACTATGTTCTATTTCAATTTTCCTTTTGGATCACAAACGGTGCATGTTGTAATTGCAACTATTATTTTTGGTTTACAACTCTATTTATTATTGGAAAACAGTAAAAAAATTACAAAATAATACCCAGACTATATTGTCACATTTCGTTGTTTACATTACTATAAATGTCTAAACTATTAAAAAAAGATAAATTCTTAGATTTTTCAGATTATGGAAGGCCAATTGGAAAAATAATTGCCAACCAACTAAAAAATTCCCGCTTCACTCCTATTCACGTAACGCTAATGTTTGGACTTTCGGGACTAATTTCGATAGTTTGTATCTTACAAAACCATTATTTCTGGGCAGGTTTTTTCCTTGTTTTAAAATCGGCTATTGATGCGGCTGATGGTGAATTAGCTCGATTGAAAAACACGCCCTCTTATGTAGGAAGATACCTCGATAGTGTTTTTGATATTGTATTAAATTTCATGATTTTGATGACCATTTGTTACGTTTCAAAAACAACAATTTGGTTTACCATTTTGGCATTTATTGGGGTTCAATTGCAAGGTACTTTATACAATTATTACTATGTGATTTTAAGAAATAAATCGGTGGGTGGAGATACAACAAGTAAAATTTTTGAATACAAATCGCCACGAGCTTTACCTGGCGAAACACAAAAATCGGTTGATATTTTGTTTAAAATTTACACCTTAGTTTACGGAACTTTTGATAAGATAATTCACTTTTTAGATCCTGAAGCTTACAAAGTAAAAACGTTTCCAAATTGGTTTATGACGTTGCTATCCATTTACGGATTGGGTTTTCAATTACTAATTATTGCGATTATGTTACCAATGAATTTGATTGAATTTATAGTTCCGTTTTTTATCATTTACACCTTATTTATTTTTGTGATAATTGGAATTAGAAAATCGTTTTTTAAGGCTTAAAATCACTATAGAATAAATCGATAGTAATTATTTAAAATATTGTTTGTCAGTATTTTATAAATTATTACTTAAATTATTAATACAATTATATTTACCCAATCCAATTTTAAAAAAAATTATTTTTTTATAAAAATATACAGCATAATTATACTTAAAAAATACTCAAAAAAAATAAAATTAAAATACATTTTGAATAATTAAATTTAATATAAAATTCTAAAATATTAATTGTAAAACTGAGTAGTTTTCTAGCCCGGATACAAGGGAAAATCCCGCTTTATTTTGCGTAAGCAAAAATAAAGCGGATTTGGAATGATAGCCGGAATAGCTCCTAAAAAAAATCTTATTAACAAAACGGAAATGAGAAATCGAAATCTGAAATTTAATTTTAACTTTGTTGCTTTACAAAAATTAAGAATATGGTTTATAAATTTAGAGTAATTCTAGACGCGGAGGAAGATATTTTTAGAGATATTGCGATACTTTCTGACGATACTTTGGAGGATTTACACAATGCAATTTTCAATTCGTTTGGATTTGACGGGATGGAAGTGGCGTCGTTTTACACCTGTGACGATACTTGGAATCAGGAGGATGAAATTCCAATGTTTGATTCTGGAGATGTTCCAGGCGAGCAAAAAACGATGAGCGATTATCAATTGGAAGATTTATTAGATAAGCAAAATACGAAAATAATATACGTTTACGATTTTATAAATATGTGGACATTCCTAGTGGAATTGGCTGCTATTGAGGATCAAATTCCAGGAAATATTTATCCTGAAACTATTTTTTCTCACGGTGAAATGCCAGATGAAGCGATTGAAAAAAACTTTGAAGCTGATATGCACGATGATATATATGGAGAATTTGAGGACGACTTGGACGAAGATGACCTAGATATGTTCAGCGGTGACGACAGTTTTGAAGATTACGGATCGGAGGAGAATTGGTAATTCCTCTCCCCGGCCCTCTCCAAAGGAGCGGGTGACAAACTGAATAAAAAACTTGAATATAATTTTCTAGTCTTAATTACCTTTCTGGATTAATAAATATCAAACAAATTAATTAACACTAATTTTCACACCTCGTCTCCCTCTAATTTGGAGAGGGCTGGGGAGAGGAAAAATTTACTTTATGCTAAACCTATATAATACCCACATTGAAACGTTATCCATTCACAGAGTTGGTAATAAAAGCAGAAACGAATCTCAATTTTTATCAGGACAACCTTTTAATCTTACCGATGAAATTGTGCCTTTGATGAAGGAATATTTCTTCCGACCTTTCAGAGAAAAAGAGGAAAACTATTTCCAATTTGCACACGAAGTAGATTTGGATTATAATGAAATGTTCCAATTTGCTTCGGAAGTTTTTGCCAATCCGAGCAGTCTTCATGATGTTTCTAAGAAAATAACGAATCATTTATTTGAGCAATCGAATCATCCGCACATTAAAAACGGGGAAGTTTATGTTACTTATTTATCTAATGTTAATATTGATAATAATATAGTAGATGCTATTGGGGTATTTAAAAGTGAAGTTCAAACAGATTTTTTACAATTTGAAGAGCGAGGAACAACTTTAGAAATGATCTTGCAACAAGGAATTAACCTCAGCAAATTAGACAAAGGATGCTTGATTTTTAATTACAAAAAAGAGGAAGGTTATAAGATTTTATCTGTTGATAGTAACCGTTACGATGCGAGATATTGGCTAGAACATTTTCTATCTGTTGATGCTTTTCAAGACGAAAATTTTATCACTAAGAAATATTTGAAATTCTGTCAAGGATTTGCAAAAGACGTTGTTTTTCCTGCTGAGGATAAAAAACAAGAAGTGATGTTCATGAACCGTTCGGTGAATTATTTTGCTAAAAACGATCAGTTTGAAGAAAGTAATTTCTTAAATGAAGTGATGGACAATCCCGATTTAATTCCTGAATTCAGAAGTTACAAAGTAGATAAAGGCGAGAAATACAGTATTGAAGATGTGACTACTTTTCCTATTGCGAATTCGGCCGTTTCTGATGCTCGTAAATCAATAAAAAACGTAATTAATTTAGATACTCACATTCAAATTAAAATGGATTTTATTAATCCTGAAAGTGCTGAAAAATTTGTTGAAAAAGGCTGGGACGAAGAAAAGCAAATGTATTATTACTTGGTTTATTTTAATAAAGAACAAAAAAGCTAGATTAAATAATAAATATAAAATCCCTTAAATAAATAAGGGATTTTTTTGTTAAAAATTATAGTTTTTGTAACATTTAAAAACATTAAACGTCTTACATTTATAAAAAAAAAAAAATTTGGAAACTATACTTTCGATTAATAATCTGAACAAAATTTATAATAAATATGTTCACGCTGTAAACAATGTATCTCTTGAGATTAAAAAAGGAAATGTTTACGGAATTTTAGGCCCTAATGGAAGCGGAAAATCTACTACGTTAGGAATTGTTTTAAATGTGGTTAATAAAACTTCCGGGACTTATAGTTGGTTTGACGGTAATATGGAAACCCATGAAGCACTTAAAAAAGTAGGTGCAATAATCGAGCGTCCTAATTTTTATCCATACATGACTGCCAAGCAAAACTTAGAATTGGTTTGTAAAATCAAAAATATTGATTATTCTAAAGTTCAAGAAAAACTGGCACTCGTTGGTTTAGTTGAACGTGAAAACAGTAAGTTTAATACCTTTTCATTAGGAATGAAGCAGCGATTAGCAATTGCTTCTGCTTTATTAAACGATCCTGAAATCCTTATTTTAGATGAACCTACTAATGGATTAGACCCTCAAGGTATTCACCAAATTCGAGATATTATTCGGTTAATTGCTTCACAAGGGACAACCATTTTATTAGCTTCTCACCTACTTGATGAAGTTGAAAAAGTGTGTTCACATGTTTTGGTTTTACAAAAAGGTAAAATCCTATATTCGGGAACGGTTGATGGAATGTCTTCCAATGAAGGGTTTTTCGAATTGCAATCTGAGAATAACGATGCTTTAGAAAAAGTTTTAAAAGCCCATCCAGCAATTGAAAAAGTCATTACTGAAGAAGAAAATGTATTGGTTTACCTTAAAAGTCCATTGGCAGCAGCCGATTTAAATAAATATTTATTTGAAAATAATATCTTCTTGAATCATTTGATTAAACGAAAGTCGAGTTTAGAAGACCAATTTTTGGAGTTAACAAAGAATAAATAAAATTACAATGGCAATTGCAATTGCAAGATCAATATCAAGATCAAAATCAATTACAATAGCAATGTCAAAAATCAATAGCAATAGCAATAGCAAAAATCAATAGCAAAAATCTAATATCTAAAATCTAATATCTAAAATCATAAATATAAATGAAAAGATTACTTTCAATAGAATTACAAAAAATATGGCTCAGTAGATCAAGTCGAATATTATCAATTGCTTACTTTTTTATACTTTCTTTCATCGCTTTAATTGCCTCAATAAAATTTAATATTGGTAGTTTTCAACTTCATATTGCAGATCAAGGAATATTTAATTTTCCCTATATATGGCATTTTAACACCTATATTGCTGCCATCTTAAAGTTCTTTTTAGCGATTGTGATTGTTTCAATGATGGCAAACGAATACAGTTATGGCACCTTAAAGCAAAACTTGATTGATGGAATGAGCAAACAAGAATTTGTACTTTCAAAATTCTTAACCGTAGTCGTATTTGCAGCAGCATCAACCGTATTTGTATTTGTGATGTCTTTAATTCTGGGTTATAGTTTCTCTTCTTATACTGAATTTAGTATTGTTTTTTCTGATCTTGAATATTTACTAGCCTATTTTATAAAATTACTTGGTTTCTTTTCCTTCTGTCTTTTTTTAGGAATATTGGTTAAAAAATCTGCTTTTGCAATAGGTTTCCTTTTTGTGTGGAGTATAATTGAAGGAATATCAAAAGGTATTTTGAAGTTTGAAGTATTTCCAGAAGGAAAAACAGCCGATACTATCCTGCAATTTTTTCCTTTAGAATCAATGGGGAATTTAATTGTAGAGCCATTTTCAAGATTATCAGTAATTAAGAACATTCAAACTGCTATTGGTGGTGCAGGAAATGGAAAAGACTATAGCGTTCATTTTACTTCTATTTTAATCGTTTTAGCTTGGACTGCAATTTTCATTTTTCTATCCTATAAATTACTAAAAAAACGAGATTTGTAGTATATTTGTGTAGTTATGAAAACTACACAAAAATCCCTCTATTTCATATTACTAGTTTGCTTTTCGTGGGCGATAAATGGACAGTACATTCAAGTTAACGATACGTATACCGCACAACAATTAGTTCAAAATGTATTAGTTGGAAACAGTACTTGTGCTAACGTTAGCAATTTTTCAGTTACAGGAGATGCTTTTAGTGGAATTCAAAATAGTTATGGCTATTTCAATGCTGGAACAAGTAATTTTCCTTTTAGCGGGGGAATTGTATTAAGCACTGGAAAAGCTGCGTCTGCAGTCGGTCCAAATAATTCCATATTGAGTCAAGGCGGAACCAACTGGCCGGGAGATCCTGACCTAGAATTAGCACTCGGAATTTCAAATTCAATAAACGCAACCTCTTTAGAATTTGACTTTATTCCTATAACCAATAAAATAAGTTTCGATTATATTTTTTCGTCCGAGCAATATTTAATAAATGCTTCTAGTAATCAATGCAATTATACCGATGGTTTTGCTTTCTTATTAAAACCGACAGACAACTCGACCCCTTATCAAAATTTAGCCATTGTTCCAGGAACCAATATTCCAGTAAAAATAAACACGGTGAGAGGAACAGGGAGCGTTTGTCCTCCAGCAAATCAATCTTATTTTGATGCATTTAACGGGATCAACCACCCCACCAATTTTAATGGTCAAACAGTAATTATGAAGGCCGAAGCAAATGTAATTCCAGGGAGACCTTATCATATAAAATTAGTAATTGCAGACCAGGGAAACAATTTATATGATTCAGCAATTTTTCTGGGAGCCAATAGTTTTAATGTTGGGGCTAATTTAGGTTCAGATAAATTAATTGCTACTAATAACCCTATTTGCGTAGGCGAAACTTATGATTTAGACGCCACAATTCCTGGTTTAAACTCTTATAAATGGTATAAAGATAATTTTGAAATCATAGGCCAAGTAAATCCAATTTACACCGTTCGAGATTCAGGAGTTTATAAAGTAGAAATTACATTAACAGGAACTACCTGTGTTACCAATGATGAAGT
>ENA-OUVC01001000-OUVC01001000.1-marine-metagenome-genome-assembly--contig:-NODE-1000-length-17383-cov-4.475558_pt1 | contig 17383 bp, 17 predicted proteins | sample MGYA00248622_ERZ508571 | MGnify/ENA primary metagenome ERZ508571 (study PRJEB26236, sample SAMN06267175) | marine metagenome | isolation source: Columbia River Estuary | place: USA:Columbia River... | reverse complement strand
TATAGGAAATGTGGCACTTTATTATTAATTGTTGATCGCAATACATTACTAAAGCCAACTAAATTACTGTTTACATACTTATCTGTTTCTTTTAGTGGCAGCCTCACACCAGCTTGAGCAGCAAGATTAATCACAACATCGGGTTTACTTTTAATCACTAAATCATCAAACTTTGCATCATCTACGATATCTAAATTAACTACTTCTATATTTAAAGGTTCAAGTAACTCTTTAACTCTATTATTTTTTAGCCCTACATCGTAGTAATTAGAGAAATTATCTATAGCAATTATTTTATTACCCTCTTTTGCCAATTTATGGCAAAGGAAACTCCCAATAAATCCTGCAGCGCCCGTGATTAAATATTGCATTATGAGGCTATTCTACTTGATACAAGAATTAGCAAATTCACTTGGAAAGTATAGGTAATCTCAATAAGATTGGTTCAAAATGGGGGCAAAATTTGCAAGCATCTAATCTTCTAGTTATCAATTATGCGATGGATGAAAAGAGTCAAGTTTTCTCCCACCAAATAGAACTAGTAAATCAGCTATCACCAAAATTTGACCAAATCACAGTTCTAACTGCTCAGGTAGGAGTCTGCAACACTGAGAAGAATGTGAAAGTAATTTCATTTGATTGGGTAGAAGGAAAGAGAGTTTCAAGCCTAATAAGATTTTTAAAAATATTTATAAAAACTATTAGAAGTGAAAAGTTTACCGTTTTATTCTCTCATATGACATCAGTTCAATCTGCATTCATCTCACCAATCACTAGAGTTATAAAATTAAAACACTACCTTTGGTTTGCACACACCAGTAATGGTATTTTATTAAAAGTTTCTAGATTACTTACGAATGGAATCATTACCTCAACACCGGGCTCTTGCCCATTAAAGGGAAGCAAGGTTTACCCAATTGGTCAATCAATAAATAGCAAAAAATTTAGAAAGAAAAATTCTAATACCCAGCCTATAAAGAATTTAGTACATATCGGTCGATTTGATCCTTCAAAAAATATCAAAGAAATAGTATATGAAGTGAAAAAACTACGTAGTAATTTTCCAGATTTAAAATTAGAAGTAATTGGATCACCTTCCAGTGATAGATTTAAAGATTATGAGTCAAATGTAAAAGCCAAATTTGATTTAGAAGTCCAATTAGGTTGGTTAAAGTTTACTCCCCATATACCAAGAAGTTCATTGCCAGAAATTCTTCAAACATATGATTGCTTTATTCATTCATTTCAAGGCTCACTTGATAAAACAATAGTTGAAGCAACTTTTTCAGGATTACCAGTAATAACCATTAATAATGAATACAGAAAGATTTTTGGAAGTTGGAATTTAACTAATAAAGGCATGAACAACTCTTTAAAGGATGAAGCTGAACTACTTTTGAATCTAGATGGCAGTAAACGCCAAAGTGAAGTTGATCGCAGGTATGAGGTAGCAATTGAGCAACATGAGTTAACTGGCTGGATAGACAGATTAGTTTCTATCCTTAAATCACGTTAAGACCAAAGTGATTGCGTACTCATATCTAGTGATTTTTCTTAGGTAGACTTACCTAATGGAGATCCTCACGACTGTGTTATTAGTTGCCGTTAGCCTAATTTTTTCAATTTATTTAATTACTAAAGGCGCTCGAGGAATGAAGAAGAGTATTAAAGAACTTAAGGAAGGCAATAACTAATGGTTTTTTCTATTCCAGAAAATCTGCACCCAGAGTTAATGCCACTTGCTTGGTTAATTGGCACTTGGCGAGGAAAAGGTCGCTGTGAGTATCCAAATATAGAAGGCTTTGAGTTTGCTCAAGAGGTTTCATTTAATCAAGATGGGCAAGATCATTTAAATTACTTTTCAAGAACATGGGTAATTGATAGTAATAGTGAGATTGTTAAACCATATGACAGTGAGGTTGGCTATTGGCGCCTGCGTGATAAAGAAGTACTTGAGGTAGTTCTTTCTCATAACTCTGGCACTAATGAAGGCTGGCTTGGATTAATACGTGGACCAAAGATTCAACTTGCAATGGATAAGGCATATGAATCACCAAGTAAGAAAGCTATTGATTCTGGATCTAGGTTATATGGATTAGTTGAGGGTCAATTATTCACCTCACTAGATGTTGGCAAAGATGGCCATGATCTTCAGGCTTATATGTGGTCATCCCTTGAGCGGGCAGGCTAGAAAATTCACTAAAGAATTTGTAAGTTAGAATTAAGCCATGAAGCACAGCAAAAAATCACGCATTGCAACCTTAATGGTGCACACCTCACCTCTTGATCAAGCAGGTATGGGAGATGCTGGTGGCATGAATGTTTATGTTGTTGAGAGTGCTAAGAAGATGGCCCAAGCTGGTGTTGGCGTAGATATTTTTACTAGAGCAAATCATGCAAATCTGCCAGAGTCTGTTGAGATAGCAGAGGGTGTAAATGTTAAGCATTTAGTTGCAGGACCCTTTGAAGGATTATCTAAAGAGGAACTACCTAGCCAATTAGGCGCACTAACTAGCTCATTTATGAATTATCAAAAAGAGTTACCAAATGATTATTACTCACTGCTTCATTCACATTACTGGATATCAGGCCAACTAGGTTGGATGGTTAGTGAGCGAACTGGTATTCCATTAATTCACACCATGCACACCACCGCAAAGGTTAAAAACTTAAATCTTGCCGAGGGTGAAACACCTGAGCCACACACAAGAGCAATAGGTGAAGAACAAGTTATTAAAGCTTCCACTGGCTTAATTGCTAACACAGATGCTGAAGCAGCATCTTTAGTTTCACTCTACGATGCTTGTCCAGATAATGTTTTTGTAGTTGCTCCAGGTGTTGATTTACAAACCTTTTCACCAGGTGCTGGTAAAGCATCTGCTCGGGTTAAATTAAATATTGCACCCGATGCCATAATGATTACCTTTGTTGGCCGTATTCAGCCCCATAAGGGCCCTGATGTATTACTAAGGGCAGCTGCTGAGATGATCTCTCACTCACCACATCTTCGGGCAAAGCTTGCAGTTGTGATTATGGGTGGTGCCTCAGGAAGTAGTGATGAGCTTGAGAAACTTAAAACACTTGCAAAGTTTTTAAAGATTGAAGATGTTACCCACTTTATTAATCCTGTCCTTCGTGATCATTTAGCTGATTGGTATAGAGCAAGTGACTTAGTGTGCGTGCCAAGTTACTCAGAATCATTTGGACTTGTGGCCCTTGAAGCACAAGCTTGTGGCACACCAGTTGTTGCAACTGCAATTGGTGGACTTCGAACTGCTGTATCTGATGGAATCTCAGGTTCATTAGTAGATGGTCATGATCCAAAGGCATGGTCAGCAGTTATCTCTAGATTAATTACTGAGCCTGCTAGAAGGCTGTTGTTATCAATGGGCGCAGTTGAGCATGCATCCCACTTTGGTTGGGAGAACACCGCTAGAAAAACCTTAGATGTATATGACTGGGCGTTATCTAAACAAACTAGATCAAAACTACGGTTGGCAGGCGATGCTTGAGCCAGCAGCTGTAATTGATGATTTTCTAGAAAGCCATGATTTAAATTATGAGCAAAAGGATGAAAATACTTATCTAATTACGCTGCCAGGGGATGCAAAGCAGCAGACTCATTGCGCGTTAATTATTGGAGATCACTCGCTAAGTATTAACGCATTTGTAATTAGAAAACCTGATGAGAATAAAGAGAAGGTTTATGAGTATTTGCTTAATAAAAACGCCAGTATGTATTCAATCGCATTCGCTATTAATGAGTTAGGTGATATCTATTTAGTAGGCAGGCTGCCACTACCGGCTGTTAATGAACAAGAAATAGATCGCATACTAGGGGCAGTACTGCAATATGCTGACTCATCCTTTAATCCACTACTTGAGTTAGGTTTTTCATCGGCCATAAGGCGTGAGTGGGCTTGGCGGGTTTCACGTGGTGAATCACTGGCCAATCTAAAAGCGTTTGAGCATATAATTTAAAACAGATTACTACTAGTAGTTAGTTATTTTAGTTTAAACCCTTTTGGACACTTAGGGTTAACACCACTTACTTTCTTAGTAGTTTTTCCTTTAACGCAACTTATGCTCTTCTTAGCACCAGCCGGTGGCGCAGTAACAGTAGGAGTTTTACTCTCTGCTGCGGTAAAGGTAAGTGTTCCTCTACCTAGTACGTAATCACCACCTTTTGCCTCAGGAAATTTGGTGTAGTAAATTCGAAAAACTCCGTTAGAACTTTCATAACCTGTTGGATCTAAACCAACTAAACCAGGGGTAGTTAGCATTTCAGGTGTACTCCAACTTAAACCATCTTTTGACGTACTGATAAATAATTGTTGTTTTCTAGAGGAGGTACATGCGATATCTGCCATAATCATTACGTAATCATTTGCTTTAGCTCTTAAAATTTCAGTGTCAACATATCCGTTTTCAAATCGCCAACCAGGCTCTTTAGTAAAACTAATTCCATCTGTTGAAATATAAGAAGCTATTTTTTCTAAACATTTACCAATCACTGGACTTTCAACTATATAAATTCTTACTCGCCCATCTGGAAGCAGTACTGCATCTGGTACTCCCCAGGCCCTAGTACTTGTTGGCACCTTCATATCTTCAGTTGTTGCTGTGCGAGTTCCAATGCCAGTGCAGTTTGCATCTAGGCATGGCGCTGAATAAACCTGCTGAGACTGCGGATCCATATCTTTAAAGTAAGCACGTTTAGACCCATTTGGGAAAGTAACAACTGTAAAATCAAAACCAAGACGGCCAGTAAGACTTACTGGTGTACACACTCCAGCATCATTGCAATCACTTGCGATAGTTCCCTGCGCGCCATCTGCGCGCCAAACTCTATCGACGCCATTAATTCTCTCAACATGGGCGGATGCGCCATTCATACCTAATGTGACTGCATCTTCACTCATTCGCCAAGTTGATGCTTGAGCTACAGAAATGGATGAAAAAGTGGAAATAAACAATGCAAGAATAACAAGCCTAATGGTTGGTTTCATAAGAGAATTTTTATAGATTGTAGATATTTCTGTCAAGCATTACTTGGTTAAAATTCAGTAAAATATTAACAAATACCATGAGATAATTAGGCTATGAGTTACAAATTAATCTTACTTCGCCATGGTGAGAGCGAATGGAATGCTAAGAACTTATTCACCGGCTGGGTTGATGTTGAGCTTTCAGATAAAGGTCGAGGTGAGGCAGCCCGTGGTGGTCAGTTACTAAAAGAGGCAAACCTACTTCCAGATGTTCTTCACACATCCCTTCTAACTAGAGCGATTAACACAGCAGATATAGCACTGGCTAGCGCCGGCGTAGTGGGTATTCCAATTAAGCGCAGCTGGCGGCTTAATGAGAGACATTACGGCGCCCTGCAAGGAAAAGATAAGGCAGCAACTCTTAAGGAGTATGGCGAAGAACAATTTAAATTATGGCGTAGATCCTTTGATGTGCCACCTCCACCTATTGCAGATGATGATCAGTACTCACAAAAAAATGATGCTAAGTATGCAAATCTAGGTGAGTCACTTCCTAAGACTGAGTGTTTAAAAGATGTAGTAGCTCGTGTTATCCCCTACCTAAATAATGAGATTAATAATGATCTAAAAAGTGGCAAGGTAGTTTTAATAACAGCGCACGGTAATTCAATTAGAGCAATTGTTAAGTATCTAGATAACATCTCTGATACTGATATTGCAGGTGTTAATATCCCAACTGGAATTCCGCTTTTATATGAATTAAATGAGAGCTTTGAGCCAATTACTAAGGGTGGTAGGTATTTAGATCCAAAAGCTGCAGCGGAAGCAATTGCAGCCGTTGCTAACCAAGGGCGCTAGATACTGGCTTAAGAAAATTCACTCGCCCAGCCCATTGGCCAAGGGAAGGTTGAATTGGAGATTTTAAAATATCTTCAAGTACAGTGGCATAGATATCTCTAAAATCTGTAGTAATTGCTAAGTCACCTTTAATTAAATATTTAAGTGATGGCTGATCACCGTAGTAGCCACCTTTAACGCCGTTACCAACAATAAATACTGGCCCAGATGTGCCGTGATCAGTTCCTTGTGAGCCATTAGCAGCCACTCTTCTGCCAAACTCACTATAAATCATGATTGTTACATCTTCTGCTCTAGTTGTAGTTTTTAGTTGAGACATAAACCTAGTGACAGAGTCTGAGACCACACCTAGTAAAGATGCTTGCGCATTTGCTTCATCGGCGTGAGTATCAAAGCCGCCAAGTGAGACTGACCATACCTTTGTTGGCGCATTAGCTGCGATTAACTTTCCAACCACATCTAGCTGCTGGGCTAGGTTGTTATCACCACCAGCATTTCCACCATTTATAGTTGGTAGGTCAGGTGCGTTTAGTACTGGTGTTTTTAAAATAGGTTGAACAGTTTCTGAAAGATTAAATAGATTACGCATTGATGTTGCAGCTGCTGCCATTAACTTTGATTCACCTTTTAGAGGCTGTGAGAGCTGAGCACACTTATTAGCCAAAGAACCGGTTGGCACAACTAAGCCGCCAAGTGGAAGGGCTGAACCTGATCGTTTAGCACCAGCTAGTAATGGTGGTAATACTGAACCAAGTGATATTGCAAGAAGTGGATCCTCTGGTTGGGAATCAATCCAACGACCTAACCAACCTGTATTTATATTTCGATCAGGAGAGCCTGTTTGCCACTTTGCCATTGATGAAAAGTGTGAGTAATCAGGGTTTGGATATCCAACCCCGCGAATAATTGCTACTTTGTTTTGATCCCATAAACCTTTTAATCCTTTCATTGCAGGATTTAATGCTAACTCTGAGTCAAGTGGCAGCATGTTTTCTGCTTTATAAGAAACTTCCGGCCGGGACGAGTAGTAAGTTGAATCTGTATAAGGAATTAAAGTATTAATCCCATCATTTCCACCATATAAAGTAATAAGTACAAGAATTGGAGTCTTTGGCGGCAGCGGGCGACTTATAGCAGCAGCTGCAATATCTTCAATACTAAGTAATGGCGCAAATAAGCCAGTTGCAATTGAGCCACCGGTGTATTGCAAAAACTTACGGCGTGTAACTTTAAGCATACTTACTCCTTTTCTTTAGATTAAGCACTGACAACATATTCCGGGCTACATAATGCTAAAAGTGCGAATTGCTCAGGATCGGATGAAACTGAGTTTAAAGTTGATTTAGTTCGCTCACTCCATTGATAAACACCTAGCCAGTTTTGACTCTCAGTAACTCTATTGCCCACAGGAATACTCTTTAGTGCTTCTAATTTACTTCTTTTAATTAGCCAATTTGCAAAATCAATTCGATAGAGAGAGCTAGCAGAGCTAAGCCATGCTGCCTCAGCCGGCCATCCGCCGACATTAGGAGGTGCGAATGGAACTTGTCCTAATTTATCTAAATAATTAAATAACCTGCCACTAGTCTCAAGTTTTGAAGGAATGAGCTCTAGTGCGCGGCAGGAAGCTACAAACCATTCAACTGGAGATTTAACTAATTCATACTTTGGATTTGCTAGTAAATTTGATTTAGCAGCAGCGGTAATAGCTGGGTAAATTTCACGTTTTGAAAAGGCTTTTTTAGCAACAAAATTAGCAGGCATCGGCTCAGTACTTGAGATAAAGCGATACCAAATTCGCTCTGCTATAAAATTTTCACAATCAGCTCGATCAACTAAAAAGTCAGATAATGTCTCACCTGTGAAGGTATTAGTAGTACCTAGGATGCTAATAGCGTTTGTGTCTTGACGCTTTTGATTTAATGTAACTAGGCCATTACTTCTAACAACTTGATACCCAGTTAGCGCCCGAGCAGCAGCTTTCACATCATCTTCGCTATAACGATTAACACCTATTGTGAAAAGCTCCATTAATTCTCTTCCTAAATTTTCATTAGGGGATTTAACGCTATTAGTTTGTCCATCTAGCCAAATCTGTAGTGCGCCATCATTAACCATTGCCCGCGACATCACCTTAAAATTACCAAGTGAATTAGCACGCAGAGTTTGATTTTGTTTATACATTACTAGTGGAAAATCAACTTTTTTAATTGAGGTAGCCCAGTGACCATGCCAAAACCAAGTCATTTTTTCTTTTAGTCCATAATTTCCTAAAACCATTCGGTCAAGCCACCAAAGAGTTAGTTGATCTCTATCATTTCTGAGCGACGTAGCAAAATCAATAATTTCAGCAGAGTTTGGTTTAGGCCGCTGCCCTAAATCACTTAGGTTGAGATCCTTAGTCTCGTTAAGTCCTGGGTCATTTTCAGAAATTTTAAGAATTTTATTTTGTGTTTTCTTTAAGCCTGCTTTTAAATCTGCGGAAAATTCACCAGGTTTTGGGCCAAATCCAAAACGATTGTAGAGGCGGCTAATTTCTAGGCGATTTTTTTCCATAATCAATGCTACCTTGGCAAAAGGTTAAGTCAGAGAAAACTAAGTGAACTATAGTTGTATTCTAAGAATTGACTTAAAACTAGGATTATTGTTTTGCGTAAGCTCCAGTTACTAAGAAATAAACCCGGCGGGCGATGGAAACAGCATGATCAGCGCATCTCTCGTAGTAGCGAGCAAGTAGAGTCATATCAATTGCAGTTTCAATCCCATGCTTCCAATTTGGATCAAGTAGGGTCTGAATAATCTTGCGATGTAGTGCGTCAATTGCATCATCATCATTTTCAAGCTCAAGTGCCTTATCAGTATCTCTACTTTCAATTACATGAGACATCTTTTCGATAATTTGAACACAAACTCGTCCCATCTCCTCAATTGTTAGAGATAACTCAGGTGGCACAGCAGTTGCTGGATAGCGCATTCGTGCAGATTTTGCGATGTGATGGGCTAGATCTCCCATGCGCTCAAGATCAGCGCTCATTCGAAGTGAGGTAACTAAGGTGCGAAGATCTGAGGCAACTGGTCCTTGGCGAGCAATTAAATTAATTGATCTTGCATCTAACTCATGTTGAATCTCATCAACTACAGCATCTTCAGCAATTACTCGCTCAGCAAGTGCTAGATCAGCGGTGAGTAGTGAGGTAGTGGCATTTTCCATAGCAGTTTTAACAAGACCGGCCATCGCCACCAATGTGGCAGATACGGAATTTAACTCTTCTTGAAATTGCTCACGCATTGGCTAACGGTAGTCCCAAAAGCCATATCGTGCGGGGAGGTGAGTGAACAGGTCTTTAATAATTGGTTAAAACTAGGGATATTGCCAGTAATTTTGTAGATCTGGTTAACCAGATGCGCAACTAACTCCTACCATAAGGGGGTGATCTGGCGGTTTAATCAAAGGCAGGAAAGTGATACCGCCAACTCTAAAATTCAAAGTGATTTATCTACCCAAAGTTTTGATTTACTACATGCAATCGATGCTGAATCAATTGTTATTACTGCAAGTGATCAAGTTATCTATTATTCAGAAGGAATTACAACATTTAATTTAATAAAAGATGAACGTATTTTAAATAAAGAGTTAAGTAATCTAATTAGAGCAGTTCGAAGAAGTGGCTCACAACAAGATGCCACCATTGAATTACCAAGAGGACCAATTGGCGCTGGTACGCATGATCTGTTAGTGCGAGTAACTTCAATGGGTGATGCTGGCCTAATTGCAATATTAATTTTTGATGATAGTGAGATGCGCAGATTAGACTCAATCCGCCGAGATTTTGTGGCAAATATTTCACATGAGCTAAAGACGCCAATTGGCGCTTTATCCATCTTAAGTGAGGCAGTTTTAGAAGCCAGTAATGATCCAGAGGCGATTGCCAAGTTTGCCTCCCGAATGCAATCTGAGGCAAAGCGATTATCTGAACTAGTTCAAGAGATTATTAATCTATCAAGGCTGCAAGATGATGATCCACTTAAAAATGGAAAGCTAGTTAATGTTTCTGAAGTAGTAAATGAAGCAGTTGATCAATCAAGATTAAATGCTGAGAAGCGTAAAATTACTCTTCTATTTGAGGAAATTAATCCAGCCATTATTAATGGCGACCGTAATCAAGTGACAATGGCTATTCATAACCTAATTGAAAATGCCATCAACTACAGCCCTGATTCAACTAGAGTGGCCATTACATTAAAGGTGGCAGATGCAATTGCTGAAGTTGCAGTATCTGATCAAGGAATTGGAATACCAGAGAAAGATTTAGAGCGAATTTTTGAACGTTTCTATCGAGTAGATCCAGCTAGATCTCGCTTAACTGGTGGCACCGGTCTTGGTTTATCAATTGTTAAACATATTGCTACAAATCATGGCGGAGATGTTTCACTCTGGTCTGTAGAAGGCGCTGGCAGCACATTTACAATCAGATTCCCATTAAGTTCAAGTAACTTAACCTCAGATAAAAGTAAGAGTGAAGGTAAAAAATGACAAAGATATTACTTGTTGAAGATGAGGCATCTTTTTCAGAGGCACTCTCCTATGTATTAGGTAAAGAGGGCTTTGAAGTTGTGTTAGCAGATACTGGAGATGGCGCAATCGCAGCCTTTGATAAGGGTGGGGCTGATCTTGTATTACTAGATCTTATGTTGCCTGGTTTATCAGGGACAGAGGTGTGTAAACAATTACGCTCTAGATCTGCGGTGCCAATAATTATGTTAACTGCAAAAGATACTGAGGTAGATAAAGTTGTTGGACTAGAACTTGGCGCTGATGATTATGTAACTAAGCCATACTCAAAAGCAGAGTTAGTTGCCAGAATTAGAGCGGTATTGCGCAGGCAAGGTGATAACACAGAGTCAGATCAAGGAGTTATTACCGCAGGCCCAGTTCGAATTGATGTGGAGCGACATCAAGTGAATATAAATGATGATTTAATCTCACTTCCACTTAAAGAGTTTGAATTACTTGAGTTTCTAGTTCGTAACAGCGGGCGAGTACTTACTCGCGCACAGCTAATTGATCGAGTATGGGGCTCTGATTACTTTGGTGATACTAAGACTTTAGATGTTCATGTGAAGCGGCTTCGAGCAAAGATTGAAACAGATCCAGCTAATCCTGTTTATATTCAGACCATTAGAGGTCTTGGTTATAAGTTTGAAAATTAAGGCGCTAAAGCTACTTTAGTAACTCTAACTAAATCTTTATAAAAACCCTCACTATTTAGAATTAATGCATCAACTGTTACTGGAGCTGCTGTAGCAAAATTAAAGGTTACAGGTATTCGATCACCAGCTACTTCAGTTAAGCCAGGGGTATAAGCATCAGCATTTGCACTATCTCCAACAAAGATTACTGGCTTATTTTTCACTAACTCAAAGCTGCCTGCCGATAATGTGGCAGGAATATTATTAATACTTATGCCGGTAATCGCATCTGATTCATCTGACCAGCTAACTAATGTGCCAACAAGTACAGCATCATTTGTAGCAGTTTTAACAATTAAAACATTACGTAATCTAATTTCAGCACTTTGTGCTTCAACACCATCTGTTACTTGCTTAAAATTTCTAGTAACCGCATTTTGACCAGCACCGCAACTTGTAACAACTGTTGAAATAATTAAAAGCGCTATAAATCTTTTTAGAGTCTTTGCCATGGTTAAAGGTTATCTAAAGGCGTGAAATAACCTAAAAATAAGGGGCAATCTATGGGGGTGAATTGGATCGCAAAATGCTGGTATTATTAGCCCCTATCGAAAGGCCTTTTCCTCTTATGACATTTAAAGTTGGCGAAACCGTTGTCTATCCACATCACGGAGCAGCACAAATTCAGGCAATTGAGAAGCGCATAATCAAAGGTGAAGAGAAGGTATATCTAGTTTTAAAGGTCGCCCAAGGTGATCTAACAGTAAGAGTTCCAGCTGAGAACATTGATTTAGTTGGTGTTAGAGATGTTGTAGACAGCGCCGGTCTTGACCGAGTATTTAACGTATTACGCCAGCCATATACGGAAGAGCCAACAAACTGGTCTCGTCGTTATAAAGCAAATGTAGAAAAACTAGCCTCTGGTGATGTTATTAAGGTGGCAGAAGTTGTTAGAGATTTATATCGCCGCGATTTAGATCGTGGTCTTTCCGCTGGTGAGAAGCGAATGCTTGCAAAGGCAAAGCAGATTTTAGTTTCTGAATTAGCACTAGCTGAGCGAACTGATGAAGAAAAAGCAGCGACCTTACTAGATGAGGTACTCGCCTCTTAATTGGCAGTAACTAACTGTCATGATTAATAAAACTGCGGCAATAATTGCAGCAGCAGGTGCTGGAAATAGATTAGCTGCCACACTTCCTAAAGCACTTGTTAAATTAGTTGATAAAACCTTAGTTGAACACGCAGTAGCGGCCTTATCACCAGTTGCAGAACTTATTATTATTACCGCTCCCGCTGGTTTTGAAGATCAATTCTCAAATCTCTTAGGTGATCAGGTGAAAGTTATTACCGGTGGCGTATTACGCAGTGACAGTATTCGAATTGCGCTTAGCCATATTCCAGAAAATTATGAGTATGTATTAGTCCATGATGGCGCCCGCGCCTTGGCAACAACTGATCTTGCTAATTCAGTATTAGCTCAGTTATTAAAGGGTGAGCAAGCAGTAATTCCAGCACTTGATGTAATTGACACCATTAAAGAAGTTGATAGTAATAACTATGTTAGAAATACTTTAAATAGATCATCGCTTCGGGCTGTGCAGACTCCACAAGGTTTTACTAGATCTGTCTTAGCACGAGCACATCAGGCATCAGAGGATGCAACAGATGATGCAGCTTTAGTTGAAGCACTAGGCATTGCAGTAAAGGTAGTACCGGGTGAGATTAGAGCACTTAAGATAACTACAAAATCAGATTTGGCAGCTGCTACTCAAGTACTTCTACCAAATACCCAAAAACAAATAAGAGTTGGTATTGGAACTGATACTCACGCATTTAGTGAGGATAAAAATAAAAAACTATCTCTAGCAGGATTAATTTGGGAAAATGAAATTGGTTTAGATGGTCACTCTGACGCTGATGTGGCTTCTCATGCTATTTGTGATGCACTCTTATCTGCAGCAGATCTTGGTGATTTAGGAAGTAACTTTGGCGTAGGTGATGCTAAATATGCTGGCGTAAGTGGAAGCCAGTTATTAAGTGAGAGCCTTGCAAAAGTTACTGCAGCAAGTTTTGTTATTGAAAATGTAGCGGTGCAGATTATTGGAAATAGGCCAAAGATTGGGCCACGGCGGGCAGATGCGATAGCAGCATTATCTAAAGCATTAGGGGGCGCATTGGTCTCAGTATCTGCGACCTCAACAGATAATTTGGGCTTTACCGGTGAAGGTAAAGGCTTATCTGCGATTGCAACAGCGTTAATAGTTAGTGCGTAAAGGTAAAATTAAATAATGAGCACACTTAATTTATATGACACAAAAAGCAGAGTTGTCTCAGCATTTAAACCTTTAAAAAAAGGTGAGGTTGGAATTTATCTATGTGGCGCCACTGTGCAAGCTCCTCCTCATATTGGTCATATTAGAAGTGGTGTTAACTTTGATATTTTGCGCCGCTGGCTAATCACTTCAGGTTTTAACGTAACTTTTGTTAGAAATGTAACTGATATTGATGACAAGATTTTACATAAAGCTGTTCATGAAGAGATTCCTTGGTGGCAAGTTGCAATGAAATATGAGAGGGCCTTTACTGATGCGTATAACGCATTAAATGTATTACCGCCTACCTATGAGCCAAGAGCGACCGGGCATATCACGCAGATGATTGAGTTAATGCAAAAACTAATTGAAAACAATTCCGCCTACGCACCTGGTAATGGTGATGTTTATCTTGAAGTAAGAAAGCTAAAAGAGTATTTAACTTTATCTAATCAAAAACTAGATGATCTGCAATCTAGTGAGGACGCAGATTCAACATTTAAAAAAGATCCAAAGGATTTTGCATTATGGAAAGCTGCTAAAAAAGGTGATCCAGCATGGCCAACTCCTTGGGGTGCTGGCAGGCCTGGTTGGCATCTTGAGTGTTCAGCGATGGCGCATGCATATCTTGGTGAAGCCTTTGATATTCATGGCGGCGGATTAGATTTAATTTTTCCACACCATGAAAATGAGATTGCTCAATCAAATGCTGCTGGTTATAAATTTGCAAATACTTGGATGCATAATGCTTGGGTAACAACAAGTGGTGAAAAAATGAGTAAATCATTAGGAAATTCATTACAAGTTGTTGAGATATTAAAAAAAGTACGTGGCATTGAACTTCGTTGGTATCTTGGCAGTGCGCATTATCGAAGCATGCTGGAGTTTTCCTTTGAAGCACTTAATGAATCTGCAACCGCATTTAAGCGAATTGAGGCATTTTTAAGTAGGGCAGAAAGTGTTATTGGAAAAGATATTGAAATAGTAATTGCGGATGAGTTTGCTAACGCAATGAATGATGATTTAGCAGTGCCTCAGGGTTTAGCTTTTATTGCAGAGAGTATGCGAATTGGTAATTCAGCAGGGGATGATAAGAAAGTATTAGCAAAAACAGCTGGTGAAATTAGAGGAGCACTTTCAATATTAGGTTGTGATCCAAAGGATGCCGCCTTTGCAAAAGATAAATCAAATGATGCAGCAATGGATGGACTTATTAAATTAGCGCTAGCACAGCGTGAAGCAGCACGGGAGCGAAAAGATTTCAAAGCAGCGGATGAAATACGTGATCAGATAGCATCCCTTGGTATTACAGTAGAAGACACAACTAATGGTCCAAGGTGGAGTTATTGATGAAGCCAGGTAAAGCGCGTAAGGATCGACCAAAGGGACCAAAATCTTTTTCAAGAAGTGGTAGCAAAAGAGTTGAACGCTCTGCTGTAGCGCGCCCTGAGAAAAGAGATAATCGTATAAAAGATAAACGTGATGATAGAAGATCTGAAAAAAGAGATGATCGAAAAGGTTTTAAAAAACCGGTAAGAGTAAATGATCGAGAATTAAAACGTGAAGATAGAAGACCAGAGCGAAGTGAAAAAAGATTTGATCGAAAACAATTTTCGCAAGATGCAGTTGCTGGTAAGAACAGCGTGGTTGAAGCACTTAGGGCAAAGGTGCCGGCAAAAGAGTTAATTGTGGCGATGAAAGTTGAGATCGATGAAAAAATCTCAGAAGCAATCAGACTTGCTAAAAATTCAGATCTTCCAATTAAAGAGATGCCAAGGCGAGCTCTTGAAGATTTAACCGGAAGTGCTAATCATCAAGGTATCGCGCTCGTTATAAAGCCATTTAATTACACAGAGTTTTCAAAGCTGCTTGCAAATGCTAAAAAACCAATGATGTTAATAGGACTTGATGGGATAACAGATCCGCATAATCTTGGCGCTGTTGTTAGATCAGCTGCTGCATTTAACGCAGATGGAGTAGTAATTCCAGAGCGGCGCAATGCAGCAATGACTGGCTCTGCCTGGAAGGCATCAGCTGGCGCAGCAGCGCGTATGCCAATCTCACAAGTTACTAATCTAGTTAGATCAATTGAAGATGCTAAAAAAGCTGGATGTTTTGTTGTTGGTTTAGATGCTGAGGCCGATACCAGTTTGGCAAAGATGAATCTAGCAAGTGAATCAATTTTTATTATTGTAGGTAGTGAAGGTAAGGGATTATCTAGATTAGTTAGAGAAAAGTGTGATCTAGTGGTTTCAATCCCAATGCAATCCTCAGTTGAATCTTTAAATGCCAGCGTGGCAACTGCAATAGTTATGTACCAGGTTGCGGCAGAAAGAAGTAAGTAAATGCAATACACCCGCTTTATTGCCTTAGGTGATTCAATGACTGAGGGTATGAATGATGAGGTGATAAATGGAAAGTATCGAGGTTGGGCTGATCGGGTAGCTGATGGTTTGGCAAAGAACGAAGCAGGTTTTACATATTTAAATTTAGCAATTAGAGGAAAATTACTTAATCAAGTAGTAACAGATCAAATTCCAAGTGCGCTTAAATTTATTGAAGGCAGGCAGACTCTAGTTTCATTTCATGCCGGAGCAAATGATGTATTGCGGCCAACTTATGACCCACAATTTTCACTTCCCCAGTACGAGAGAGGTATTAAAGAGTTAACTGATGCTGGAGCTACTGTGATTATCTTTACCGTAGTAGATAAGGTTGAAGGAAAGGGAAAAATTGCCAAACTTTGGCATGAAAGATTTAGTGCCTTTAACGATCATGTGAGAATAGTTGCAAGTAAGTATCCAACAATTTTATTTGAAGGTAAAAAGGCAGAGTTTTTAAATACTCAAAGTTTTTTATCCTCCGATAGATTACATATGAATTCAGAAGGTCATAGAAGATTAGCTAATGCAGTTTTAGAAGGTTTAGGTTATGAGTTTGATCCAAATTGGAACAGTAATATCCCGCTTGATAATGGAAAAAAAATAACTATAAAACCTTTATCTAATATCGCTTGGGTAGTTACTTTCTTAATTCCGTGGATTTGGCGCAGGCTGCGAGGAAAATCCTCTGGTGATGGTAGAAAAGCGAAGCATTCTGAGCCAATTATTTGGCCTGCACGCTGAGTTAGCCCTCTGATTACCACCCGTTAACCTTTATAAAGCAAACTACGCATGTGAGTCAACATTTAATTGCTACTAATCCCCGTGAGAGGTTAATTGATCGAGAGATCAGTTGGCTTGCATTTAATGAGCGTGTATTAGAACTAGCTGAAGATGAAAGTAATCCGTTACTTGAGCGTTGTCGTTATCTTGCGATTTTCTCTTCAAATCTAGATGATTTTTTTATGATTCGAGTGGCCACACTTAAGCGAAAATTAGAAACTGGGGTCACTAAGAAAAATACCGCAGGTTATTCACCAATTGAGCTAATGGAAGAAATATCTAAAAAAACTAAAGAATTAATCTCACGTCAATCAAAATGTTTTCATAATGACCTTATGCCAAAATTAGCTCAAAACGGTATTGAAATTACAGATTGGGAAAGTTTAGATAACGCAGAAAAAGAGTACATAAATAAGATCTTCACAAAAAAGATTTTTCCAGTACTTACTCCTCTAGCAGTTGATCCCTCTCATCCATTCCCATATATCTCAGGGCTTTCACTTAATTTAGCGGTACTTGTAAGACAACCAGATACAAAAGAGGAGTTATTTGCCAGAGTTAAGGTTCCGGCTTCATTACCAAGATTTATTGAAACAGCTGAGTTTACCGGAGCTAAATTTATACCCCTAGAAAAAGTAATTATTGCTAATTTACATCAATTATTTCCAGGTATGGAGATTGAGGATTATTACACCTTCCGAATTACCAGAAATGCCGATTTGGAGTTAGACGAGGATGAATCAGAGAATCTTTTAGAGTCAATGGAACAAGAATTACTTCGCCGTAAATTTGGCCCACCAGTTCGACTTGAGGTTGCAAGTGATATTGATTCTGATCTACTTAATAAACTAAAGGTTGAATTATCGATTAA
>ENA-OUVC01000999-OUVC01000999.1-marine-metagenome-genome-assembly--contig:-NODE-999-length-17408-cov-3.338411_pt1 | contig 17408 bp, 14 predicted proteins | sample MGYA00248622_ERZ508571 | MGnify/ENA primary metagenome ERZ508571 (study PRJEB26236, sample SAMN06267175) | marine metagenome | isolation source: Columbia River Estuary | place: USA:Columbia River Estuary... | reverse complement strand
GGATATTTTAGATTTATATCCTTGACAAATGCCACGTTTAGTCACGAAATTATATACCCCACCCTTCCCATTTTCGTCTCCAGGATACCAGTTTTGAACGGTAGAATATTTGATTTCAGCATCTTCCATGGCAATTAATTCAACTACCGCTGCGTGCAGTTGATTTTCGTCACGACTTGGTGCCGTACATCCTTCCAAATAACTCACATAACTTCCTTCGTCAGCAATTAGCAATGTTCTTTCAAATTGTCCTGTTCCGGCTTGATTGATTCGGAAATAGGTAGACAATTCCATTGGACATTTCACTCCTTTCGGAATGTAGCAGAACGAGCCGTCTGAAAATACTGCCGAATTCAACGCGGCATAATAATTATCTTTTTGCGGAACTATTGTGCCTAAATATTTTTGAACCAAGTCCGGGTATTCGCGAATCGCTTCAGAAATACTCATGAAGATGATGCCTTTTTCGGCCAGGGTGGCCTTAAAAGTGGTGGCTACGCTAACCGAATCCACCACAACGTCCATGGCCACGCCAGACAAACGCTTTTGTTCGTCCAAACTGATGCCCAGTTTTTCAAAAGTCTTGAGCAACTCCGGATCCACCTCGTCCAAGCTGTTCACCTGCTTTTTGACCGGCGCGGAGTAGTAGGAGATGGCCTGGTAGTCCGGTTTTGTGTACCGAACGTTGGCCCATTCCGGCTCTTCCATGGACTGCCAAATGCGAAAGGCTTCCAAACGCCAATCCGTCAGCCATTCCGGTTCGTTCTTTTTGGCCGACAGTGCGCGAATAACTTCCTCGTCCAAGCCCGGAGGCAAGTTGTCGGACTCAAAATCGGTAGTGAAACCGTACTTGTACTCGGTGGAGGTGACGCCTTCCAGGATTTCGTCTTGGCTCATACCGCAAAGGATTCGCCGCAACCGCAGGTGCGCGCTGCGTTGGGGTTGTTGAACACAAATCCCTTGCCGTTGAGACCGCCGCTGAAATCCAGGGTGGTGCCCAGCAAATAGAGCAAACTCTTTTTCTCCACGAGCATCTTGACGCCGTGCTCTTCAAACGTTTGGTCGCCCTCCTCGGGGGCGTCCACAAAACCAAAATCGTAGCTGAGGCCACTGCAACCACCGCTTTTCACGCTGACGCGAATAAAGGCGTCGCTCCGGCCTTCGTCGCTGAGGAGGCGTTGGATTTGACGGGCGGCAGCATCGGATACGTGCACCATGGGGTGGGACTTGGGTTAGGAACTGTTGTTTGATGGACCCAGTTCAACACCGGTTTCAAGGGATTAACCGCAAAATCCGAATGCTTGTTTAGAATGGGTCTAAATTTTGAACAAAAGTACGTCTCGTTGCGTCTTGCTGCAAGAAAAAAGGAGGGCTGCCCCGCGGGGCAGCCCTCCTCAAAAACCTGATTCGAGCAGCTTACAAATCCCACTTCACGCCCAAGTTGGCGCGCAGTCCGTAGTATTCGGCCTGCATCGTGTACTCCTTGTTGTTTTGGAAGTAGCGCAGCGGTTGGTTCGTCAAGTTGTTCACGTCGGCGAAGATGCGAACCTTCTTGGTCAAACTGTAGTACGCATTGAAATCCAGGAACGACTGTGCGCCGTAGAAGCGGTCCTCGGTAGCGTCACCGCCGTACTCGTCCACATAGCTAGCCGCATGGTTAAAGCTCAAGCGCGCCATAAACTTCTTGGTGTCGTACGCCAAAGATGCGTTCACCATCACAGGTGCGGTACCCGCCAAAGACGTTACCTCGCCTTCGCGAATGCCGTCGGTGGTGGAGCGCGTTACGGTACCGTTGGTGTAGAAGTTAAACGACTTCCAAATGCCGGTGTTGCCCAGCGAGCGCTGGAAGGCAACCTCCAAACCAGAAACGGTAGCGAAGTTTCCGTTTTCCGGACGATCCGTTTGGAACAACTCGCCGCCGTACAACTCCTCGCCGCGCTTCGTGTAAATGAAGTTGTCGATGTACTTGTAGAAACCGCCCACAGACACCAGGCCGATGTTCTTGAAGTAGCTCTCGTAGCTCAAATCAACGTTGGTTGCGCGGGCTGCACTCAAGTTAGGATTGCCAAATGAAGCTTCGGAATCGTCAAACGAGAAGGCCGCAAACGGAACCAAATCGTAGTAGTTGGGGCGGGCCAAGGCGCTGGTACCGGCCAAGCGAACCACGCTGTTCTTGGAAACTTGGTACTTCAGCAACAGGCTGGGCAACAAATTATTGTACGTGCTGCTGTTGGAGGAGTCGGTCTTGGTACCTTCGTCCAGGTTGAACAGGTTACCGGAATAAACGTTTTGTGTTTGCTCCCAGCGAACGCCACCGATGGCGGTCAGTTTCTTCCACGTGCGGGTATACATGGCGTAGGCACCTAGGATGTTTTCGTTGGCCGTGTATTCCTCTGCGGCGTACTCTTCCGGAACGTCTTCTCCGGTGAATTCGTCAGCGTTCGTGAAATTGTACGCACCCAAAGTTTCGGGATTGAAGAACCGCTGCGTGCCGTCTTTTGCGAAGAAATCAGAGCCTGGCATGAACGCGTCCATGCGCGGTGTGGCCAAGGCATTGTCTTGCAAAGTGGGCTCGTCGTTGTTGAACTCATAGGCCGTAAAATCCAAATCGCGCTCCTTCGTTTTGGTGCGCAAACGTGCGCCAAACTTCAGGTTTCCGTTGGCCACGGGCAAGGTGAAATCCAAGCGCGCGTTGCGGTCCCTGTCAAAGGTATTTTGGTTTTGCTCCGTCAATTCGTGCAGGCCGAAGTCTTCCGACACCGATCCTTTTCCGGTAGCGGCAAAGACCATGCGCATGGGGTCGTTGTTGGTGATCTCCAGCGGAGCACCCTTTACGCGGTACTGCATGTAGCGCTCGTTGGGGCGCAGCTCGTTGGCAAACGATTGGTTGGCACTCCAGTCCATTTTCAGTTGGCCAAAGAGGTGCTCGCCGCGCAGGGCGAAGTTGTTCATGTTTTGGTTTTCCAAACGGGCATTTTTGGTGTCGGCGCCACCGCCCTTGGTCTGCATGCGGATTTCTCCCTCGTAGGTGCCGTCTTCCAGCAACTCAATGTCTTTGAAGCGAATCCGGAAGCGGTTTTCCCAGTCTTTGCGGTTGGACACCATGGACGAAAAGAACAAGGTGTGGCCGGGGGCCAAACGGTAGTCCGCATTGACCGATAGGTTCTGGCGCAAACGCTGAACGTTGTAAACACGTACTTCGTAGTTGGTCACCATGGGCTCAGCGCCGGAAAAGTCCCATTCCATTTCGTAGTTATCCGAGCCGAATACATTGTCCTTGCGCGATCCACTCACCACCAAACCCAAGCGGTCTTTGGCGAAGCGATCTGCGTACGAAAAACTTCCGTTGAGCGTAGTCGTCTGGCGCAAGGCATTGTACTGCAATCCGCCGTTGACAAAGGCACGACGTCCGCCCACTGCGGCACGGGTAACCAAATTCACGGAACCGCCGATGGCGTCGGCATCCATATCGGGGGTCAGCGTTTTGTTCACCTCCAACGTTTGGATCATGTCCGCTCCAATCAAGTCCAACTGGATGTTGCGGTTGTCGCCCTCTGCGGAAGGAATGCGCTCGCCGTTGATGGTGACGCTGTTCAACTGAGGAGCCAAACCGCGCACAATGATGTTGCGGGCCTCGCCTTGGTCGTTCTGCATGGTGATGCCGCTCACGCGCTTCAACGCGTCACCAATGTTGTCGTCCGGGAAACGACCTACTTGGTCCGACGACACTACGTTGGTGGTGTTGACGTTGCTTGCCTGCTTGTTGATGGCCTTGGCCTGCCCCTGCAGGTACGAGCCGACGACGTTCGCTTCAGACAAGGTGTTGGCGGTCAACGACGTCTTCAACACAACGTGCGAGCCCGCTTGAATGGTTTTGGTTACTTGGTCGTAACCGGGATATTCCAGGACCAACGAGTGAGCACCGTCGGAAACTTGGTTGAAGCTGAATCGACCTTGTGCATCGGTGTACGTTTTTGCAGCACCGTCGAGCAGAATGACCGCACCGGGGAGTGGGATGTTGGTCTCGTCAACGGCGACACCGGTAACGGGCTGTTGCGCCCAGGCAGAAAATGCCGTGGCCACCAAAAGCACCATAATGGAGCATACTTTTTTCATGTGTTTTTTTTAAAAGAACAAGTATCTGCCTGCTTGCGTTAAGAAATCGTTGCTAAATTGCAATCAAATTGTTTCCTAATAATTTGGTAATCAAAGGATAACATAAAAATATCTTTACCTGATCCGGGCGGTGACCGCTCCAGATTTGCGCACCGGGGCATGCGCCCGTTCCCAGGTCGGCGAAGGGCGCGCTTGGGCCCCACCGGCTTGCGCAGATGACTTTTTGTTTTTGGCGTTTGTGGACCGTTGCTGCAGTGGGTGTTTTTAAATTTTGTATCTTTGTTAGTCCCAGTTAACTGGAAACTAGACACTGTGCAAACAAACACCTTCACCGAAGCCCGCTTGGGCCAGCACCTCTTCCACGCGCTGTGTTCCAGCGACTCTGTGGAGGTTCCCGGTTGGGGTGTTTTTTTGGTGCGCCCGTATGGTGCAGACATCCAATTGATTTCCGGTCTTTTTCTGCCTCCTGCTCGACGCGTTTCTTTTTCGCCCAACAATGCGGTACTTGGAGAATCGTTGCTGCGTCAGGTAGCATCCGTTGAAGGATGTGATCCGTCCGAAGCAGCCCGTTTGGTGCACAATGTAGTGCGCGGATGGCGGGTGCGCTTGGACCGTGGCGAACGCATTTTCCTGGAATCCATTGGGGCATTTTCCCTCCGCAACACATTCCAGTGGGTGTTTCAACCCGCGTTGGAAGCGAATTTCTTGCCTGAGTCCTACGGATTGCCCATTTACCGATTGCCGGTTTTGGTTCCTGCGAACGAAGTACCGGCTCGTGCCCTACGCGCCACCGTTTCTGCAGTTCGCCCTTCCGCTCCGGAAACAGCAGCTCCTTCAGCAGCTGCGCGCACGGCCCCTGCTGCGGCGCGAACAACCGCTGCAAGCAATCCTCAGGTTAGAGCAACCCCACCGGTACGCCCCTTGTCCGATCGCCGGATTCGTTCCAACCGGGAAAAGTGGTTGGCACCGATCCGCTCTGCGGCGGTATTCACCGGCATCGTTGGATTGTTGGTGGTTGGCGGAACAAAGCCTGGATTTCAACAAGATGTTCAAAACGTCCTCCACGAAGCGTCGTGGATGCGACTCCCCAAATTAGCGTGGCCGTCCATGGATTTATTCTCGCAACCCCCGCTCGAAGAGCCTGCGTCACCCCAAAAAGAGGCTGTAGCACCAGCGGCTGCAACCAAAACGACAGAGCCCACCCCGGCCGTTGACACCCCTGCTCAGCCGGTTCCGTCAGCGCAAGCAGAATCGTCGCTCGATCAACAGTCGGCAAGCGACCCCGCTCAGTTCGATGCGGCGTTGGCGAAGCCTGCCCTTACTCAGGCGGATGCTCCATCGGAGTCGTCGGCGTCTAAAGAGGACAAATCAACCCGTTCTGCAACGTACGCCACGAAGACCAACGCCTCTAGTAAAGGAGTAACGGCTTCAAACGAATCCAAAGACCTCTATTATTTGGTGGTGGGTGCCTTTGGAGACCGCACCAATGCGGAGCGCTTGGTTGGCACTTTACGTGCTCAGGGTAAGAGCGCACAAATTGTGCCTTCGTCCTTGGGAACCACCAAGGTGGCGGCAGGTGTCGCGCGATCGCAGGAAGAGGCCCAGGCCCAGCGCGAAGTATTGAAAAAATCCTTCCCGGCAGTCTGGGTTTTCCGCGGCAATCCGCAATAATGAAGGCAAAACGCCCGTCGGAGTCCCTAACGGTGATGACCGAAATCGTTCTGCCGAACGACACCAACAACCTGAACAACCTTTTTGGTGGCCAATTGCTGAGCTGGATGGACCGTTGCGCCGCTATTGCAGCCCACCGACATTCGCGCAGAATTGCCGTAACGGCGAGTGTGAACAACGTCTCCTTCAAACAAGCTATTCCTGTAGGGAGTATCGTCACTTTGGAAGCCAAGGTTTCGCGGGCATTTTCCTCTTCCATGGAGGTCTTCGTGGAGGTGAGCATGGAAGATCAGCGCGGCCAGGGAAACGCGATTCGTTGCAACGAAGCTATGTATACGTTTGTGGCAGTGGATCAATTGGGCAACCCCATTTCGGTTCCGCCTATTGAACCCGAAACCGACTTGGAAAAGCAACGTTTCGACGGCGCCCTGCGCCGGCGTCAGTTGGCGCTGATTTTGGCGGGCAAAATGCAGCCCAATGAAGCTACCGAGCTCAAAAAGTTATTCCTTCCGGAAGGAAACTGAAGCCCACCGAAGCTCCCCATGCGGACCACACCGCGGCCAGTAAGTACCCCAAAATCCAGATCGAACGAATCCACCCGCGCTGGGTGTAGTCCAGTGCATTAGCGGTCAGTAAGGCCACGGGAACCGAAAGCGCTCCGGGCAACCAAACCCAGGCGGACGGCAGCAGCGCAGCCCAAACAAGCATTAGAAAAACGGAACCTAAGGAAAATTGGATGGCGTGGCGCTTGACCAACTTTGCTTTGGACATGGCGGCTATGGATTGTCCAAGAATGGGCAAAAAGGACAACCCAGCCCAAATCCACCCCACGGGAAGTGTCCGCGGATAGGCACTCCAATCAAAAAAGGACGGCATACGTTTGGGTTGCAAGAACTCAGGAAAGTGAGATGCCATGGGATACAGAAGGGCCCAGGTGCCCAGAGCGGGCAGGAGCGTCAAAAAGACGCGTCGGAGGGTCAGGTGACCGTAGAAGCCCATCCCCAACCAAGCCAGGGGCAAAACCACGGTTGCGTCCGGATGAATCCAGCTGGAGAGCGCGCCCAAAAGGCCCACGTTCAAAGCCACACCGTCTTTTTGGCCAACGGGTTGGTGCAACGTAAAAACAAATCCGGTACTTAAAACAACAAGTATGGCCGACAATACGTCAACCCAACTCAATCCCGCACCGCTTCGGCTCAGCCCAACGGCCACAACCCACCAAGTCCATCCCAAGAGAAAAGTGGCCTTTAGGTAGCCGCTCCGGTAGATCAAAAACAAGTTGACCAATGCAGCCAAAAGCCCCGCGGAAACGGCCAAAAGAATAATTTCCCAGACCGGACGCGGTTGGGCTACCGCCAAGCCGGGCAGCAGCACCATGGGCAGAAACACCAGCAGCAGGCTGGCGATGGTTTTATTGCTTTTGAATAAGCCGGTTAACATCTTATCTTTGGGGAAAATTAAAGAATTTTGCCATGCCGTTGCGCACTGTTTTTGAAGCTTTGGGAGAATTTCTCCATTGGACGTTGGAGTTGGTTCCCTTCGCGGGCAATGTGCCCAATATTTTGTTTTCCTTAACCATCGCCGGCGGTTTGTTCTACTGGATAGGCCTGATGCGCAAGCACGAGAAGGCTGGCGACAAGTAAGCAGGGGGTTGCCCGTTTATCCCCAAATCAGCTGACTAAATCATTTCCGATGTCCCGACGGTAGTACTGCCCGGGATAGTGAATTTTAGACAACGCCTCGTAGGTTGCCGCAAGGGCCTCCGAGGCGTTTTTGCCTTTAGATGATACAGCCAACACGCGCCCCCCGTTGGTGACTACGCCGGCGCCGTCTCCAGATTTTTTGGTTCCTGCGTGAGAGACCACCGTGGGGCCGTTGGGATCCAAGTCGTTCAGTCCCGATATGGGATCTCCTTTGCCGTAGGCTTCCGGGTAGCCGCCCGCTACCGAGACCACAACACATTGGGCTCCCGGACGCACTTCCGCCGTGCGGTTGGTCAGCCGATGGTTTGCAGCATCCATCAAGAGCGCAACCAAATCCTCGTTGAGTCGCGGCAAAACGGCCTCGGTTTCGGGATCGCCCATGCGGCAGTTGTACTCAATCACCTTGACAGCGTCCGCACACCGAATCAAGCCAAAAAACAGGAATCCGACGTAGGGAATGCCTTCTGCGCGCAATCCATTTACAGTGGGTTCCACAATGCGGCTGCGCACTTCCTCCATTATTTCTGGCGTACAAAACGGCACCGGGGAAACGGCACCCATTCCGCCGGTATTCAGGCCGGTGTCGCCCTCACCAATGCGTTTGTAGTCCTTGGCTTCCGGCAGCAGAACGTAGTGTTCGCCGTCGGTCAGCGCAAAAACGGAAAATTCAATGCCGTCCAAGAATTCCTCCACCACAACTTTGGCCGACGCCTCGCCAAATTTGGCTTCCAGGAGCATGGCGCGCAACTCGGTTTGGGCTTCCTCCAGGGAGGATAAAATCAAAACTCCTTTGCCGGCCGCCAATCCGTCCGCTTTCAACACGTAGGGAGGGGACAAGGTGGCCAAAAAGGCGCAACCGGCGTCAACACTTTCCGGGGTAAAGGTTTGGTGCGCGGCAGTAGGAATTCCGTGCCGACCCATAAATTCTTTGGAAAAATCTTTGGACCCTTCCAGCCGGGCGCCGGAGGCGCCCGGCCCAATGAATGCCAGGTGGTTTAGCCCCGGATGAGCGGCGCAAACGTCGCGCAACCCGTGTACCAGGGGATCTTCCGGCCCCACCACCACCAGCGAAATCTCCGATTCGGCTGCAAAACGCGCCAAAGCCTCGGTGTCTTGCCAATTAACTTCCACGTTTATTCCTTCCAGCGCGGTTCCCGGGTTTCCCGGAGCAATGAACAGTTGGTTGCAGCGTGGACTTTGGTTCAAAACACGGGCGAACGCATGTTCGCGACCGCCGGAACCGAGCAGGAGGATGTTGATGGCATTCATGGTTGGCTGCAAAGGTAGGCCGATATTTTCATGCCGTCGCGGACAACAACTACCGTGCCCTGAGGTTCGTTCCAAACCGCTGGCGTACCCGTGCATTGCGCATCCACCATTCGGTCCAACCGATCCAAATTGGCCCGCCAAAGCGCACCTTCGGCCGTGTACCACAAACCTCCGTTAAGCCAAAGGACCTTCGTCCTGCCTCCGCTAGCCGTACGCCAAACACCTATATCCGTTTAATTACCGACCTTTACACCGTGGATCCACGCAACCTACTGCCTACCAGCTTATTGGATGAATTTCCCATCCTGAAGCAAACGATTAACGGACGCCCCCTGGTGTACCTGGACAACGCGGCCACGGTTCAAAAGCCCCTATGCGTTTTGGACGCCGTGGACCACTACTACCGAACGGACAACGCCAACGTGCACCGCGGCGTGCACACCCTGAGCCAGCGCGCCACGGACTCCTTTGAAGCCGCGCGCGAGCAGCTCCGCATGCACCTCAACGCGGCCCACACCCACGAAATCCTCTGGACGCGCGGCACCACCGAAGGCGTCAATCTAGTGGCCCACGGTTTCCGCACGATTCTCCAACCGGGCGATGCCCTGGTGGTCAGCACTCTGGAGCACCACAGCAATTTGGTGCCCTGGCAAATGCTGGCCCAAGCTACCGGCGCGGAGCTCCGCTTCATTCCCTTGCTAGACGACGGTTCCTTGGACCAAGACGCCTACTTGGAACTGTTGGACCGTCGGGTCAAACTGGTGGCTTTCAACCACATTTCCAACGCCTTGGGAACCGTCAACCCCGTCCAAAGCATGACGGCAGCCGCCCACCAAGTGGGCGCCGCAGTTTTTGTGGACGGAGCACAGGCCGTCCCGCACAGCACCGTGGACGTTCAGGCACTGGACGTTGATTTTTACGCCTTCAGCGGCCACAAAATGTACGGACCCACCGGCATGGGCGTTTTGTACGGAAAAACAGAATGGCTGGAGCGCCTGCCCCCGTACATGGGCGGAGGGGAAATGATTGACCAAGTTCGCCTGGAGGGTTCCACCTACGCCGGATTGCCCTTCAAGTTTGAAGCCGGAACCCCGCACATCGCGGGAGCCATTGGTCTGGCCGAGGCCTCCCGCTGGATGCACCGCGTGGGCTTGGAGCAGATTGCGCGCCACGAAGACGAACTGCTGCGCTACGCCACGGCCAAGCTTCAAACCGTAGACGGCATCCGCCTGTACGGCACCGCCGCCCACAAAGCAGCCGTGCTCAGTTTCAACCTGGACGGGGCGCACCCCTTCGACGTGGGCATGCTTCTGGACCAAATGGGCATTGCCGTCCGCACCGGACAGCACTGCACCCAACCCATCATGGACCGCTACGGCATCCCCGGCACCGTCCGCGCTTCGCTGGCGGCCTACACCACCGTGGAGCATCTGGACGCCCTAGTCGACGGCGTGCAAAAAGCGGCACGCATGTTGTTGTAACCATCGATCTGAACAGTACCCCTTCAATCTGCCCCCACAACATGTCCCCCATCGAACAAGACATTGTCGACGAATTTGATTTGTTCGACGACTGGATGGCCAAGTACGACCACCTCATCGCCTTGGGCAAAGAACTCCCGCCCTTGGAGGCCGCGCACAAAAATGAAGACAACCTCATCCGCGGTTGCCAAAGCAAGGTGTGGCTCTACGCCGAATGCCCCAACGGACTCCTGCATTTCACGGCGGACTCCGACGCCATCATCACCCGCGGAATGGTGGCACTGCTGCTGCGCGTGGTGCAGAATCGGCCGGCAGAAGAAGTGGCCCGTGAACCTTTTGCCTTTTTAAACGCTATAGGATTGACGAGCCACCTCAGCCCAACCCGTGCCAATGGATTGGCGAGCATGGTCAAGCAAATTAAGTTTTACGCCCTCGCTTACGCCGCCAACAAGTGAACCCCGCCGCCGAACGTTCGGAAAACTGCCCCAAACCATGACGCCAGAAGAAATGCAACACCTGGGCGAACAGGTAGTTGACGTACTCCGAACCATTTACGACCCCGAAATCCCCGTGGACATCTACGAGCTGGGGCTGGTCTACGACGTCCAAGTGTCCGACGAAGGATCCGTAAACGTTTTGATGACCCTGACCTCCCCCAATTGTCCGGTAGCGGAAACCCTGCCCGTGGAGGTGAAGGAAAAAGTTCAGTCCTTGGACGCCGTGCGCGACGCCGAGGTGGAAATCACGTTTGAACCGCCGTGGACCAAAGACATGATGTCCGAAGAGGCCCGGCTTGAGTTGGGAATGCTGTGAATAAATTAGGTACCGATCCAATCCGCAACCGCGTGGCGGAAAGTCCGCTCGTAACGTTGGATTTGGAAGATTTTTTCCCGATCCACCGGGTGGTTTTGGACGTGGCCCAGTGGTGCCCGGAAGGATTGGTGCGCGAAAAGGAATTCCGCGCCGCCTTGCTTGCGTTTGACGGCGAGAGCATTCGGGATGCTGCTGTTGCCGTGCACAACCCCAGCGGCTGCATTTTGCCCCAGTGGGTGCCGGCGCTGGTGGCCATCCGTTTGGCGGAAACGGCACGGTATGTTGCCTGGTGTGCGCCAGACGCATTGCTGGACACCTACTACGCCCACTGTTTGGCCAAACTAGACGTACAGGCCTATGCGAACCGTCCGGTCCTGATCAAGGGCTGCGGAAAACACCCCGTACCGGAATCTGCGTATGCCGCCGCTGCCGCCGCGCTGCGTCCGGTGGCCAAATCCGTGCTGTACGGCGAAGCCTGCAGCTCCGTTCCATTGTTCAAAAACACAACTCCAACGGCTCCATGAGTGCTCCTGTTTCCGCTGAAACCACCGCCCCTTTGACCCCCGTAGATTACCGACTGTTGTCTTTGCAACGCCGCATGCACACAGTGCGCAACGAAGTCATTGGCCATCCGCTGTACGCCCAACTGCGCAGCGTGGAAGACGTGCAAGTGTTTATGGAGCACCACGTCTTTGCGGTGTGGGACTTCATGAGCTTGCTCAAAACCCTGCAAGCAGCCCTGACCAGCGTGGAAACCGCCTGGGTTCCCACCCGCCACAAAGCAGCGCGTCGGTTGATCAACGAAATTGTTTTGGGCGAGGAGTCGGACGTGGACCCCTTTGGCCAACCCGCCAGCCACTACGAACTCTACCTGGACGCCATGCGCCAAGCGGGCGCCAACACGCGGCCGGTGGTGCACTTCATCCAAACCCTGCAGCGGGGCTTTTCCCTGCGGGACGTACTGCGCTACAACACTGCCGAGGTGCCGGAAGCCCAGCTGGCTTTTTTGCGCGCCACCGAACGCATCATCAAGCGCGGCAAGTTGCACGAAATCATGGCGTCTTTCACGTTTGGACGCGAAGATCTGATTCCGGACATGTTTACGGAGTTGGTGCGCGAACTGCACCACAACCATCCGGGAACCTTCGACGCCTTTGTCTACTATTTGGACCGGCACATTGAGTTGGACGGCGACGAGCACGGCCCGGCGGCCTTGCGCATGATGCACGCCGTGTGCGGGGACGACGACGCCAAGTGGGCGGAGGCAGAAGACACCGTAGTGGAAGCCTTGGCGGCCCGACGCGCCCTGTGGGACGCGATTTTGGCGGCCCTGCCCACGAAGTAAACCAACACGTCAGACGTCGATAATCCCGATATTTTAGGATTCAATTCAGATGCTTTGTGGTTAACGGGCGACGATCCGGAAACATCGGGGTGGCTTCAAAGCCTTACCACAGTCCATTGGGAAGTGGCCTTGCGCGGAAAGCGTTCGCGGGCATTTGAGGCCGCTTACCCGGAAGCGGAAACGGGCTGGGTGACGCCGTCCCTTTTGGATGATTTCCTGACCGACGGTGCTCCGCAATAACCGCTGTTTGCATTTGCACCTTAACTTTGATCCCTATGAAAAGATTCCTCTCCCTCCTACTCGCCCTGGTTTTGGCATTGCCCACGGCCGTTCGGGCCGACGAAGGCATGTGGCTTCCGCTCCTGATGCAGAAGCTCAACTACCAGGACATGCGCAAGGCCGGTCTGAAGTTGTCCGCCAAAGATCTGTACGACGTAAACCACGGCTCCCTGAAGGACGCCATCGTTTCCTTCGGCGGATTTTGCACCGGCGAAGTGATTTCCTCGCAGGGCTTGTTGCTGACCAACCACCACTGCGGCTTCGACGCCATCCAAACGCATTCCACGGTGGAGCACAACTACTTGGACGACGGCTTTTGGGCCATGAACAAGGAGCAGGAGCTGCCCAACCCCGGTTTGTACGCAGCCTTTTTGGTGCGCATGGAAGACGTTTCCGCGCAAATCAACGCCCAGCTGACGGCCGGAATGTCTGAGGACGAGCGCCGCGCGGTCATTGCCAAGGCGGCGTCGGAATTGACCAAAAAAGCAACCGAAGGCACCACGTACAACGCGTCTGTGGAGTCTTTCTACCACGGCAACCAGTTCTACTTGTTTGTTTACAACACCTTCAACGACGTGCGTTTGGTGGGTGCGCCGCCCAGCAGCGTGGGCAAATTCGGTGGCGATACAGACAACTGGATGTGGCCCCGCCACACCGGCGATTTCAGCATGTTCCGCGTGTACATGAACGCCGACGGCACCCCCTCCAAGGGCTTTGACCCTGCCAACGTCCCCTTGAAGCCCAAGCACCACTTGCCCGTGAGTTTGCGCGGCGTGGAAGACGGCGACTTCACCATGGTTTTTGGTTACCCGGGCCGCACCAACCGCTACCTAAGCTCGTGGGGCGTGCAGCAGGCCATCGACAAGTACAACCCCACGGTAGTGACCATTCGCGACGCGAAGCTCAAGACCATGAAGAAGTACATGAATGCAGACAAGAAAGTAGAAATCATGTTGTCCGCCAATTACGCGCAGACGGCGAACTACTGGAAGTACTTTATCGGTCAAACCGAGCAGCTCAAAAACAACAAGGTGTTCGACAAGAAGTCCGCTTTGGAGAACCGCTTCCGCACGTGGGTGGCGCAAGACCCCGCGCGTCAAGCGAAGTACGGCAACACCTTGCAGTTGTTGGCAGAATCGTACCTGGAGTCCGATCCCACCGTCGTGGGCGACGTTTACGTCAACGAAGCCGGTTTGCGCGGTCCCGCAGCACCCATGCTGGCGTTGACGGCCTACCGCCGTTTGGCCATGCTGAAGAAAGATGCCTCTGCAGAAGACGTGGCCAAATTGGCCACCTCTTTGAAAGAAGGTGGAGCCGGATTTTTTGCGGAGTTCAACGCGGCGTCGGACCAAGAAATGATGGCTATTTTGTGGGAAATGTGGGCCAAAAACGTGCCTGCGGACCAGCTTCCATCCTTCCTGACCAAAGTGAATGCCGAGCACGGTTCGTTCGCGAATTTTGCCGCCAAAGTGTACAGTTCGTCTGCATTTACCGACGCTGCCCGGTACGAGGCCTGGGCGGCCAACCCCACAATGGCTGCTGTAGAGGGCGATTTGTTGGGCCAAGCCATGAAGCAAATTTGGGATATCCGGACGGGCGGTGCCAAAGCGCGCAAGGCCACGGCAGACAAGAAGGCATTGGCCTACCGCCAGTGGTCCGCTGCGGTACGCGAAATGATGCCGGAGAAAAAATGGGCGCCAGACGCCAACTCCACCATGCGCATGACCTACGGCAAGGTGGGCAGCTACCAGCCCAAAGACGGCGTTACGTTTAAGCACTACACCACCCTGGAAGGCGTGATGCAGAAAATGGACAACAGCAACCCAGAATTTGAGGTGCCCGCCAAACTGAAGGCGCTGTACGACGCCAAGGATTACGGAATCTACGCCAACGCAGAGGGCCAATTGCCGGTGGGCTTCATTTCCAACAACGACATCACGGGCGGCAACTCCGGCTCCCCGGTGATCAACGCACGCGGCGAGTTGATTGGAACGGCGTTCGACGGCAACTGGGAGGCCATGAGCGGCGATATTTTCTTTGAAACGCAGCTGCAGCGCACCATTTCGTGCGACATCCGCTACGTTTTGTTCATCATCGACAAGTACGCCGGCGCCGGTCACCTGGTGCAGGAGATGACGTTGGTGAAGTAAGTTAGCGCGCCGCAGGCGCGCTTCCAGCGGCCGCAAAGCGGCCGCTGAACCCCTTCTCCGGAGGCCGCCTCGCACGAGGCGGCCTCCCTTTTTTTCAGCCCCGGTGCAAGCCATCGGCTCTTTTTGATTCGCTCCGGCCGTCCGGCGGGGATTTGGTACCTTTGCACCTCCATTTGAACGCCATGCAAGTATCCAACAAAGCCGCCCATTTGATTGGCAGCGAGATCATCAAACTCGCTGGAGAAATTAACGCGCTGAAAGCGCAGGGAAAAGACATCCTCAATTTAACGATTGGCGACTTTGACCCCGCGGTTTTCCCATTGCCACAGGCACTTTCCGAAGGCATTCAAGCGGCCTACCGCGCGGGCGAAACCAACTACCCTCCTGCGGACGGCATTGCGCCGCTTCGGGCCGCCATCGCGCAGTGGTACGCGGATGCGTTGCAGCTGCCGTGCAACCCCAATACGGAAGTTTTGGTGGCCGGGGGCGGCAGGCCTTTGATCTACGCCATTTACCAAGCGTGGGTGAATCCGGGAGAACACGTGGTGTATCCCGTGCCCAGCTGGAACAACAACCACTACACCTACCTGGTGGGCGGAACCCCCGTGGAACTGGAAGCGCTGCCGGAAAACGGCTTTATGCCCACGCCGGAACAGGTCCTTCCCACCTTGGAAACCGCCAGTTTATTGGCCTTATGCTCGCCCTTGAACCCCACCGGAACGGTCTTTACGGCCGACGGATTGGGCGCCTTGTGCGACGCCGTTTTGGAGGAAAACCGACGTCGGGCCAACAGCGGCAGACGCCCCGTTTTGGTGCTGTACGACCAAATCTACTGGACCCTCACCGGCGACGACACCGCGCACGTGCATCCGGTGGGCCTGCGGCCGGAAATGAAGGAATTCACCGTGTACGTGGACGGCATTTCCAAAAGCTTTGCCGCCACGGGCGTACGCGTGGGCTGGTCCGTGGGGCCCGCTCCCCTGATCGCCAAAATGAAAACCCTTCTGGGCCATTTGGGCGCATGGGCCCCCAAGCCCGAACAAGTGGCGGTGGCGCGTTACCTGGGTACTCCACAGGCAGACCAAGATGTTCGGGTGATTCAGAAAGCATCCCTGGACCGCTTGTTGGCGCTCCACGCCGGTTTTCAAGCCTTGAAAGCCGAAGGATTTCCGGTTGATTCCATTGCCCCGCAAGGAGCTATTTACTTGTCCGTGCGGGTTGATTTGCCCGACGCCACCGCGCGTTTGCTGAACGACGCCGGCATCGCCCTGGTGCCGTTCGGCGCCTTCGGCGCCCCCGCCACCAGCCCTTGGTTCCGCCTCTCCGTGGGAACCCTTCACCGTACCGACATAGAACCTTTACTGCACCGACTGCGTTCCCTATTCGCATGAAAAATATCCGAAACTTCTGCATCATTGCCCACATCGACCACGGAAAAAGCACCTTGGCCGATCGCCTGTTGGACGTCACCAAAACGGTTACCTCCCGCGAGAAAATGGCTCAGTTGCTGGACAACATGGATTTGGAGCGCGAGCGCGGCATCACCATCAAGAGCCACGCCATCCAAATGGATTACGTCCGCGGCAAAGACCACTTCCGCCTGAACCTGATCGACACCCCCGGCCACGTGGACTTTTCCTACGAAGTTTCCCGAAGCATTGCGGCCTGCGAAGGCGCCCTGTTGGTGGTGGACGCTTCCCAAGGCATTCAGGCCCAGACCATCAGCAACCTCTACCTGGCCATTGAGCACGACTTGGAGATCATTCCGGTTTTGAACAAACTGGACCTCCCCGGCGCCAATCCGGATGAGGTTTCGGACCAAATCATCGACCTCATTGGGTGTAAGTTGGAAGATATTTTGCGCGTCAGTGCCAAAACTGGCGACGGTGTTCAGGTGCTTTTGGACGCTATTGTGGACCGCATTCCCGCGCCGAAAGGCGAGGAGGACGCCCCCCTGCAAGCGCTCATTTTTGATTCCGTTTTCAATTCCTACCGCGGTATTGAGGCCATCTTTCGCGTGCGGAACGGCGTCATCAAAAAAGGCCAAAAAGTGAAGTTCATGGCCACGGACAAGACCTACTTTGCGGACGAGGTGGGCATCTTAAAACTGGAAAAATCCCCGCGCGACGAAGTGCGCGCCGGCGACGTGGGCTACCTCATTTCCGGCATTAAAGACGCGCGCGAGGTCAAAGTGGGCGACACCGTCACGGGGACCGATTGGCCCGCCACGGAGGCCATTGAGGGTTTTACGGACGTGAAACCCATGGTTTTTGCCGGCATTTACCCGGTAGACACCGAGGAATTTGAAGAACTGCGCGCCTCCCTGGAAAAACTCCAACTGAACGACGCCTCCCTCACCTACGAGGCCGAAACGTCTGCCGCTTTGGGCTTTGGTTTCCGATGCGGCTTTCTGGGCATGCTCCACATGGAAATCATTCAGGAGCGTTTGGAGCGCGAATTCAACATGACCGTCATCACGACGGTCCCCAACGTGAGCTACTACGCCTACATGAAGTCCGATCCGGGCGCGCGCGTGCTGGTGACGAATCCGTCGGACTACCCGGACGTTACCCGTTTGGAC
>ENA-OUVC01000996-OUVC01000996.1-marine-metagenome-genome-assembly--contig:-NODE-996-length-17411-cov-3.912426_pt1 | contig 17411 bp, 11 predicted proteins | sample MGYA00248622_ERZ508571 | MGnify/ENA primary metagenome ERZ508571 (study PRJEB26236, sample SAMN06267175) | marine metagenome | isolation source: Columbia River Estuary | place: USA:Columbia River Estuary... | reverse complement strand
AGTAGCACTAAGCCAGGACTAAAAACAAGCTTACCGCCGTGATTTATGCAGATAGCTGGAAATCAGCGATGAATTTTCAATCCACCGCTGCCCCCTACATACTTGATCATCCGTAAATTGCCATCAATATCAATATCAATGGCAAGCCGGTTGCAACAATTGCATAAATCTGATAACCAGCCCAAGGTTGTTTTTTGTTTACTTCTGAAACATGCATAGCACTTTCTTCAGTACTCGTGTCTTTAGTCAATGCTTCAAACTCACGCATGGCGCCGGAAACTATCAAGTAGATTGAAAGGATGCCAAAAATGGCTACCGCAGCAACCATGTTTTTAATCGGTCCTGCCGCTTGTGATACTTCTCCAAAAATAATAATGGCAAGCAATGCTGGAATTAGCACGACAAACATGTATTGACTTAGTTTGAAACGCTCGTTTGCGCTGGAAGTCGCTGAAACACGGTACTCTGTAGTCATCATTAATCCTTTTTAGAGTGAAAGAAAATACGGCTTAGAGGACTAGGCCCTTTGATAATGCTGAGCAAATTTTGGGTTCTAGTTATGACAGGCGTTTGTCCTTTAAAAGGACAGCACCATTACCACCAACTGTCGTGTAAAACGACACTTGATAACCACGACAAGCCAGTAAAACGCTTCATCCGCAGAAATCAAACCTGCACATGTGACACATACACATAGCTGAAAATAGACAGCAATTCAGTAATTTGACAGGCGCTTTAATTCTTGAGAAACAATTATTTTGAAAAGTCAAGTAGATTTCTTGGCTGTCACAGGCATCCAAATTACAGACAAAAGCATGATGGTTACAACCAACCAGAAAATGAGGCTTGGAATATCGCTGAATAAACTGAATTGCGGGGTGGTAGTTGCAGAAGAAACTTGGGGAATAGTTAAGAAAGCCTCGGCTTGCACACTTAAAGTTTGGCCAGATGCTTTGATTGCTTTCAAGCCGCTTGCTGCTGCGTTAAATGACAGATTTCGACTTGCACCCACTAGCAGTCCAGTCCATACGATCATCAGTCCAAAAACTGTTATTAATACTCGGCCCAACATGGTTGACTCGCCTTCGCGCATTTTTCCAGCGAAACGAAACGCCACCCACAGAATGAAAAATGTTGCCACGGTAAAAATGGCATTGGTATTGAGTGCCATTTGGAGAAGACTTAAAGTTTGAAATTGATCCATGATGAAACCTCGATTTGTAGTTTAAAGAGTAGGATTGATTTCCATGATTGGAAATTAAAACTTTTCACTTCTGAGAAACAAGACAAGAAGCCGCAGATACACAGCTTGATGTCTATCAAGTTGATGCCCCTAAATCAGATTAGATATAAGGCCAAGCCCGCGATTCAAGTTGAAAATTAAAAGCGGTGCATCAAGTGGGCGCTTTTACAAACAGATAAGTACTGGGCTGAACCCTTGGTTTCTTGTAAAAGTTTGTACTTAAATAGAGGACCAATACTTCTTGATAAATTACAAACTTACACAGAGTCTGTAAGACGGATATGACACATAACTGTCGTGTAAAACGACACCAGAGCAGCCGCCATGATGACTTTGAGCCATTGCAGAGGCGCAAAGTGTCATTGGTAAAATAACCAATAGTTTTTCATATTTATCTCTACGGATTGGCAGCTTATTCGAGGTCTTTTGTGTTGACATCATCGGTTATCAAAACCCGACATAACAATTGCATCTAGGAAATGCCCTCAATATTGATTGGGGTAGACTTTTGAACCAAATATAATGAATCGCTTGTTCTGCATGCACCCCCTATTTTCTATTTCGCTACTTCAATCTTTATAAAGAGTGGCGTCTACTCTCAAGTAAAACAGGTCTTCCTATCCAGTATCCGCAAATGGCTGATGATTTTAATTTAGCCTCTGCTGTATGGCTTCATAGCATAGCAACACCGCACGCAACTGCAATAGCTTACAAGAACCAGGCTTTGAGTTATGAGCAGTATGCATGCCGAGCTAGAGATCTGGCCGAGCGATTGGCGCGGTCGCCAGATTGGCAAGAGCGATCTATCAAGTCCCACAAAGTTGGAATTTTTGCTTCGCGTGGAATTGATGCTTGCGTGGCCATGATGGGTGCTTGCTGGGCGGGCGCAGCCTATGTTCCCATCGGGTTAAAACTTCCACAGGAAAAGATTCTTGCAATTTTGGCAACTTGCGAATTGACCGCCATCATCGCAGACGAAGAGGGCGCTAAATTGCTGACCGATACCGTCTTGGCCGCTTGCCCAAAGACACTGATTCGCGTTGACCAGGTGATGTTGGAAGTTGACGACAACGTGTCTTCATCAGGTCACATAGATCTTTCACTGCAAGCTAAGTTGTCAGAACCTTTGCGGGTTGCGGCGGACGATTTAGCGTATGTGATTTTTACGTCCGGTACAACCGGTGCGCCCAAAGGGGTGATGATTTCTGCATGTTCTGCGCAGAGTTACGTTAAGACCATTGTCGAGACACTGGGCTTGCAGGCAACGGACCGTGCCCTAGAGACTTGCGAACTGAGTTTCGACTTCTCAGTGCACAATATGTTTGCTACGTGGCAGGCTGGTGCAGCGCTTCATATTCTTCCAGCAAACTTGGTCATGAATGCAGTCAAGTTTGCCCGCAACGAACAACTGACAGTGTGGAACTCTGTTCCTTCTCTGGCGGGCATGCTGCAACAAATCAAGGCCTTGCAACCCGGTAGTTTGCCTGACTTGCGAATAACGGTATTTGGCGGCGAAGCCTTGCCGCAAACTGCGGCACTGCAGTGGCAGGATGCAGCACCAAATACGAAAATTTTCAATTTGTATGGACCCACCGAGGCAACCGTCTTCTGCCTAGCACAGGTTTTTTCCTGCGATGCCGCGATCACGGCGGGTCGAGACTTTGTCGCCATTGGCACCCCCCTTGGCGGATGCCAGGCCATGGTTGTGGATTCAGAGGGCTCAGAGGCTCCAGACGGCACGACCGGCGAATTGGCCATTGGTGGGGTCCAATTGGCGCAAGGCTATCTTGGACAGCCCCAGCTAACCTCTCAGAAATTTCCGGTGCTCAACGGCAAGCGCTGGTATCTGACCGGTGACTTTGCTGTTCGAGACCAGTCTGGCGTGTTTCATTGTCTGGGACGCATAGACAACCAAATCAAAGTTTCTGGATACCGTATCGAATTGGAAGAAATTGATGTCGCATTGCGTCAGGTTTCAGGCCGCGACCTGGTTGGCACCGTAGCATGGCCTATAGTCGACGGTGCGCCCAAGGGCATCGTTGGTTTTATTGCTGGATCTCCAATTGACTCTGCAGAATTGACAGTAGCGCTTAAACAGAAACTGCCACCCTACATGGTGCCAAATCGGGTCATTGCTCTAGAAATTATTCCCTTAAATTCGAGTGGCAAAGTTGACCGACGTGCTTTGGCTGATTTGCTCAAATTTGAAAGTACCTAGATGGACAATATACGCAAGCAAAAGATCAGAGAATATTTTCACGAAACCCTCAAGCAGCAAAGTGATGGCCAATCGCTGGCTGACAACGAGTCACTCTTCGTGAGTGGCAGACTTGACTCGTTTTCGATGATGATGTTTGTCATGTTTCTTGAGAAGGATTTTGAAATCGATTTTGCAGCCCTTGATTTTGATGTCAATTTGATTGACTCTATCAATGAAATTGAGTTGTTCATCGACTCACAAGTTTCGGTCTAGCTAAAAATAGGCGTGCGACGAAAGTGAACTTAGTGAGTAAGATAAAAGATGCTCGCTTAGGCAGTGCAGGGATGCGTTCTGCATGGGCGATTGATGAGAACCAGACCTTGGTTACTTGGGTTCAGACCTTGCCTGGAAAACTTACGCTGCTAGCTTTTGCCTTTCTTACGCTGACATTTACACTGTCTTGGCATGAGGCTTTGTTCATAGTGGCCGCAATGGCCTTATTTGCCTATTGGCCCCTATGGCGCAGCCTCATCCTTTTTGCATCAACATACATTGTTGCCTTTGTTTTTCCACATAGCTCTATCGACGATGCCATCCGAGGGGTTGCTGCCCATGAGGGGTTTACTGAACTGTCTCCCGCCACTCTAAGCTATGTCGCTTTGGTTGGATTTTCATTCATCGCGTGGGGCCTTCTGGCTTACGCACGCCATCACAAGCAGTCTGTCCTCGCAAAGCGGCCGCTTCTCACACTGATTGCCATTGAATTGGTCTTGTGTTTACTGTCGTACCCAGGTGTCTTGGAAGGTCTACCTCGATTGGTCATCTGGTCTCTGCTTTGTGTACTCGTACCCTATTTTTGGTATCTGGCCTATGCGCTGGTAGACCAGCGGTCTAAAGACCGAAGCAGCGACTTGTTTCAATTGGGCGCTTTTCATCCAGTGTGGGGGGGCGCAAGCTCCATTCCCATAGGTAAGGGCGCTGCTTTTCTGCGCAAAATGCTTGCAAAAAATCCTGAGGAAATGGCCATCACACAAATTAAAGGTGTAAAGCTGCTACTTTGGGCAGACGCCTTGCTTGCATTAAAAATACTGTTGAAGTGGTTCTTTGAAGATTACTGTCGTATTCCCAGTGTTACCGATTCAATCGATGCATCGATTCAACACCAAGCCTATTCATTGAGCATGCAATGGGCGTCCCTGCTCTGGTCAGTAAGCTCCTATTCGCTGCGTATTGCCATATCCGGACACTTCATCATAGGGTCTGCGCGTCTGGCAGGCTTTCGGTTGCCGCGCTCAACCTGGCGTCCGCTTGAATCCAGAACACTGATCGAGTATTTCAACCGGTTTCATTACTACTTCAAGGAACTGTTAGTTGATTTCTTTTTTCTGCCGACGTTTTTTAGGTTTTTCAAACAGCATCCGCGTCTGCGCTTGTTCTTTGCAACTTTTATGGCTGCGGGGGTGGGTAACGCTCTCTATCACTTTATGAGTGAGATTGAGCTAGTAGAGTCAATGGGAATAGCAGGCGCGCTTGAGTCTTATATCAGCTACGCTTTCTATTGCCTGATACTGGCAACAGGAATTGGCATTTCTCAAGTTCGTATGAACATGGGATACAAACCATCAGCTTCCTTTTATGGCCGTATTCAGTCCTTCTTTGTAGTGTGGGGTTTTGTGACACTTTTGCATGTTTTTAGCGATGAGTCACGCAATCACACTTTGCTAGATCGTGTGCAATATTTGTTGAGCATGTTTGCCATCTCAATTTGATTGCATGAAAGCCAGCTGGCAATATTCGTATTTTTGCCGACGCGCAGAAACATGCCCCCCCCAAGCGTCGCCCTCACGTCATACTGCGCGAGATTTTGATTGCGTTTGGCTTGCTACTACCCTTCATGTTTATGGGCGAGGGCTTTCTAAGTTCAACGCCTTTGCATCAATCGTAGTGCCATAGCACACTCATCTAGCAGGAGGTAAAATTTTGAGACATTCTTGTAGCACTCAAACTGGATTCAAAAGTTCTACCAGCTAATATATATGCCTCAACCAAGTGAAAGTATGCCAACAATCCGCCAATATGAAGATGCCACTGACCGAATCCAAGTTGTTGAACTCTGGAGAAATGTGTTTGGTTATGAAACAGCTCACAACGAACCGAACTTGGCTATTTCAAAAAAGATAGCTACCAATGATGGTTTGTTTTTTGTGGCAGTTGAAAATACAGATATCGCCGGAACGATTATGGCGGGCTACGATGGTCATCGCGGTTGGTTGTATTCAGTCGCAGTAGATCCCAAAATAAGGCTCAACGGCTTGGGCAGCTCACTCGTTCGACACGCAGAAAAAGCACTTACAGATTTGGGATGTATGAAAGTCAAGCTCCAACTGCTTGCTACAAATGAAGCGACTGCCGCTTTCTATAAATCTCTTGGTTATTCAGTTGAGCCAAATATTAGTTTGGGAAAATTGTTGTAAGCAGCTATCCAATGTGAAGCCGTAGCATGTGAATTCCTTGAAATTACTTAACCGTTCCGCACAAATAAATCAACTAAGTTTCCAATGCTTGATTACTACAACAAACGTCTTAAAGAATATGAAGCCATTTATGCCAAGCCTGAACGACAAACCGACTTACAAAAGCTGGTAGCACGCCTGCAGGTTGATATTAAAAATTGCACGGTGTTAGAACTGGCTTGTGGTACAGGTTGGTGGACTGAAAAACTCGCAGCTCACGCAAGCTCTTGGACAGCTACAGACGCTGATCCTGCGGCATTAGAGATCGTCCAGCATAAAACCATTGAAGGTCTTAGCACCACTCAGCTACTTAATGCATACCAGCCAAACGTCAACGAACTTGTGGATTGTATTTTTGCGGCACATTGGTACTCGCATTTGAAACTCAATGAACAACAAGCGTTTTTTGAAGCCGTACACACTTGCCTTAAACCAGGTGGTTGCTTGATCATGCTGGATAACAAATACGTCAGTGGTTCTAGCACTTCCATTTCTCGCACTGACACAATTGGCAACACCTATCAACGGCGACCACTCAAGGACGGAAGTACGCATGAGGTCTTGAAAAATTTCCCAACTCAAGATCAATTACACCAATCTGGAACTTCGTTCGCTTTTGCAGTGCAAGCTGATAAAGATCTAAAACTTGAGCTTCACCATTATTGGTATGCCGTAATGAGGACTAATTCCACATCACCAACTGTCGTGTAACACGACACCTAATCTCCACGACAACCCAAAAGCACGGTAGACCCGCAGAAACCAAACCTGACAGAACGATTCTTACGCAGGGGGTAAAAATGGGCTACATCCTTGTAGACCCCAAGCTTTGTTCAAAAGTAATGTGAATCTAAATATCCTTTGACTTCTATTTGGCAAAAATTACCGCTTTCATTCTAAAAGCGGTGTTGCCGCCGACGTCAAATTGACCACACCTACCGATTTCGACTGACCAGGAGCAGTGTCCCAAAACTCGCAAAGAGACTGGGATGTTCTGCTTCAAGGATGGTCATCGATTTTCGGCACACCTGGTCAAATCTACGTCGGCGCTAACACACTAGAAGCCAGTAGCACGGTAGACCAATAGATATCAAACCTGACTTAACTATTTTTACGCAGGTGATAAAAATGGGGGCATCCTTCTACAGCCCATACTTTATTCAAAAGTTCTGACACCGCTAACGCCAATTTATCAATCGCTTTTTTAAATGTTGCGCTATATTGTTTATTTTGACTTTTACATGGGACTTCCAAGCCCCACACTTTTGGAGACTTTAATGCACCCGACTAAGCTCAAACTCACACGTCGCATCTTAGGTATCGCTGCGATGTCTTTAGCCGTGCTTTCGCCAGCTTTACAGGCACAAGAAAAGCCACCACTCAAGATCATGGTGGGTTTTCCACCTGGCGGCTCTGCCGACATCTTGGCACGGATGCTAGCTGAAGCGCTGCGCGAGGACTTTGGCACCATCGTCGTGGAAAACAAACCGGGTGCGGGAGGGCGTATCGCATTGAACGCCGTGAAGGTCGCCAAGCCCGACGGTCAGACAGTCATCGTTTTGCCCAGCGGCCCCATGGTGTTGTTTCCGCATGTCTACAAAAAACTTGATTACGATGCAGCTAATGATTTCACGCCAGTCTCTCAAATTGCCCGCTTCCAATTTGGCGTGGTTTCAGGTCCCGCGAGCAATGTAAAAAACGTCGCAGAGATGGTGGCCAAGGCCAAGATGGATGCAGGTAAAAGCAGCTATGGCACCCCCGGCGCTGGCACATTGCCTCACTTCATGGGGGTCTTAATGGAGCAATCAGCCGGCATCAGTCTGAATCATGTGCCTTTCCAAGGAGGTGCGCCTGCCAACAACGCTCTGCTGGGTGGCCACATCGACTATAAATTTGACGTGGTGTCCGAAACTGCCGAAATGCACCGAGCAGGGAAGGCCCGCATCATCGCAGTCACTGGAAGTCAACGCGACCCACAAGTGCCCGAAGTGCCAACGCTCAAGGAGGCTGGCGTCAACATGGAAGCCACGGCCTGGTTTGCCATGTACGGCCCTGCAGGCTTGAAGGGCGAAGCGCTCACTCGCTTAGAGAAGGCCATGATGAAGATCACTCGCAGTCCGGCCATGAAAGAAAAAATGACCAAGCTCGGCTATGAACCCATTGGCTCCACTTCTGCAGAGCTTGCCGCTGCGCAAAAAGTAGATCTGGCCCGTTGGGAAAAACCCATCAAGGCCACTGGCGTGCAACTTGACTGAATCACGCCATGAATAAACCGATGCCAAATCGCCCCAACATCATCTTTATCGTGCCCGAGACCTGGGCTTTGCAGACCTCGAATGCTAAAGTGGTCGCGATGCAGCGTTTGGCAAAGTCTCCCCTCCCCTAGACCAGTTAGTGAATGCGGGACTCAAGTACACGCAAGCTTTTTCAAACTCACCGGTATGCTCGCCCACTAGGTTTGCCTTGATGACCGCACGCTACCGATACCCAATAGCACGGTAGACCCGCCGAAACTAAACCTGACACTACGATTCATACGCATAGTTTGTCCTTTTAAAGGACATCCTTCTAGACCCCAAACTTGATTCAAAAGTTCTGTATCTCTAGGGAGTGATGATTTACACAAAATTCAGTACGCCTTTGATCAAGAAAAATAAAAGGGCTAAGTCATGTGCCATACACAACTCAGCCCTTTTTGTATCGAATACGCTATTGAATTAACAAACCTAATTAAGTAGCAATATCAACTTTGGTTAAAAAAATCGAAATCAATCAAAACTTTAGATTTGCACCTAGAGTGATAAATCTACCAATGGTGTCATACGTTGAAGGAAAAGTATTTCCACCATTCGTACTAGTCGTTGCAATCGTATTACCAACAAGAGGTGGCTGTTTATTAAAAGCATTGTTGACGCTCATATTAAGGCGTAACATTTTGCTGTAATTCCAAGTAGCGTTTAAGTCAACATAATTGTAAGAGGGAACATTTTTGAATGACTCAACCCATGTGCCACTTCCTGGCTCTACTTGTAAAGAGCTCATGTGACGCAAGTTATAGCCCAACTTATATTCTCCGAAACTCCAAACTGTTCGTTGATTAAATTTATTGGCAAAGTTTGCAACTCCACATGCATTACTATAAAAGCCTTTGCAATCCCTTCTGATAGAAGTGGCGGTTGGCTGAAAGGCGTTGTCGCCAACAGTGTTGTAATTGAAGTTGATATCTAATTTACCCAGTTGCGGTGCAAAACCAAGATCCTTCATAGAAATGCTGTAACCAAGATTGAGATCGTAACCACTGATCCATAATTTACCTTGATTGGATTGTCCTGTGAATACGCCTTTTGAATCGACGCCGTTCAAAGTACCATTCAAGGTATTGCGATAAATCATTGCACACGATGCGTTGTACTCGAAACTAGGATTGAACTTGCTGCTGTAGCATTGGTCTAAGATATCAGTTGTGGAAGGGCTAGAAATAGCATCAGTGACATTGATGCGGTAATAGTCGACTGCAACCGCTAAATTCTTGACATTTGCTGGCTCAAACACAAAACCAAATGTAGTTGTTTTTGCCTTTTCAGGACCTAGGTTGGGATTTCCACCGCCAAGTTGGTTAATTTGACCAGACGATGGCGCTGCTAAGTTACCAACCAAAGTTGCAGGAACTCCTGTCTTGGCACAAAGTGCAGATAAAGTACCAGGCTTTGAAGCATCTGCAACATTGATACTGCCTAACTGGCAAGGATCAACTGACAAATTAGAAAGTCCACTGACTTGAGGCGCAAAGAGTTCATTCACGTTCGGTGCGCGTGTGGCGTTCTGCAGCATACCTCTGAACCGCAGGCCTTTTGTAGGTGCCCATTCTGCCCCAATTTTATTAGTGCCGTAGTTGGTTGAAGTAGTTGTTGAAAACTCGGTTTGACGAACACCAGCTTCAAAAGCCAAGTTATGAATCATGGGTTGATTCTGAATAAGGGGAATTTGCGCTTCTGCAAAAACTTCATTGAGCTTCAGGGTGCCGCTGCGGTCTGGAGTGGGGGCGCCCGTTCCGAGTACTTCACTTTGAATTTGTGATGCCCCATCTGAAGAATTACTTGCTGTGACTGTTCTTTTCTCAAGTCCAAAAGCTAAATTAACTGGATTTTTGGCCATTGGACTTTTTAAACTTGCGACTTCACCAGTGGTTGAGAATGAGGCTACATCTTGCTTCACTTTTTGTCGAACGATTGCACTGAGATTTACGAAATCCAACATTTTCTGCGTGATGGTTCCATCAGCGCCAAATAAATTAATGGGTACGCAACCATTAGCAGGGTTGACGCAGGTTTTTCCATCCAATGAGTTAACGGCTTGTTGAACTTTAGACAATGAACCCCAGTTTCTTCTGACTTGATCTTGATCAGCTTGTCCTGATGTGAAGTAAGCATCGTATGTCCAACCACCAAAGAAGTCACCACGCGAACCTACAGTCGTTTGAAAAGTATCATTGCCAAAATCTTGATACCGAGGACCTAGCTCTGTGAATCTACGACTGATGGTCATTGGAACCAAAGTTGAGTTACCGACCACGCAATTGGCAGCAACAATGCCACGAGCGGAACAAATTTGGGTGCGAGCTGCATCAGTTAAGAAAGGACTGCCAATCGGAATATTGAAAGAGTTGCCAAAGGTACCACTGGCAGCCAATTGGGCGTTCACATCAGTGTGGGTATAAAAAACCTGTGCATATGGCTTGATGTAATCGTTGATTGTGTAATTGGCCAGCATGGTTGCTTGGTTCTGGGCCATGGGTGTTTGAAAATAGTTGTCAGGGTTTGTATTGAACCCATGTACCGCTGCGGTATATGCAATGAATTTTCCTGTCGCTGGGTCGTAAATGCGGTTTCCTGTACCCAGCGTATTGGAAGTTACACCTGCAACAGGGGTCACACTGATCACAGCGGGGGAAGTGGTTGAAGATCCTGAAAACAATCCTGAGCTAGAACTCGTGGTTGTTTTACCAATCGCCCTTTCACCCACCATCAGTGGGTCCATGGTTGTTTTGCCTACACTGAAAACAATATTACCTTTGTCCTCGGCAAAGTTGGAGCCAAAAGTAATGTCAGTGCGACGCTTCATCGCGTCACCTTGGCTAGAAAGTCCATAGCTACTTGAGGCTTCTAGGCCTTGGAAATTTTTGCGAAGGACAAAATTAACAACACCAGAAACAGCGTCAGCGCCATAAACAGCAGATGCACCGCCCGTGACCACATCAATACGCTGCAACAATGAAATTGGAATGGAATTTGTATCTACTCGACCATTGAGATCAAACGGAACCATTCTCCGGCCATCTACCAAAACCAATGTTCTACTTGGACCTAGGCCTCTTAAATCAATAGTAGCTCCACCACCAGTTCCATTGTTAACACCCGGATTGATAGCAGGAACAGCAGAAGGTAAAGCCCTGATCACTTCTTCTACAGCAATTGGCTGTGTCGATTTAATTTCTTCGGCACTGATAGAAGAAATGGGGCTGTTTGAATAAACCCCAGGAGATTTAATTCGTGAACCTGTAACTTCAACAGTCTCAGCGTTATTTTGAGCAAACGCCGCGAAAGTAGACAACACTGCAATGGTTGTAGTGCTTAGCTTTAATAGTTTGTGCATATTGAACGTCCTTTACTTTTGAACAATGTCATTGAATTTTTGAGTTTTTGTAATAAGTAGAAACCCGATCCTTCTAGACCCCAAACTTTATTCAAAAGGCTCTAAGAATTACCGGTGATACCAAAAAGAAAGGGCCCTTACATTACTGCAAGGACCCCAAACTTTCAATTAGTGATGGTTAATTGAATGATAGCCACGTACCTCGCAGCCCTTGCTGCTCTGCTCCAGCGACAGCCCAATTGCAGACTCCAGTCGGAAAGACTTTGGTGAGTTTTGCATTCTGCTCAGCAGTGAACGTTACTTTGTAGTCAGTTGCGGCTATTGGCTTCAAGGTGCATTTAATAATGTCTGCTGCTACTGATGCCCCAGCTTCGTATCTTGGCGCACCAGGAACAGGGTAAATTGCAGCGCACTTACCAGACTCCATTTGCTGTGTTTCAGCGATGAAGGTTGGTTGAGCATCGCGAGTATTACACCCCTCAACTAAAGTACTTGGTTTATTTCGAACCACTTTTTCAAATGCTGAACCAGAATTGGCATCAGCTTGAATGGCAGTGATCCACTTGTCCATATCATTCAAGGCTTTCATGAGCAATGGACTGGTACTTGCGTAATAGCCGTATCTAAAATCTTCGACAACCATGACCTGATTTGCAGCACTCCCATTGGCCTTCACCAAACGCTCACGCATTGAAAAGGAATGGTATCTTTGGTGAATGTCGCCAACAGGGTTATCGTCTGAGTAGCCCCTGTAATCAATGATTGGGACGTCTTTCAGTCCACCACCGCCACTTGTAAGACGACCAGTTTGATAAGCCTGCTTAGTGGCAATTAAGTCAGCAGAGTTTCTTGCTGCCTGAAAACGAGCATCAAGATCATACCCACCAACTTTTTCATTGATTGTCAAAAATTCATCAACGGAAATTTGACCTCGATTTAATGCTCTTAGACCATACTGAATACCTACATTGTCCAATGGCCTACGTGGAAAACCTGTTGTTGGATCTTTACCAAGCACATTCACAATTTGATCGTAAACACTGCAGCGTACACCAGTTGGGTTTGTTTGCGCGTTATAACGAAGTGCGACTGGTAATTCTGCAGGACAAAACTCATCAGGCGCAATTCGCAAAGCACCTCTGTAAACAGTGCTTGTGTAAATCGATTCTTTCAGAAGTGCTCCAGCCACAGCTTTTTGTTTGTCATCATTCACTGTGCCGGGCGCAGTATTTTGGAAATAATTACCAAGCAAACGCATGTCAGTAATTGAATTGACAGTTGCAAATCCAACCTCAGGAAAACTACAGCCAGGCAAAATACCATCTAAGAGACCAGGATAGTTGTCAGCAATTTGATGCTGCTGATATGAACCACCAGAGCATCCCCAGCCAATGGTGAATTTTGGTTTTCCATAAGCTTCAATAAACCGCTCTTTCACCATGGCCATCGACTCAGCTGCGAGCAAATCACCGCACTGGTTGCCAAACACATTGAGTGAGGAAGAGGCCATGGCATAACCCAAGGCCAATATGGGAGTATCTAAAACTCCGCCTGTTGTATTTCCTTGCCTATACCATCCACCAGTGCAGCCACCACCAAATGTATAAACAAGCTTTTTATTCCAAATTGGTGAAGCTAAAAAGGCATTGGGCGCATCAGAAGTTGCAGGATTGTGCAACATTGCAGTTTGATAAATTGATCTATTGACTGTCCCTGTTTCAATTCGAACAACAAAAGGAACTGCCTTCCCATCAGCGCCATTCACAGTTGCCGCATCTTTAGGAATGTCTTTAGTATTTGCTAAGCCAACAAAAGCCGCAGGGCTTGCTGTGTTTCTATACACATAATCAACCCTTGTATCCACAGAGCAATTCGCATCCTTTTCAGCACCCAAGAATGGGCCACCAGGATAGATACGGAATGTTGCGGTTTGGCACGCAAATGGTTTTTGCTGAGGACCTGAAAATATGGGTCCTGTAATTGGAAAATTAGTTAGATTGACTGTTGAAGGTGCGCCGCCCGAATCAGTAACGAGAGTATTTGCACCCACCTTCATTCCAGAAACCGTACCTACCCAAACATCATCACTTACTTTTTTAAATGCAGATGAAACATCGGTACCGTTAAGTGCTGCGCGAACTTGCGCACCTGCATTCTTAACCTTGACACTGACCAAGGCATCCCCTCCGGAAACAAACTCCGGCTTAGAGGATAGGACTTCCATATCTGGAGCAGGGATTACATCTGGTCCACACGCACTAAGCATTGCCGCTGACGCGGCCAACAGCACAGTTTGAGTTCGAAACTGCCGCCACATTTTTGTTCCTTGCATTTCTATCAATTTGAAAGTCATGTCTCGCTCCATTTCTTATAAGTTTTAGAAACTCCTATGAATATCTACTGACAACCAAATCACAGGTAAGTGAAATAATGATTTCAAATCTTCTAGACTAAAAGAGGGTTAATACTTAATCTAAAAAACAATGATTTGGAAAATAGTGCCTTAGTGCTCACATCGTGTGGTGAGGTAAATTCCTTAAGTCAAAAGACTGTGAATAAGACAACTTTGAATCCATGCAACTTGGGACTCATCAGATCTTCTCAATCGAGTTTGTCCTTTAAAAGGACAACACCACACACAACCAACTGTCGTGTTAAACGACACTTCAAAACCAATTCGACCCACGAGCACGGTAGACCCGCAGAAACCAAACCAGACAGAACTATTCGTACACACAGCCCGAAAACGATAAAAACAAATTGTCAGCTTGATTGAAATCTGATGACTTTAAAAATCAGGTTGTCGCCACTTTGCAGCAATACCTGATTCAGGATGGCTTCTACTTAGAGCTTTTATAAATTATTTGATTTGTGACAATTTATCTGCCTTGGCACGCTCAATGTTTCGCTCGGCATCTTCAGGCAATAGAAGTCGTTCTTTGACAAACCTTTGCGCGGCTGCTTTCACAGCTTCAACATAAGCTTCTTGATTGGCATAGCGCTCTTCCAAAGATAATCTTGGATCTTGTGCAGATGTCCTCTCTGCCTTGGTGATTGCAAAGGGCGACATAGCACCTTGCAGCGGAAACAAGTTACCTGGACCATATCCAACTGCACGAGGATTCCAAGCTGTGTATGAGGCTTTAGGCACTGCCGATGGCAATGAGCGAATACCTGCTAAAGCCACGCCATCAGCATCGGCAAGTGGAACAAGGACTTCATACCTGCCCAACACCTTGGGCGGAAACTGGGTCTGATCGGACACATATGCACTTGTGTACAGCTCTTGATAAGGCAAAGTAGGGATGTTTTTGGGGACAGCTAAATCAGCAGGCACAAGTGTGCCGTGCGCCCTCATCGGAACTCTGCTTGCTGGGGGCTCAGTACCAACCGAAATCCATTCATTTAAGGCACTGAGTAGTGCACGCATGGGTTGACCTGCGTGCAGGGGATTGACTGGAAGAGACATGGTTTCGGCCTGACTCATCACTGCTCCAGGCGTTGCAAAGTGAGGTGTTCCCGCAATCATGTACGCCCTTACATTGGCAGGTAGATCAATGTGATTGCCAGAGGGGTCTGTGACCAATAGCGATGCTCGCGATCCCCACCATTCATGCTCACTGTCAGTTTGCATGACTTTGGGGCAAGTCTGTGTTTGACGGCACTTTGCCAACAAGCCGTCTTTTTGACCTGTAAAAGGATCGGTCATCACTTCATAAGTAAAAGGGAAAAGATCAATTTGCCAAGCAGGATCTTGAGGGTGCCTAGAATTTCGACTGGGTTGTCCAAACCTGTAATTGGTAGCCATTCGCCGAGCACCAGCAACGTGAGGCATGAGTCCTTCAAATACTTGTTTGCCATTCAAATCTTCATTGAACCCTAACCACAAAAAATCTCTTAAGAATCGACCTGATTGAGAAACACCAAATCCTATTGCTCGCTGAATGTTTGAGCTGCCGTTTTGAACCAATGGATTCAATGAACTGCCATTGGACTTTAAAAACGAGGCAATGTCGCGTGTAACCGCAAAACCCATTCCGAACAGCACGGGCTCTTTGGCCTTGTAAGTGACTTCATAGAGAGCACCGGCATCAAAACCTTGTGGCCTGGAAATTTCAATAGATTGAGGCCCTGTAACTTTGATTGTCAAATCTGAGGGGCTAACGCGTTGATTCATCCATTGCGCCCGAACAGTGGCTTTAACACTTGATGGATCTTCAATGAGTGCACTTAAACGCACATTGATTGGATTTGTCAGATGATCAAATTGAAACTCGTCGCGTGCATTGCCAGCGAGACCGATGGCTGAAGGTGCCTGCATTGCCAATTGCTGCGGTTGGGTAGGTATATCGCCTTGCCATCCTATCCACGCCATGGTGTAGCCTTGTCGGTGCAGGTAACCAATGCCTGCATCTTGCGCTTTTGCTACATTGTTAGCGCCAGGTTGTGGCGAGTCATCAAACAGTTGAGGTGCAAGTTTTCTACCGCGATTAGGTACATCAACTAGCAGTGTTTGATTGCCTGCTTGTCTGTTGGTTGGTTGAAGCAGCACAACATCGGCAGCAGCCTCAACTTGCCCCTTTCCATTTTTAGGGGCGAAACTTAAGTCTGCTATGACGCTATTTCGTTTGTCGTTAGGGTCTAGGGCGACAATCGCTTTTGCTTTGATCAGGGTATAGGTGCCAACATTTGGAAATACTCTTCCTTCAAATGCAATGGACCTTTCTTGAATATCAAACTTAACAACTTCAGCCTGACAACTTAAGGCGAATGTAGACCCAATCGCAATCAATCCCAACTTAGAAATTTTCATAGATTTATCCTTTAAAGAGCCCTAATTTATACAGATCAAAATTTCTGGCGTTGGGAAGCACCGTTTTGACATCGCTGTTACCACCAACTGTCGTGTTAAACGACACTTGATGACCACTTCCCCGCATAGCAATCAGGTCAACATTGCGCCAAACAAACAATTGGCTGTTGCAAACGACCACGATGAACTTGTATTTGCATTTTCAGAAAACAATGCGATGACTTTCATTTGGGGGCAACACCCATATGTTCCAGCCGCAAGCCTACTGCTGTTCGGTTGGGAAAACCTCTCCAATAGCTGTGCCCAGGCTTGTAGCTGCCATCCGGGTTGGCTGCCCACTTGCCCTGCTTGGCGTATTCAAGCACGTCAAGATGGGCCGCTTTGGCCATGTCTTTGTCCAAGTGCTTGCCTAAAAAGGCCGTGATGAAATGTTGCGCAATATTGTTCATGCGCACGGTGTCCCACACCGGGTCAATGTAGTGCCCTGCAGGAATAGAGGGCAACCAGGGCACTCGTTTCCAAGACTCTTGAGGAGGGGGCATGGAGGCGCCGGCATTGTGGTTGGCGTTTTCAAAGGTCAACAAGTAGCGATCGGAGTTGATGCTGCCTTCATAAAGATTGCGAACGCCAGGTGAATAGCCCGACACGTCGTCCACTCCACCAGCAATAAACAGCATGGGCGTACGAATGCCTTTGAGGCCTTCAGCATCCCAAAACCCCCGGTTCCAGCCCCAGGGGCCAAAGGCCACGGCCGCCTGAATGCGCGGATCGCGCCATTTGGCAAAGTCGGGGTTGGCGCTTTGCAGTGGTGTGAGGGCGTCAGGTGGCAAACCCGCAAATTGAGCGGCTTTTTCGCTAAAGCCCCCGCCCAACTTATTGATGACACCATAGCCCCCCATGGAATAACCGATCAATGCGATGCGGTTTTCATCGATCAGGTCTTTGAAGGGGCTGTTGACTTCACGGTTGGCTTTGACCATTTCGTCGATC
>ENA-OUVC01000993-OUVC01000993.1-marine-metagenome-genome-assembly--contig:-NODE-993-length-17429-cov-2.807573_pt1 | contig 17429 bp, 14 predicted proteins | sample MGYA00248622_ERZ508571 | MGnify/ENA primary metagenome ERZ508571 (study PRJEB26236, sample SAMN06267175) | marine metagenome | isolation source: Columbia River Estuary | place: USA:Columbia River Estuary... | reverse complement strand
GCTTGTGCGTTGCGTGGAACCGGGGTTTCGTGCGCACTCTGCCACTCGTAGGGGGTGTTGTCCACCCGAACGGCCCAATCGGAAAAGCCCTGTGCGTTGTAGCGCGCTTCCCGCCAATCGGGCGTTTCCACAGCCCGGAAGCCGAAGTTCGCCAGGGAAAGTCGGCCTTGTAACGTGCGTTTCTCGTCTTCCTTTTTGTTGATCAGCTGCACCGTTTGAATTTGCGGATCGCGCCAACCCCAAACGTCTAAGGAGAATTTTTCTTCGTCCAAAAGCGTGTCCTTTTCCGCGGCCTTGGGAACGGGACGGTATCCCAACAGAAGCCAGCGCTCGTTGTCTGAAAAGGTCAAAGTCTGGTGGGGAGACGGTTCGTGCAGCGGCGGCAAATTGGCGTAGCCGGACTCCAGCCAGACCTTCGTTTTTCCCGCGGTGTGCCCGCTCAATTTGTACCGACGTACCAACGCTTTTGCCGTGTCCGAAGTGTGTACCCAGGCCAGGTGAGTGCCTTTGGGATGCACCGCAAGCTGCGCTACTTCCTCCATGCCCTGGTCCAGGAGCGTCCAACCGGCGGGCGACCAGCGCCAAACCTTGGCCGTTCCCTTTCCTTTGCCCGGCTTGGCCTGCCAAGCAAGCAATACGGCCGCATCGTCAGCCCAAACAAAGGACTTGGCTCGGGCCAAGGTATCCGTTTTCCCGCTGGACAAATTCCGAACGTACAGGGTGTTTCCCTCCGGTTTTTTGGGGTCCTTCTTCTTGCCCGGGGTGTAGGGTGCCGCCGTCCAGGCCACTACGCCCTGTGCATTTTTGGGCAGGGAGCATGTGCTTGCACGCCCCAACGTATCGACTTTCCGCGTCGCTAAATCCACCAAGGCATAGTGCGCTTTGGGCAGGTCCTCCGCTTTGACCTTGTCTTTCTTGAGTTGTCGAATTTTGGCCGCTGGCGCGGGAAAGCGAACTAATGCGCGCTGGCTCAATGCGTCAAAACGAACCCAATCTGCGCGGGTTAAGGACCACTTTTGACCGGTAGTGGCAGCGTAAAAGACCACGCGCGAATCCCCCACTTGCGGAGAAACCACGGCGGCCGCGTAGCGGCCGTCTGGAGAAAGTTCGGAAACGGTGATTCGCTCCCAACCGTCAAAATCCGACGGCTGCAGGACCTTCTGGCTCCATGCGGGGAACGCCCCAAGGGCCAGGCCCAATAAAACGACAAAAACAACGACTCTACCCTTTCGCATGCACCGAAGTTACGCAACCACCATCGTATGGTAAACGGCCTGAACGTCTTCGTCCTCTTCTAATTTTTCAATCAACTTTTCTACATCCGCGGCGGCTGCAGCGTCCAACGTCTTGGTATCCATGGGAATACGCTCAAAACCGGAGCTCAAAACCTCAATGCCGCGCTCTTCCAAGGCGCGTTGAATGGAGCCAAACTCTTCAAAAGGTGCGAACAAAACGAAATGCTCCGTGCCCTTTTCTTCGTCCACCTCCCCAAAGACTTCTTCCACGCCGTAGTCGATCATTTCCAGCTCAAAATCCTCCAAAGAAAGGCTCTTTTGATCTATTTTAAACTGGCATTTGCGCTCGAACAAAAACTCCACCGATCCGCTGGTGCCCAAGGATCCGTTGCACTTGTTGAAGTACGACCGAACGTTGCCCACGGTGCGGGTTCCGTTATCCGTAGCCGTCTCCACCAGAACGGCAATTCCGTGAGGCGCGTAGCCTTCGTATACCATTTCCTTGTAGTCCGCCTGGTCCTTGGAGGTGGCGCGCTTGACGGCGCGTTCCACGTTGTCCTTGGGCATGTTGGCGTCGCGCGCGTTCTGCATCAACGCCTTCAAACGGCTGTTGGCCTCCGGGCTGGGGCCCGCCGCCTTCACGGCCATGATGATGTCTTTGGAAATTCGCGTGAAGGTTTTGGCCATGCTGGCCCAACGCTTCATCTTTCGGTTCTTTCGGTATTCAAACGCGCGTCCCATGCTGGAGTCTTTATCGTATAATCGGCAGCAAATTTACAACACTTCCCACGTGCGTTGACCCGCGAACATTTCGTCCAAGCTGGACGCTGTCTCCGTGGGCGGCAGGGCGGCTACCGACTCTTCGTACACCGGACGCTGCACGGCGTACAGCACGCCAAAAGGCCGAACTTCCCCGTGCATTTCCGCCAAGATTCCGGCCTTCACGCGGTCCGTTTCGTCGTGGATCCAGCAATCGTTGGCGGACCATTTTCCTTCCGTCAAATCGACGGTACGCGGAACGAGTCCGTCCAATAACAACCCGTGGGATTGGTTGGGGCCAAAAAGCAGCGGCTGCCCGTGGACCACCGGCAAAAAATGCAAAGCTTTCTCCTCCTTGTTGCTGAAGGCATCGAAGGCGCCGTCGTGAAACACATTGCAGTTTTGGTAGATTTCCACAAAAGCGCTTCCCGCATGGCCGTGGGCGCGGTGCAGCACCGTGCGCAGGTGTTCTGGGTCGCGATCGATGCTTCGGGCCAGGAAGGTGGCGCCAGCTCCCAGCGCAAGGGCCGTAGGCACAAAAGGTTCATCCACTGCTCCCGTGGGACTGGACTTGGTGCGTTGCCCCACTCCGCTGGTGGGACTGTACTGCCCCTTCGTCAATCCGTAAATTTCGTTGTTGAAGAGCAAAATGGGGGCCTTTACGTTGCGGCGCAGCAGGTGAATCAAATGATTCCCGCCAATGGACAACGCGTCGCCGTCGCCCGTCACCACCCAAACGTCCAAATCCGGACGGGTCATGCGCAATCCGGTCACCAGCGCCGGAGCCCGGCCGTGGATGCTGTGCACTCCGTAGGTATTAACGTAGTACGGCATGCGGCTGGAGCAACCGATGCCGCTGACCACCACCGTTCGGTCCGGATCTGCATCCAGTTGGGCCAACACCGTTAAAAACTGTTTCAGGATGGAGTAATCCCCGCAGCCGGGGCACCACCGAACGTCCTGATCCGAAGCATAATCGTTCGCGGTGGCCATATCAGCGAATTTCAGCAATAGTGTGGAAAACGGCCTCGCGCAACTCGTCGGTGGTAAACGGCAGGCCTTGAACTTTGTTCACACCGCGCGCGTCCACCAAGGTTTCGGACCGAATCAACTGCAGCAGCTGGCCGCTGTTGAGTTCTGCCACCAACACCCGGCCAAATGCGCGCAGCAAGGGACCCAAGTCTTCCGGGAGGGGGTATACGTGCCGAATGTGCAGGTGCGCAACGGAGACGCCTTCGGACCGCAAAGACTCTGTGGCCGCCTTCAAACTGCCGTAGGTTCCGCCCCACCCCACCAACAAAACATCGCCCTCGGTAGCTCCGCATTCGCAGGCCGACGGTTCGTAGTAGCGTCTGACGCGGTTCACTTTGTGCGCACGGGCAGCCACTTGGGCAGCATGGTCTTGGGGTGCGTAGGAAATGTTCCCGGAATCGGGCTCTTTTTCCAGTCCGCCAATGCGGTGGGCCAGCCCCACTTGGCCCGGAACCGCCCAGGGGCGAACACCATTGGCGTCTCGCCGGTAGGGAGCAAAGGGGTTGCCGTCTGCGGGAGGGCCGTCCGGGCGGGACGTGGTGATTTCCGGTAAATCCGCCGCGGAAGGAAATTTCCAGGCTTCGGCACTGTTGGCCACAAATCCGTCCGACAACAACAAGACGGGGGTCATGCATTCCACCGCAATGCGTGCAGCTAAATAGGCGGTATCGAAGGCGTCGGTAGCGGACCGGGCTGCCAAAACGGGCATGGGGGCTTCGCCGTGGCGACCGTACAGGGCTTGCATCAGGTCCGACTGCTCGGTTTTGGTGGGCAAGCCGGTGGATGGCCCGCCGCGCTGAATGTTGACCACCACCAAGGGAAGTTCCATCGCCACGGCCAATCCCATGGCCTCCGCTTTTAAGCTGATTCCCGGGCCGCTGGAAGCCGTGACGGCCAAGGAGCCGCCGTAGGCGGCGCCGATGGCCGCAACGGCCGCTGCAATTTCGTCCTCCGCCTGAAACACAATCCGATCGGACCGTCGGTGGCGAACCAATTCGTGCAAAATATCGCTCGCCGGCGTGATGGGGTAACCGCCAAAAAAGAAGGGCAATTTGGCTTTTTCCGCAGCCGCCAAGAGGCCCAAGGCTAAGGCTTGGTTGCCCACCAAGGTGCGGTACCGCCCGGGCGCTGGCTTGGCCTTGGCCACCGGTGCGGCAGCGGACACTTCCAACGTTTCGCCCAAAGCGTGACCCACTTCAAAAACCAACAGATTCGCCGCCTGAAGTGCCTCCGACTTGGCAAACTGGCGCCGGATAAACGATTTGAACTGCTCCTGCGGAAACTGATACATCCAGCACAGCAAGCCCAACACAAAAAAATTCTTGGTGCGGTCCCGTTCTTTGGTACTCAAAGAAGATTCCACCAGCGCAGCACTCACTTGCTTGCGCACGTCCACCGCAACCGTCCGGTACTTGGCGCGCACGGCCTCCAACGGATCTTCGCCAGGAGCGTAGCCCGCCAAGGCTGCATTTCTGCCATCAAAACCGCTGGAGTTGGCCAGAACCAATCCCTCCGGTTTTAGGGCATTTTGGTACTTCTTGTAGGCCGCAGCGTTCATCACCACCAAAACGTCCGCCTGATCCCCGGGCGTGTACACGGAATCCCCGCCAAACTGGAGCTTAAATCCAGAAACCCCGCTGAGGGACCCTTGAGGCGCTCTGATTTCCGCGGGGAAGTCGCTGAAGGTGCGCACCGCATGTCCTTCGTGCGCTGCCTCCTGCGCGAAGGCATTGCCCATGAGCTGAATACCGTCGCCGGAATCCCCTGCAAAAAGTACGACCACCTCAGATTTCATGTCTCTAGGCTACAAAGGTTTCTCGTCGATATTCACCACGGACTGAATTTCAGGCGCGAATTTCTTAACGGTCATCTCCACCCCGGAGCGCAGGGTCATTCGGTTGACGGTGCAGCCCTTGCACGCACCAACAAAACGGATGGAAACTACTCCGGCTTCAATGGACTCCAACGCCACATCGCCCCCATCGTTGACCAAAAAGGGACGAATTTCGTCCAGGGCCTGAAGGACGCGCTCGCGCAGCGGAAGCAAGGTTTCCATGTGCTGCTTCAATTGTATTTGCGAATGCTGGGCGTGCAACCGGCCATCGTGGTGATGCGAACGGCTTCGGTAGGCGGAAGGTCTTCCACGCGGTGCGCCAGTGAATCGACGGTCTCCCGCGCGATGCGTACGAAGGCTTCGCGCGCCGGACCTTCGGTCTGCAGCACGGCCGGGCGGCCAACGTCGCCGGCCTCGCGGATGCTCTGCACCAACGGAATCTCCCCCAAAAACGGCACCTGAACCTCGTCCGCCAGACGCCGAACGCCGCCCTGCCCAAACAAATAGTACTTGTTGTTGGGCAGCTCCGCCGGCGTGAAATACGCCATGTTCTCCACCAAGCCCAACACCGGAACGCCAATGGATTCCATCCGGAACATGCCGACCCCCTTGCGGGCGTCTGCCAAAGCCACCGCCTGCGGCGTGCTCACCACCACCGCCCCGGAAACCGGCACCGCTTGCACCACGCTCAAGTGGATGTCTCCCGTTCCCGGAGGCAAATCCAACAACAGAAAATCCAATTCACCCCAGTACGTATCCTTCAGCATCTGGGTCAACGCCTTGGTGGCCATAGGGCCGCGCCAAACCACGGCCTGGTCCGTTCCTGCAAAAAATCCAATGCTCATCAGCTTCACACCGTGCGTGAATACCGGCTCCATCATGCGCTTTCCGTCCACCTCAATGCTGCCGGGCTTCTCGTTCACCGCATCCAGCATCAGCGGTAGGGACGGACCGTAAATGTCTGCATCCACCACGCCCACGGAAAAACCCATCTCGGCCAAAGCCACTGCTAAATTGGCCGTCACCGTGCTCTTGCCCACGCCGCCCTTGCCGGAAGCAACGGCCACAATGTGCTGAATACCGGGAATGGCCTCGCCGCGAATGCGCTGCGCGCCCGTCTCCGCCGGAGCTTCCACCGTCAAGTTCACCTTGATCTTGGCCTTGGGATGCACGTGCGTGTGGATGGCCGTGAGGATCTCCACTTCCAGCTTCTTTTTTAGGTGCAGCGCAGCGCGGTCTGCAACGGCGTCCACCACTACTTCGTCCCCAAAAATCTGAAGGTTCCGGACGTGTCCGGCGTCCACTATATTCGATTGACCACTGGCCGTTTTCACGGTCTTCAGCGCGTCCAAAACAGCCTGTTTGTCCATGGGTAGTCTAGTTGCTGCAAAGGTACATCGCAAAGGCGCCCGATGGGCGAACCCGCCCCCCCGGTAGGAAACAGCCGGAATGCCCTACTTATTTGCCAACTGGCCGCACGCCGCGTCAATATCCTTGCCGCGAGACCGACGAACCTTGGCCACAACTCCCGCCGCGGCCAGCGCCGTTTGGTAGGCCTCCAGAGCAGCAGGATCCGCTTGCTGAAAGCGCGGATCGCCAATGGCGTTGTATTCAATCAAATTTACCTTGCACGGCACTTTTTTGCAGACCTTCACCAGCGCGGCAATGTCTTCCGGACTGTCGTTGATGCCCTTCCACACCACGTATTCAAACGTGATCCGCCGTTTCGTCAGACGGTACCAATGCTGCACGGCCGCCACCACCTCTTCAATGGGAGACACCTCGTTGATGGGCATCATGGAGGAACGCACTTCGTTCCGGGCGCTGTGCAAACTGACCGCAAGGTTGAATTTCACCCCTTCGTCCGCCATTTTCACAATCATTTTGGGCAACCCGACGGTGCTCAGCGTGATGCGTTTTGGAGACAAGCCCAAACCGTCCGGCGCCGTGATGCGCTCAATGGCCGACAAGACATTGGGGTAGTTCAGCAATGGCTCGCCCATGCCCATGAAAACAATGTTGGTCAGGGGTCTGCCAAATTCCTCCAGCCCTTGGCGGTGGATGGTCACCACCTGATCAAAGATTTCGTGCGGTTCCAAGTTGCGCATGCGCTTCAGCTTGGCCGTGGCACAAAACGCACAATTCAAACTGCACCCCACCTGGCTGCTGACGCAGGCCGTAATGCGTTTTTCGGTGGGAATCAACACACTTTCCACCACCAATCCGTCGTGCAGCTGCACCGCGTTTTTGAGGGTGCCGTCCGAACTGCGTTGAACGGTAGCTAAAGACTGCTGCGGAAAGGAAAAATCCACTTCCAACCGGGCGCGCAAGGCCTTGGGGAGGTTGGACATGGCCTCAAAACTCGACGCCTGCTTGGTCCAGAGCCAGTCGTACACTTGGTCGCCGCGAAACACGGCTTCGCCCGCCTCCTTCATCCACGTCCGCAGGTTTTCCCGGGACAAGGAACGAATGTCTTTGCCGGACGGCATCAACGGTTGGATTCTTTGGATTCCGAATCGCGGGACGGCGCAGCAACTGCACCCGGCAGCGACCGGCTGTTGAATTCGCCAAAGACCACGCGGTTGCCTTGGAAGGAAAACAGCACAGCATCCCCCTGGGTTCCGTTGAAGCTTCGCGAATACCGCGGCATGGGCCGGAAGCGTCCTTTGCGGTTGATCTGAAGGACGTGGTAGTGCAGTTCCCCTGCGGCGGTCAATTCCGCAGCCACCAATTGCCCCGCAAAGGCGTTGGTCATGATGCGCATGGGGCGGTTGGTGGCCCAGCGGGCCTCGTTCTTGCGGGCGTCGTTGTAGACCAACACCAAGTCCGAATCCCGCACGGTCCAGAGCAACCCGGAGTACCGACCGTTGTCGTTGCGCGTCACTTGTTGCTTGGGCACAAGAGCCATGTACTCCACTTTACCGTCCGGGGAGATGCTCAACACCACCACGTCCAGGTAGGAGTAGATGTAGTCCGTGCGCACCACCTGACCGCGGGAGTTGGTGATTTGCTGCACGGTGTAGTAGTAAACCTCCGCCACCACGTAGGAGCCGCCATCGGCCCGACGGATGAAATCCCGAAATTGAAAATCTGCTTGAACCGGCCGTTTGCCCCGACCGCGCAAACCAATGGACATGCCGCGCTTCAACTCCTCGCTGAACGGTTCCAACGAGGTGGTGATGGGCTCCAAGGTTTCCGGATTCAATGTAAAGTAGAACGCGCCGGTGGTGGTGCCGTAGCGCCGGTCTGAATAGAACCCGCAAACGTCCAGAACATTGGGGTTTCGGTCTGTTTGCAAGCCCACGCCGCTCACCACAAACACGTCTTTCAAGCCCAAATCAACCTCCTCTGCCTCTACCCGCTTTCCCTGGAAACGGTACAGCATGTAATCCCGATTGGCGCCGCCAAAAGTCCAGCGCTCGCCCTCGCGCACGTCCGGGTTCTTATACCCCACCAAGTAAAAATCACCCGAATTGGTCAGGGCCTTGCCCGTCACGGTGAAAAAAGCATTGCGGCGTTGCAGCCCAAAACGGGTGCGCCATTGTTCGTCCAAATCGCGGTTGTACACCACCACCTGCACCTCTGCTTCGCGGTTCACAATCTGCTTGGCGGGCTCCGAATAAACCCCAAACAGGCTGGAGTCTCGGCTCCACACCACGTCCACGTTGGCTTCCGCCAAAGCGCGGGAATCCAACTTGTCCAAAGGAACCACTGCACCGGGGTCGCCCGTAGAATCAACCTTGACCAACAACAGCGTGCGTGCCCGGTCTTCGGCCGAGTACGCCTGATAAAACAAATAAAATTCGCCGCGCACCACGTGAACCGTAGTCAACCGCGCAATACGGCCTTCGTAGCGAAAGCCTACCACTTCGGTTTGCCATTCCTGCAATCCGGTCCCGCGTTGGTACTTGGCTACCAAAACGCGATCCGGCTTGGCCAATATCGCGCGCGTTCCCACGGTGTAGTAGTGTCCGCGGTCTGTGCCCACGATGCCTTGCACGCGCAATTGATTCAAGCGGTAGGCAGGTCCCCACTGGACGTATGCAGGTGCCGAATTCGATTTATTTTGGCCCGATAATTGAAGCGACAACAAAACCAAGAAGGCCGCTAAGCAGCGGTGCAATACATTTGTTTTCATGGTGCAAAATTCAAGAACGAAGGTATGAAAGGAAGTGGGTTGGTCTGGGCTTGTTTTGCAGCCGCTGTATTAAGTGCGTACGGAGCCAATGGCCAAGTAATTCAAATGCAAAAACGGACGATTTCCCCGACCGGACGGACGCCACAAACTGTGCAGCCCGGAACGCGGGCCTCAGAACCCACCGAACCCAATCGGAAACTGACCTATTTGGAAAAACTGGCGCAATCGCCCCTGAGGGACCGGTACCGATCCGGACTCAAGATCCATCCCAGTGCCTGGAGTGTTGGCGCATATCCGTTTTCGTACGAATACCGTGCCGGAAAAAAGTGGAGTTGGGAAATGGGCCTGCAGGCCACCAACCGAAACTTTTGGCGGGAGAGCATTTGGCCGGCACACCCCGGAATCTCCTCATTGTCTGCTGAATACAGCTGGAAACTAGGTGGTTTGGTGCAGGGAAAGTACTTCTTTCAAAAGCCAGCTTTCCAAAACGGTTGGTACTTGGGCGGACAAGCCCAGTTTCGGCCGTACGCGGACAAGGTTCAATTTACGGAAACCAATACCGGCGGCGGCACGACGCTCCAAACCATCCGTCCGTTCCGAAACTACTTGGACGCGGGTTTGTTGGTGGGCTACCAGGTGCGGGCCGCTGAACGTTGGGTACTGGATTTCTCTTTGGGTGGTGGCCTGCGCCGCACCTTCCGTGCAGAAGCTCAGGAGCAGTTTAATGCATTCAACGAGACCGTTGCGGTCTTGAATACTCCCGAGTGGTCTGCTTTACCGTATTTGCAAACGGGGGTGAAAGTTGGTCTTTTGCTTCCGAAAAAACGCTGAAAATAAGCTGAAAAGGCGCTAAATCCGGCCGAGAAAGCAAACACCACGGCCGAAAAAGCAGTAATTAAGGCTGAGAATCCAAACACCTCGGCTGAGAAAACAAACACGTCGGCTGAAATACAAACACCCCGGTCGCCTCTGCGAGGCGACCGGGGTGTTTTTTGGGCTGAACTTTTCGTGAATTAGATAAACAGAACTGCGTCTCCGTAGCAAAGGAAACGGTAGCCTTCTTTGACGGCGGTATTGTAAACTTCCATCGTCAATTCGTGGCCCGCAAAAGCGCTGGTCAGCATCAGTAATGTGGACTGCGGCTCGTGAAAATTGGTCAGGAGGCTGTCCGCAACCTTGAACTCGTACGGCGGAAAAATAAACTTGTTGGTCCAACTGGAGGTAGGCTTGATGCCTCTTTCCGTGGTTGTAGAACTTTCCATGGCCCGTATGACGGTGGTGCCCACGGCGCAAATGCGCTTGCGGTTGGTTTTGGCCTTATTGACGGCGTCCGCAGTCTCTTGATAAATCCAAAACTGTTCCGAGTCCATCTTGTGCTTGGACAGGTCCTCTACCTCTACGTTGCGGAAGGTGCCCAAGCCAACGTGCATGGTCATTTTGGCTAAGTCTACGCCTTTGATTTCCAGGCGCTTGAGCATGTTCTTGCTGAAGTGCAAAGAGGCGACGGGGGCGGCAACGGCCCCTTCTACTTCCGCAAAAATGCTTTGGTAGCGATCCTCGTCTTCGGGCTCCAACGGACGCTCAATGTACTTGGGGATGGGGGTTTCGCCCATTTCGCGCAATTTGATTCGGAACTCCTCATAGGAACCGTCGTACAAGAACCGCAAGGTGCGGCCGCGGGAGGTGGTGTTGTCAATGACTTCCGCCACCAGGGAATCGTCGTCGCCAAAATACAGTTTGTTTCCAATGCGAATTTTGCGCGCAGGATCCACCAAAACGTCCCACAATCTGCTTTCGGAATTCAACTCTCGGAGCAAGAAAACCTCAATGAGAGCGCCGGTTTTTTCCTTGTTGCCCCACATGCGGGCCGGAAATACTTTGGTGTTGTTCAAAACCAGGCAGTCGCCTTCGCTGAAGTAGTCCACGAGATCGCTGAAGAGGCGGTGCTCAATTTTTCCGGTGTCTTTGTGGACCACCATCAGACGAGCGTCGTCTCGGAAGGATGCGGGATGTTGCGCAATTAGTTCTTGCGGCAAATCGTAGTGGAAATGGGACAGCTTCATTTTCATGCCGCGAAGGTACCATATTGAAGGGGGGCTTGTCAAGCGATTGCCCGCATTTCCCAAAATGAATTGAGTTCGAGGCCCAAAAGAAAGGGCTTCTTCGTTTGTTTCGTGGGAAGAGTTGGAGGCGCTACTCCGCTGTCCGCGCGGCTTCCCGCTGGCTGAGCACGTCCAATAGGTTGGGCAAGGACCACGCTTCCGATTCCATCCACGGACCTACGTGGGTGCGCCGCAGTGCGGCGAGGTAGGCCCCGCACCCCCAGATACGACCCAAGTCGTGCGCCAGGGATCGAATGTACGTGCCTTTGCCGCATACAATAGAGAGCTCAACGGATCCCAGCGCGGGATCAAAGGAGTCAATTTCCAGAGACTCCACCACCACCGGGCGGGTGGGGATTTCCACCTCCTGGCCTTTCCGGGCCAATTTGTAGAGCGTCTGTCCCCCAATTTTTAGGGCCGAATAAAGGGGCGGACGTTGGTGAATGGTGCCGCGGAAGTTGGGCAGTGCCGCTTCCAAAGCAGCAATGGATGAAGGAAAAACAGCTCCAGAAAATGCCTCTTCGGCCGTTTCTGCGTCGTAGGAGGGTGTGGTGAAGCCCAGCTTCAAACGCGCCCGATACCCCTTGCTGCCGGCCATTTCGGACTCAATGCGCTTGGTGGCTTTGCCCACGCACACCACCAAAACGCCGGTGGCCAAGGGGTCCAAAGTACCTGCGTGCCCAATTTTAACGCTCTTCATGCCGTAGGCTCTCCGCAGGGCGTACTTGAGCTTGTTGACCACGTCGAACGAGGTCCACTCCAACGGCTTGTCTACGGCAAAGACCCAGCCCGCCTGAAGTTCTTCTTCCGTGCTGGGGATTTCTAAGCGTCTTGGTTGCGCAGCGGCAGACGAGTCCGCGGAATTTGGGGGAGATGGAAACATGGTGGCGAAAAAAATGCGGAAACTGGAATCAGAACCAAGCGCTTCCCAAGGCCAACAAACCGACAGCAAAACAGTAGATGGCAAATCCAGACAATTTCGCTTTCTTCACAAAAGAAATCATGGCTTGGCACGCCCACAGTCCGGTAAAAAAGGCCGCAACAAAACCAATGAGCAAGGGAACCAGTGCGTCCGAGGTGCCGGACGATCCCATTTCCACCAAGCTTTTGGTGTCTACCAGCATTTTGCCCAAGATCAGGGGGACCACCATCAAAAAGCTGAAACGAGCTGCGTTTTCGCGGTCTATGCCCAAGAGGACAGCAGTAGCAATGGTTGCCCCGGAGCGCGAAATACCGGGTAAAATGGCAATGGCTTGCGCAATGCCCACCAGGGCCGCGTCCGAATAACCCACATTCTTGTGCGTCTTTTTGGCCGTATTGGCCCACAGCAAGAGAATACCCGTCAGCAGGAGCATGCCTCCTACAAAAGCGATTTGGCCGTTAAAAAGGGCTTCCAATTGTTCCAAAAAGACCAAACCCACAACAGCGGCTGGAACCATGGACAGGATGATTTTGCCCGCAAATTGTAGGTCGTCGGCGTCCCGGCGAACCAAACCCGTCAAAATTTTGCCAATGTCTTTGCGGAAAACCACCACCGTGCTCAGGGCGGTGGCCGCGTGCACCACTACGGTGAACAGTAAACTTTCAGCTGCTTCGGCGTCGTACCCCAAAAGGGCCTTGCCCAGTTCCAAATGCCCGGAGGAGCTTACGGGCAAAAACTCCGTTAGCCCCTGGACAATGCCCAAAAGCAAGGCTTGAATCAATGCCTCCATCCTCAGTTCTGTGCGGCAGGACGGCGCAACAAAGCCACCAGGGCAACGCCCAATCCGGCCAGAACCAATCCGGGTGCTGCCACCAAACGCTGGGCGTTGAACATCTCAGGATTGTACACGTTGGGGTCTTCGGATCCGCCGCCTTGCATCAGGAAGTATCCTACCAAGATCAAAAAAACGCTACCCACCAAAAGCAGGTACGAGGTGCGGTCGAACAAAAATGTGGATTTCATTGGGCATAAAGTTTATCGGTGTGCAAACGCAAGTACTTGTGTACGGCCAGGAAGGTGCTGCTCAAGGCAATAATCAAACCGAGGAGAAGCAATCCGGCACTGACCGCGGCCCAAGTGGCCCAAGTGAGAAAAGGAGTAGTTTCCGGCGACCAGGCAGACAATCCCTGATAGAGGCCGGCCAAGAGTAAGGAAGCCAAGGCTCCACCCAAGGCGCCCAGTTGGAGGCCCTGCAGCAAAAACGGACGGTGAATAAAGGTTTTGGTGGCGCCCACCAACTGCATGGTCCGAATGACAAACCGCTTGGCGTAGATGCTCAGGCGAATGCTGTTGTGGATGAGGGTCACCGAAATCAGCAGCAAGGCTGCCGCAATTCCCAGGAGGAAGAGCGTTATTTTTTCGACGTTTTGGTGGACGGCGCCCATCAGGTCGCGGTCGTAGACTAAATCTTCCACGGCGGCTTCCTTGCGGAGACGTTTTTCAAGCGCATCCAACTGATCCGGGGACAAATACTCCGCGTGCAGCTTTAAATCCAAGGCGTCGGAAAGGGGATTCATGCCCAAAAAGTCCACGAACTCTTCGCCCAAGTCTTTTTGAAACTCTGCGGCTGCCTGATCCCGAGAAACGAAGACCACACTGCGCACTTCCGGTTGATTGGACCATTTTTGCTGCAGTTTGCGCACGGTGGCCGCGTCGGTCTCTGGAACCAAAAAGGCCGTAAAGGTGAAATTTTCTTGCAGTTCCCGTCCGAGTTCGCGCGCTTGCAGCAACAACGAAGCCATGACGCCCACCACAAAAAGGACCAGCGCCATGCTGACGGTTACGGACACAAAGGCCGTACGGACGCGCTGGCGGTGAAATTGTTCTTCGGGTGCTGGATGAGCCATGGAACAAATCTACAAAAAAGGCACGGAGGCGCTACTTTTGCGGCATGGAATACGTACCCGGGAACATTGAAAAGAAGTGGCAGTCCTATTGGCGTGATAATCAGACGTATGCAGCGTTAGAAGATCGCACGCGTCCGAAGTACTACGTGCTGGACATGTTCCCCTACCCTTCCGGTGCCGGATTGCACGTGGGCCATCCGCTGGGGTACATCGCGTCGGACTGCGTGGCTCGGTTCAAAAGACACCAAGGATACAACGTGTTGCACCCCATGGGGTACGACGCCTTTGGCCTGCCCGCGGAACAGTACGCCATCCAAACGGGGCAGCATCCGGCTGCCACCACGGAAACGAACATTGCACGCTACCGGCAACAGCTGGACCGGATTGGATTTAGCTTTGATTGGAGCCGCGAGGTGCGCACGTGCGAACCGGACTACTACCGCTGGACGCAGTGGATTTTTGCTCAGTTCTTTGGCAGCTGGTACAACCGCACAGCGGACCGAGCAGAACCGATTGAAACCCTGGTAGCGCACCTCTCCGCGCACGGCACCATTGGTCTGAACGCCGCCCAAACGGAAGCGCGGGAACTCACGGCGGCCGAATGGAACGCAAAGAACGGTGCGGCCCGGGAGGCGCTGTTGCAGAATTACCGCTTGGCGTACCGGTCTGAGAGTTGGGTGAATTGGTGCCCCGCATTGGGCACCGTTTTGGCCAACGACGAAATCAAGGACGGCTTTTCCGAACGCGGCGGTCACCCGGTGGTGCAGAAGCAAATGATGCAGTGGAGCATGCGCATTTCCGCCTACGCGCAGCGCATGTTGGACGATCTGGGCCCACTGGAATGGAGCGACTCCATCAAGGAAAGCCAACGGCATTGGATTGGACGCCGCGAGGGCGCTTGGGTGCATTTTGACTTGGCGCTGCCCGCACCGGACCGCGCCCAATTGACGGTATTCACCACCCGCCCGGACACCCTTTTTGGCGCTACCTACTTGGCGGTGGCCCCTGAATTGGAGGGCTTGGAGGGGTTGGTGACGGCCGAGCAAGCCGACGCGGTAGCGGCGGTGCGCGAGGTCGCGGGCCGAAAAACCGAACGGGACCGTATGGCGGACGTGAAGACCATCAACGGGGCCTTTACGGGCTCCTACGCCCTACACCCCCTGACCGGAGCCCCCTTGCCCATTTGGGTGGCAGACTACGTTTTGGCGGGGTACGGAACCGGTGCCGTAATGGCGGTTCCCGCACACGACTCCCGAGATCATCGTTTTGCTAAACACTTTGGCTTGCCCGTTGTGGAGGTGATTTCCGGTGGAAACGTGGAGGTTGAAGCCTTCGAATCGTACGAAGGCATCGCCGTCAATAGCGATTTTTTGAACGGTAAGTCCGTTTCAGAAGCCAAGGCCGCTTGCATTGCTGAGCTTGCTGCGCGCGGCAAAGGCGAACAACGCATCCAATTCCGCCTGCGCGACGCCATTTTTGGCCGCCAGCGGTACTGGGGCGAGCCCATTCCCGTTTCTTATGCCGACGGGGTGCCGCAGGTGCTGCCGGAAGACGCATTGCCCCTGGTGCTGCCGGACGTAGACAAGTACTTGCCCACAGAAAGCGGTGAGCCGCCGCTGGCACGTGCCGCGCACTGGGTCGATGCCGCCGGAAACGAACTGGAAACCACCACCATGCCGGGTTGGGCCGGCTCCTCCTGGTACTTCCTGCGCTACATGGATCCGCACAACCGATCCGAATTTGTGGGCCAGGACGCCGCGAAGTACTGGGGTCAAGTGGATTTGTACGTGGGCGGAAGCGAACACGCCACCGGGCACCTGTTGTACGCACGTTTTTGGAACCAATTCTTGTTTGATCGGGGATGGGTTGGCCACCGCGAACCCTTCAAAAAATTAGTGAATCAAGGCATGATTCAGGGCGTGTCGGCCTTGCTTCACCGCCTCCCAGGAACCAACACCTTTGTGAGCGCCGGATCGGTGGGCAAACGAACCACCAGCCGCATCCACGTGGACGTCTCCTTGATCAACGAGAAAAATGAGCTGGACCAAGTTGCTTTTCGCGCTTGGCTCCCCGAATTTGCGCACGCGGAGTTTGAAACCGAAAACGGTGCCGTGGTGGTGGAGCGCGAGGTGGAAAAAATGTCCAAATCCAAGCACAACGTGGTGAATCCGGACGCCGTTGCGGATCAGGTTGGCGCCGACGGTTTGCGGCTGTACGAAATGTTTTTGGGTCCCCTGGAGCAATCCAAGCCGTGGGATACGCAGGGCATTGCTGGGGTGAGTAATTTCTTGCGCAAAACCTGGCGTTTGTTCACCGCGCAACCGTTGTCTGAGGAGCCTGCACCGTTGGAGGCGTTGAAAATTGCCCACAGACTCGTTCACAAAGTGGCGTCGGACATGGAAAATTTGTCCTTCAATACCAGCGTTTCGGCCTTGATGATTGCCGTCAACGAGTTGAGCGCGCTGCCCACCCGGCACCGCCAGCCACTGGAAATGCTGGCCATTGCCCTGTCTCCCCTGGCACCTCATTTGGCGGAAGAATTGTGGGCCCACTTGGGGCATGCGCCTTCCGTTACCCGCGCTCCTTGGCCGCAGGTAGATCCGGCTCTTCTGATGGACGATTCCGCGGTTTACCCCGTGCAGTTCAACGGCAAAACGCGCTTTTCCGTAGAGGTTCCGCGGTCCGCAACCTCGGCAGAAGTGGAAGCACTGGTGCGCAGCCACGAGCAAACCCTCAAGTACGTGGGGGAGCAAACGATCCGAAAAATCATTGTGGTGCCCGGACGGATTGTCAACTTGGTGGTGGGTTAATCCGACGGTTCGCCGGTCGGGTAAACCTCTACTTTTCCGGATAGCTCAATGCCTCCAACCGCTTCAGCAACGGTTGGCTGGTGCGTTCAAAAGCGCCGCGGTACCGATCCGGAATGGGCTCGCTGTTGGGCAATTTCAGCGCCAGCGGGTTGACTTGGCGGCCATTGACCCAAAAGCGGTAGCAAACGTGCGGCCCGGAGGCCAAACCGGTGCTGCCCACATAACCAATCACCTGGCCTTGGGATACGCGTGCGCCGGGGCGGATGCCTGATGCAATTCGGCTCATGTGCAGGTACTGCGTGCTGTAGGTGCCGTTGTGCCGCACTTTGACGAATTTTCCATTTCCAGAATTATAACCCGCTTTGTCCACCACGCCGTGGGCAGTAGTTTGGATGGGTGTTCCCGTTGGTGCTGCGTAATCCGTCCCCAAGTGGGCTTTCCATCGGCGTTGGACCGGGTGAAAACGGTTCATGGTGTATTTGGACGTGATGCGGAAAAAATCCAAAGGTGCTTTCAAAAACATCTTTTTCAGGCCCTTGCCGTCCCGATCAAAGTAGCCCGAGAAACCGGTGGCGGTATCGTTGAAATACAGGGCATAGATGGGCTTTCCTCCTTGTTCAAAAACCGCGGCCAAAACCCGTCCAGCTCCAACGGAAACCGTGTCGTCCACAAACTTCTCTTCAAAAACCA
>ENA-OUVC01000992-OUVC01000992.1-marine-metagenome-genome-assembly--contig:-NODE-992-length-17435-cov-4.494124_pt1 | contig 17435 bp, 21 predicted proteins | sample MGYA00248622_ERZ508571 | MGnify/ENA primary metagenome ERZ508571 (study PRJEB26236, sample SAMN06267175) | marine metagenome | isolation source: Columbia River Estuary | place: USA:Columbia River Estuary... | reverse complement strand
TGCCATGATGCCCCCGCAACGATTGACCTGCCCTGCGGAGAGATTAGGGGATAACTAACCGATCAGTCAATTAGACCGAATTCTTGGTCTTTAAGCCAGGAGAGCGCGAACTCCAGCAACAAAAGCGTCGATTTCTGGCTCCGTCACGTCCCAGGCTGTCATCCAGCGAACCTGATCGATAGCGATGTCCCAGTCGTAAAAGTGCGCCCATTCCTGTAATTGATTACGTGGGGCTTTAGCGATGATGGGGAACATGCTGTTTGCCGCTGGGGCAGTGTTCAGTTTCAACGATGCAATGTCGTGTGTTTTGTCGAACAACAATCGTGCGGCTTTGTTTGCTTGACCACCGAGTGTGATGAACAGATCGTCTTTCAACATTGCCTCGTATTGGGCAGCGATGAATCGCATTTTTGAATGGAGTTGCGTTACCTGTTTGCGAACATACACAGAACGCGTCGTAAATGTTGGATTGAAGAAGACAACGGCTTCGCCAAAAATTCCACCGGCTTTTGTGCAACCAAACGTCATCGCATCTACACCGGCATCACGAGTGAATGCACGCAATGTCTCGCGGGTTCCGCCGAGTGCTGCTGTGGCATTGGCGATTCGAGCACCATCGAGGTACACATACATGCCCATGCTGTGTGCGGCATCGCTCAACAGGCGAATTTCTTCAACCGAATACACCGCACCTAATTCAGTCACCTGCGTAATGGCAACAATTCCTGGTTGGGGAGCATGCTGATTTCCAAACATGGACTTCACAGATTCCAAATCGGATGGACGAAGTTTTGCATCTGGTGTTGGAACCGTGATGAGTTTGGTTCCCAGCGTTCGCTCAGGTGCTCCCGTTTCATCAACATTGATATGCGACTGTGCAGCGCACACAATTGCGTCGGCAGGCCGCAACATGCTGGCAAGTGCGAACACATTTGCACCGGTGCCGCCGTATACAAATTGTGTAACCACGTCGTGATCGAACAGTTCTTTGAATGCAACTTCTGTGCGAGTAGTAATCGGATCGGCACCATATGCAGGAACGTGCCCAACATTGGCTGCGGCAATTGCCTCGAGCACCAGTGGGTGAGCGCCAGCAACGTTGTCACTGGCAAACGATGACTTCGGTGGCGCAGGCAGTTTTGTCACAGAACCAGTATGGGGCGCTATCCACACATTGAATTGAGTCTTGCCTTATCTTTTCGTCATGACTAAATCGCACGATCTGGGAGTTGCTAGACCAGGCGAATTGGGGAGCACTCGGACTGAGCGTCCGGTCACTGATGTCGCCAAATGCGTGTGGTGTCGAACTCCGTTACCCGTACAAACGGGCTCTGGACGGCCTCGGAGATTTTGCACACAAGCCTGCAAGCAATGGGACTGGGTGGCTCGTCAGAGAGCCTCTGAGCTGGCTTTAAGCGAAGATGAGTTGGTGGTTACACGCAGCGAACTCGACGCCTTACGCGACCAAATTTTCATTCTGAAATGTGCAATCGATGACGTTGAACAAGATCTAGATCCATCCATCGATCCAACAACGCGAGATTTCAAGGCTGCATTAACGTGGCTGTTAGATGCCGCAAAACCCCTGGTAACCGACTCAATTACTGGGGTTTCCCAGCCTGGTTGAGTTGAGGGTTACGCCCATAATCATAGTTATGTAAAGTTAGGACTGATCATGAAACCATTGCCTCCAAAGGGAATCCCTGCCACGCAGGTATTTGACGAGTTGGAATCACTGCGTGCTGATGATGTTGATTGGCGCAACGGAAAGGTATTCAGCCTTGCGTATTACGCAGGCCCGCAAGCCATTGCTGTAGCCGAAGATGCATACCGTCGATTCAGTGGCGAAAATGCCCTGAGTACCGATGCATTCCCAAGCCTGCGAATCATGCAACAAGACGTGCTGTCCATGGTTGGTCCTTGGCTGGGTGCCCACAAGGACTCAGCCGGGTTCATGACCTCAGGTGGCACTGAGAGCATTCTGATGGTCGTCAAGGCTGCCCGTGACCAGTTCGCCCAGACCAGAGGCGTGGCCACCCCGAACATTGTTCTGCCTACATCTGCTCATGCGGCTTTTGAAAAGGCTTGTCACTATTTCGGAGTCGAATCTCGTCGCTCCGCCGTTGGGCAAGATTGGCGGGCAGACATTGCTGCGATGGAACGACTCATTGACGACAACACTGTGATGTTGGTTGCTTCTGCCCCGCAATACCCTCAGGGCGTCGTTGACGATGTCACGGGTATTGCCGCACTCGCCTCGCAACACGGCATTAACTGTCACGTTGACGCCTGCATGGGTGGAGTCACACTCGCCTATCTCGTGAAGCTCGGCCACCCAATTCCAGCATGGAATTTGAGCGTGCCTGGCGTGACTTCTATTTCGGTTGATCTGCATAAGTACGGATATACATCCAAAGGTGCATCGGTAGTCATGTACAGCAGTAAATCGTTACGTGCGCACCAAGGATTCTTCACCGACAACTGGCTTGGCGGAATGTATGCATCGTCTGGAATGCTCGGCACCAAATCAGGTGGTTCTATTGCCAGTGCTTGGGCTGTACTCCGTCATCTTGGCGATGATGGTTACACCGCGCTGGTTCGACAAACCCGCAACGCAACGGAACAACTTGCGAATCACATCGTGGCGCACCCACATTTGGTGTTGCGCGCGTATCCCGATTCCACGCTTATTTGTTTTGGCGCAGCCGACCCATCTGTGCTCAATGTTTTTGCAGTTGCCGATGAATTGCGAATTAGGGGTTGGTATGTCGATAGGCAAACTCCGCCCGATTCATTGCACTGCACGGTGAACGCAATTCATCATGACAAAATTGATGCTTTCGTTGTCGACTTGGATGCCAGCATCGAGTTAGTACTGAGCACTCGCCTATCTGGCGACGTAGGCAGTTACGGCAACCTAGAGTGATGCCATGACCGAACAACAGCCGAACAACCAAAGCACCGGAGCATTTGGTCAACAGCAAGTCAACGAGTTGTTTTCGTTGCTGTCCGATTTCAATCCTGTTACCTCCGGCGCTAAAGCCGTCGATCAGGCAAAGCGAACTGTTGAATCACTCATCTCCGCAATGGAAATGTTCGTGCAGTCCATGGACAATATGAATCAAGTTGCATCGCGTGTCAATCGATTGCTCGATGACATTGAAGGTCCAATGCGACAAGTCATGCCTCATGTCAATGGCGCTATGGGTGCAGTAAACAAATTGGCCGACATGTCTGGCGCATTGACCGAACTCAGCAAACGATTGGGCCCACTTATGGCGTTCATGCCACAGGGTTCGAAGTCGAAAGAGACGACGAGTCCACCAGCGCCCGAAGCGCAATAACAATTGCGCCTAAAGCGCGATGTCGAGAGTTGCAACTACGCGCTGAACAGGCGCATTCGCCTTTTCCATACGCACGATTTGTGAGTCAACTTGATCTTTCACGCCAGACAACGGCAATACGTTCAGCACGCCTTGACCGTTACGCATCACATCGACGAGCTGATCGCCCTGACACAACACAACTGATTGACCACTGATCACAATGTGTGCCGCAGTGATTTCGGTATCAACGTGACTACGCAAGTAATTGAATACTTCGCGCACTGATTCGAGTTTGATTCCCGCATCGAGCAAACTTTTGATAACACGAAGTTCAAGCAGATCGCGATAGCTGTACACGCGACGCGAACCACTTCCAGTTGCGTCACAACCGGATGGACGAACCAAGTTGGTACGAGCCCAGTAATCCAATTGGCGATACGAAATACCGACCACTTCAGCTGCTTGAGTGCCGCTAAATCCCTGATGCATGAGGTCAGGCTACGGGCGCTTTTGGGGTTTGACTAGCCCTGAAAATCCTCTGGATTGATTGAGTTAATGAACTCACGGAAGTCATCAAGAATCTCTTCTTCGTCAGACTCATCGGCGGTTATTGCCGACTTTCCAACTTTGTCCATCAAGTCAGATTCAACAAATACCGGTACCTCAGCACGAACAGCCAATGCAATGGCATCAGACGGACGGGCCGAGATCACTCTCTCCACACCATCAACCACAATATGGATATTGGCGAAATAGGTGTGCTCTTGCACGTCTGTAACCACGACCATGACCACTTCCCCACCCAATTCAGCAATGGTGTTCAACATCAAATCGTGCGTTAGGGGCCTATCTGGCACTACCCCACTGAGGGCAACCGATATCGATGAGGCTTCGGCCTCTCCGATGTAGATGGGAATGACCCTTCGGGATTCATCGATTTCGCGAATCAACATGACAGGGATATTCGACGGAACTTCGACGCGAATGCCCTCTAGCTCGGCTGCAAGTCTTTTCGTCATGACGCAATCACCTTATTGCCTACAACTAGCGATTGCCACGGAATGTCCGAGCGGCAACCTCGACCAATGTAGAACGCAATTGTTCGCCCAACTCAATCAAATCGTCAAGCATTTCTTCTGCCTGTGCCTTTGATGTTGGATTCTTTCGCATGAAGATTGGTTGAACCTTCATCTCGTAAATTGAAACTTCAGAATCTGCTTGCCGTTTCAAGGTCTTCAAGTTGCGCACGTCAATTCCAAGTTCGGAAAACTTCCGGACGATTTCCAAGATTTCTCGATCAAGCGGTGAATACATCTCCATGTCGCCCATCTTGCGAGGAGTCACAATTCCTGCTGCAATGACTTCTTTCAACAACTTCTCGTCCATGTCTATTGCTAGTAACAACTCACCACGGTCGATCGACAAGGTGTCATCACGAGTTGCGCGCGATTTATGGGGAGCCAACGGCGCCGACGATAACTTCTTCGCCGCTGCCGGATGCGAGCCAAGATGTGCGATGCCACGCACACCAGTTGGGTCGGTGTCGTCGTAAGGGCGAACCATTCCGTCGCTCGTGTCATTGTCAAGACGAGTGCGAATAACTTTCAACGGCAAATAATTTTCGCGCTGTTCGCGCAAAATGAAGCGCAGGCGATCAACTTCGGAATTACTAAATTTGCGATAGCCCGATGGGGTTCGTTCGGGCTCAATCAAACCTTGGCTCTCGAGAAACCGGATCTTGGAAATGGTCACGTCGGGAAACTCATCGAGTAGCAACCCAAGAACTTCGCCTATGGACTTGTAGTTCTTCTCATCCATTGAAAAACACCATGCGGTATTTACCAACTTGCAATTCATCGCCTTGTTCTAAAGCAAAATCATCAATTCGCATTTGATTGACATACGTTCCATTAAGTGAACCTAAATCGCGCACGACATAGCGACCATCTTCGTGCACGACCTGTGCATGGCGACGCGACACAGTGACGTCATCAAGACAAATTGAGCTGTCTGGATGCCGACCGATTGTCGTGAGACCTTCGACCACATACCGATTGCCGCTTTGTGCGCCAGAGCGGATAATGAGCAGACCTTTACCTGAATGCAACTCTGCACTAGACAGTGAGACATTGTCCGCGTCACCCGGTGCATCTTGCAGACGGTCGACTTTTGCGAGAACGATGGTTCGCTCATCTGGTTGATCGAGCACTGAACCACACGCTGAACAGAATCCCGATTGCGGCGGGTTGCGATGACCGCAACTATTGCAAAACACGTACGACATACCCCTACCGTAGCCCTTTGGCGGCTCTCCCCTTCCGAAGATTGGCCCGCACGAGCGGCACGTACGTCACCGCGGTGTAATACGACAGCGCCAAGCCCGGGATAGCGCACAACCAGCCAACCACCCGACCGAAGTCGGCCGTTACGTGCGAACTCCCCGCAAGTAACAAAAACGGAACCGCCATCATTAACAAAAATGTGTACCACTTGCCGTTATTGCTGACTGGAAAGCGCTCCATCCCCATCACCGTGGCTCCCAACATCATGGCGCCAACGATGAGTTCGCGCACCAATATTGCTATGCACAACCACGCTGGAACCGTGCCATCAATCAGCACGCTGATTGCACTGACCACGAACAACAAGCGGTCGACTGTTGGGTCAAAAACTGCGCCAAATGGTGAAACCTGATTGAACTTTCGTGCAAACCAACCGTCCACCCAGTCGGTCATGCTCAGTACGCCAAGCAACAGAGCTGCACCGGCACGCTCGTCCTTGGCAAAGAGCAAATAGAGAAAGACCGGCAACATACATAGTCGCACCAAGGTGATGAAATTGGGAACGCTCATCATCCCCGACCACATTGATACCTGCTCGTCTTCCACACTGTGACAATACAAGGAATCGTTGTACTGTTGAAGCGATGGCTTCCGTATTTACTCGCATCATTGCAGGCGAACTACCCGGCACATTTGTGTATACCGATGAGGTTTGCGTCGCATTCATGACCATTAACCCCATTGCACGCGGACACTTACTTGTTGTTCCACGAGTGGAGATTGATCAATGGACAGATTTGCCAGATGACATCTCTCAACATTGTTTTGCCGTAGCCAAACGCATCGGCGAGGCTCAAAAGATGGTTCTTCATTGCGACCGTGTGGCACTGATCATTGCGGGTTTCGAAGTGCCGCATTGTCACCTGCATGTCATTCCTGCGACGACAATTGCTGATGTTTCATTTGACAATGCAGCTACAAGTGTTGACTTCGATGACCTTGCCACAGTGGCTGCAAGTATTTCAGCAGCCCTCACCTAGAACAAGGTCTCAGGAGTCTCCTCTGCGAGCGTGATTGGCTCAAGCAGTTGAGGGCCATGATTACGCGCGTTGTTCACATCGGTCGAAACAGCTAGATACTCCACTGCATCATCGGGAATGCCATTTGCTAGATGTAATGGCGCCACCACATCGTCTGAAAGCCATTGCGCCACTCCGTCCTTTGTGAGTAACACGGGCATTCGATTATGTACTTGAGAGACCCGATCATTGGCCTCCGTAGTTAATGCAACACATGTCGTGAGTTCGCTACCCTCTCCATCGCGCCACGTGGACCACAACGATGCAACTGCAAAATGCGAATCATGGTCGTACGCCGAATCCTTTCCGGGGAAGAAAGCAAATGGTTGTTTCATTGCCTTCCCAGCAACCTTCATGGGTTTCCATTCGTAATAGGCATTCATCGGCATCACACAACGATGTCGACTGATGAGATTGCGAAATGACGGCTTTTCCGCCACCGATTCTGACCGTGCATTAATCAAACTTGCAGCACGCGAAACATCTTTCGCCCATGAGGGGACGAGCCCCCACGACATCACGTCAAGCCGCACTTCTCCACCGTTAGCGCGCAAGGCGAACACATCACTCGTTGGGGAAATGTTGAAGTTCAAGGCCAAATGCTGACCACTATCCACAGCAGAAAAAGCATGTGCTATTTCGAGCGCACCGGTTTTGCGCACGTACCTTCCGCACATGTTTAGCTATCTCAACAATCCCGTACTGTCTGCAAAAAGTTTCACCAAGATGGGTGTGACAATTAGACCGGGAAGCAGTGACCCCAACCGAATCTTCTTGATTTCAAGCAGGTTGAGACCGATAGCCATTACTGCCAAACCTCCAGTGGCGAATAACTCAATTCGCATTCGATCGTTGAGGAGTGAATCCAAACGGGTACCGAACAGTGTCAGCGTTCCTTGAACAAAAAACACACTGACTGCACTAAACAGCACACCGACTCCATGGATCGCACCAAAGATGACGCTCATAAAACCATCAAGAGTTCCCTTAATGATGTACAGCTGTGGTGTGGCACCTGAGGCATCTTGAATTGCGCCAAGAATGGTCAAGGGTCCAATGCAGAACAGCAACGAAGCTGTTACGAATCCAGAAATGAACCGACCCGGATCTTGGCGCTTTGCAAAGCGCTTGCGAATAATTTCGCCAATTCCTTCAAGCCGATCTTCAATACGCAGAACTTCACCGATAACAGCGCCGATGACCATTCCAAATAGAGGAAACACCATGTTGTGAGTTTTGAGTAAGTCGCTTAGTCCTAACCCAATGGTGAGCATTCCAATTACTTGCACAACAATGGTTCGCATTCGTTCGGGAATTTTGTTTCCCATTGCAATACCGACCGTGCCACCAACCAACACTGTGGCAGTATTAATCAGTGTTCCAAGCCCAATCACACCCCCACGCTATATGACGTTGTTGTTTGCGCTTGCTGCCGCCATGTTCTACGGAGTTGCTGATTATTCCGGAAGTCGCGGATCGCGCTTAGCCAATTCGGCTGCAATTACCTTCGCTGGTCAGGCCGCAGCACTGGCCATCATTTCTGTTTACCTCCTGACATTCCGATCATCTCCCCCACCGTTAGAGAGCTGGATGTGGACCGCTGGAGGTGGATTCGGTGGAGCCATCGCACTCGTTGCCTTTTATCAGGCAATGTCAAAAGGTTCCATGACCGTCATTGCGCCAATAACTGCAGTCATTGGTTTATCTGTTCCTGTCATCGCCGGATTCCTTCAGGGTGAGCGGCCAAAGACACTCGCGTGGTTTGGTATTGCCTTAGCAGTAGTAGCTGTCGCACTCGTTGGCGATGTTCTCGACAAGCACGATTTGCCCACATCAATGGATGCAATTTGGTTAGCAGTGGCAGCAGGTTTCGGATTCGGCATGATTTTTGTATGCATGGCAAACGCAAGCCATGATCATGGCATTTGGCCACTTTTTGGACAACGCATGGTCAGCGTGCCGACTGTTGCAGCAATAGCGTTATTTCAGGCTCGAAAAATCATCGTTCCGAGAAAAGCCATTGGTTTTGCACTTGCTGCTGGCATTCTCGATACATCAGCAAATGGTCTGTATCTCTTCGCAACAAACACTGGAATGATGTCGCTTGTTTCGGTAATCGTTGCGCTGTACCCGGTTTCAACCGTTGCATTGGCAATGAAATTTGATCATGAACGACTACACAAATCACAAGCAGTGGGAATGGGTCTTGCAGCTGCATCGCTTGTGATGGTGAGTGTCTAACGGAATAAGTCGATGACTCTCCAAGATAAATACATCACGAGGGCTCCAACCAACAATTTGAAGTGCCATGGCAAAGGAACGTCTTCTTCGCCATCTGTGAGAGCAAGTTTTTTGAGATCCAAATTCTTCGCGGTAATGGTGCCGTGAGCAGAAGCGACTTCAATTTCGGTTGAACAAATTGGACAACGACCATCGTGCGATACTGCACTCGGCGCTAGATACTTTGAGCATGGTTCACACCACGGCATGAGGTTCTGCTTCAGTCCGATCGCTTGCGAACACGCAACTTGATTGGCGTACTTCCGAATTCAAACTTTTCGCGAATCGATCGCTCGAGATAGCGCAGATAGTGCTGTGGTAGTTCACGATTCACGAACAACGTAAAAGTCGGAGGATCATTTGCGCCTTGAAGCGCATACAACACTCGTGCACCGGCACCAGCAGGTTGCTTTTGCTGAGCTTCAGCAATCACTCGGTTCACATCTTTAGTAGGAACTCGCTTGTGGTAATCCGCAATGCACTCTTGCAAGATAGGCAACAAGCGATGCACGCCCTTACCAGTGAGTGCAGAGAGCTTCAACACTGGTGCATCACCGATGAAGTACAACTTCCTCGTCATTTCGGTATCGATGCGTTCGCGTCCATCGGCATCGAGTGTTTCCCACTTGTTCAGAACCACAATCACTGGACAACCAGCAGCATCAATGCGCTCTGCGAGACGTTGATCTTGGTTAGTGATTCCTTCTTGGGCATCGATCACGAGCAAGGCAACGTCAGACTCATCTACTGCTCGAAGTGCGCGAACGAATGAGTAATACTCGGCAGATTCATCAACCTGGCTCTTACGACGCATGCCGGCAGTGTCAACGAAAACAATTGGGCCGTCAGATGTATCAACCTGCGTGTCAATTGCGTCGCGTGTTGTTCCCGCCATGTCGTGGGTGATCGAACGATCCTCGCCAACTAAACGATTGAACAATGTACTCTTGCCAACGTTTGGGCGCCCAACAATGGAAACTCGCGGAATGCCAGAAACTCCACGCGGCAGAACAACTTCTTCAACCACATCTGGAGCTTCAACGATTTCCAAAATCATGTCGAGCAAGTCGCCAGATTTGCGTCCATGAAGTGCAGACACCGGAACTGGATCTCCGAATCCGAGCTTCAAGAAGTCCCAGCGATCGGCTTCACGCTTGTCGGAGTCGATTTTGTTACTCACCACAATGACGGGGCATGCCAACCGGCGGAGCCACAAACCGATCTGCTCATCATCATCGGTAACACCGATTGCGGTATCCACAACGAACAACACCAAACTCGCAGCCTTTGCGGCTTCCTCAACCTGACGGCTGACTTTGACGTCGAGTTCTGAGCCACCTGGCATCCAGCCACCGGTATCCACCAAGTTGAACTTCTTGCCAGTCCACTCCACTTCGCGCTCAAATCGATCGCGTGTGATTCCTGGCTGATCCTCAACAATTGCAACTTGCGAACCCATAAATCGGTTGAACAACGTGCTCTTGCCCACATTCGGTCGACCAACGATGACCACTGTTGGAAGAGTCGAAGGAATTTCGTTTTCCAGTTCGGTTGTCACCCGTTCATTGTACTGTCGCCATTGAAACAATGGTCTGAACTCATAGGCACGAAAATCGCTGCAGTATTGTGTTTCTAGATGCAAAATATGCCTGAAACCGCTCGCAACGTTGACCGCGTCTTACTTGCTGCCCCACGTGGATTTTGCGCAGGCGTTGAAATGGCAATCAAAGCGCTTGCATGGATGGTGCGTACATTTCCTGCTCCCGTGTACTGCTATCACGAAATTGTTCATAATCGCGCCGTTGTTGATCGCTTCCTCAAACTTGGTGTTATTTTTGTTGACGACATTTCAGAGGTTCCACTGGGCATGCCAATCATGCTTTCGGCGCACGGATCCGCTCCTCAGGTAGTCGAACTTGCGAGGCAACGTGGAAATTATGTTGTCGACTCTGTTTGTCCTCTCGTAACCAAAGTGCATCACGAGGTCAGAGTTCGCGCGGGCAAGGGCTACCGAATTGTGTACGTCGGGCACGAAGGCCACGAGGAAGCAGTTGGCACCATGGCCGTTGCGCCAGATTCAATTTCTCGAGTTGAGTCAATGGAAGAAGTAGATGCGTTGCCAAATTTTTCTGAGCCTGTCGCACTACTTGCGCAAACCACGCTTTCTCATCGCGACTGGGAAGGCATCGCAGACGCAGTCAAAGTAAAGTATCCATCCGTATGGTCCCCAGGTAAAAGCGACCTATGTTTCGCCACAACCAACCGTCAGAGCGCGTTGTTACAAATTGCCGCTCAATGCGACTCGGTCATTGTTATTGGTTCTGCTAATTCTTCCAATACACGGGCACTGGAAAAACTTGCACACGATGAGGGCTGCGAACATGTGTACCGCATCAACAGTGTGGACGAATTACCACGCACCCTTCACGGCGTCGTTGGCGTCACTGCGGGTGCATCAGCACCCGAAGATCTCGTTAACGAAGTACTCGCGTTTCTCAACCCCGTCAATGGAGTTGAAGAGATTCGAATTACGCGCGAAGAGGAATACTTTCCGCCACCGCGCAACATTCGCCAACTGCAATCAGGCATCGAGAACGCTGCGTTAACCATGATCGGTGCTTCGGTTTCATCCGAAACAAGTGTGGACGATCGATTGGTAAGTGCGAGTGATGTTCTTTCGTCACTTGACTAACTAGTTACGTGGAACTTTGCTCCACGGCATTTCGCGATCCACTCTCACATCTCCAGGTAGACCAAGTACGCGCTCTCCCAAAATGTTGCGCATGACCTCTGATGTTCCACCTTCAATGCTGTTTGCACGAGCGCGCAAGAATGCCTTCGGTAGCGAGTCGAAACTCATTGCCGTATCAGGTCGAACCATCTCATAGCTTCCGTACAACATGCCTTCGGCGCCAAGTAGTTCGATACACAGTTCGTATGTCTCTTTATTGAGTTCGGCGCTTGCCATTTTCCCAATTGAGCCCTCTGGCCCCGGAACACCAACTTTTCTGTTCTGACCTGCTCGAATGTTGGTGAGTCGCGCGATTTCTGAGCGAATCCACAACTTCATGAGTTTGTCTTTTGTAGCCGCGTCTTTGCGATCTGCTGGCAATTTCTCCCACAACTTAACCGCTTCACGAATTGGCCCTGAACCCTTTTGCGGAATGGCGCCACCAATGGCCACTCGCTCATTCATCAGTGTGGTCAAACTCACTCGCCACCCATCGCCTGCGTTGCCAAGCGTTTCGGAAACAGGAACACGCGTGTCAGTGAAATACACCTCGTTGAATTCGGCTTCGCCTGTCATCTGTCGCAATGGACGTACTTCAACACCAGGACCGTGCATGTCAACGACAATCGCAGTCAGTCCTGCATGCTTAACTGCCTCGGCATCGGTACGAACAACCAACAGACCCCATTTTGAAAGATGAGCAAGCGTTGTCCACACCTTTTGACCATTAACGATCCACTCATCTCCGTCTTTCACTCCCTTTGCTGAAAGACCGGCAAAGTCTGAACCCGAACCAGGTTCGGAAAAGAGTTGACACCAAATTTCTTCACCCGTGAACAGCGGTCGAAGATACTTTCGCTTTTGCTCATCGGTTCCCCACTCAACAACCGTTGGACCACACATGCCGTAACCGATTGGGTTCCGCGCATAGGAATTTGGTCCACCTGCTCGTGCAATTTTCTCATTAACAATTTTTTGAAACTTTGGAGTGAGACCGAGCCCGCCATGACCCACCGGAAAATGCACCCAAGCCAAACCAGCATCGAACTGCGCACCTAGAAAGGCAATCGCAGAAGTTGACGCAGGTGGATGTTGAGCAATCAGCTGATCGGCTAGCTGCGCGACTTGTGCTTCTTCTGAACTCAATACTTCCGTGGCCATAATTCCCTACTCCCCTTGTACGAACAAGCGAAACGCTAATTCAGATTTAACTACAGCGGTTAATTGGAGCGCCTCACCAGTTGGGCAAACTCAGCAGATTCAAGTGCCGCTATTTCTGGAATTACCGACCGAAGGCGCATAACCCAGCGCAGATTGGCTACGTCTGAACGCCTGCGATAGATGGACTTCAAATTGCTCAACACTCGTATCACCATCAGCCTGGAACTGGAGGGCTCCAGGAACTCGGCGCTCCAATTATCGATCTGTGTGAGATTTTCATACAAGCTCTTGCACTGTTCGGCAGTCAAAGGCCGTGGCGAGTGGAACGGGTCAAAAAAGGCCACTTCTCGCTGCGTTGCGGTTCTGCACAGAAAGTGCCCGGGCATGCCGATACCAACGATGTCAATATCAACTCGCCTGCCGACTTCAATGGCTACAGCACACAGCGTGATTGGAATTCCCAGGCGTCTAGCGATCACATGTTGCAACAGCGAATTACTTGGATCGTCGTATTCAACAGAGTTTCCAGTAAACCCAGAGGGCCCAAATAATTCAGCCATCAAATCCACTGCATTTGTCGCCGAAATGTTTGACGCCAATCGATCGAGTTCACCCAACACCACATTCGGCTCGATGGACGGATCAGCAAAATGCCCAATCAACGCCAAAGCCTCGTCAAGGGGCACAATCTCACCTCGAGTGCTGAACAGTTCTGTAAAACGCTCAAAATGCACGGCTGAACTGTAACGAGCGAAACTGCTGCTTACGACGCGAGTCTGCGGTACGGACTACCGTTACAAACATGTTTCCAGGACATTATGCAGAGCTTTCTCCCAACAAACCTGCCGTCATTGATGCCGCAACTGGTTCGATACTGACCTACAAGCAACTCGACGACTCGGCAAACAAGATCAGTAATCTTTTGCGCAGTCACGGCCTTCAGGTTGGCGATCACGTTGCTCTCTGCATCGAGAACCACCCGCGATATTTCGAAATCATCTGGGGCTGCCATTACGCGGGCCTTGTGTACACCGCATGCTCCAGCAGACTTACTTCAGACGAACTCTCCTACATCGTGAATGATTGTGGGGCAAAGGCTTACATCACATCCAAATACAAAGCCGACCAAGCAACAGAACTTCTTGACAACACACCGAATGTGCAACTTCGACTAATGATCGACGGCACGGTAGACGGCTACGACAGCTTTGAAGACGCATTATCTCAATGTTCGATCCAGCCACTCGATGAACGCATTGATGGAACCGACATGCTGTATTCCAGTGGCACTACTGGCCGACCAAAAGGCGTACGCCTGCAGTTTGCGCGAAGCCCGCTAGGCACGCCGAACGCACTCACCGGACTGGGACAGTTTCTCTTTTCATTTAATGAAGAAACCATCTACCTGTCTCCGGCACCCTTGTATCACGCTGCTCCACTTCGCTGGAATATGTCGGTGCATCGCACTGGAGGAACCTCCGTTGTCATGAATCATTTCGATGCGGAAGATTTTCTTCATTGCATCGAGCGCTACAACGTGACCCATACACAAACGGTTCCCACAATGTTTGTGCGCATGCTCAAACTTGATTCAACGATTCGCAGCAAGTACAACGTGTCTACATTGTCCTGTGTATTCCATGCTGCTGCTCCATGCCCTGTTGAAGTCAAGCGTCAGATGATCAACTGGTTTGGGCCAGTTATCCATGAGTACTACGCAGGTAGCGAAGGAAACGGATTCGTGTATTGCAACACTGAACAGTGGCTTGCACACCCCGGAACGGTTGGAGTTGCCTTGAACGCCACCATCCATATTTTGGACGATGCAGGTACAGACCTTCCAGTAGGTGAAACCGGAACCGTATATTTCGAGAGCACTGCAAATTTCGAATACCACAACGATCCGGAAAAGACGAAAGCATCTCGAGATCCTCTTGGACGCGGATGGTCAACACTTGGCGATATCGGCTACATCGATGAAGACAAGTTCTTGTACCTCACTGACCGCAAGGCGTACATGATCATTTCGGGTGGAGTGAATATCTATCCACAAGAAGCCGAGAACGTTCTTATCAACCATCCAGAAGTTGTAGACGTTGCAGTATTTGGCGTTCCTAACGACGAGTTCGGTGAAGAAGTAAAGGCAGTGGTGCAACCTCTGACCATGCCAACGACCGATTCCGAGCGCAGCGAACTCAGCAAGCGCCTGATTGCATATTGCAAAGAGTCACTCGCCGACTTCAAGTGCCCACGTACGGTTGATTTTCGCGAAGAGCTTCCGCGTCACCCAACAGGAAAGTTATACAAGCGCCTGTTGAAAGATGAGTACTGGGCAAAGTCCGGACGAAGCATTTAGTTTTCCCAATGTCCCATCCGTTCGTAAACTCGAAAAATCCAATCGCCTTTGCTCACCGAGGCGGTGCCAGTGATGCACCAGAGAACACGATGCCCGCATTTCAGCGTGCGATGGATCTGGGATACCGCTACATAGAGACCGACGTTCACGCAACCAAAGATGGCGTGCTTCTGGCTTTCCATGATGACGATCTGCTGCGCACGTGTGGTCAACCAGGTGTCATCAGTGAGATGAATTATGACGATGTACAGAAGTTCCGCATCAATGGTCTTGAGCCCATACCTCTGATGCAAGAAATATTTGATGCGTGGCCAGAAGCAATGGTCAACATTGACTGCAAAGCAGACTCTGCCCTACTTCCACTTACCGCCGCACTTCGAGGTCAGGGCATTCTCGATCGAGTATGCATCGGATCGTTTAGCGACAAGCGCATCGCAACGCTGCGCGAAACATTCGGTCCTGCGTTGTGCACATCGCTCGGACCCCGAGAGGTTGCGAAGCTACGGGTACGCAGTTGGGTTGGACCAGCACGGAGTTTCCCCGGTGCATACGCAGCCCAAGTTCCTCACAAACAGGGTCCGCTCACGATCACCGATAAGAAGTTTGTTGAAGAAGCGCACCAATCGGGCCTCAAGGTGCATGTCTGGACGATCGATGACCCAGCCGAGATGAATACGTTGTTCGAATTGGGCGTTGACGGCATCATGACCGATCGACCACAGGTCCTCAAGGACGTAATGATTGCACGCGGTATTTGGTGAGCATTGTCTTCTCATCTACATCGGCCAGCCTGATCTACCCAGACGGAACACAGGCGTTACTTGACACCAGCGTGAGCGTTGCTGCTGGCGAGTTCGTGTCGATCGTTGGTCCAAGCGGGTGCGGAAAGTCCACACTGCTGCGCATGGCAAGTGGGCTCATTGCACAGACATCTGGAACGCTTAATCGCACGGGAACGGTGCAGTTCGTATTCCAAGATTCAACCCTTTTGCCGTGGCGAACGGTTCGCAAAAACGTTGCTCTCAACCTGGAGCTTCAAAAGGTTAACCAACAGATAATCGATGAACGCACAACTGCTGTTCTGGAATTGGTTGGACTGCTGGATAGTGCCGAAAAACTTCCCCGACAATTGTCTGGTGGCATGAAAATGCGCACGTCTCTCGCACGGTCGTTGGTCTGCGAACCTGAATTGTATTTGTTTGACGAGCCTTTTGCGGCACTCGACGAATTCTCTCGTGAACGGCTGAATATCGAACTGAGAACCATGCTGAGCACAAGAAATGCAGGCTCAATATTCGTAACGCATTCAATTGCCGAGGCGGTGTTTCTCTCTCATCGCGTGCTGGTTATGTCACCGCGTCCAGGAACAATCGTAAAAGAGTTCAGCATTCCATTCGGGCAAGATCGCGATCAAGATTTACGCTACTCATCCGAATTTGCACATGTGTCTGGTGAGATTGCTCAATCGCTGCGAGAACTGGCGCCATTGTGAAGCGTAAATTATTCAACGCTGTCGGGCCTGTTGCAGTGTTCCTCGTGTTCATCGGCCTGTGGTACCTAGTTGCGTATTCACTACATAACAACTTCTCACCTGCATCTGGCAAACCGATGATCATTCCTCCGCCGCATCGTCTATTTGAAGATTTCAACGGTCCGATTCGTGATCGGATATTTACTGCTCTGCTCATCAGTACACGTACCGCAATCACCGGTCTTGCGCTTTCAGCAATTATCGGCATCACTGTTGGCATCGCCATGGCGCAGGCCAAATGGATAGAACGATCACTGTGGCCACATCTCATCGCGCTTCAGGTCACACCAATTATTGCCATCGTGCCGTTGATGATTCGACTGATTGGCGCAAACTTCACTGCTCGGGTCACCGTGACCGTCATCATCTCAATCTTCCCGATTGTGTCCAACACATTGTTCGGTATTCAGTCGGTACATCCATCCCTGCATGACCTATTTCGTCTTCAAGGCAGTTCTCGCTGGGTAGTGCTTCGCAAATTGCAGTTACCCGCCGCATCCCCTGCCATCTTCACGGGGCTGCGGGTTTCCGCTGGCCTGGCGGTCATTGGGGCCATCGTCGGTGACTTCTTCTTCACTAAAGGCGACCCTGGACTTGGGCAATTAATCACCTTTTTCTTTTTAAATAATTTGTCTGGACCAATGTTCATCACGGCTTTGTTCGCCACAGGATTAGGTCTTATGCTCTTT
>ENA-OUVC01000990-OUVC01000990.1-marine-metagenome-genome-assembly--contig:-NODE-990-length-17485-cov-10.695198_pt1 | contig 17485 bp, 12 predicted proteins | sample MGYA00248622_ERZ508571 | MGnify/ENA primary metagenome ERZ508571 (study PRJEB26236, sample SAMN06267175) | marine metagenome | isolation source: Columbia River Estuary | place: USA:Columbia River... | reverse complement strand
AGTTTCAACGTTGATCCTCAAATAGTTTGCGACAGACTGGTTTGCCTGACGCTTGTGAACGGAAATACAAACTAGACGCAAAGCGCCAAACAGCGCAAACTGGCTACTTCGTGAACTTGTGCCTCGAAAACCGATCGTGGAAAATCGTGAATCCACCCAAGGCGATGGCTGCGAACAAAAACGGCCAAAGATTCGTTGGCCCATCAGACAAAGACGGATATAAAACGAACGCCGAAAGCATCGCAGTCCAAAGCCACATAATCACGACCGCGCGCCTTGGGCCGTGACCCAATTTGATGAGCCGGTGGTGCAGGTGCCCCGTGTCGGCAGTAGCCAAACCAACGCCACTTCGCGTGCGGCGAATAATCGCAAAAATCACGTCCAAAATTGGCACACCCAAAACGAGGATTGGAATAAACAGCGGAGCCAAAAAGAAATACGTCTGGCCACTCACTTGAGTGGTGTCTGGGTTGGCGCGACCACCGACCACGCTGGTCGAAACTGCGACAAGCAAACCGAGCAACAATGCGCCGCTGTCGCCCATAAAAATTTTTGCCGGATTGAAATTGAAAGGCAAAAAGCCAATACAAATTCCGACGGTGATGATTGCGACAAGCGGCCCGATATTTGGTTCGCTCAGCAAACCGTTGACGCCAAGATTGCGACTGTAAACAAAAAACGCCATTGACGCGATCGCCACGATGCCGGTAGCAAGACCGTCGAGGCCGTCGATCAAATTGATTGCCTGGGTCATGCCAAGCAACCACAGAACTGTAAACAACGGAATCCAGTCGCCCGACAACACAAAAACATCTACAAACGGTGCGCGGAAATAAATCATCGTCACGCCAAACCAGACGAGCGCAATCGCTGCAACGACGACACCGGTCACTTTCATTGGCGCGGATACTTCGTGAATGTCGTCGATGAATCCCAAAATAAAAACAACCAACCCAGCAATGATCACGCCAAGTAATTCAGAATTATTTTTGAACAACGGATCAAATCTGTCCATCTGCCACGCTGTAAAAATCGCGGCAACTAACGCGACAAAAAATGCAATGCCACCTACGTCGGGTGTCGCCTCGGGGTGATTGCGACGCTCATCAGGTGTTGCCATCCATCCGAGTTTGCGTGCGTAAAACGCCACGATCGGCGTCATGATCGCCGTAACAACAGCGGCGACCCCACCAACTATTAAATAGCCAGAAAGGTCTTTCATTTACGGCGAATGCTCTCGCGAATTTCTTCGTGCAGAATTGCGCGCTTACTTAACGGCATACACCGGAAACTTTGCACAAAGTTGCGCCACTTTTTCGCGAACTTGTGCAACTTTTGCGGCGTCATTGCGATTACGCAAAGTTGTGACGATGTATTCAGCGATCAACGGCATCTCGGCCTCACGCATGCCTTGAGTCGTTACCGAAGGCGTGCCGATTCGCACACCTGAAGTCACAAACGGACTACGCGGATCATTTGGAATTGAATTTTTGTTCAACGTGATGCCCGCAGAGTCAAGCACAATTTGTGCTTCTTTTCCGGTGAGCTCAGCGTCAAACGGTTGCAGGTCGACAACCATCATGTGAGTGTCGGTGCCACCTGAGACGAGTCTGAAACCGTGACTGGCAAGTGCGGCGGCAAGTGCCGATGCATTTTTGACAATTTGATGCGCATAATCGCGGAAGCTCGGTTGCAACGCTTCTTGAAACGCGACGGCTTTGGCAGCAATTGCATGCTCAAGTGGCCCGCCTTGGCTGCCCGGAAAAACCGCCTTGTCAATAATTGGCGCAAGTTCTTTGCGACAAAGAATGCATCCTCCACGTGGTCCGCGCAAAGTTTTGTGCGTCGTGAACGTAACGACATCTGCAAACGGCACCGGATTCGGATGCGCGCCACCCGCCACAAGTCCCGCGATATGGGCAATGTCAAACATCATCAACGCGCCAACCTCATCGGCAATTTTCTTGAATGGTTCTGGCTCGAGTCGACGTGGATAACTTGTCGTTCCTGCCACGATCATCTTTGGCTTGTGGGCAATCGCCAACTCGCGAATTTCGTCAAAGTTCAAACGTTCGTCTGTTGCGCCGACTTTGAACGAGTGAAAGTTATACATAATGCCGCTTGCATTCACCGGCGAGCCGTGCGTTAGGTGGCCACCGTGGTCAAGGCTCAAACCCAAGACTGTGTCACCTGGATTCAGCAATCCCAAATACACCGCCATGTTTGCGCTTGCCCCCGAATGAGGTTGAACGTTTGCATGATCGGCACCGAATAGTTTTTTCACTCGCTCAATTGCCAGTGCTTCAATTTCGTCAACAACTGCGTTGCCACCGTAATAACGCTTGCTCGGGTAGCCCTCACTGTATTTATTAGTCAAAACCGAACCAGTAGCCGCCATCACATCTGGCGAAGTGAAGTTCTCGCTTGCAATCAATTGCAAACCTGTTGACTGTCGAGTGCGCTCTGCATCAAGCAGATCAAAAATTGCGGTGTCGCGATTTGTCTCAGACGGCCAAGGCATTATTTACTTCCTTTAAATTGTTGATTTTCAGACTTCTCAATTTCACCAAGCTGTGCGACACGCCTTTCGTGCCTACCGCCTTCAAATTCTGTTTCTAAAAACTTACCAACTATTTGCTCAGCGAGTTGCTGTGACACAACTCTCCCACCCATCGACAACACGTTGGCATTGTTATGCGATCTGGCCATCTCTGCAAGATAAAGGTCGTTGCATAGTGCCGCCCGCACACCGTTGATCTTGTTGGCTGCAATCTGCTCGCCTTGTCCGCTGCCTCCGAGCACAATGCCGACATCGGCTTTTCCGTCCCGCACGGCTCGCGCCACATTGGCACAAATCTCTGGGTAGTCAACACTTTCGGTTGAGTTCGTGCCGTGATCGGCAACTGCAAAACCTTTGCCAGAAAGATAAGTGATCAAGTGCTGCTTTAACTCAAACCCAGCATGATCTGCCCCAATCGCAATCTTCCTCATCGCCCAAAGTGTATATAACTTTCATTCACCGCCTGAATTGTGTTTCGTTCACAACTGCAAACACATGCAAAATCTCAACGGCAAGTACCACGGCGTAATGTGTCTAGTTATGTCGATTGACCCGCGTACGCCGGTGCTGGTTGGGCAGGGCCAAATCGTCAATCGCGCAAACACTTTGGCAGATGCACGCGAACCGGCTGTTTTAATCGCAGAGGCGATTCGTCAAGCCACATCAGACGCGAATCTAAGCGCAATCCCAGAGATTGATGCGTTACATATAGTTCGATTGCTCTCGTGGAAGTACACAAACCCCGCTCACACTGTTGCTTCACTACTTGGGATCAAAGCGCACACTTACGGCATTACGCCGCACGGCGGCAATATGCCCCAACTGCTGGTCAACAAACTTGCGCGCGAGATTCAAAACGGAGAACTTGAAATCGCAATCATCGCCGGCGGTGAAGCTTCAAACTCGCGCGCTCGCGCGCTGAAAGAAAACGTTTCGCTTGACTGGTCGCAATCAATTGCCGACACACCGTCAGCACAAAGCATTGTTGATGATGCTGCGATGAGTAGCGAACAAGAAATTGCGCGCAAAATTGTTTTGCCAGTTCAGATTTATCCAATGTTTGAAAGTGCATTGCGTGCCAACGCCAATCGCAATATTGACGAGCACGAAAACCTCATCAGCGAACTTTGGTCTCGCTTCTCAGCGGTTGCAGCGAAAAACGAATTCGCGTGGAGTCAAACCCCACTTACAGCCGAGCAAATTCGCACCGTGTCGGCAAAAAATCGAATGATCGGGCTGCCATATCGCAAAGTAATGAACTCAAACAACCAAGTCGATATGGCCGCGGCACTCATCATCTGCTCAGCAGGCAAAGCGACGCAACTCGGCATACCCAAAGAAAAGTGGATCTTCCCCCACTCGGGCACCGACTGCCATGAGCACTATTACATTTCGAATCGCTTCTCGTTTGCCGATACACCTGCAGTGCGACTCGGCGGCAACATGGCTTGCGATCTTGCCAGTACTTCGCTCAAAGAAATTTCGCTGATTGATCTGTACTCGTGTTTTCCTTCGGCGGTGCAACTTGGCGCAAAGTCTTTAAATCTCTCGCTCGACCAACAGCTCACAATTACAGGTGGTCTCTCGTTTGCTGGCGGTCCATGGAACAACTATGTGATGCATGCAATCGCCACAATGATGACTCAACTTCGCAACACAACAGGTTCTTCTGAAAAAGGATTCATCTGGGCCAACGGTGGTTACGCCACGAAACATTCTTTCGGCGTCTACTCGAGTGCGCCAAGTAAAAATGGTTTCCGCCACGACTCACCGCAACAAACAATCGACGCTCTAGACAAACGCGAACTCGCTTCGCCACCAGAAGCAGCAAGCGACTTAGTCGGCAAAGTAAAAATTGAAGCCTTTACTGTGATGCACAACCGTGATGGCCAACCCGAAACTGCAATCGCCGCGACATTGCTCAAAGATTCTCGTCGCGCGTGGGCAACATCCTCAGATCCGCAAGTTGCAACAGCGCTAAGCAGTGGCGAGTGGATTAACCGCGAAGTCAGCCTCGACTCAGCCGGCACTCTTCAAATTTAAGGTCTTTTAGTCGCCAAAACTTTCTGTATTGCTTCCACATACAAAGGTGTCAATAGTTTTGAACCCGTCGGACTCAAGTGATTGAAGTCAGAAAATATCCATCCAACCTCTCGCTTTGCTCGGCACTTTGACTCCGGGCATACCACGTCAGACGGATCTATAAACACGTTTTCATCTGCTCTTAACGTGAGCGCCTTTGACTTAATCAGAAGACTGTTGCGCACAGACTGATCCAAGATATCTACTCCACATTCATAAATCTGGCCGGAATACTTTCCATAAAGAGTCAAAGGAAAATAGCAATCTGGAATCTGCCCTTGCACAACCGTGGCTACTTGATTGTCAGAGAGAAAGTTTAGAGTTAGCTCAAGATCAGACAAGACTAAGGCCTCACCAACAGTGCTTTCCCAACCAGTTTGGTTGGCAACAAGAATTACTAAATCAGGCTGCATTTCTTTAATCAAACGAAATCTATTTAGGTTTAACTCTTTGCAGTCTGAATCTTTAAAAATCAAACCGAGGGGACATCCAGGATCATACGAAATTAGAAGCTCTCCCCCAAGCGAATTGACAGCGCCGAAGACCCCGTCACTCGCCGATCTTGCATTTGAATCTCCAATTAACAGTGCTTTAAACTTTGGTTCTTCTACACCGAAAAAACAATTCTGCTTATCAAGATTTGCACCACCCAAACAACCGCTACGACTCGCTAAATTTGAAAATTTGCCCTCAACTCTCGGCAGGCCGAGGCCTGTATCCGCGGCCATGTTGGCCACGATTGAAACAAACAATGGAGTTACAGCAAGCAAACCAATAACTAATGTTTTATGTGACTTTGATTTGGCTGTTGGTTTTCTAAAACGTGATTCAACTAGACGGTATGACAGGTCTGCAGGCACGAGCGACACAGCTGCCGCCGCAATAAGCACGGCAGATGAGGAGTTTGGCCAGATTGCCTTAGCAAAAACAATAAGTGGCCAATGCCAAAGATACAGAGAATAAGAGATATCTCCTAAGTAGACAAGTCTCTTTGAGCCAAAAAATTTGTTCAGCACTCCTACTTTCTGATTAAACAAAATAAGCAACGCAGTACCAACAACTGGCAAGAGTGCAAGATGCCCAGGAAACTTCGTTGCTGCGTCAAAAGTCAGGCTTGCCCAAGCAACTAGCGCCAGACCTAAAAAAGCTAAGCCAGCTGACAGAAGTTTTGAATGATCTTTAAACTTTTGAACGGTAAAAGCCAAAATTACACCGACAAGGATCTCCCAAAACCTGGCGGGCGCTCCAAAAAACGCGAACTTAGTCGGCCAATCCTTACCTGGGATGAATCCGATCTTTGACAAGAAACCGAACTGGCGCTCAATTTCTGTGCCTTCGCGATAACCAAATTCGAATCCGTTAGTTAGAGCTAATCCAATCAAAAATGAGCCAAGTGAAACAACCCAAAGACATACCTTGATTCGCTTTGAATCAAGCCTGAAACTTGAAAACTTCATCAGACCAATAAAGAACAGCGGATATACCCAATAGAACTGCTCTTCGACCCCCAGTGACCACAGGTGCCTTAACGGATTATTAGTTAAAGCATCGTATGAATTCATTGCGAAGAGATGTATGTTCCCTCCAAAAAAGACAGATGCGATCGCCGTCTTAAATATTTGCTGCTGTTCACCAAATGGTGACATGGTGACAATTGAAACCAGAATGGTAAACACCATCACCAAACTCAATGCGGGAATAAGGCGTCTGGCTCGCCGAAAATAAAAATCCTTAAGGCTTACTTTCCCCGTCAATTCAACTTCACGCATTAATACCTGCGTAATCACAAATCCTGAAATTACGAAAAACATATCTACGCCGACAAAGCCGCCGGGTATTGCAAAACCCGTGTGGTAGACAACGACAAGCAAAACAGCTAAGCCACGAAGTCCCTGAATATCAGACCGATAATGATCTTTTAACGCAAGTGATTCAGACATCAACCAAACTATAAACGAATTTACTTTTGGCCGAGGGCGATACGGTCGCGCAATGCGAGATCTTGGCGAATCTCAATATTTTTGAATCTATTTTGTTCAAGCATTCGTCGCAGAGCGTCACCTTGGTCATGGCCAATTTCAAGCACCAACCAACCATCAGAGACAAGCCAGTCGCGCGCTGCAGGCACTATCTCGCGATACGCATCAAGCCCATCGTCGCCCGCGAAAAGCGCCACGTGAGGCTCATAGTCACTCACGACTGACTCGACACTTGAGTCACCACGCGCAATATACGGCGGATTGCTCACAATCAAATCAAAACTATTGCGACTCAACTCATCAACACGAGCAAAAGCTTCAAGCCAATTACCCTCTGCGACCCGAACATCGCCGTCGAGCAAACCCGAACCCGCCAAATTGGCTCGCGCAACATCCAATGCATCACTCGAGACATCTGTCAACCAAACTTCACTGCTTCCGCGCGGTAGTTCACTCGCCAACGACAACCCGATCACACCACTACCTGTACCTAAATCTGCCAATCGTATTTTTCGGTTCAGATTTTTGATCACGGCACGTGCCAATTCAAGCGCAGACTGCACAACTTCTTCAGTCTCTGGTCGCGGAATCAAAACACGCTTATCTACCAAAACATCTAAATGACGAAATGCCCAACGGCTCATCACATATTGCAGTGGCTCACCCGCAAGTCGCCGGCTCACCATCTTGCGCAACGCAATGCCGGCGCGCTCGCTGACTAAGTCAGTAGCTGCTGCATCAAACTCTTGGCGATCAAAACCACCCGCGTGTTCGCAAAGCCATCTTGCTTCTTGCTGATTGCCAAGATCTTCGGCCGTTACTTTCAGTAACTCGCCCCAAGTGATCGTGTCGTCGTTAGTCACGACAAAAATTATCTCTCGCCAGAGTCGGCCAACTGCTCCGTCTGATATTCGAGTGTCAGCGCATCAATCACAGGATCTAAATTGCCAGCCAACACATCTTGCAATTGATGCAAAGTAAACCCAATTCGATGGTCGGTCACTCGGCTGTCTTTGAAGTTGTATGTACGAATTTTTTCGCCACGACCACCGCCACCAACTTGGGCTTTGCGTTCAGCCGAGGCACGAGCCTGCAACTCTTCTTCTTGTCGCTTCAACAATCTCGCGCGCAAAACCTGCATCGCGCGAAGTCGATTCTGCAACTGACTGCGTTCATCTTGCATCGCCACCACCACTCCGCTCGGTCGGTGCGTAATTCGCACGGCCGAGTCGGTGGTATTCACGCCTTGACCACCAGGCCCGCTGGCGCGATAGACGTCAATCTGCAAATCTTTTTCGTCAATGTGAAGTTCAACTTCTTCGGCCTCGGGCAACACCATGACTGTTGCCGAACTCGTGTGAATTCGCCCTTGGTTTTCAGTTGCTGGCACGCGTTGCACGCGGTGCGGGCCGCCCTCAAAACGCATTCGTGTCCAAGCCATCTCACCTTTAAAAATCATCACAACTTGGTTGATCCCACCCTTGGGCGAAAGATCCATCGACAAAACTTCAACGCTCCAGTTGTTGCGCGCCGCAAACGCTTTATACATGTCAAACAAATCGCTGGCAAACAAGTTTGCTTCTTCGCCGCCTTCGGCACCGCGAATTTCGATGATTATGTTCTTGCCTGAATTCGGGTCTGGTGGCAAAAGCAAAACTTTCAATTCGTTTTCAAGTGCCGCAATCGTTGAAGTGGCCGAGCTCAACTCTGCTTGCAATTGATCGCGTTCTGTTCCACTCGCATCAGCTATCAGCTCACGAGCCGCATCTGCGTTTCCAGTGGCGGCTCGATACTTGCGTATGCACTCAACTAACGGAGTCATCTGTTTGTATCTCCGTGAAACTTCACGCAACTTGTTTTGATCTTCGAGCACATCAGACGTCGCCATGCTCGCCTCGAGATCTAAAAAATCTCTTTCAATACCGTCAAGTCGCTCAAGCACGATGTTCAGGCTATTGCATCAAACTTGGGGTTGCGCTTGCGCACCCAAAATGTCAACTCCGACAAATCGTGCCGGCTTGTTCAACATCTCGGCAAGCCTCGTCACCGCAGGCACAATGTCGCGCGTCGGACAGGCAAAAACTAACTCTGCGTTTGAATTGATTTGCTCTCGCGCATCAGCACCAAACGCCACCACATCAGGATCAATGCCCACACTAAAAATCACGACTACTTTTTGACCAGTTTGCGAAATACCAGAGGCAACGCACGGCACGATTTCTTTCAAATTTCTTCGCCGACTCGGCGGTTGCGCAGCGCTCAATGACTGTGCGCCGACCAAATTTGGAGATTGACAGACAACGTGTCGCAAAATTCGCTCACGTGCCAACTGATTCAAAGGATGCACCTGCGCCCCCACAACACGACGCGCCGCAACCTCAGTTACCACTCGGCGCAAAGACTCAATCGTCGCGGTCTGACCGTGCACCAGCTGAAAAGTCTCGCGGTCATGCACGCCTACTCCGATTTCAATGCGCGAATCGCCTGACTCGCCAGGCACAACGCGACAAACTTCAAGCCCTACAACTTCACCAGACATCACACCGTGCTCACGAATCACTTCGGCGCCAGATGACTTTATAAATGCAGCAAACATCTCGTCGGCCACACTCACTTCAACTGCTTTTGCCAAACTTGGCGTCGCCACACTCACCGCAGTTGATGAATCAACTGCAAACACTTCAATCGTAAAATTAAAGTTCTTTGCGCCTCGTGCAAGATCGCCCGCATTTTGTTCGGTGAACAGTTTCAATGCTGTTGCATTGTTGCGAAGAGCCCACATCAACGCCGGCCCAAGCCCACGCTCGTGCCGCCCCGTGATTAGCACCCAAGCCACACCATTTAAAACACCACCAACCGCCGCGCCAAATTCACTTGGTTCGAACACGACTGAATCGAGATCACTAGCCGCACCAGCACTAGCGCCGCCAGCACTAGCCGCGCTCGCCGTTCGATCAATCTCAAGTTGCGACTTGACAATCGCCAGCAAGCGAACGCGCGCCAATCTCTGACTATGACTGTCGTTGGTCGACATGACTCAACGAAAACTTACGAAGTCGGCTGTTTTGCGATTTCAGCCAAGAACTCGTCGTTGTTCTTGAACGTCTTCAAGCGATCAATCAACAACTCGAGCCCTGGTGCCGCGTTGCCGTCAGCGGCAAGACCGCTCAACACGCGACGCAACTTCCAAACCATCTGCAATTGCTGACGATTAAACAACAACTCTTCGTGTCGTGTGCTTGACGCATCAACATCAATCGCCGGATAAATTCGTCGCTCAGCAAGTTTTCGATCCAAGCGAAGCTCCATGTTGCCGGTTCCCTTGAACTCTTCGAAAATTGCGTCGTCCATTCGACTATTTGTCTCGACGAGCGCAGTTGCCAAAATTGTCAAACTGCCACCCTCTTCAATGTTGCGCGCCGCACCAAAGAACTTCTTCGGCGGATACAACGCACCAGCATCAATACCACCCGACATAACACGTCCGGTTGTTGGTGCTGCAAGGTTATAAGCGCGAGACAAACGCGTGATTCCATCCAAAATCACCACAACGTCTTCGCCCATTTCAACCATGCGCTTGGCTTTTTCAATTACAAGTTCGGCAACATGTGTGTGCTCTTCTGACGGACGATCAAACGTCGACGAAACAACTTCACCCTTTACGGTGCGTCGCATGTCTGTTACTTCTTCTGGTCGTTCGTCGATCAGCAACACAATCAACTTCACTTCAGGGTGATTCTTTTCGATTGATGTAGCAATCGTCTTCATCACGCTGGTCTTACCGGCTTTCGGCGGCGACACGATGATGCCACGCTGACCCTTACCGATTGGTGAAATCAAGTCGATGATTCGTGCCGTCATATTTGTCGGATCACTTGCACTCGATAGATCTAACTTCTCGTCAGGAAACAACGGCGTCAAGTCTTCGAACTTTGGTCGTGCTTTCATCTTGTCTGCATCGGTGCCATTGATCGTACGAATGTCGATCATTCCCGGATTCTTTTCGTTTCGTCCTGCTGGACGACACATACCAGTTACATGATCGCCCTTGCGCAAATTGAATTGACGCGTCAAACGAACCGAGACATAGGCATCGCCCTGCGAAGCCAAGTATCCGTTTACGCGCAAGAAGCCGTAGCCCTCGTCACGCAAATCTAAATAGCCCGAGATTTCAATCGGCTCATTGCTGATTGGCTCGTTCGTCTCTTGAACTTCGTTCGTCTCATAGCGATCATCACCCTGTGGGCCATCGTCTCGCGAGTTTCTAAAACCACCAGGTCCACGACGGCGACGGCGATTATTACGGTTTCGATTTCCGCCATCTTGTTCGTTGAAGTTGCGCTGAAAACTATTGCGGTCGCCACGATCATTACGGTCGTTACGGTCGTTACGCGGACCACGATCATTACGGTCGTTGCGGTCGTTGCGCGGGCCACGATCATTACGGTCGTTGCGATCGTTGCGCGGGCCACGTTCATCACCACGCGAATCGCCTTGCTCACTGCGTCGTCGCGCTTCAGGCGCAATCGGCGTACCTTCATGTTCGGCAAGTTCAATCTCCCACTCGGCAAGTGGCTGTCCGTCTGCTCCAAGCATCGGGCCATCAGACTTCGACGCAGCGCTCGCACCTGAATCACTCGCGCTTGCACCCGCACCCGCACTCGCACTTGCTGAACTGCGCTTCGAACCTGTCGACGACGCACTCGGCGCAGCCACAACTGGTGCTGGCGCAGTCTGCTCAAGAATCATTTCAATAATCTCTTCTTTTTTGGCACGCGCTGCCGACTTCACGCCGAGCGCCTTCGCGATTGCAAGAAGTTGCTCGCGATCTTTTGCTTCAAGTGCCGATTGTTCAAGGGCTCCACTAGCCACATTGCCTTCTTTCAGGGCGATCAAAATTTTCGCCGCCCAATTTGCCGCTAAAACTCAATATGCAGGGGCACAGATCAGATTGCGTTGAAATGCGTCTGCCACGAATTGGCGGGGACTCGCTCGGGAACCCGAGCAAGACAACTCTAGCCGAAAATCAACTCGTTGGCAACAGGCAATTTTTAGTTGCGACAACCAGCAACAAAAGCCTGCACAGCCTTCAGGTCATTCGGCAACGAAACACTTCGCTCGGGTCGGCTCATCAAGTCAGCTAAGTGCTCTGGCAACTTCGGTGTTTCACCCGTCGCACGCCGCACCGCATCAGGAAACTTCGCGGGGTGTGCAGTCGCCAACGTAATCATCGGCACTTCTTTTGGATAATCAACGCCCGCACTTTGACGCGCCGCAGACAACCCCACCGCCGTATGTGGATCAATCAACATCCCTGACTTTTTATACACGTCCCGCATTGTGGCCAAAGTATCTTCGTCATCACATCGCCGACCAACGAACACACCTGAAATCCACTTTTGATACGAACCTACAGCAACGTTCAATTCGCCAGTCGAACGAAACTCAACGAGCTGCTTTGCTGTTGCGATACCGTCACGATTGTTCATCTCAAAAATTAACCGCTCGAAGTTTGATGAAACTTGAATGTCCATACTTGGGCTCAATGTCGGCACCACCTCATTGGCTGTCATCTTTTTTGACTCAAAAAAGCGCGTCAAAATGTCGTTCTTATTTGAAGCCACGACGAAGCCGTCGATTGGCGCCCCCATTTGTTTGGCAATCCAACCGGCAAGCACGTTGCCAAAGTTTCCAGTCGGCACGCTAAACACGGCTGATCTGCCAAGTTTTTCAAGTGCGGTGAAGTAATAAACAACTTGTGCCATCACCCGCACCCAATTAATTGAATTCACCGCTGAAAGCTGATTCGCATCCCGAAACTTTTGATCATTAAACATCGCTTTGACCAAGTCTTGGCAGTCATCAAATGTTCCGTCAACTGCTACGGCGTGAACATTATTGGCTGTCAATGTCGTCATCTGACGGCGCTGCACATCACTTACTCGATTATTTGGATAAAGCATCACGATGTCGACATTTCGACACGAAGCCACTCCGTCAAATGCCGCCCCACCGGTGTCGCCACTTGTGGCCCCGACGATCATCACGCGTTCGTTGCGCTGCGCCAAGACGTGATCAAACAATTTGCCGACCAACTGCAACGCCACATCTTTAAACGCCAAAGTCGGCCCATGAAACAGTTCAAGCAAATATTCGTTCTGGCTGATCTCGACAAGTGGTGCTACTTCGGTGTTCCGAAAAGTTGAATAAGCCTCGACACATAAACGTTCGAATACTTGCTGGTCGATTTCGCCACCCACAAAAGGCGCCATGATGCTTGCCGCGCGTTGGGCATATGTCGTGGCGACATCTCCGCCACGAAACTTTTCTAACTTTGGCCAACTCTCTGGCACGTAGAGCCCGCCGTCGCGCGCCAAACCGGCGAGCAACACATCACAAAATCCAATTTGTGGAGCGGTGCCGCGCGTTGAAACGTATTGCATCGTTACGAGTTAGCGACAACGCGCAACAAAGCACCAACATGCTTTACGGCATCAAGCGACTTAAGTTCGCTCAAACAACTTTGCACCGCTTTTTCATTTGCATCGTGCGTCAAGAAAACCAATCTCGCGTCAGCACCAATTCCGTCTTGTTCGGCCGCACGAATACTCACTCCGTTGCGCGCAAACACACCCGTCACGGCGTGCAATACGCCAGGTTTGTCGGCAACTTCAAGACCGATCATGTATTCGCAATTCACTGAGTCCATCGACATCAACTTTGTCGCAGTAAACGCACCGAGCAGCGCGTGCGTGCCCTTGCGCAAATTGATCGCCGCATCAATCACATCGCCAAGAACGGCCGACGCAGTCGGCTCGCCACCTGCACCGCGTCCGTAAAACATCAACGAGCCCGATGCTTTGCCGTCAACCAAAACTGCGTTGAAACTCTCACGCACCGCAGCAAGTGGATTATTCAAGGCAACCAAAGATGGGTGCACGCGAACCGAGACCATCGATGTTGATGCATCAAGTTCAGCAACACCCAAAAGCTTTACTGAGTAACCAAATTTTCGAGCGATCGCGATATCGGCTGCAGAAATTTTGCTGATGCCCTCAACAAACACGTCTTCGGCGCGCACGGTCGTGCCAAATGCGATGCTGGCAATAATCGCAATTTTTGCCGCGGCGTCATGTCCTTCAACATCGGCAGTCGGGTCGGCCTCGGCGAACCCAAGTTTTTGCGCTTCAGCAAGTGCGTCTGCGTAATCTGCGCCAACCTCACTCATTTTTGTGAGAATAAAATTCGTCGTGCCGTTGACAATGCCCATGACGCGCGAGATCGGCTCGCCCCGCAAACTCTCGCGTAGAGGCCGAATCAATGGAATGCCGCCACAAACGGCAGCTTCAAACAACAAATCAGTCGAGGCTGCGTCGGCAGCGGCGAAAAGTTCAGGTCCACGACTTGCCAACAGCGCTTTGTTTGCTGTCACTACGGGCTTGTGTTTACCAAGTGATTCGAAAATAAGTTGAGACGCCGGCTCGATTCCGCCCATCAACTCAACAACAAGATCAACGTCTGCCGACTGCACCAGCGCATGTGGGTCGCTAACAAGAGTCGCACCTTTGGGCAGCGAGTGTTTCTTTTTCGTGTCACGAATGCAAACTTTTGTTACTTCAAGTCGCACACCACTGCGAGCCAAAATCTGGTCTGACTGCTGGGTCACCAACTCAACAAAAGCCGATCCAACAACACCGTGTCCGAGCACACCGAGGCGAACTAGTTGAGCGCTCGGGTTTGACGGCATATTTACACGCTATCTGCGACGTCAAGATTCACGAGATCACTGAACGTTTCACGGCGCACGACAAGTCGCGCAACGCCGTCACGTACAAATACGACTGGTGGTCTCGTAACTTTGTTGTAGTTAGATCCCATGCTGTGGCCGTATGCACCAGTAACAGGTGTCGCCAAAATGTCGCCAACTTTGTAACCGCTCGGCAACATCGCCTCGTTAATCAACACGTCGCCGCTCTCACAATGCTTGCCGACTAGTCGCGCATTTTCGGTGCGGTCGTCGTCTGCGCGTGCTGGCAAAAATGCTTCGTAGCCCGAGTCATACAAAACTGGTCGCGGATTGTCACTCATGCCACCATCAACCGCGACATATGTTCTGATGTTCGGCAAGTGTTTAATCGACCCAATGCGATACAACGTCACAGCGGCACTTGCGACGATTGCTCTACCTGGTTCGACGAAAACTTTGGTTGGCTTGCGCAACTTTGCCGTCGCAATGGCGAGCGACTTACCCCACTGCGTAATTGATGGTGCAATTTCGCTCTCGATATACGCCACACCAAGCCCACCGCCCAAAGTGAGTTCGCTCACTTCAAGTTCGTTGGCAAAGTCAACCATGATTTGTGCGGCCTGTGCGAAATTTTCGGCAGCGAAAACATTCGAGCCGATATGACAATGAATGCCCACGAATTCGACACTCGGCGAAGATTTCGCACGAGCAACGGCTTTTTGTGCGTCGCCGTTACGCAAATTAAAACCAAATTTTGAATCGTCTTGACCGGTCGAGACAAACTCGTGAGTGTGCACCGCCACACCAGGGGTTATTCGCAACTGAATTCGGGCTCGCGGTGCGCCAGCTTTGTGCAACTCATCAATTCGATCTAGTTCGTTGAAATTATCCACCACGATGTGGTGGATTCCTGCGTCAAGGGCCATCTTCAACTCTTCGCTGCTCTTGTTGTTGCCATGCAACACGCATGCCGAACCAGGCACACCAGCATTCAATGCAACAAACAACTCGCCACCTGTCGCGACATCTAACAGCAAGCCTTCTTCGTAAGCCAACCTCGCCATCGCCCCACACAAAAATGCTTTTGTTGCGTAAACAACCTGATGCTTACCAAAAACCTTCACTGCTTCTTGGCAGCGCGCGCGCAGATGTGCTTCGTCATAAACGAATGTCGGCGTTCCAAAACGTTCGGCTATGTCAATCAGGTCGCAGCCGCCTATCTCAAGACGCCCAGACTTGTTCGTCTTTGCCGAATCTGGCAATAAGTGTTTGGCGATTCGACTCACATTTGCTCCGGAGATTCAATACCTAATACTTCAAGACCTGCCTGCATCACACGTGCGGTCAAGTCACACAACATCAACCGACTATTTTTCTCGTTTTCGTTTTCGGCTTTCAACACTGGGCACTGCTCATAAAACGACGAAAAACTCGTCGCCAAATCATACAAATAAGTGCACAACCGATGCGGGCTGTACTTATCAAGCGTGTCCCAAAGCGCCGAATCAAATTGCAGCACCTTCATCGCTAGTTCACGTTCAGCAACATGCGAAATCGTCGGCTCAAAATTACGCACGCTTGCTCGTTCGACATTGGCGCGCCGAAAGATGCTGCAGATTCGTGCGTGAGCGTATTGCAAATACGGCGAAGTGTTGCCGTCAAACGAAAGCATTCGATCCCAATCAAATGTGTAGTCCTTAATTCGATCAGTTGAAAGGTCGGCATATTTCACCGCACCAATGCCGACGATTCGTGCGATCTCTGCTTGCGCCTCAGCCGTTAAATCAGGATTCTTCTCTGCAACCGCCTTCGCTGCTCGCTCAACAGCCTCAGTCAAGAGTGCATCAAGTTTCACTGTGTCACCACTTCGTGTCTTCAACATTTTTTTATCTGCGCCAAGAACGTTGCCAAATGAAACGTGAACCATCTCGCGCGGCGCTTTCAACCATCCGGCTTGCGTCGCTACTGCTGCAATCATCTGCAAGTGCTGGGCTTGCGGGGCTCCCACGACATACAGCAACAACTCGGCGTCAATTCTTTCGACGCGGTCAATCACGCACGCCAAGTCGCTCGTCGCATAGTTGTATCCGCCATCTGTTTTACGGATAATTAGCGGCAGTGGTTGATTCTCGCGATTCGTGAATCCTTCGGGAAACACAACATCGGCACCATCGCTTTTGGTCATCATGCCAAGTGCGCCGAGTCGCGTCACAACTTCTGGCAACAATTTGTTATACGCACTTTCACCCATCACGTCTGTTGGCTCAAGCAACACGCCCAACGTGTGATAAATCTTCTGAAAGTATCTATTGCTTTCGGCAACCAACAACTTCCATAGCCGAAGCGTCTCGGCGTCACCGCTTTGCAGTGCGACAACTCTCGTTCGTGCACGAGTCTGAAAAGCCTCTGATTCATCAAACTTTTTTCGCGCGCTGCGATAAAACGAATCCAAGTCACCAACTGAAAGTTCTTCAGCCGCATGTGTTTCACCAAGATCAACCAAGTGCTCAATCAGCATGCCGAATGGTGTTCCCCAATCTCCGACATGGTTTTCGCGCACGACTTCGTTACCCACATATGTCAACATCCGTACCAATGCATCGCCAATAACAGTTGACCGAAGGTGCCCGACATGCATTTCTTTTGCGACATTTGGCGCCGAATAGTCAATTAAAACTTTGCGCGGCTTGGTCGCATTGCGCACGCCAAGTTTTTTACCCGTACTCGAGGCCATTAGTTCGCGCGCCAAAAATTCGTTTTTAAATGTCAGGTTGATAAACCCTGGTCCAGCAACTTGTGCATCGCTGCAAATTTCTTTCAAGTCGACAACTTCTAAAACTTTGAGTGCCACTTCACGCGGGGTAAGACCCATCGCCTTGGCGAGAGCCAGCGATCCGTTTACTTGGGCATCCGCACGATCGCTTTGGCGCACCGCCGTGTCAATGCCGACCGCTGCCGCGCCACCCACCTTGGCAAATGCCGCGGCAATGCGCTGCTCAACATAAATGATCGGATCTGCCACCCTTTCATTGTTGCCGAGATCCCCCTGCAAAACGTGCCGTATTTGGCCCGACCCCTTATTTTCGGCGCTTACCGTTCTGGGCAGGCACGAATAGC
>ENA-OUVC01000989-OUVC01000989.1-marine-metagenome-genome-assembly--contig:-NODE-989-length-17509-cov-3.440454_pt1 | contig 17509 bp, 16 predicted proteins | sample MGYA00248622_ERZ508571 | MGnify/ENA primary metagenome ERZ508571 (study PRJEB26236, sample SAMN06267175) | marine metagenome | isolation source: Columbia River Estuary | place: USA:Columbia River Estuary... | reverse complement strand
ATCCGTGCGATTCCTGGGGTCCGCCGCACGGAAACTTTCATGTATTTGAAGCTGCGCAAGCAGAGCTATACCTGGGGAACCCGCTAACTAAAACATTGGATACGTAATGACAGCACTAGAAGATAGAACAACTAACTCCGCATTATCAGACATGGCGCGCGATCGGCTATGGATGCACTTCACTCGTCACTCCACATATGAAAATGGTGGCGAAGTTCCAATCATCACTCGTGGTGAAGGTGCATACATCTATGACGAACAAGGTCGTAAGTACCTTGATGGTCTAGCTGGTTTGTTCACAGTTCAGATTGGCCATGGCCGTCGCGAACTTGCTGAAGCTGCAGCCAAGCAGATGCAGGAACTTTCCTTCTTCCCACTTTGGTCCTATGCCCATCCAAAGGCAGTTGAACTTGCTGAGCGCCTAATCAGTTACGCGCCATCTTCGTTGAACCGCGTCTTCTTCACCACTGGTGGTGGCGAAGCCGTTGAGTCAGCTTGGAAAGCAGCAAAGATGTACTACAAGCTAACTGGCAAGCCAATGAAGCATAAAGTCATCAGTCGCGCAGTTGCATATCACGGCACTCCACAGGGTGCTTTGGCAATCACTGGTATTCCAGATGCCAAGAAGTATTTTGAACCGTTAACCCCAGGTGGTTTCCGCGTACCGAACACAAACTTCTACCGCGCTGAGTATCACGCCGATGACATCAAGGCATTCGGTCGTTGGGCTGCAGATCGTATCGAAGAAGCAATTCTTTTCGAAGGCGCTGACACTGTTGCTGCAGTATTCCTTGAGCCAGTTCAAAACTCAGGCGGATGTTTCCCACCACCACCGGGATACCTAGAGCGCGTGCGCGAAATCTGCGATCAGTACGACGTATTGATGGTTGCAGATGAAACTATCTGTGCATTCGGTCGTATTGGCGACATGTTTGCAATGAAGCGCTTCGGTGTTGATCCTGACATCATCACAACTGCAAAGGGTATGACATCGGGATACTCCCCAATCGGCGCAATGCTAGTTGGCGACAAGGTATTCGAACCATTCAAGAAGGGCAACACTTACTTCGCACATGGTTACACCTTTGGTGGTCACCCAGTATCAGCAGCTGTTGCTTTGGCAAACCTTGATATCTTCGACAAAGAAGGCATCAACCAGCATGTTCGCGACAACGAAAACCAATTCCGTCAGACTCTTGAAAAACTTAAGGATCTCGACATTGTTGGTGACGTTCGTGGCGAAGGCTTTTTCTATGGCATTGAACTTGTTAAGGACAAGGCCACCAAGGAATCCTTTAACGATGATGAGTGCGAGCGCTTACTTCGTGGCTACCTATCTAAGGCATTGTTCGAGAATGGTTTGTATTGCCGTGCCGACGATCGTGGCGACCCGGTAATCCAGCTCGCTCCGCCACTTATTTGTGGTCAAGAGCAGTTCGATGAGATGGAGCAAATCTTGCGTCACGTTCTCACTGAAGGACAAAAGATTCTCTAATGACTAAGCCAGTAGGAGCGACGGACCGAACTTCGGTCCGTCGCTTTCCTGAAAAAGCAGTTAAAGACCGCGCTGAAGTAAATGCGATTCTTGATGCGGGGCTAGTAGCTCACGTTTCTTGCGTAGTAGATGGTCAACCATTCGTAATGCCAGTTGGCTATGCCCGCGATGGCGACCGAGTGCTATTTCACGGATCAACCGCATCGAGGCTCTTTAAGAATTTGGCGGCAGGTCAAGCTTGCTGCTTTACGGTCACTTTGCTAGATGGCATGGTTTTAGCACGTAGCGCATTTGAATCCAGCATGCACTATCGCTGCGTTATTGCTCTCGGTTCATGTGAAGTTCTCGAAGGCGAAGAAAAAGAAGCTGCACTGATTCGAATTACGGATCACTTGCTTCCAGGTCGCACTGACGAAGCTCGAAAAGCTGCGCCAAAGGAATCCAAGGCAACACTTATGCTCGCACTGAATCTCGATGAGGTTTCCTGCAAGGTGAGCGAAGGCGATCCAGATGATGTGCCAAGTGATTTAACAGATCCGATTTACTCAAACATTTGGGCTGGTTACGTTCCGATGAAGGAAGTTTTTGGTGACCCAGTGGCTGACCCAATGACAACTGAAAAGAACATTCCAACTCCGGATTACATCAAAAAATGGAAGCGCTAACAAGGAAGCAAAATGACTGATTACCGATCAAAGTCCTTATGGTGGAACACGTTGCCCGAAGAGTTGGCAACTTCCTCTCGATACGCACTGCACTCTGACATTGATGTTGACGTAGCAATTGTCGGCGCAGGTTACACCGGACTTTGGACGGCCTACTACTTGCAACAGCGCGACCCGAACTTAAACATCGCGATTATTGATGCTGAAGTTGCCGGCTATGGTGCTTCTGGCCGTAATGGCGGTTGGTGTTCGGCTTACTTCCCTACCGAGATCGAAAAACTTGGTCGAATTCATGGCCGTGAATCTGCTCGCGCCATGCAAGATGCCATGCATGACACTGTGACTGAAGTTGAAAATGTAGTTAAGGCCGAAGGCATCGACTGCGAATGGCAGCGCGGTGGAACTATTTCGTTTGCTCGCACTCCGCTGCAGTGGCAACGCGCGCAAGATTACATTCACCATTGGGAGCAATGGGGTTACGGTGCTGAGCACTATGCATTGTTAAGTGCCGGCGAAGCTAAAGAGCGCGCCCAAGCAACCAATCTCTTTGGTGCCACTTACACACCACACGTTGCTGCGATCAATCCAGCTAAGTTAGTTCGCTTACTGGCAAATCTGGTTGAAAAGCGTGGTGCAACAATTTATGAACATACTGCAGCAACCAAAATTGAGCCAGGCAAAGTATTTACGACTGGTGGTGTCATTAGCGCTCGATACGTGGTTCGAGCAACTGAGGGATACACCAAAACTTTAGAAGGCCAAAAGCGAAAGATCGTTCCGATCTATTCCTTGATGATGGCAACTGAACCATTAAGTGCCCAGGTTTGGGATCAGATTGGTTTAGCTCAACGCGAAACTTTTGGTGACTTTAGAAATCTAATCATTTACGGCCAACGCACTGCTGACAATCGTTTTGCATTTGGTGGCCGCGGTGCGCCATATCACTTCGGCTCCTCAATCAAAGATGAATACGACCAGCACAGCGAAGTTCATCCTGCGCTGCTTGGCGTATTAGCTGAGCTGTTCCCAGTAGTAGCTGACGCCAAAGTAACTCACACTTGGGGTGGTCCACTTGGTGTAGCTCGCGACTGGATGGCTTCAGCTGGTCTTGATCGGAAGACAGGAATTGCTTGGGCTGGTGGCTACGTTGGCGATGGTGTTGGCACCACAAACCTTTCAGGCCGAACTCTTGCAGACTTAATCACAAACCAAGAAACTCCAATAACAAAACTTCCTTGGGTTAATCACAAATCACGTAACTGGGAAGTTGAGCCACTGCGCTGGATTGGTGCAAATGCTGGCCTTCAAATCATGACAAGGGCAGATCACGCCGAAGACAAAACTGGCAAACCCTCAAAACTTGCGGGCGTAGTTTCAAAACTGTTAGGACAATAGTTAATGAGCGCAATCGTATTGGCGCTAATTTGCGCTGTTAGTTATGGCGTTGCTGATTTCTGGGGTGGGCTGGCAACTCGTCGAGGCTCAATTTGGAAAGTTCTGCCAATCATCGTTGCAACTGGAATTGTTACGCTTGGCCTTGCAGTTCCATTCTTTGGTGCAACCTTTAGCCAAGGCGCAATTGTCGCCGGTGTTGCGGCCGGACTTTCTGGAACTATCGGTTACATCTTCATCATGTACGGGCTTGCCCTTGGTCCAATGAGTGTGGTTGCACCGATCTCGGCAGTTATTGGCGCGATCATTCCTTTCGCAGTTGGATTCTGGCGGGGTGAGACGCTATCTACTGTCGGATTTATTGGTGCCGGCTTAGCCTTCATTTCAATTGTTTTAGTAAGCCGCTCAACAGCTGATGCAACACACCCAGTGACTGCAAAAGCTGTAATCGTGGCAATCATTGCTGGCCTTGGTATCGCTGGTTACCTACTTGGAATTAGTGGTGGGCCTGATGACAGTGGGTTAGCACCAGTAATCGTGGGCCGATTGGTCACGGGTGGAATTTTCATTTTTATCGCAATCGCAAAATGGAAGACAATTCGCGACGGTGCAATTGATTACAAACTTGCAATTTCATCAGGTGCACTTGATGTTGTTGGTGGCGCAACCTTCATGATGGCAACCCGCGCTGGTGACTTAGTGCTTGTGGCAGTTGTTGCTGCGCTGTACCCAGCATTTACCGTGCTACTTGCTCGCGTTGTACTGCACGAACGTATGGAGCGTCATCAACTCATTGGTTTGTTTGGTGCTGGTGCGGCTGTAGTGCTTTTGGCCACAAGCTAAGCCATAGACTCGAACTCTTATGTCAGCCGTCCTGCTTGCCTTCGCGTGCGCACTTGCATATGGCTTCGGTGACTATTTTGGTGGACTTGCAACCAGAACCAGTCCGCTGTTTAAAGTTCTACCAATCACAGTTGGTACTGGATTAGTTTCACTTCTGATTGCTGCACCATTTCTGGGCGCAGACTTTAATCGACAAGCAGTTACTGCTGGTATATCCGCCGGACTATTTGGCGTTATCGGATACATCTTTGTTTTGAAATCTCTGGGACTTGGCCCAATGGGAGCAGTCGCACCAATTACTGCACTAGTTGCAGTAATCATTCCATTTAGCGTTGGCTTATTTCGTGGCGAGCGGTTAACGGTAACTGGATCAATCGGAGCACTACTTGCTATGGCTTCGATTGTGATGGTGAGTCGATCAACCGTAGATGCCACTCACCCACTCACTAAAGCCGCAGCCATCTATGCAGTCTTTGGCGGATTTGGTTTCGCTGGATTCCTATTAAGTGTTGGTAGCGCGCCAATTGGGTCTGGACTTTCTCCAGTAATCACCGCGCGATCTTTAACTATGGTGATTTTTTGCATCACTGCTTTAGTGCTCTGGAAATCACTGGCCGGCAAGCCAGTTGATACCAAGCGAGCGATGGCCTCTGGTGCTTTGGATGTTTGGGGCGGCACTACCTTCATGCTGGCTTCTCAGCGCGGCCAGCTGGTTATCATCTCGGTGATCGCTGCTTTGTATCCTGCAATTACGGTGTTGCTGGCTCGGATCTTCCTGAAGGAACGCTTAGAGCGTCACCAGGTAGTTGGCCTCTATGGGGCTGGCATAGCCGTAGTCTTACTGACGATTTCCTAGTAAATTAAGGACCAATCGCCCACTAAGGGTGATTGAAGATTGGATCCAATCTGTGATAAATTGGATCCAATTCCAACGATAGGAAACCCAATGGCCGCGCCACAACATCCATTTGAGCTTTACGCAATCGACAGCCTGTTCAATGACGAACAGCTTGCAATGCGCGATGCAGTTCGCAAGTTCGTCGATGACCGCATTAAGCCACACGTTGGCCAGTGGTTTGAAGATGGTGAGTTCCCAGCCCGCGAATTGGCAAAGGAAATCGGCCAAATGGGTATGTTCGGTATGCACCTAGAGGGCTACGGCTGTGCTGGCACAGATGCAACTTCTTACGGTCTGGCTTGTCTAGAGCTTGAAGCCGGTGACTCAGGTCTTCGTTCCTTTGTTTCTGTACAGGGTTCCCTAGCAATGTTTGCAATTTGGAAGTTTGGCTCCGAAGAGCAGAAGCAAGAATGGTTGCCACGTATGGCAGCTGGCGAAGCACTTGGTTGCTTTGGTCTAACTGAAGCTGATGCTGGTTCTAACCCAAGTGAAATGCGCACTAACGCGAAGCGCGATGGTGATGACTGGATTCTTAATGGTTCAAAGATGTGGATCACCAACGGAAACATTGCAGATGTTGCAATCGTCTGGGCCCACACCGATAACGGCATCGAAGGCTTCGTAGTTCCAACCAACACTCCAGGCTTTAAGGCCAACTTGGTTAAGCACAAGATGTCACTTCGTGCTTCGATCACCAGTGAATTGGTATTCGAAAATGTTCGCCTGCCAGCTTCTGCAGTGCTGCCTGAAGTTCAAACACTTCGTGGCCCACTTTCCTGCTTATCCGAAGCTCGCTTTGGAATTTTGTTCGGTGTTGTTGGCGCTGCTCGCGATTGCTTGGAAACCGCAATTGACTACCAGTTGAACCGTCATCAGTTCAACCGTCCACTTGCTGCCTTCCAGTTGTCACAGCAAAAGATCGCTGACATGGCAATTGCAACCGGTAATGGAATGTTGCTAGCTGCTCATCTTGGAAAACTAAAAGATCAGCATTTACTTCGCCCAGAGCAGGTCAGCGTTGGCAAGAAGAACAACGTGCGCATGGCTCTTGAAGTTGCCCGCGAATCCCGCTCAATGCTTGGTGGATCTGGCATCACGCTGGAATACCCAATCATTCGCCACATGAATAACTTGGAAAGCGTTTACACCTACGAAGGTACAAACGAAATTCATACCCTAGTTGTTGGTCAAGCGCTTACTGGCATTGCTGCTTACGCCGACTACAAGGCCTAACAAACTAAATAGAAAAGCCCCCGAGCGATCGGGGGCTTTTCTATTGATTCAAATCCTGGCACTTAGGTCCAGCGAGTAATCTTTCGCCCTTGCTTATCTGTGAAGTTTCCTGTGATGGAAATGATTACATCGTAAATCCACCAAATTCCAAGTCCACCAACAGTGAAGAAGAAAAGTAATCCGGTTCCAATTTTTCCAACATAGAAGCGATGAACGGTTGGCAACAAGATCAAGAACAATACAACCGGCAAAATTGTCTTGTTGCTTTCACTCTGATCCTGCTTAGCTATTTCTGAGAAGCCGGCATTGTTGTCTGACATTTTGCTCCTTATACGTTCTTTGGTTTACGGGTTAACGCTCTATCAATGCCCCAATAGATCCCAGCGACAACTATCGAAGCGAACAGAATTCCCATAACGAAAGTCAATACGTAGGCATATCCAAATGACACAACGTCAAAGAAGTCATATGGATACTGGCCAATAATTGCGCCACGGAAGAGGGTGTAGAAAACATAAATGATTGGCAAAACCAAAGCGGCTGCGATGTTCTTAAGTGTGAACCAACCTCGTGGCCCAGCAATAACAAACACCAGCACCGTGATTAATGGAGTTATGGTGTGCTGAATTGGGCTGGAGATTTGATTAAGTCCCTGTGGTGGGTAATTTGGACCAAGTAGCAAGTTGTAAACCACGCCAGTAACAGTGATCATCAAGATGCTGTCGATACGGAAAACCTTGAAAAGCTTTCCATCGCGCCCTGGATTTAAGTAAAGCAACGTCATTACAACGCCAACCACAATCTGACTCCAAATTGTGAAGTAGCTAAACAAGTCAATTAGTCGCTCTGGTGCGCCAGCCAGGCCAGATGCATAGTCACCAGTGTGACCAAACAGCGAGGTAACTGGGGCTTCGCCTGTATCTAAGGGTTCAACAAGCCCAAAGAGCTCGATGAAGGTTGACATACCTAAACCGATCCAAGCACTTAGTGCGTTGATTCCGAATAGAGATTTACGTGTTGTGGTTGAAAGAGCCATGGCTCAACCCTATGACTTGTGACCTACCAATTAACGCTTATTTTGGTTGATTTTTAGGATTCGACTCCTAGTAATGGGCGCAAAATGTCCAAAATAGATGCATCTTCGATTGTGCTTGGGATATCCACGGGTTTGCCATCTGCAATCCCCCGCATAGTCTTGCGAAGAACTTTGCCAGATCGAGTTTTTGGTAGGCCAGGCACAACAACAACTTCATTCAGAGCTGCAACCGGACCAACCTCTTTACGAACCAGCGCCACAATTTGTTTGCGCAATTCTTCGGCATCCACCTGAGCACCAGCCTTTAGAACTACGAAAGCTTTTGGAATTTGGCCCTTGATTGCATCAGCCACACCGATAACGGCACACTCTGCTACTAACTCATGTGTAGCTACAACAGCTTCAAGGGAACCAGTGCTTAGTCGGTGGCCAGCAACATTGATTACATCGTCAGTACGACCCATGATGTAGACGTATCCATCTTCGTCAATGTAGCCACCATCACCACTGGCATACATTCCTGGGAAAACGGTTAGATAAGAATCGATGTAACGCTGGTCATCTCCCCAAAGGGTTGGCAAAGTTCCAGGCGGCAGCGGCAATGTGATTGCAATGTTTCCTTCTGTCCCAGCCGGCAGTTCCTTGCCTGATTCATCAAGCACTTTTATTTCATAACCAGGAATCGCAACTGTTGGTGAACCTGGCTTGATTGGCATTGGTTCGAGGCCACGCAAGTTTGAAGCAATTGGCCAGCCGGTTTCAGTTTGCCACCAGTTATCAATTACTGGAACGCCAAGATTTTCCGTTGCCCAGTGATAGGTATCGGGATCCAAGCGTTCACCAGCAAGGAATAGGTTTTCAAACTTTGAAAGATCAGCACTCTTAATGAAATCTGCGTTGTAATCTTCTTTGCGAATTGCGCGAATCGCAGTTGGCGCAGTAAACAATCCTTTGACACCGTATTTTTCAATCACTCGCCAGAAAGTTCCGGCATCTGGCGTACCAACTGGCTTGCCTTCAAAGACAATCGTTGTCGCTCCAGCAAATAGTGGTGCGTAAACAATGTAGGAATGTCCAACCACCCAGCCAACATCTGACGCAGACCACCACATGTCTCCGGCTTCAATGTTGTAAACATTTTTCATCGACCAAGTCAGCGCAACGGCGTGACCACCATTGTCGCGCACAATACCTTTAGGTTTTCCAGTTGTGCCCGAGGTATACAAAATGTAAAGCGGGTCAGTAGCTGCAACCGAAACACATTCGGCAGGCTCTGCCATAGCCATGGCATCTTTCCAGTCCATATCAAGTGGACCAAGTTCAACTGGGTGTTGCTCTCGCTGCAAAATGATGCATCGGCTTGGTTTGTGAGTTGCAAGTGCGATTGACTCATCAAGCATTGGCTTGTATTCCACAACCCGAGTTGGTTCTAGGCCGCATGAGGCTGACACGATTACCTTTGGCTTTGCATCATCAATTCGGGCAGCGAGCTCAGCTGGAGCAAATCCACCGAACACAACTGAATGAACTGCGCCCAATCTGGCACAAGCCAGCATGGCAATTAAGGCCTCGGGCACCATCGGCATGTAGATAACAACCCGATCCCCTTTTTCAACTCCGGCCATACGCAGGGCTCCGGCAAACCGAGCTGTCTTTTCAAGCATTTGGGCGTAAGTCAAAATCGCTGACTTACCGGTAATTGCACTTTCGTGAATTACGGCCGGCTGGTCTGCCCGACCATCAATAACGTGGCGATCCAGTGCGTTGTAGCAAGTGTTCAACATGCCATCGGAAAACCAGCGATACAGCGGAACGTTGCTGTCATCCAAAATTACCTTTGGGGCTTTATCCCACTTCACCAATTTGGCAGCTTCGCCCCAGAATCCAGCCGGGTCACTCAAGCTTTGATCGTAGGCCTGCTGGTAACTGCTCATAGGAAGTGTCTACCACTAATGAGTTGTGAGCGAGCCAGAAGGTGTCAGAAAGTATTAGTTCTTAGTCGCTGCCGCAAGCTGGCCACATGCACCATCAATGTCACGGCCGCGAGTATCGCGCACAGTAACAGGGACGCCGTGGCTCTTTAAGCGACGCACGAACTCATCTTCGTCCTCTGGGCGTGAGGCAGTCCACTTAGAACCAGGGGTTGGGTTTAGTGGAATCAAATTCACGTGCACCAGATTGCCTGCAAGTTTTTCGCCAAGTAAGTCCGCACGCCAAGCTTGATCATTAATGTCCTTGATCATTGCGTACTCGATTGAGATTCGACGGCCAGTTTTATCTGCGTAGTACCAAGCAGCATCTAGAACTTCTTGCACCTTGAATCGAGTATTGATTGGAACCAAAGTGTCGCGCAGCTCATCATCTGGAGCATGTAGCGAAACGGCAAGTGTTACCGGGATACCTTCTTCAGCTAACTGGCGCATGCGAGGAACTAAACCGACGGTTGAAACTGTGATGCCACGAGCAGACATGCCAAAGCCGGCAGGCGCAGGCTCGGTTAGACGGCGAATTGCGCCGATGACGCTGTTGTAATTGGCCATTGGTTCACCCATGCCCATAAACACAAGATTGTTAACGCGACCAATGCCACCTTCAATTTCACCATTAGCCAAAGAGCGGGCGCCGGCTAAAACTTGTTCCACAATTTCAGCAGTAGATAAGTTGCGAGTTAGGCCACTCTGACCCGTAGCGCAGAACGGACAGTTCATGCCGCAACCAGCTTGGGAAGAAATGCACATCGTGGTTCGATCGGTGTAGCGCATTAGAACGCTTTCGACAAGAACACCATCGAAGAGTTTCCAAACTTGCTTAACTGTAGTTCCGTTATCGCATTTAAGTTCACGAATACTTGTCATTAAATCCGGAAACAGTAAGTCCTTTACGGCCTCGCGCATATCAGCTGGCACGTCAGTCCAGGAAGCCGTGTCATTGTTAAGGCGCTGGTACCACTGACGGGAAAATTGATCTGCCCGAAACCCTGGTAATCCAAGTTCAATTACTTGAGCCTTGCGCTCTTCAACGGTCCAATCGGACCAATGTTTAGGTGGCTTTGGTCGCTTTGGTTCGACCATGATCAATTCACCGGGTGCAGGCATGCCTTTAGCCTACGGGCACATTGCTAGTTAGAGAAAAAATCCAAAGAGCAGCCACGCCATGAAGGCATTAATGACTAACGAATCCAAGCGATCCATTACGCCACCATGTCCAGGCAATAAAGATCCCATGTCCTTGATGCCAAGGTCTCGCTTAATCATCGATTCGACTAGATCGCCGATGGTTGCAGTCAGCATCATCACAAAGCCAACAATTGCGCCTTCCCACCAGGGTTGATCAAATACATAAATCCATAGCACTACTCCAACAATTAGCTGGAGAACTAGTGCACCGACAAAGCCTTCCCAAGATTTCTTTGGAGAAATTTTTGGCGCCATTGGATGCTTGCCGAAAATAGCACCTGCCGCGTAGCCACCTAAATCAGTCGCGGCCGTTAGCAAGATGAATGCCAGCACTTTCCAGGCTCCGTCTTCTTGCGTGGAAAGCAAAACTGCAAAGCCTGCAAGCAATGGAGCGTAAACCAAAGTAAAGATCGAGCGGGTTACATGGTGTACATAGGCCTCTTGGCCATCAAGGAGACGAACCGTGAGAACTAATAGTGCGCTTACTACGAATGCAGCAAGTAAACCTTCGACTCCAGAGACCGCAGCTGATACCACGATTGCAGGCGCCAAGATTTGTAGCAGGATGCTCATGCGATCAGATAGACCAACGGCAAGTGCCTTACTTAACTCGCGGACTGCAAGCATTGCTGCAAAAGCAACCAGGATGGCAAAGAATCGAACATCGATGAATAGTGATGCGATAACTGTTGCTAGAAGTCCAAGACCAACTGCAGTAGCTACCGGTAGATTTCTTCCGGCTTTACCGTAATCGGTTTGATTAGAAGTCATAACTAGACCTCTAGAAGTTCAGCTTCTTTGTGCTTAAGCATGTCGTCAATATGGGCGACAGCCTTTGTTGTTAAATCCTCTAAAGCTTTTTCAGCGCGAGCCACATCATCTTTACCAGCATCGCCATCTTTAGCCATTTTTTCTAGAGCTTCTTTGGCGCTGCGTCGAATATTGCGAATTGCAATTCGGGCATCCTCAGCTTTAGCTTTGGCAACCTTAATGAATTCCTTACGACGCTCTTCAGTTAGCTGTGGGAATGGTACCCGAACGATTGCGCCGTCATTGGATGGGTTAACACCTAAGTCAGAATCACGAATCGCGCGCTCAATTGCGCCGAGTGCGGTCTTATCAAATGGAGTGATAACAGCAACGCGAGGTTCTGGCGTCTGAATCGAAGCCACTTGTTGAATCGGTGTTGGCGTTCCGTAGTAATCAACCAGGATCTTTGAGAACAAAGCGGCGTTAGCCCGGCCAGCACGAATTGTGGTGAACTCTTCTCGAGTTACTTCAGTTGCCTTTGCCATCTTTTCTTCGGCATCTTTTAGGGTTTCGTTAATCATGTCTACTCAAATCCTCTAGCGACTGGTCTTAATTAGGGTTCCGACTTGTTCTCCACGAACTGCGCGAGCAATGTTTCCATCTACTAGCAAATTGAAAACCACAATAGGTAAATCATTGTCGCGGCAGAGGCTAATTGCCGTTGCATCAGCAACTTTAAGGTTTTGGGTTAAGACATCGTCGTGACTTAAGTTTTCATAGCGCTTAGCGGCTGGATTGGTGCGAGGGTCGTCATCGTAAACACCGTCGACACCCTTGGCCATCAATACAACTTCGCAGCCAATTTCTAGTGCGCGCTGAGCGGCGCAACTGTCAGTACTGAAGTAAGGAGTGCCAAGACCAGCGCCGAAGATAACAACGCGGCCTTTTTCCAAGTGACGCACAGCGCGGCCTGGAATGTAAGGCTCGGCAACTTGGCTCATTGGGATTGCAGTTTGAACTCGAGTTGCAACACCTTGCTTCTCGAGGAAATCTTGAAGCGCTAGGCAGTTCATGACGGTGCCGAGCATACCCATGTAGTCAGCTCGGGCTCGATCCATACCGCGTTCAGCAAGTTGAGCGCCGCGGAAGTAGTTACCACCACCGATTACAACAGCAACTTCCGCGCCAGTTTTAACAACTTCGGTAATTTGGCGAGCAATGTCATTAACGACATCTGGATCTACGCCAAGTTTTCCTTCACCAGCAAAGGCTTCACCGGAAAGCTTTAGAAGTACGCGCTTCCAGCCACCTTTTGGAACACCAGGCCAGATGGATTTATCAGATGTGCTCACGCCCTTAATCTTGCCTTACTTACCCGAAAAAGTCTGCACAGACCCCACCAAAATATGGTCCTTATAAAACTTCCCCACAAAATACTTTTGGCGCTATCCAACCGGCTGGATCACAGTCGGGAGGTAGCGCCAAAAGAGGCTAGAGATTGCTAGTTAGCCAGCAATTTCAATTCGGGTGAAGCTTGTAATGCTAGTTCCGGCTTCTTCCAGAACCTGCTTAACAGACTTCTTGTTATCAATAACTGAGGACTGCTCTAGTAGGCAGTTGTCCTTGAAGAATCCATTTACTCGGCCTTCCACAATCTTTGGAAGGGCAGCTTCTGGCTTGCCTTCTTCTTTGGCAGTTTCCATAGCAATGTGCTTTTCGTTTTCGACTACATCTGCCGGAACTTCATCCCGAGTTAAGTAACTTGGGCGCATCGCAGCGATCTGCATGGCAGCGCTGCGAGCAGCATCTTCAGATCCTGAATAGGAAACCAAAACGCCAACAGCTGGTGGCAAATCTGCCGAGCGACGGTGCATGTAAACCGCAACGTCACCTTCGTGATTGGCAACGCGACCGAGTTCGATCTTTTCGCCAATAACTACAGCCATGTCTGCAACTGCTTGTTCTGCAGTCTTTCCGCTACCAAGAGTTAGTGCGGCAGCAGCTGCGGAATCCTTAGCGCCGGATGACTTAACTGCAGCTGCAATTTCGTCACCTAGCTTTAAGAAGTCTTCGCTCTTTGCTACGAAGTCAGTTTCGCAAAGCAATTCAACTAGAACGCCTGCGTTTTGAGCCACGATGCCAGCTGAAGTTTCACGCTCGGCACCACGCTTTGCAGCTTTTGCAGCTCCAGAGATACGTAGTAGCTCTACAGCCTTATCGAAGTCACCGTTTGATTCTTCAAGTGCTTTCTTGCACTCCATCATTCCGGCTGAAGTAATGTCGCGAAGTTTCTTTACGTCCGCGGCTGAAATAGACATGATTTATTTCCTTTTAGTTTTGGGGTCAGTAGGTATTGGATAACGAGTGTTGTAACTGCGGGCAAAGTTATGCCCGCAGTTACGAATGCTTATTCAGCAGCAGGTGCTTCGGCAGCTGGAGCTTCAGCTGGTGCTGCGTCTGCAGTTCCAGTTAGAAGTTCCTTTTCCCAGTCAGCAAGTGGCTCAACTGCTGCGTCTGCAGGTGCACCAGCAACTGCACCGCCAGCGCGTGCCATCAAGCCATCAGCAATTGCATCTGCAATTACGCGAGTTAGTAAACCAACAGCGCGAAGTGCATCGTCATTTCCTGGAATTGGGTAGTCCACAACATCTGGATCACAGTTAGTGTCAAGAATGCCAACGACAGGGATGTTTAGCTTGTGGGCTTCGCCAACTGCAATGTGCTCTTTGTTTGTGTCAACAACCCAAATTGCACTTGGAAGTTTCTGCATGTCACGAATACCAGTTAGAACAAGTTCCAACTTTTCTTTTTCGCGACGAAGAACTAGAAGTTCTTTCTTGGTCAGACCTGAACCAGCAACATCATCAAAGTTGATCTGTTCTAGTTCCTTCATGCGAGAAATACGCTTTGAAACGGTCTGGAAGTTTGTAAGCATTCCACCTAACCAACGGTGGTTTACGTATGGCATACCAACGCGAGCTGCTTCAGTTGCAATTGCTTCCTGAGCTTGCTTCTTGGTGCCAACGAAAAGAACGGTGCCACCGTGAGCTACGGTTTCGCGAACGAATTCGTATGCGCGGTCAATGTAAGCAAGTGACTGCTGCAAATCGATGATGTAAATGCCATTGCGCTCAGTGAAAATAAAGCGCTTCATTTTTGGGTTCCAGCGGCGGGTCTGGTGTCCGAAGTGAACACCGTTATCCAGCAGCTGTCGCGTCGATACGACGGCCATGGTTGTACTCCTATTTCTTAGGCTGGCGTTAACCAACCTCATTGCGGTTTGTATGACTTCGGTTGAAGTCATCCTTGGTTCTCGTGTCGGAGACCGCCCGTTGCCAGGACCGATGGTCTAACGATTCACTTTGTTGAACCTGTGAAGTCACCTATTGCTAGGTGCAACCCCTAGTTTATGGGGGTTTTGGTGTCCTAAAAACCACAGCCTGGGCCATTCCACAGCAGGCTTGGCAGGATTGGGGCCCAATTGAATCAAGGCGATCCTTGTCCTATGGAATCTGTGATTTTTCGCCCAATACTTGGGGTTTTCACCTTGGTGATAGTTCTGGCTGCCGGTTTAACTCAGCCCAGTCCAGCCCACGGGGCAAACCAGTGGGACTGGCCATTGAAGCCAGCATCGCTTAGTGCTGGCTTTGATCGCCCTGCCCAGAATTGGCTGCCGGGTCATCGCGGTGTTGATCTGGTTGGGCAAAGTGGCGATCAAGTTTTAGCCGCTGGCAATGGCGTAGTTATGTTTGCTGGTCTAGTTGCTGGCAAAGGCGTAGTTGTGATCAAGCACGGAAAACTTCGCACAACTTACGAACCCGTCACTGCTTCAGTAACTGTTGGATCGCGAGTTCGAGTTGGTGATGTGATCGGAACGCTTAGCGTGGGCGATAGTCACTGCTCTTCTCAAGCAACAGTTAGTTGTTTACATTGGGGATTACTTCGAGGCGAAAAATACTTGAATCCACTTTCGCTAGTTCAAAAGCGCGTGCGGTTACTGCCTAAGTCTTAATTGATGCTCACGCACGTGACTGTGTTTATCCACCCACGGGTTTAAGCCCTTGGGTGTGCTTGTTCAAACACAGCGCGGAGTCGGTCCATGGACACGTGCGTATAAAGCTGCGTGGTTGCCAAACTTGAGTGACCGAGAATTTCTTGCACTGCTCTAATGTCTGCGCCACCTTCAATCAAGTGCGTAGCCGCCGAATGTCGAAGACCATGCGGCCCAAGATCTGGCACACCTTCAAGGCTGGATAAAACTTCGTGCACCATAGTGCGCACAACTCGTTGATCAATTCGCTTGCCGCGCGAACCTAAGAACAGCGCAGCGCCACTTGTATCAGTTGCAAGTGCGGGGCGTGAGATTGCTAAATACTTCTCGACAGTTTTTTCTGCGATAGCGCCGTATGGCACAACGCGTTCTTTCGAACCTTTACCAAGAACTCGAATAGTTCTGCGAGTTGGATCAAGGTCATGAATATCTAGTCCAACCAATTCCCCAACACGGATTCCCGTTGCATACAAAAGTTCCAACATAGCTTGGTCGCGAATGTGAGTTGGCGAATTGTCATCTGCCCGCAACGCTGCGCGATCCATTAAATTCTCAGCTTGGTTCTGCTGCAAAATGTGTGGAAGCTTTTTACTGACTTTAGGAATCACCAAAGCGCTCGCTGGATCTTCAGTAATCAATTTGGTGTGAGTTGCCCAGGCAAAGAACATTCGAATCGATGTTGCGCGGCGCGCAATGGTTGCTGAAGATAGCCCAGCCACTCGTTGACTGGCAAGCCAACCGCGTAATTCAACGATTCCAATATCTTGTAATTCCTGGCAGCTTCGAGATTGCACGAACAAAAACAAGTTGTCGAGGTCTTTTCGATAAGCCTTGGAGGTATTTGGACTTCTGCCCAACTCAAGCTCAACGTACTGAATGAAGCGAGCACTTGCTGAATGGAAGCTTGCGCTAACTTCCGCCAACTCAGTGCTATTCATACCTCTACCGTTGCAAGCCTGGCGCGAAATAGCAAGAACATTGGGCCTTACGCTGCCAAGACTTTTTACTTGACTAGTTTCCAGCCTTGATTTGATAGCGAGATCAGCTTTCGAACTTCCAATAACATCAACGCGGCTTGGAGGTCATGGAAATCAACTTCCGATCCAAAGTGCATAGCAAGTTCATGGGTGGATCTCGGACTTTGGGAAATCAAACCAACTATGGCGCCATCCAGTAAGCCAAGTTGTAATGGAACGGCTGGAGATTTGAAATCTTGAAAGATCTCGTCCGCACTGGTTGCAATCTTCATCATGTTGTCTCGGATCGCAGCATGCACTCCAGCGGATGTGGCACTGGTAATTGGACCAGGTATCCCCCAGATTTGTCGGTTAAGGACGTGAGCCCAATTGGATGTGGAGAGCGAACCGGACCGTAGTGCGGCTTCAACTACAACTGTGGATTGAGAGAGCGCAGCTATCAATCGATTCCTGATCAAGAATCGATGCTTATGGGGTTTAGCCCCAGGTGGGGCTTCGCTGACCACCACACCAGAGTCGGTGATCGTGGAAAGTAATCCTCGATGTGAAACCGGATATGCAACATCAACACCACAGGCTAGGACTGCCACGGTTTTGCCCTGACTTGCTAGCGAGCCACGATGGGCTGCCGCATCAATTCCATAAGCTGCTCCAGAAATCACTCCGACATTTTCCTTCGCTGCTTGCACGCCAATCTCGTGGGCAATTCGTTGCCCATACGCGGTAGCCGAGCGCGCACCAACCACAGCCAGACTTCGATTTGTAATCTCCGATAATGAACCCGCACCGGTGCACCAAAGCCCAACTGGCGCGGCAGTGTCGAGGTCATCAAGTGAATCAGGCCATTCGTCATCTGCGGGAGTAATGAATCGGCCACGCACAGAGTTAAGAGATTTCACGGCTTGCTCAATCAGCGCAGAATTCAAAACTCGATCTATTGATTTACACATGGCATCTGCGCCAAGTCCACTTTCCCATCGCTCAAGAGCAACG
>ENA-OUVC01000983-OUVC01000983.1-marine-metagenome-genome-assembly--contig:-NODE-983-length-17583-cov-2.606364_pt1 | contig 17583 bp, 9 predicted proteins | sample MGYA00248622_ERZ508571 | MGnify/ENA primary metagenome ERZ508571 (study PRJEB26236, sample SAMN06267175) | marine metagenome | isolation source: Columbia River Estuary | place: USA:Columbia River Estuary... | reverse complement strand
AAATACCTGCACTATTAAACAAAGGAATGTGCCTGGTGATATCCCCACTTGTTTCCTTAATGAATGACCAAGTTAACCGATTACAAAGTATGGGCATTGCGGCATTGGCTCTTCATGCAGGATTAGACAAGGAGGAAATGAAAGATGCGCAGGATGCTCTTTTGCAAGGAGCTATTAAAATTTTATATGTTTCTCCCGAACGTATACAAACATCGGCATTCAAAGACTTATTGTTAGAGCTACCTGTTGATTTAATAGCCATTGATGAAGCGCATTGTATATCGCAATGGGGATATGATTTTAGGCCAGAGTATTTAGCTATTAAATCGCTACGATACACCTTCCCTAAAGCCACCTTTTTGGCTCTTACTGCAACCGCAACTACAGCCGTAGTGAACGACATACAAAAGAAGTTAAACATTCAAAATAAAACGGTTTTTAAAACCAGTTTTGAACGCGAAAATATTTTTATATCTATCATTCAAGCCGATGATAAAATCAATGTGGTTATAAGAGCCCTACAAAAAGAAGAAGTTTGTAGTATTGTATATTGCAGAAGTAGAAAACAAACGGAGCGACTAGTAAGCATTTTAGAAGATTGGAATATACGAGCTGTTCACTACCATGCTGGTATGACTAAAGAAGCAAAAGCTCGCCATCAAGAAGATTGGATGCAAGGGAAAGTTCCTGTAATGATAGCTACGACTGCTTTTGGTATGGGTATTGATAAATCGAATGTTCGTCTAGTAATCCACTATGATTTACCCGAACAATTAGAATCATACTATCAAGAAATTGGCAGAGCAGGAAGAGATGGGCAAGCCGCAGAAGCAATTTGCATATACAATGAAGCAGATATTAAACGATTAAAGGATCAATTAGCGATTCAATTCCCTCCTGTAGATTATCTTAGAAAATTATATCAATGCTTGGTTGAATATTTACAAATTCCCATAGGAGCCAATCCCAATAAATATTTTAGTTTCGACTTGCTTGACTTTGCTAATAAATTTTCTTTAAATGCCACCCAAGCTAACTATGGTTTAAAATTATTGGCTCAGGATAATCTGTGGACCATTACCGATAGTGTGCAACAAAAAGAATGGGTTCAATTTATCGCAGATAGAAGCACTATAGATAGCTTACAACAAGCCTATCCTACCCTTTCTATCGTATGTATCACACTATTAAGAATGTATAGTGGTATCTATTATTATCCAACAAGTATTCATATTGTTGATCTATCGAAAAAACTGAGAACTTCATTTGAAGAAACTAGAAATTTATTGAACAAATTGCATAGTTTAGGATTTATTAATTACCAAGCACCTGTAGAAGGACCAAAAATATGGTTTCATCACACGCGGGTGGCAAGCGAGCATTTAATAGTCAATGAAGAACAAATTGCATTTCTAAGAAACAGACAAATAGAGCGATTGAAAGCATTATTTGCTTTTATAAAGGAAAAAGACAAATGTAGAAATCAAATCCTACTACCTTATTTTGGGGAAGAAAAAAATGCAGCTTGTATGCATTGTGACATTTGCGAGTCAGCAAGAAAAATGAATATTCAAAAAAGTACTATTTTAATAGAAAAAGACTTAATTAAATTTATTAAAAAAAATAGTGGATTAAGTTTAGATAGCCTCTATACACAATTCAACGAAATCAATAAAGAGACCCTACATGCTTGTTTGCGTCAATTAATAGACGACAGCAAAATATCCTATAAAAACCAGCTTTTTTATTGATGGATTAAGGTCAAGGCAAACACCTCTTCGAAAGCTTGTTTCATTAAATCTTTAACTAGCTTTTCATCAATCACTTCTCCATTAAGTTCTTTAGCAATTGAGGTTACCCCTTTATCTACGATGCCACAAGGAACTATGTAATTAAAATAATTAAGATCGGTATTAACGTTTAAAGCCAATCCATGCATTGTTATCCAACGACTGCATTTAACTCCCATAGCACAAATTTTACGTGCTTTACTTGGTTCTGACGCATCAATCCATACCCCAGTTGCTCCTTCTAAACGCTCCCCTATTATTCCAAAATGGGCGATCGTTTTAATAACAACCTCCTCTAAAAAGCGCATATACTTGCCAAGGTCAGTAAAGAAATAATCTAAATCGAAAATAGGATAAGCTACTAATTGACCAGGGCCGTGATAAGTGATGTCTCCACCTCTATTGGTTTTATAAAAACTAACTTGTAATTCTTTTAATCGGGCGTCATTTAAGAGCAAATGAGATTCAAAGCCACTTTTACCTAGCGTATATACAGATGGATGCTCACAAAATAATAAATAGCTTTGCGTAGCCGCAGAATAGGCATCTCCCACAGCAGTTTCCTTGTAAAACTGTGCTTTTATATCAATATTTTCTTTCAGCAAAGATTCTTGATAGTCCCATGCTGTAGCATATTCAATTTTTGCTAGATCTTTAAAAATTACATTTGGCTTCATAAACGATAGGTGCAAAACTAATAATTAAAAACAGTATAAATGGCATTATTCTCCACTTGCCAATTGACTTTTTTTTAACAATCAAATAAACTACATTTGTTGACGTCAATTATATAAACCAACTATGCTACAATTCATGAAAAACAAGGTATTGATTCCACTCTTAATAATGGGCTTTATTGCTGCATTTTTATCTTTTAGATATATCAAAGAATTAGAACCCAATGTTTCTTCAAGTGTTGTAAAAAAAGAAATGGTTTTGCAAACAATTCTTGCTGCATTAGAACAAGGTCATTTTGCGCCTAAAGCAATAGACGATAGTTTTTCTAAAAATATTTACAATAAATTTATTTCAAATTTAGATTACGAGAAAAAATTCTTCACTAAAAAGCAAATGGATAGCATTTCTTTTTATGAATATGCATTAGATGAAGAATTGAAGGCAGGAAATATCTATTTCTTTCAAATCGTAAATGCTATGTTTTCTTCTCAAATCAAAAAAGTAGAAAGTTACTATAAAGATATATTGACTAAAAAATTTACGTTTGATAGTAAAGATTCAGTATTGTTGAATGGCGACAAATTAGATTTTGCAGCAAATGATCAAGCATTATATAATAGATGGTATACCTTTTTGAAATATAGAACTTTAAGCAAATACCATACTCTAAGATCAGAACAAAATGCTTTAAAAGACTCTTCTAAGAAAGCTATTGTATTAAAATCAGATGACAGTTTGGAAGCAGAAGCAAGAAGAGGAATCTTAAAAGACTATGATTCTTACTTTAAGCGATTAAAGAAATTAGATGAAAACGATCGATTTACCATTTTCATAAATGCCTTAACTAGTTGTGAAGATCCACATACCGATTATTTTCCTCCTAAAGATAAAAAATCATTTGATGAGTCTATGTCTGGCACCTTTTACGGTATAGGCGCACAGCTAAAAGTTGAAGATGGTAAAGTTAAAATTGTATCCATAGTTACGGGTAGTCCTTGTTGGAAGCAAGGCGAATTGAAAGCAAATGATGAAATTGTAAAAGTTGGACAAGGGAAAGAGGAACCTGTAGACGTGCAAGGATACGATATCGAAGATGTAGTAAAAATAATCAGAGGCGAAAAAGGCACTGAGGTAAGATTAACTATTAAACGATTAGATGGAACTTCAAAAGTCATTCCCATCATTAGAGGTGAAGTATTAATGGAGGAAGTTTTTGCTAAGTCAGCAATTATCAATGATAAAAATGCAAAAATTGGCTATATCTATTTACCGGAGTTTTATGCAGATTTCCAACATAGAAATGGAAGACATTGTTCTGAAGATATTAAAAAAGAAATTGAAAAATTAAAAGCTGAAAACGTTTCTAAAATCATTCTTGATTTAAGAGAAAATGGCGGCGGTTCTTTGGGTGATGTTGTTGATATAGCAGGTTTCTTTATTGATCAAGGTCCGATTGTTCAAGTTAAAAACAGTTATAGAGAATCTAGTGTTTTATCAGACAAAAACCCAGGAACTTTATTTGATGGTACTTTAGCCATATTAGTCAATCAGAATAGCGCATCAGCTTCTGAAATTTTAGCCGCTGCTATGCAAGACTATAATAGAGCTATAATTATTGGCACACCTACATATGGCAAAGGCACGGTACAAAATATGTTGTCCTTAGATGACTTTTCAACTAGCTTAGGCGACTTTGTTGAAAAAGCTAAAGCATACATTGTAGGAAAAGAAAATACAGAAATAGGCGCTTTAAAAATTACCATTCAAAAATTTTATAGAATCAATGGTGGCTCTACACAATTAAAGGGTGTAACACCAGACATCATTCTACCATCAGCGTATGAAGATTTAGAAATTGGCGAACGAAAAGATAAAGCAGCTTTAAAATGGGACGAAATAGCTCCGTCATCCTATACAAAAAGCAATAAAATAAATAATAAAGCAGCTTTGATTGCGGCAAGTCAAAAACGAGTAAACTTAAACCCATTATTTACTTTTGTAAAACAAACTAACGAAAAGCTTAAGAAGAAAGAGCAATATAATTATGTACAACTTCGCTATGATGATTATAAAAGTGAAATGGATGAAGCCGCTGCATTAAGTAAAAGAGCAGAAGAACTTCAAAAGAAAAATAATAATTTAAATATTACAAATTTAAATGCTGATTTAGCTAAAGTAAATCTTGACAGCACATCTATTACTAAAAATAAAGAATGGCTTAAAAACTTGAATAAAGACATTTATTTATCAGAGGCTGTTCAGATAATTAGAGATATCAAATAACTATTGGCTTATTTAATTAGCATACCGTGGTGGTTAAAACGCTTGCATAACAAGGGTTTGATTTGGAGTAGATCTACCAAGCACAAACGCATTTATTTAAGCTTTGATGACGGACCTCATCCAATAATTACAAATTTTGTTTTAGACACTCTTAAAGAGAATGGCATCAAAGCTACCTTTTTTTGTATCGGTGACAATGTCTTAAAATACCCAGAAACGTTTGAGCGTATAGTAAAAGAACAGCATAGTATTGGTAATCATACCCATAATCATTTAAATGGATGGAAGACTGATAATATTCAATACTACAAGAATATACTTCAAGCGGCTAAGCACATTCCTTCAAAACTATTTCGTCCTCCTTATGGAAAAATTAAACCTACACAAGCTAATTACTTACTAAAAAGAGGTTGGCGTATAATTATGTGGAACTCACTGAGTGCTGATTTTGACACGTCCATTGATGGAATAACTTGCTTTAACAATGTCATTTCAACTATGAAGAACGGAAGTATCGTTGTTTTTCACGACAGTGAAAAAGCATTTGACCGCATGAAAATTGCACTTCCTCTATTAATTCAATATTGCAGAGAGCAACATTATGAAATAAGGGCTTTGTAGTTACAAAGCCCTTAAATTTTAATGTATCATTGTGACATCTCCCTTATAATCAAACAAAGTGCCGTCTGCACAAGTTGCTTTTATAAAATAACGATATACACCCGGATCAGCTAATGATCCTTTGAAGAAACCATTCCATGAATCCTGTTCATTATTTGCTTTGAAGTCTTTCTTCTCAAAAACAAGTTCACCTAATCTATTGTAAACCTGCATTAAAGGTATAAATGCATCAAATTTAGCTCTTAGATAGAAGAAGTCATTTTCTCCATCACTATTTGGTGAGAAAAGATTTGGAATAAATAAGAATTTAGGATCGCAAGAAACGATAACAAGCATTGTATCATAACTAGAACAGTTTAGATTGTTGAACACTGTAGCTGTGATTGTTGTGGTTACAGTAGGAGCAATAATTGTAGTAAAACAATTAATACAAGAAACAACATTTGTTGGGCTCCAAGCAATTTTATCTGCATTAGTTGTTATTGCAGTAACTTTTATTTCTTCGCCATACGTTAATTTAATAACTTTTGGCAGTTGAACTGTTGGCAAAGGAACCGTTTGAACAGTAACACTGTTTGACATTCCTTTACAATTTGCAGCCGAGGTAACTTGCACCTTATATGAACCGGGTAATGATACAGAAGGGCTAGCACCAACTATTGAAGGTGTAATCTGATTATTTAAAAACCAAGTATACGTTCCTATAATATTACTAGTAGCTGTTAAGTTTACTGAAGCTCCTTCACAAACAATAGCATTTAAAGGAGTTAAATTAACTAATGGATTATTGTTAACGGTAACAACAACAGGAATACTATTAGAAGCACATCCAAAAATATCTTGTATGGATACACTATATGTTCCTGACTGACGAACAATTAGTTGGTTAGCGTAACCATTAATGATATTGTTATTATTAAACTTCCATAAGTAAGTAACGCTTGTTAGAAGAGGCACCGATAAAATAACACTATCTCCTGAGCAAAAAGTTAATGGTCCATTTGCAGAAATAACTTTAGGTAAAGTTCTAACAAAAACTTGTATCGAATTAGAAACAGCTGAACAGCCATTTGTATTTACAACTTGTGCTGTATACAAACCTGAAGAATAAACATACATAGAGGATTGATTAGCCGTATTAGACATTAAAACTCCATTATTAAACCATTGATAGGATACATTTGAACTAGCAGATGCAACTAATTTCACACTATCTCCATCACAGAAGGTAGTTGGTCCTTGAGCAGCAATTGAAACAGTAGGGTTTGCTACTATATTTACTTGAATAAGAGAACGTGGGCCTTCACAACCTAATGGAGTTATTTGACTTACATAATAACTAGTATTTCCAAGCACACTAGATGAAGGTATAGGAGCTGTTGTACTACCTACTCCACCCAAAGCTTGTGTATACCACAACAAACTGTTACCCATTGTAAAAGTTGCTGTCAAACTTGAGGTAGCAACACCTTGGCAATAGGTAATATTATTTACTCCTGGCGCTGTTGGGGTTGCGTTTACTATTACACTTAAAAGAATTCTAGGACTTTCACAACCTGCAATATTAGTTTGCGAAACATAATAGTTAGTTGTACCTAATGTTGAAGAACTAGGAGTTGGAGCATTTGCAGAAGCACTACCACCTGTAGCAGAAGTATACCAATTTAATGTGCAATTACTAGATGCTGTAGCTGAAAGTGGCAATGTGCTTGCTCCTTGACAATAGCTTATATTACTTACTACTGGCGCATTTGGTGTAGGTAAAATATTTACGGTTATTGATGCTCGTGGGCTTTCACATCCAAAAGAATTAGTTTGACTTACATAGAACGAGGTTGAACCTACACTTAATGTAGAAGGAACAGGGGCTGTAGCTGAAGCAGTACCGCCTGTTGCATTAGTGCCATACCAATTTAAGGTATTACCTGATGAAGCTGATGCAAATAAAGCTGGAGCTACTTCATTTTGACAATAATTTAAATTACTAACTATTGGTGCAGTTGGATTTGGATTAACTGTAACAACAATTAGCGATCGCCCACTCTCACAACCTGTACCTGTTGCTTGACTCACATAATAGTTCGTAATTCCCAAAGTTGATGACGTTGGGATAGGAGCTGTTGCAGTTCCAACACCACCAGTAGCATTAGATCCATACCAAATCAATGTTGCATTTGCAATTGTTCCTGCTGTAAGTGCATTGGTACTAGCATTTTGACAATAGGACACTGGGGTAACTGAAGGAGCTGGAGGAGTAAGATTTACGGATACTGTTAAAGCTGCTCTTGGGCTTTCACAACCAAAGCTATTCGTTTGACTTACATAATAATTGGTGTTACCAATAGAAGAAGTAGAAGGAACTGGAGCCACCGCACTTGCAGTGCCACCAGTAGCATTAGTACCATACCAATTTAATGTGTTACCTATGCTTGACGATGCAGTAAGCGCAAGTGCTGAAGTATTTTGACAATAAATCAATGAACTAACAACAGGAGAAGAAGGAACCGGATTAATTGTTACCGTAATGGCCGATCTAGGACTTTCACATCCACTATTATTAGATTGACTTACATAGTAGGTAGTAGTTCCAACAATATTTGTAGTTGGTATTGGTGCAGTTATTGATGCAGTTCCACCGGTTGCATTGGTTCCATACCAATTCAATGTATGACCAGGTGAAGCTAAAGCAGAAAGTGGACTTGCATTTGTACCCAAACAATAAGTTATTGAAGTTACAGATGGGGCTGTTGGCAATGGAGCTGTTGTTACATTAATTGCAGTTCTATTACTTTCACATCCTGCTGCCGTTTTTTGACTTACATAATAAGTGATTGTTCCTACTGTGTTAGTTGAAGGAATTATACTTGTAGTTGTACCAACCCCACCCGTTGCTGTAGTATACCACCACAGCGTATTTCCTGGACCTGCAGTTGCACTTAAAGCCACTGCCAATGTATTTAAACAATAAGTTATATTGCTTGCTACAGGGGCACTTGGTGTTGGATTAATAGTAACCACTATAGGTGCTCTTGCACTTTCACATGCTGCTCCTGAAGATTGACTAACATAGTATGTGGTGCTACCTATAGTGCTTGTTGAAGGCGTTGGAGCAACAGCACTTGCTGTTCCTCCTGTAGCGTTAGTACCATACCAATTTAAATTTGTTCCACCATTCAGAGTGGCTGTTAATGCTGTTGGTGTAGCATTCTGACAATAAGTTACTGGTGCTACCAAAGGTAAAGAAGGTGTTGAATTTATATTTACAACAATTTGTGCTCTTGGACTTTCGCAACCTATTGATGAAACTTGGCTTACATAATAATTAGTTGTTCCAAAGGTTGTGGTTAATGGTGTAGGCGCAGTTGAACTTGCTACACCTCCGGTAGCATTGGTACCGTACCAATTTAAGGTATGATTGGTTAATGCTGCAGCTGTAAGAGGCAATGCAGTAGCACCTTGACAATAGGTAATTGGGTTTACAATTGGAACTGCAGGTAGGCCCCCTATAACAACAATTATAGATGCACGTACACTTTCACAACCAAATGAATTGATTTGGCTTACGTAATAGGTAGTAGTACCAACTGTACTTGTAGATATAACTGGCGGCACAAGTGTAAAAGTTCCACCTGTAGCATTAGTACCATACCATCTTAATGTATGTCCAGGCAATGCCGTAGCTGTCATAACACTTGGAGTAACATTCTGACAAAAGGATAAATTGTTAGTTATTGGTGCTGCAGGAGTAGGATTGATGGTTACTACAATAGCAGCTCTAGGACTTTCACAAGTACCTATTTGTTGACTTACATAATATGTTGTTGTACCAACTGAAGTAGTAGAAGGAATTGGAGCAACTGCACTCGGAGTTCCCCCAGTTGCGTTAGTACCATACCAATTGAGTGTACAACCAGGACTAGTAATTGCAGATAAACTGCTTGCTACACTATTTTGACAAAAACCAACAGCACTTGTTGATGGTGCAGATGGCGTTGTAGCTACAATAACCGTAATGGCAGCACGAGTACTTTGACAACCAGTACTATTAGATTGACTCACATAATAAGTAGTAGTACCTACAGATGCAGTAATAGGTATAGGTGCTGTTGAAGATGCAGTGCCTCCAGTTGCATTAGTACCAAACCAATTTAAGGTATTTCCTGTTGAAGCAGTAGCAGTTAACGCAATTGCCGTTGCGCCTTGACAATAACTAACTGAAGATACAGCAGGAGGTGCAGGATTTGCATTTATAGTAACTGTTAATGTAGCTCGTTGACTTTCACAACCAAATGAATTTACCTGTGCTACATAATAGTTAGTCGATCCAGTTGTTGATGTAGGAGGAATTATAGAAGTATTTGCAGTTCCACCAACATTTGAAAAATACCAATTTAAGGTATTTCCACTAGACGCAGAAGCTGTTAAAGCAGAAGCTGTAGCATTTTGGCAGTAGCTTATGTTTGTTACAGTTGGTGAGGGAGGTGTTGCATAAATAGTTACGGTAATTGGGGTACGCGTACTTTCACAATTAGAAGAATTTTTTTGACTTACGTAGTAAGTTGTAGTACCTGGTGTTGCAGCACTAGGTGTAGGTGCAGTTGTAGAACCTAATCCACCTGTTGCCGTAGTATACCACATTAAGGTATTTCCTGTTGTTCCAATTGCCGTCAATGGTGCCAAAGATGTGCCAACGCAGGAAGAAATATTACCAGCAATGGGTGGGCTTGGTGCAATAACTATAGATACAGTAATTAAAGACCTTGCACTTTCACAATTTGATCCAACAGATTGACTAACGTAATAATTAGTAATACCAAGTGATGATGTAGATGGCGTAGGAGCTGTTGCACTTCCTATTCCACCAGTAGCTGTAGTGTACCATAACAAAGTATTTCCTGAAGTAGCCGTAGCCGATAATGACGTGGCAATTGCTCCTTGGCAATATGCAACATTTGTTGTAACCACCGGCGCAGAAGGAGCAGGGTTAATCGTTACAGTTATAGTAGCTGGACTACTTTCACATCCAAATGCATTGGTTTGTGTAGCATAATAACTTGTAGTTCCAACAGTTGTTGTAGATGGTGTAGGGGCAAATAAAGATGAAGTACCACCTATTGAAGTGTACCATTTAATGGTTGCACCAGTACCTCCAATTGCACTTAGTGTAGTACTTGGATAACCTTGACAATAAACAAATGAAGGCGTAACGGTAGGGCTACTTGGAACGGGATTTACATTTACAATAATAGGCACCCTAGCACTTTCGCACAAACCAGAAAATTGAGATACGTAATAGGTTGTTGTCCCTAATGTTGATGTAGTTGGTGTAAATGGTGTTGTTGAAAAAGTACCGCCCGTTGGCACTGTATACCATCTTAGGGTATTACCTCCACTTGCCGTTGCAACAAGAGCTGTTGCAGTTTGATTTTGACAATAGTTTACAGGAGAGCTTACAGATGGACTACTAGGTGATGGATTTACATTGTAGGTAACAATAGAGCGGATACTTTCACAACCAGCACTATTTTTTTGACTTACATATGCACTAAAACTACCTACTGTTGCAGTACTTGGGCTTATTGCAGTAGTACTACCCACTCCACCCGTTGGTGTTGTAAACCATAAAAGTGTATTGCCTGTTGTAGCCGTTGCTTGCAAAGGAGCTGTTGGTCCACCTTGACAATAGTTAGAAGAAGTAGTTATCGGAGCAAAAGGTATAAAAGCAACTCCAACCGTTACGGTATCTTTATTTATATTACAAACAGAGTTTAAGTTAGAGGTAACAACATACTGAGTGGTTACTGTAGGAGATGCTATAGGATTATTACAGGTAGTACAACTCAAGGTACTTAAAGGAGACCCTCCGGGTAATACAGACCACGTAAATTGACTTCCTCCAACGGATAGCAATTGAAAAGTACTACCTGAACACAAAACCGTGTCTTTAATAATTTGTGTTACTGGTGTAATATAAACAGGTATTATGTATGTTTGAATAATAGGTATAGTATTTGGTGTAGTACAAGTAGAATCTTTAATGGTAAAAGAAATTGCTTTAAGACCTGTATCCAAGGCACTTGGCGTCCAAGAAAAACATGCTCTAACAGAGTCTGACCATTGCCCTGTGTATGAAACAGAGGATCCTGGGGCAGACAATGCATTATTAGAAGATATTACAATTTTAGCATTTGGTGTGGTTGTTTTTGAACTGATGCAAAAAGTAAATGGATTCCCACCACAATTTTCAATCCTATTTCCTACCCAACTTCCGCCTGTTATACTAGACGTATCTAATCTAAAATTGGGAATTGATATGGAGTTAATACAATTTCTTACAATTACTTGAATATCTCTAATTATAGAACCAATTAGTACACCATTTCTATATTCTCTAACACGAGCTGTAAGAGCTGCAACTTGTTGATTTGTTGCAGTAAAAGACATTTGGCCATTAGTTGGATTAAAAGTAAAAGAATTGTTACAGTCTAAAGGATTAGTAGTAAGGTTGTAAATTGTACTTGAGAAATTAATATTTGCAGGAACTGTAGTACAAGTAGCTGTAGCAGTATTAGCAGTCCTAGGTTGAATTATATCATAAACTAATGAGTCATTATTAGGATCAATGGCAACATTACTATAATTTAAAGGTGTACCTGTGCAAACATATGGAGTAGGTTTATTTGCAAAAAATGGTGAAGAATTACCTTGAGCGACTAAGTTATTCAAGGTAGCTTCTACATAAAGATTTTGATTACCTGGTGTAACTAAGTTATTAATGGCATTGTTGCGTGCATTAACGCAAGTATAAAATTTCCAAATTGAACATTGATTTGGTAAAGTTACATTGGCCGTATAAACCCATTCTCTATACCCAGGAATAGTGCTAGAAGCGCTTACACATCTACTGGGCGAATTAGGGCATCCAATACTTACTTCTGTGCCATTAATAGCACCAGATGAAGTAGTAGCTGCTTTATTAAGTGTAATAGTACTACAAAAAGAAGGTGTGCAATTACTAGAATATGCAAGGGTAACCGTAGCAGGCTCTCCTGCACCTGCACAATCTCTATAAAAAATATAATTAATTTTATAGGTAGAACCACTTATCCACTGATAAGTAATTTCTCCACCTGCAGCATGTGTTGCTTTTACCTGCTTCGGAATAATAAAAAATGAAGCTATTAAGAATAAAAAAATTGAACTGTTTTTATGGATAGAATTGTACATATTAAAAGTCGTTAATTGGCTTATAAATTTACTTATTTTTTAACGACTGAAGCAATAAGAATGTAGATTATTTTATTTTTTTTAGCGTATTTAAATGCCTGTAATGCAATAGTGTAGCAATTACAAAAATCACCAACGTAATTAAGGAAATGAAATATTCAACATATTGACTTTCAATAACTTTTGAAAATACATGCATAGGCATCAAATGAACAAATAAAGAAGACATTAATTTCAAAGAGAGTAATAAAATGATGATGTAGGCCCCAATTTCCATTTTAGGGTTTAATTCTAATAAGGAGATGAAACCACGAGTAGCAAATCTTATAAATAAAATCCCAATAAATGACCCAATGAACAAGAGCAATAAATTTGATGAATAAGCGGATAAGGCAAAAATATTATCAATTGAAAAAGCCAAATCCATAAACTCAACCATAATTATAGTACTTACAAACACACCAAAATACTGATTCATTTTTTTATAAACCCAATTTGATTTCTTTTCTAATGTAGAATCTGAAGTACCTCTTTGATAAATTTTTTGTTTGTACCAATTAATAAATAGAATAAAAAGATAAACACCGCCTACGAACTTCAACCACCAAATCTTGAGTAAGTAAGTAGCAAAGAAAAACGCTAAGCCTCTAAAAATATAGGCTCCAAAAATTCCATACCGCAATGCTTTTGACTGTTGTTGTTTAGGCAAATCCATAACCATAGTAGCTAATACGGCAGCATTATCGATGGACAAAATTGCTTCTAATAAAACGATATTGGTAATCACCAATAAAGAAGCTATAGGATGTTGTATGATATCGTGTAAATTTTGTAAAATCATTATTTCAAAGATAAGGAAATACTAATAGGCAAATGATCTGATATACGCCTGGCTTCAATTAGTGAACTAAATTGTACTGAAAAATCTATACATGTTGGACTTACAGCGATAATTTCGTTTTTTTCATAATAAAAATTATCATACATACTAGCTAAATGAGAGCCATTTTTGGGCTTCATTTTTAAAGTAGTAGCTGTTTTTAATAATGCATGTTTAAAATGATAAGCATACAATTTATCAAAACATGTATTAAAGTGCGGACAATTAAAATCTCCAGCTATAACTATATGCTGATTTTTTAACGCTGCCAATTGATACAATTGGATAATTTCTAATTCAGGTTTTTTATGTTTAGGAACAAGATGAATATTAGCAATAGTAAAGGTATCTTTTTGATGCACAAAAGTAGCCATATAGGGCTCTCGGTCAATGGTATATTGAAATGGAGTATACAAATATGGCTTACCTAATAGCTTAACTGATTTTTTCCAAATATAGGCATATCGCTCAATACCTTTTCCTATGGTAGGATTGCTTACCGCGTAATCCCAATCTGATCCTAATTTTCTCAAACAATTGACGAGTTTGGCAACAGCTTGAGAACCTGAATAAGACGCATTTACCTCTTGAATGACAATGATATCATATGGCTTCAGGATGCTTGCAATAAATTTAAAATTAGCATCCGACTTTGACAAACCAAAATTCTGGATGTTCCAACTTAAGACCTTAGTAGTTGCAAAAACGGAATGTGAGAAAATTAAAAGAAGGAATAGAATTCTAGACATTGATCAAAAATTAATAAAAAATGAATTTTAATAATTGAAGTCAACGTAAGGATTGAAAATTTAAATTTAGCGGAGACGGCGAGATTCGAACTCGCGATACAGTTTCCCATATACACACTTTCCAGGCGTGCTCCTTCAACCACTCGGACACGTCTCCGTTTTATTGGAAGCGCTAAGTTACAACTTAATTGTGATTCTTAAAAATTTGATTAGCATTAATGCTTGTTTGATGCGCAATTTCATCAATGCTTACTTGCTTTATTTCAGCTAATACACTTGCAATTAATGGAATATAAGATGGCTCATTGCGCTTGCCCCTATGAGGTACTGGTGCTAAATATGGGGCGTCGGTTTCTAATACAAAATGTTTTACATCTATTTCTTTTACAATGCTTTTCAGTTCAGCATTTTTAAAAGTAAGTATCCCTCCAATACCCAAATGAAAACCTAAATCAATTAATTGCATAGCCTCATGCAACGAACCACTAAAGCAATGAAAAATCCCTTTCAAATTTCCATCTTGTTTTTTAGCTATAATATCAATACAATCCTGAGTACTCTCTCTACTATGAACTACAATTGATAAATCCTTTTGAAGCGCCCAACCTATTTGTAGTTCAAATGCCATTTTTTGTTGGTCAACAAAAGTTTTATCCCAATAATAATCTAAACCGATTTCTCCAATTGCTGAAAAAGAAATATCACTTGATAACTGCTCTTGCATGACTTCTAAAACTTCTTCCACATCCTCTTTTACATAACAAGGGTGCAAACCTAACATCGGGAAGCAATTACGAGGATGTTTACTAGCAATAGCTAACATGGGCTGTAGTGTAGTAAGATCACAATTAGGCATAAAGATTTTTTCTACACCTTGTTCTTGACTCATTAAAAGCATTGCAGCAAAATCATCCTTAAACTGCTCATCATACAAATGTGCATGGGTATCTATAAACATGGTGTAAAGATATTTTAATTAGTTGTTTTTTTAAAACAAGCTCCGTTTCTTTGTTATCTATGAATTTGGATGTTTTAATTGTTGGACAAGGAATTGCTGGAACTATAACCAGTTACCAACTAATTAATAAAGGGCTTACAGTTGGCATTATCGATAATGCTATTCAAAATCAATCTAGTAAATTGGCTAGTGCCATTATAAATCCCTTGAGTGGTAAGAAATGGAATCAAGTAGCCCAATTTGACACCTATCTCAATGATAGTTTATCAAACTATAAGGGCATAGAACAGCTCATCCAACAACCAGTAATTCAAGCAAAAGACCATGTCTACTTTTTTCAAAATTTAGAATCACAAGAAACTGCAAAACAAAACGCCAATTCAGATTGGTATACATTGAGTGAGGATAGCTTGTTTAAGAATATAAAAAGTCCGTTTGGATATGCTCAAATACAGCAGTGCTATTGTATTGATCAAGAAACTATGTTCGAAAAATGGAGACATTATATGGAGCAGCACTATTACTTATCTTCCAGTCTGTTTGACTACCAAGCCTTAAATTATGAAAATAAGAAATGGTGCTATAACGATATCCGTGCCAATGCCATAATTTTTTGCGAAGGAATAAGTGCTTTAAATAATCCTTATTTTAACAAGCTACCTTTTACTCAAAACAGAGGAGATGTATTATACGTAAATATAGAGCAGTTAGACAATAATTATATTTATAGTTTCAAAGACCGACTAGTGCCTATAAAAGATCAATTGTTTTGGCTAGGCAGCAATCACATTTGGGATTACAACAAGCTAGATAAAAACTTGGAATGGGCAGAAAGCTGTTTGAAAAATTTAGAAGAACAACTACCCTACACTATTCAATTAATAGATCATAAAGTAGCTGAAAGACCAACAACTATTGGTCAAAAACCTTTAGCTTTAAAACATGAATTACACCCGAATATGGGTTTATTAAATGGACTTGGCACTAGAGGTTTTTTGCAAGCTAGCACCTATTGTAAGATGCTGCTGGAGCAATTGCAATTATAAATTAGTTATTGAGGTCATTATCTTCAAAACCCGGACATAAAATCTGATTGTTAAATCTAGACTTGAAGCCTCTATAACCAATACCCACTTCAAATGCGCCAGCATTAGCAACCCATTTAGACACATCTGGATTAGGAATATCGTAAGTACAGGTAAGGCTATAGTGTTTGTAATCCATTCTAATTAATCCAATAATAGCATCATTTAAACGATAATAAGAGCCCATGGTAAAGGCAAAATATGCACCCGGCATTACTGATGGTTGACGCCAAGTAATACTTGCACCCCCGATAGTTTCTTCAAACGGATTTTGGGTAGAATAATTTCCTGTAAATGCTAAACTCCATGCATTACTCAACGTAAAACGCAATCCAGCATTGAATGAATAACGAATGGCTTTTCTTACATAAGCATCATTAAAATAGGATGTTTTAGGTCTATTTAAATTAAAAGCGGCAGCACCTAAATAGTACTTGGTATTATTCTCCCTTCCTAATCCGCCAGACAAAGAAACCCCAGCTGCCAAAGTGTTGAAATTAATAACATTTGTAAGTACAAATTCTTTAGGATCTATGCTTCCGTCAAACGCTCCGTTTGAGAATTGATTATTAGCACGTATTCTAGTTGGATCAAAACTTTGCTGAACAGCGCCTCCTGTAAAACCCAAGCTTATATAGGTAGCATGTTCTGTTTCTATAGATTTATTGAAAGTAAGAGAAGCATTAGCATATGTATTTTGAAGTGATAAGCTACCGGCAACATCTTTAGAGGCATTAAAACCTAATGTAAAGAAATCTTTCAATCCATCTTTTATGAGTATCTTATTTTGCGCTTGAATATAGGCAGTATTTATGGGTGAATTTAAATAGGCCCATTGATTTCTATAAATAGCATTCACAATAAAATCGCCTCTAAAAATTCCTGCCAAACCAGGATTGCGATTTAGATTTTCGTCATTAAACTGAGACATCAATGCATCCTGGGCTTGCCCAACAAAGTGAATAGATAGAAATAATAAACTAAAATATATTTTTTTCATGATTTTACATTTTATCGGAGCATGGTTACATCTCCATTGTACAACAACAAACTACCATCAAAACAAGTTGCTTGAATAATATAGCTGTATAATCCAGCGTCGGAATAGCTATTTTTAAAGGTCCCATCCCAACCACTTAAAGGATCATTAGAAGTAAAGTTATAATTTTCAAAGATTAATTGTCCCCATCGGTTATATATTTTTACGGTACAGCCTGATATTTGGTTTGGATTATCGATCTTCCACGTATCGTTTTGACCGTCCCCATTGGGTGTTAAAATATTAGCGATTTCGAAATCTCCGGAACAGGTT
>ENA-OUVC01000974-OUVC01000974.1-marine-metagenome-genome-assembly--contig:-NODE-974-length-17731-cov-4.098448_pt1 | contig 17731 bp, 8 predicted proteins | sample MGYA00248622_ERZ508571 | MGnify/ENA primary metagenome ERZ508571 (study PRJEB26236, sample SAMN06267175) | marine metagenome | isolation source: Columbia River Estuary | place: USA:Columbia River Estuary... | reverse complement strand
TTTGAAAAAGAAATAAATGTAGCTAGACCTATAATAAGTTTAGATACTACGCAATATAGTGTACAAGTTAAAGATTCGGATGTAGAAAGAGAAATAACTATTCCTTTCAAAGTATCCAATACTGATAACGTACGAGTATATATAGATGGTAGAGCTGATACATTATTAGTTCCATCTTCAGCTGGATTTGCAACTTTATATTTTAAGAAAGATTTTTCGGAAGTATATGGTACTAAAAAAATAGTATTAGTTGCTGAAAGTACTCAATATGGTACAGGCGATTCAGTATCAGCTTTAATAACATTCACAGCCGTAAATGATTTTCCATCAATTACTGAAATAACATTTGCAGATACAATTGATGTACCATCTTTTTCCGATTTAAATATAGATTTAACATATGAATACTCTTCGTTTGCAACTTCAACAATAGATGTTGATTTAAAAGCAAACGATGGAAGTAGAATAGCATTATTCAAAAGCTTAACACCAAATGGAAATGTCTCTATAAATTTAAAAACATTAAGAGATAAGTTTTCCAATTGGTCCGGAAATGATGGACTAACTTTAATATTTAAACCTTTTAACAGGGGTGGTATTGAAGAATTAATTGGTAATGAATATGAAATAAAAACCCAATTAATTTTACCAACTATCCAAATAGATGAAAACATATTTGGAACAGCAATATTTGATTCATTCGTATCTCAATTACAAATCATTGAGCCAGAAAAAGAAAGTAGATATCTAACACACCTTGCCAACTTTGGCGATGATGAGCAAATATTAATTTCTACATGGGAAAATGATAATTGGAGTTTATCAAATAAAACAACAGATGAATTAGGAAATATATTTGTTAAAGATACCGATGTAGTGAATTCTTTAATTTTAAAACTATATTCACCACTAACATCTAATATTACAACAAATTCAACATTCTGGATTACAAAATTAATGAGTAATCCGTTGATAGAAACTGTTATATTAACTGACCAAGCTGATATAAGCTGTCCTCCAATAAAAGGACCTAACTTTACTTTAGATATAGATTATGTAAAAGGACAATCTACTAATTTTGAATCATTAGATAATATAATTCTTAGTGGGTCTACATCATCTAATGAATTGATTACTACATATTTAAGTTCATCGATAATCGATACAACCGACTTGAATATTGAATATGTTAGTGGTTCTACTTATATATGGAATAACTTTGTTCATTTTAGTTCAGCAAAAGAAAGAGTTGATAATTTTGTTTATAAGGTACAATTAATTGAAACATATGAGAATTCTATATCAGCTAGTAACGCTTCAATATCTTCCTCTGTTCTAAATGATGTACAAGAAAGAGAAAGACAATCAATAAAGAAAAATGAAATCCTAAGAGGATTTGATGGATTTGAAAAATTCTTATATACATCATCTTCCTATACAACTAATAATAGTGGTTCTATAACTTGGCCACATAGTGGTGGCATTCCAATTATATCTACAAATGTAAATGTAACTAATTGGTATAATAATATTATCACTTTAGCAGAAGATTTTGATATTGAAAACTCAAATTGGGTTAGAAATAATATTCCACAATACATTGCAAATGGTACTGAAAATGAAAGTTTACTTTTATTTTTATCAATGATTGGGCATCACTTTGATAATATTTATTTTTATACAAAATCAATAGAAAGAAGTAGAGGATTGGGTTATAGTAGTAGAGATATTACGGATAAGCTATTATTTGATGTATTAAAATCATTCAATTGGGATGCTAAAAACTTAGGAGCAGATTCTAAATTATGGGAATACGCATTTGGATTAGATTCTGATGGTAATGAAAAAAATATAAAATCAGCCAAAAGTAGAACATCGGAAGTTTGGAGAAGAATAGCAAATAATTTACCATATTTATTAAAACATAAAGGTACTAGACGTGGTGTTTATGCGTTATTGGCTTGCTATGGTATTCCATCATCAAATCTTTCAATTTTAGAATTTGGCGGACCAGAAGTAACTGAAACTACCAAAAGCAAATTAGTTTACGATAATGTAACTACTGCTTTAAAAATGACATTGACATCTTCAATTGAGATGGATTGGAAAACTACCGATAAAGGTAGTAAACCTAATACAATTGAATTATTTTTAAACCCAACCAATATTTCAGGTTCAACAATAATATCTGGTAGTAATTGGAATGTAAAATTAAGTGGTTCGACAGATAGTGAATATGGTAAAGTAATATTTAATTATTCGGGTTCAAATCATATATCATCATCTTTATTACCAATATTTAATGATAGATTTTTTGGTTTATCAGTAAGTAGTGGTTCTGCAGGATTAAAATTAGATGTAAGACAGGCAAACAAAGAAAGAACTATATTTGAAGAATCAATTACATCATCTGCTATATCAAATTGGAATGATGGTTCTAAAATAAAATTAGGTGGGTATTATAGTGGTAGTGTAGATGAATTTCGTTTATGGTCTAATGTACTAAATACGAATGTATTTAATGAACACGTTTCGTTTCCTGAAATGATTAATGGTAATAGTGTTTCGGCATCTACATCTGATTTATATTTCCGTTTAGATTTTGAATATCCTAAAAATTTAGCACAAACGGCATCATTAATAAACGTTGATACAAATATTTATTTTGCAGCTGGAAAAACTCGCAATGAGTATGAAAGTGGTTCATTAATTCCATTATATTCATTAAATCCAACAGCATCATTATATGCTAGTGCAAGTGGGTTTACAAATATTGGAAATTATCCATATCAATTTGAAGCAATAGATAGAAGCGTTGTATTAGAAATACCTGATTTAGGTTCTAGTCGATATTCAACTAATAAAGTTAGATTTGAATCACAAACTGATTTTAATGGTAACGATGTAAGTGGTGGTATCGATTTATCTATAAAAAGTAGAGCAACAAAGAAATCATTTGACCAATCACCAACAGACTCAAATAGAGTTGGATTATTTTTCTCTCCTACAAAAGAGTTGAATTTAGATATTGCAAAATCATTGGGTGGAATTAATTTAGATAACTATATCGGTGACCCATCGGATAATTATAAACCAAATTACTCTCAATTAGATAATTTAAGAAATTATTATTTCCAAAGATTTGATGGTAGAGATATTTACGCATACATTAACTTAATCAAACTATATGAGAAATCTATGTTTGAAGATATTAAGAATATGTTACCGGCTAGAGTTAAAGCAACTACCGGTTTATTAATTGAACCACATATTTTAGAAAGAAGTAAAATTGAGCAAAAAAGACCTACGGCTGATGAGTATCAAAAAGAGGCAAATATAAAATATTCGGATACAACTAAATTAGTAGCAGATTCAAATCAATATCTTGCTATAATAAATTCAGATTTATCAGAACAATTGAGTGCAGAAAATAATCAATATAGTGCTACTATATACACTGCATCTTTACAAACAACTACGGCTGATAGTTATCAAATTGAAGCTGAATATAATTATGATGCAGAAAATGATATATCATCTGAATATTATCAAAACGAAGTTACAATAAATGCAGAATTAGGAAACCCATCTATATTGACGGAAATTGATATAATTAATGCAAATCAAATAATTGGACAAACTGAATTGGAAACTATTGGATTTGGTATTTATGCACAAAGTGGTTCTGCTATCAGAACATATTTTGATAAAGATGGTAGACGAGTTAAAGAAAGAGTTAGAGTACAATTAGTAACCGAACAAAAGGAAAGAGTTGTAACTAAATTTGCTGTAACCGCATCTGCAAACGGATTTGGTGACCCACGTGGAGGATATATTTCAGATATACAATCATATAATGAAACTACATTAAATATTCAACCATTTTCGGGCTCAATAGTACCAATTATTGGAGGTAGTATAATCGATATTAAAAATGTTGATGGATATTTACCAACTCATTATAGAAACACAAATGATTTAACAACAGGATTACAAAATTCTTTTTATAAAGGTGCAAGATATAAATCTTTTTATGATGTTGAAACCAATCGTACTATTTGGAATACAATCGATGGTGCACCACCAGTTGAAACATTTACATCAAACCCTAATACATTAAAAGTAAATAAAACAGGAAGAGATGCAAGTGAACCAATTTTAGAAGTAGATTAACGAAATTTTAAAAATATAATATTTATAAACAAAGATAATACAATACTATGGGATATTTAAGTAATACAGAATTGACTGTTGATGCAATTCTTACCAAAAAAGGTAGAGAAAAATTAGCAGCAGGACAGGGGTTAAACATCACTCAATTTGCTTTAGCAGATGATGAGATTGATTACACCTTATATGAACCAGCACACCCAAAGGGTTCTGCTTACTATGATTCGGCAATTAAAAATATGCCAGTTTTAGAAGCTAATCCCGATGAAACTCAAGTAATGAAATACAAGTTAGTAACACTTCCTAAGAATACAACTCGTATTCCGGTTGTAGAATTTGGTGTTCCTAATATTGCAGTTAGTCAAAGAAGTGGTGAAGTTTCGCTTTCTCCAACAACATCTCCTGCCGGAAATAGAAGAATGGGTTATACCATTATACTTTCTAACAAAACCGCTGGTGATATAGTAGGTGAAGGAGTTAGTGCAGATGTAGGTACAGTGCCAGTATTTATTGGTGATGATGTATCTGCAACCGCAGCAATCGCTAAAGGATTATCTTTCAAATTTATTCCAAACCCATCATTAACTTCGACTATCAAAACAACAATAACTGTTTATGGTAACGAAACTGGTGGTTCACAAACAATTCCTGTAACCGTAACATACGTTCAATAATTTAAACTATGGCATTAATAAGAGACAATAGAGGAGCCCTATTAGCAAGTAATTTATCACAATACTTAGCAGGCGCAGCAAATACCGCAGGCACTCCAATAGATACTAACGAAATGGTTAGAATCTTAAACCAATTTTTGGGCGAAGGAGAGCAAATTAGCTCTGACTTAACGACTGTAACGAATGGTATTTATAAAAAATTCGGTGCAATTGATAAAGTAACTAATAGAACAGAAGTTGTAACTTCGGGAATTTGGAGTGGTGATGAAGGTTCTTTAAACGAATTTTATACTTCATCTGCACAACTTAACTCTTCAACAGGTAGATACTACTTAGATGTTTATAATCAAAATGTAGCATCTTCTTCGGCTGAAGTTCAGTTTTCAATTGCATATGGTGATGCAAATGCATCCGGTTCTCCGTTAATCGATGGTGGAGCTGATGACTCTCTTAGACAATCATTAGCAATCTATAATCAATTAAAAAATGTATTATTAGATTCAGCAGACTCATATTTTACTGATTATGCTGGAAATGATATGAAATCATTCTACGCATTAAATGTAAATAGAGCTAGATACAAAGAAAGATTAGATCCAGGCAATATTTCAATAAACTTATCAGGTTCAGTAGGAATGGTAACCTTAATTGATAATAGTGGTGGAACTGATGAAAATGTAACAACCGCTGGTAGAATTTATTACTTAGTTAGTGGTTCATTAAATATTGGTTCTGCATTAACTGCTTCAATTAACACATACACCGCATCAAATGGTGCAGGATTTGGATTATTCTATCCTGATATGGGTATCGTATTATTAAACCCATCAGCTTTATCAGCATCGGTGAATGGTAATTTAATGGCAGCAGCTGGAGCAACAACCGCTCTATATCACCAATCGGGTTCATCATCTGGCTCATTAAAACTATATGATGCATTGAAGAAAGGAGCAGATTTTCAAGCTCGTAGAACTGAAAATGTTTCAACTTCACATTATTTTGTAAGAGCAAATAATAGAGAATTCAATTTTTCAAACAACCCAACATTCGTAAGTGGTTCAGTAGGGGCATTTGTTAATTCATCATTTGAAAAAGACCCTAAAGTGTATATCACTACTGTAGGTCTTTATGATGATGGAAATGAGTTGATAGCAGTAGCTAAAACATCTCAACCAATTGCAAAATCATTCGATAAAGAGATTGCAATTAAAGTTAAATTAGATTTCTAATCAGAGGATATAATTAAGATAATCAACCCCCTTCAATGGGGGTTTTTTGTTAATTTGATATTTATATATGATATGTTAAAAAGAATACCTAAATCAGATATCAGTATTCGCCCGTTTAAGGCGTATAAAGAATGGAGCTTTGATGAAACTTCTAATGAAATAAATTTATTAGAAGCAAATGAAACTTCATCAGTATTATCTGGATTATATCCACAAAATTCAATATACGGACAACTAAGAGCACAATTCTATTATGATTCCGGTGATAATATATTTTTAAGAAGTGGACATAAGCAAAGCATATATACTAATTCTAAATTAGCAAAAGAAAGATTTTTAAGTGGTTCTGCTAAAGTAATATCTATTCCAAATATATACGTTGGCGAAGGGATAAAAAAAGGTTCGGTAGTATTAGTAGATAATGAAAACCAATTAAATGAAATATCTTATGTGGATGATTCCTTTGGAAATTTACAAGATAATAGAGACCAAATTAATATTTCCAGAATTGATATGGGTGAGGAATTTCCAGGTACCCAACCAGCAATAATAAATTTTATAGATTTAGATGAAAATGTATATTCGGCATCTTTAGAACTCTACGCATTTGATATACAATCTGAAACATTAGATATTATATATAATGGAATTCCAAGACCAACAATAAATTTAATTAGTTTAGATATTGAATCTGGAATTGCAATAGCAGAAGATATTCCATTCCTACCCGAACAAGCGCAAGGTATTAAAATTGGTAATGTATTTTATAATCAAGGATTAATTGTAATAACAAAGGATGCTGCTAGTAGATTAGAAAATGGATGGCAATTGGATTATAAATCAACCAAAACAATTTATGAGCACGAATATCTTTTAATTGCAAATGAAGATGAATTTAATGTATCACAAAACCCATCAGCAGTTGTTGAGGTTGGAAAGACAACTGAATTTATAACAGGTAGTGATAATAAAATATATAAAGTTACAACTAACCCTGGTACAAAATATATTAAGAAAAAATCTACATTAGAGAATGGAGATATATTAGATTATAGATTTGCATCAAATTATACATCATCAGTTAGTGGTGGTTTTGAACATTATGATTTAAGTGGTTCAATAGATAGCACGGGCTCATTCTTAGCACCATTTATAACAACCATTGGATTATACGATGATAATTGTGATTTAGTAGCTGTTGCTAAGTTACCACAACCAATTAAATCAGAACCAGATATGCCTGTAAACTTTATTATCCGTTTTGATACTTAACTTATATTTATATTAAACAAACAACATTATGTCAAAGATTTTAGAATTATACAAAGCAGCTCAATCATCATTGGGTGTTGATAAAATTTCATTTGAAGCTGGTACAAACGCAAAAACACCATACACTACAAATGATTTGAAAAAAATAGATGACCAAGTATTAACTGCCGCTAAATTTAAAACCGGAAGAGGTGGAGAGGTTAGTGAAAAGAAATACTCGGATTCAGTAAAAAAATAAACCAATTTAATGGCTAAAAAAGTTACAAATAAAAGCAATCCTAAATGGGTTGCTAAAAAATATGGATTTAAATCTGGTTTAGAAGAAACCATTTCCCAACAAATTGAATCTAAAGGAATTGTAGTAGAATATGAAACTGAAAAAGTTCCATATATAATTCCTGCATCAAACCACACATATAGTCCCGACTTTAAATTGCCAAATGGTATTAGAGTTGAAACAAAAGGTAGGTTTGTGGCAGCCGATAGAAAAAAACATTTGTTAGTTAAGGCTCAAAACCCCAATTTGGATATACGATTCGTATTTTCCAACTCTAAGAACAAAATCACAAAAAACTCCAAAACCACATACGCAGATTGGTGTGAAAAGAATGGTTATAAGTACGCAGATAAGGAAATACCGGATTCTTGGTTTTTAGAACCATAAAAATTTGGTAATTTCAAATATTTGTCGTATATTTGGTTTGTGTTAAGTAGCAATGATAAAAATAAGGTAATTACTGCCCTTACTAATGTATTGGGTAGCGGTCTTACTCTAAAAGGTAATGAATTAGCATTTTATTGTCCTTTTTGTAATCACCACAAACAAAAGTTACAAGTTAATACTGAAACTCAAAAATGGCATTGCTGGAATTGTAATAGTGGTGGTAAAAAACTTACATCTTTACTTCGTAAATTGGATGTAGATAGAAAAATTATATCCATTATTAGAGAAATTTATGGAGATACTAATTGGACACCACAGCAAGATGATGCCGAAACAAAAGTATTTATTCAACTTCCAAAAGAATTTATTAGTTTAAGCGAAGAACCAAAAGGATTTAATCCTGAATATAAACATGCTATGTTCTATCTTACACATAGAGGAATTAGTATGAAAGAGATTATTAAATATAATATTGGGTATTGTAAAGATGGGCTATATGCTCGTAGAGTAATTATTCCATCATATGATTTAAATGGACAATTAAACTATTTTGTTTCTCGTTCATATTATTCGGAGGAGAAGATGAAATATAAAAATCCACCAATCAGTAAAAATATAATTGGTTTCGAATCGCAAGTTAATTGGAATGAACCAATTATATTATGTGAAGGTGTATTTGATGCGATAACAATTAAAAGAAATGCTATTCCATTATTAGGTAAATTTCCATCAAAAATATTAGTGGAAAAAATCTTTATGAGTGGAGTGAGTGATATTATTATTTCATTGGATAATGATGCGATTAATGAAGCACTTAAAGCAGCAGAGTATTTTAGAAAGCAAGGTATAAATGTTAAGATGATGTATCTTAGAGATAAAGATGCTTCGGATATGGGTTATGATAAATTTTATGAAGAATTAAATAAAACTAAAGAATTCTCATCAGAAGAATTACTATTAAACAAAATAAATAGTTTGTAATGAAAGAAATTTATTTAAATAATAAAATAATAGCATATTCGTATGAATATATTCCAATGTATTCAAAAAATGATATATTGGATAGAGTTAATTTAATGATAGCAAATCAAAATTGGGTTACATCCGATGCATATATGTTTTCAAAAACCCCAAAAGAAATTGAAGATATTTATAGTTTTTGTTCAGAAAAATGCAACGAAATAAGTAAAAATAAAAACGAATTTAAATTACACAAATGGATAAGCGTACTAAGAAGTAATCCAGTACAACCAATGGAATTAAATGTTGAAAACAAACAACCAACATATCATAATCATTTATCGATGGCTCAATTAGGTAACAAAAAAATACCATCATATTCATTTGTATATTATTTTCAAATGCCAGATAATTTAAATGGCATATATGGTAATATTTTATTCAAAGATATGGATGGTAATGTATTAAATTACTTACCAAAAGAAAATGAAGTTTTAGTATTCAATTCAAATTTATCACATGCCCCAATTCACTCACCAGATTCAACAAAAAACAGAATAGTAATTGCCGGTGATTTTATTATATCAAATGATAAAAAAATTAAAACATTAATATGAAAAAATTAAAAACAATTTACCACATTGCCGATGTACACATCCGTAATGTAAAAAGACACAAAGAGTATAGACAGGTATTTGAAAAAATGTTTGAGGAAATCCGTAAAAGAGGAACCGAAGATGCAATTATATATTTAGCAGGTGATATTGCCCACGCTAAATTAGAAATGTCACCCGAATTAGTCAACGAAATAAGTTGGTTATTCAAAGAGTGTGCTAAAACTTGTCCTACAATTCTTATTACTGGAAATCACGATTGTAATATGAACAATATGGATAGAATGGATGTTCTTACTCCATTGGTTGATGCATTGGAATTGGAAAACTTTTATTATTTAAGAGATACGCAGGTTTATTCAATTGGTGGTGTTGATTTTTCAGTATTTTCAATTTTAGATAACAAAGACAATTGGATTAGTGCTGACAAAATGTTTGGTAATAAAAAGATTGCTTTATTCCACGGACCTGTTGATAATTCACAAACTGATATTGGATATGTGGTAAGTAGTAGACATTTTACAACGGATATATTTGATGGTTTTGATTTAGCCTTATTAGGTGATATTCATAAGCGTCAAGAAATGATAAGTCCGAAGGGATGTAAGGTAGTTTATGCAGGTTCTCTATTACAACAAAACTTTGGTGAGACATTAGATAGACATGGATTTTTAGCATGGGATTTGGACACAATGACCTATGAGGAAATTGACATTCAAAATGACTATGGTTATTATACTATGGATATTGACAATGGTAAGGTTCCAGTTGTAAATGATATGCCAAAACATCCTCGTTTAAGAGTAAGATTGTCAAACACCGATACCGCCGATACTAAAAAAGTAATTACGGAAATCAAAATGAGATATGGTGTTGAGGACTTTACAATTATTAGAACAGACTCCCTTTCAAAAAAGAAAACAGGAGATAGAGGTAATAAATTAGAATTTGAAAACATTTCGGATATAAACTACCAGAACTCACTTATAAATGAGTATGTAGAAAGAATGATGCCATTTGTTGATAAGAAAGATTTGGCACAATTAGAAAGAATTAATAGAGATGTAAATAGTAGAATTGTACATGAAGATACTTTAAGAAACATTATGTGGAAACCAGTTAGATTTGAGTTTTCAAATATGTTTAGTTATGGTGAAGATAACAAAATTGACTTTACAAAGTTAAATGGATTGATGGGATTGTTTGCACCAAATGCACAAGGTAAATCATCTATTTTTGATGCTATATCATTTTGTTTATACGATAAGAGTAGTAGAGCATTCAAAGCAGCAAATATCTTAAACAATCGTAAGACAGAGTTTAGATGTTATTTACATTTCCAAGTTAATGGTGTGGATTATCATATTGAAAGAACTGCCAAAACAATCAACAAAGGAAAAAATGTAAAGGTAGATGTAAACTTTTGGTATATTGACTTAGATAATCAAAAAGTATCTTTGAATGGAACGGAAAGGAGAGACACAAATACCGTAATTGAACAATATGTTGGTAAGTATGAAGATTTCGTATTGACCGCATTATCGTTACAAGGTAATAACTCTATATTCATTGACAAATCCCAAAGTGAGAGAAAAGACTTACTTGCTCAATTTATGGGATTGAATGTATTTGATAAATTATATGATACGGCAATTGAAGATATCAAAGAAGTTTCAGTATTGATTAAGAACTTTAAGAAAACCGACTTTACAACTGAACTTGCTGAAAAGGCTAATGAGTTAAAGGATAAGAAAGGTGAATTGAAAGAGTTTGAAAAAGAATTGGGTAGATTGAATGGTGACAAAGGTGGATTGGATAGTGTTATATTAGATTTGAGTAGAAACCTTACTCCTATTGACTCTAATTTGGACTTACCTACATTAGAAGAAAAAAGAAAGGGTTTGGGTGAAGATATTCAAAACAATACAACTTTAATTGGAACAAAAGAAACATTCATTAAAATATTAGAAGGAAAAATTGAAGAAATTTCACAATCAATAGATGAGAAGAAACAATTAAATGGAATTGATATAGAAGTTGTGTATTCTAACTATAAAGAATATCAAAAGAAATTAGTTGATGAAACCAAAGTATATGATACTGCAAAATTGCATGTAAGTTCTGCAGAAGAAACAATTAAAAATTTGGATAATCATAAATACGACCCAAATTGTAAGTTTTGTTGTGATAATACTTTTGTAAAAGATGCAATGAGAGTAAAAGAATTATTACCTCAATTGAAAGAAATGCTTAGAGAAGCATTGGTTGATTGTACCGGTATTCAACAAACATTAGATACAATGGAAGGTATTGAGGAACAATATAATGAATTGACCGACTTAAAAATAAAACTTGGCCAATCCAAAGGTATCTTAAAAACGGCAGAAGCAGAATTAAAGGGTTTAGAAACAAAAGAAGAATTGTTACAAACTCAATTGGACAAAGTAGAAGAAGATATTGAAAAATATTTTGAAAACGAAGAAACAATTCAAAGTAATAAAGAGTTGGAAAAACAAATCAAAGAATTAGAAATAGAGAAAAAGGAAATTGAGTCGGACATTAAGGATATTACTAAACAAGTTGCAACTACAAATGGGTCTATATCATCATTACAGACTTATATAGATGGTATCAAACAAAAGATGAGTGATGTTAAGGAATTAGAAGAAAAGAACCGATTATACACCTATTATTTAGATGCAGTTAAGAGAGATGGTATTCCATATGAATTGATTTCAAAAGCATTACCTGTTATTGAGAATGAGGTAAACAATATCCTTGCACAAGTTGTAGACTTTGGTGTTACAATGGAAATGGATGGTAAATCAATCAATGCAAAAATAGTTTACGAAGACCAGGAATGGCCATTAGAGATGTGTAGTGGTATGGAGAAGTTTGTTAGTGGACTTGCTATTAGAGTTGCACTTATTAATGTATGTAACTTACCTCGTCCGAATTTCTTAGTAGTAGATGAAGGATTTGGAACATTAGACGCAGATAACTTATCATCTTTATTTATGATGATGCAGTATCTTAAAACTCAATTTGATTTTATTTGGGTTATTTCTCACTTAGAACAAATGAGAGATATCGTAGATGGATTGATAGAAATAAAAAAAGTAAATGGGTTTAGTAAGATTGATTTCTAAGAACGACCTTATCAGCCTTCAACACACTAGATTGTGGTTTTGAGACACCGACGTGTTTCTTGATTAGATTTTCAACTAGACTACCCATTTTAAACCCGTGTTCTTCACAATACCCTTTGAGAAGTTCATGGGTTTCTTTTTTGATTTGTAACATTGCGTATTTCATAACTTATTTAGTTTTCTTTAGTATTATATAATGTATATTAGTTTTCTTTAGATAAATATGAGATAATTATTTTTTTAGAGATATTTATTTAAAAAGATTAAATGGCTGTTATACAAAAAACATCGTTTGCGAAAGATTTGGATAGATTTAATGTATTAGTAAATGATGTAAATCCCAATAGTAGATATTTTAGAATAAGTGAACTACCTGATACTCTAACCGGTGGTAAGAATGCATTTTTAATTGCCGGGTCAGAAGAATTAGTTCCTGATACAAAAATACAAATTGAAATTAAAGATTCCATAGGTAATATAATTTATCACGAACCGGGTGAAGGGATGATTAATACTAATATAAGTGGTTCTGCAAATACATCAATCATCGCGGAATATTTTGAAGGTGTATCTAAGGTTGTTGCAATATACATTTATCCGGAAACAACATTTGGCCCATGTACTCTCACAATATTAGGTGAGGTAGACAAATATGAAGATGGAAATGGAATATTAACACCTGTTCCTATTGATTGGATTGGCAAATATAATGTAAAATGGCAAAAACAATTAAATGTAAATCCATCTTTAGCCAATACTACAAAGATTAGATTTTACCAAAGACCACAAGCTAAAATTACCGAAATATTAAATCCAATTTATACAATAGTTAGTGGTAGTAAAGTTGCCAGTGCAGTTACTCAATCTTTTGCCAATATTAAACTTTCTAGACTAGAAACGTTTGCAGGGGATGTAAAACGAGTAAAAGTATTTAGAACTTCGGATGGTGATATTTCTGATTATGATTTAATACAAGATATATTAGTTGAATCTAAAGAATTATTAACAAGTTATACTTTAAGTGGTAGTGTTGTTGGGCAGACCGGTATTATAACATCGGAAACACTTAAAAATTATTGGAACACAGGTTCGTTAAATGCATATCTTACATCCAGTAAAGTTGAAAGTGGGGTTAGATTAACGGGTAGTGGTAATTTTACATATAGTTCATCTTTAGATATAAAAAGTAAAAATACTTATGAATTGGGTTTAGATGCGTTTTATTCATCGTCTATTTCAAGTAATTTGGGAATATATTTAAGTTGGGTTTCATCATCTACAACATTTACAAGTAGTTTAGCAACTTTAACAGGAACACAACCTACAAAAAATTTATTAGATACAATTATTCCTTTTAAAATTGATAGAGATTACCCATCTGCAAGTTTATATTTTTCTCAATCACAGGGAGAATGGCATTTGGGAAATATTAGTTTAAAACTTTCACAAGATACGGCATTTTCACCAGATGAGATTTCATTTGTTACAACAATGCCAACGGATATTAATAATCAAACTTATAATTTTAAATTTGAATTTTATGATGTAAATAATAACTATGTGCCCATTGCGGTAACACAAAGTGCAGTGTTTACAGGTGGAAATGCCGGAGCAACTGCTAAATTATTAACATTCCAAACTGATAGAAGTGCATTTAGATTTAGTACGGGTTCGTATGGTAATCCTGTAAATCAAACGGTTAAATTTTCAACACAAAAAACCAATTTAACGGGTTCAGTAACATATGCATCATCTGCATTTGATATTGGTGGAAATTATATTACACCTGCAAGTTATGCAGGTACTTATCCAGGTACTTTAACAAATGTAAGTGATAATGGAGCATTATTAACTATTGCAAATTTTAGTGGTAGTGTTGCAAGTGTATTAGTTGGTTCAATTGTCTATACCGCATCATGTGAAAATTTTACAGAATTTGAAACCATTTATAGATTTGAGGATGGTGATAATGCACCGGGTGTTTTTGTCACTTCAAATACAAATCAATTTATTTATAAAGCTACCGACTTATCTTTAAACCCAACGGGACAAACAATAACAATAGAAGCTAAACGTAAAAATTTAGCATCAGCTACAACCCCATTAACTGTAAATTCTGGAAGTGGAAAACCTGCATTGACATTGGTATCTACGAATGCAACAAATGGAGTAGATACCTACACATTATCTGGAACGTCATATCCATATTCAACCGGTGAAACAATTTATTCTATTTCTGGTTCTGACCAATTTGGTAATGTTTTTTCAGATGCAATTAAAATAAGTCCTGTAAAAATATTAGATGGTTTTTCAGTTGCGGTGAGTAATGAAAACACATCATTTCCTGCACTTTCAATAGGAACGGTAGTTGGTGGATTTGCAGCAAGTAGTGGTTCTATAACAGTTAAAGTTGGTAATGAACCTATAAATTATTCATCAACATTTGTAACTAATTCATTTAGCGCAAGTATTGACACATTTGCTGGTTTAACCCCAAATACATTTAACGGAACAAATTATTCAATAAACGCTTTAAGTGCAGATAGTGGTTCTTTGACTTTATTAGTAAAATATAAAGATGGTGGGGGAACTATAATAAGTTCTTCAAAAGAAATAACGTATTCAAAAGTTAAAAAAGCAGTTCCCAATGTTGTTATATCCGCAACACCACAAGCACAATCAGTTTTGGCAAACGCAGCTGGAACCCAAACCGGAACTTTATCAAATGTTACAGTTTCCGCATTAGAAGGTACTACGAGTAGATTTACATCTATGGTTGCAACATATTCAGGGTTTTCAACAGACCCAACGATTAGTGGTGCAACATTAACAATGACATCTGCAGTTATAACTGCTGCATCTGCAGAAGCTTCTGCAACAATAGTTGTAACTCACACCGATAGTGAAGGAACTACCGGTCAAACACAGACAATTATAGTAAGATTTACAAAAGTAAGTGTTGGACAAGATGGTAATAATGGTTCAAATGGTACAAATGCAAAAGTAGTTGTTATAACTGCTGATAACTATGTAGTGACATATGATGGAAATGGTAGTTTATCTCCAGGCGGACAAAGTGTAATATTAACGGCAACATCTCAAAATTTTACTACACCATATTATCAATTTACAAAAAATGGAACAGAAGTTAGAGCATATTCTACAACCGCAACATATACAATAGTAACGTTACCATCATCGGGAACGTCAGATTTATATCAAGTAAATGTTAAAGAAGGAAATGTGGGTTCAGTTATTGCATTTGATAATACTGATATATTTGGTGTTAAAGCTGGTACGGATTCTTACACAGTATTTTTAACAAATGAAGCACATACATTACCGGCAGCAAATGATGGAACAGTTTCGTCTTATGTGGGTAGTGGTACTTCTGTTATAGTTTATAAAGGTGCGACTCAATTAAATGGTGTAACCACAGGAACACCAACAACTGGTGAGTTCAAAGTAACGGCAACACTTACAACTGGAACGATTACAATTGGAGGACAAACTTCAACAGGAAATCCTGTAATTTTTGCAGACCATAGTGTTATGACAACGGATTTGGCTACAATAACATATAGTATAAATGTTGAAAATTTAGTAACCATTACAAAACTTCAAAGTTTATCAAAATCTAAAAAAGGAGATACTGGTTCACCGGGAAATAATGGAAATGATGGTAAAAGAACAGCGACTGGTTTGTTATATTATCAACTCGCTGCAGCAACTGCTCCCGCAACACCAACTGCAACTTCATATACATTTTCAACGAATGCGTTTGCAGGTCTTACTACTAATTGGGCATTGGGTGCTCCAACATTTGCAGCAGGAAATTCAAATAAATATTGGTATTCAACATATACCGCAATAGAAACTACGGCGGGAGGAGATACGGCGGTTCCAACTTTCACTACTGTAACTCAAGCAATTGGTTTTACTGGATTGGTAACATTCACATCACCTGATAATATTAGTGATGGTAGTGGAAATACTTCGGAAATAATCCCAAAGGGTTCAATTACAAATCACATTGGTGGTGCGAATGTAACAACAATAAATGGTAGTAAAATTTCAACAGGAACTATAACATCAACAAAATATACACTACTTGGTTCCGATACTGTTGCAAGTGGTTCGTTTACGGGTGGTGGTACTCTTTTTAATTTAGATAATAGTGGTTCAATACGAAGTAAAAACTTTTATATCACACCTCAAGGAGATGCAATATTTAAGGGTTCAATAACCGGTGGTACAATTGCAATTGGTTCTAACTTTTCAGTTTCTAATGCAGGTGTTGTAAATGCAACAGGAGCAACAATTACCGGAAATATAACGGCGACAAGTATAACTGCGACTACTGCAGGAAGTATTGCGGGATGGAGTGTAACGTCCACAACATTAGGAACGGGTAGTTTAAGATTAAACTCTGTAAGGCCTGCAGTAGAAATATATTCTGGTAGTTCATTGGTGGTAGATATAAGTTCTGCAACAAGTTTATCCACAATTAATGAAGGAGGTGCAAACATTGGAGCTGGTACTATTCCATATACAATAAGTGCATCAATACAACAAGAGGTAAGTGAAGAAACTACATTATTAACCGCTTATCAAGCAGATTTAGGTGCTGACCCATTGTATTCTACGGGTGGCTCAGTTGTAACATTTACACCGACTTCTACTGGTGCGTATGAAGCAACAATAGTATTGGGAGGACAGGTTAGTAATGCACTTGGTCAGTTAGAACCCAATGGTGTTAGCCCTGCAGCAGCTTTTTCATTTTTACAGGCATCTTATACAATTGGTGTTTCAATTAGACAAGGTAGTGCATCAGGAACAGAAGTTGCTAATTTTTCCTATGCACAAGATTGGAGTCAAGCCACGTCTGATACGGGCTTTAATAGAACTTCAGAACCAAATCCTACACTAACAGGAACGATAAGTGTAACAAATGGAACAACTTATTATGTGGTTCCATATATTAGTACCGGACAAATAG
>ENA-OUVC01000973-OUVC01000973.1-marine-metagenome-genome-assembly--contig:-NODE-973-length-17736-cov-4.205221_pt1 | contig 17736 bp, 17 predicted proteins | sample MGYA00248622_ERZ508571 | MGnify/ENA primary metagenome ERZ508571 (study PRJEB26236, sample SAMN06267175) | marine metagenome | isolation source: Columbia River Estuary | place: USA:Columbia River Estuary... | reverse complement strand
CTCCAGCACCGCTGTGTGTGATGCACTTTGGCTTACCTGTGGTGCCCGATGAAAACAATACAAAGCCGGGGTGATCAAAGGGTAATTGTTCGTAATTGGCTGCAGATCCCATGAACGGCTTGATCCATTCATCAAATTGGCTGATCCGAACTGATTTTTTGAGAGTTGGTAGTAGCTTTTCAATCTCGGCAGACTTTTCTGCACAATCAAAGTATTTTCCGTTGTAATAGTAGCCATCTACAGCTAAAAGTATCTTCGGTTCGACTTGACCAAAACGATCTTCAACAGCGTGGGGTGCAAAATCTGGTGAGGCTGTTGAGACAACCGCACCAATACTTAACGCTCCCAGCCCATAAATTATTGTCTCGGTAACATTTGGGACCCAAGCAACAACGCGATCGCCTGCAACAACACCCTCGGCACGCATTGCAGCTGCCGTTGCTGCAACTTTAATTCGTAATTCGGCCCAGGTTAACTCGGATCGCGTTCCATCTTCCAGAAGAGAAACAATGGCAATATCTGAGTCTTTACCTTTGGCCAGTAAGTTTTCTGCAACATTTAGTCGAGCATCGGTAAAAAACTTTCCTGAAATGAAATCTGCACCTTGGCTGTAATACTTCGAACCCTTACTTCCAACCACATCAAGGTCATCCCACGCGTGTGACCAAAACTTGCCAGGGTTCTTGATGCTCCACGAGTGAAGCTCCTGATATGAATCAAACCCTTTTACGCGCTGTAACTTTTCGATAGCGGAGGAACCATTTAGTTGTGGCTCCCAAAGTTTTTGATTCATGAGGATTTACGAGTTAAAGCCTTCAAGCGAAGTCGGTAGTAAGCACCAGATAATCCACCTGGTGAGAACATCACGATCAAGATGAAAATTAAGCCCAGTAATAGAGCAGGCTCTGCAATTGGTCCACCAATCCATTTAGGGATCGATTTAAATGATTCTTGCTGAGTTAAATCCTGCATTCTTGTAGAAGCAAATGAGTAGAAGATTCCTCCAAGCACCGCTCCCCAACGTGTTACCGCACCACCAATAACTACCATCAGCAATAGGGCGATAGTGACGCCAGATTCAGCAAATCTAGGCGCAGCGCTACCTGCGGCAATCAGCATCACAAAGCCCAACATTGCTGCAAGAGCTGCGCTAATTACAAAGGCGAGCAGTTTAAAGTGTTGAGTGTTTAGACCTAAGACCTGAACTCGTTGCTCATTGTCGCGAAGCGCAGAAAATACTTTTCCTGCGGAGCTCTCTGTGACCCACCAAATGACTGCGTAGGTAAAGATTAAAGCTGCAAGAGCCAACCAATAAATGTACTTAGTATTAAATACACCGATCCAAATCTGAGGAACGTTGTCAGCATTAAGCGCAATTCCATTTTCTCCACCAGTTAAGTTGAAGAAGTTGCGATTTACGATTACGTGCCCGGCTTCACCAAAAGCTAAGGTCACCATTGCAAAGGTGATACCTGTTGTACGAAGAGACGCCGCACCAACTAGGGCCGCAAGGACAGCACTTACTGCAATAGCAATCAGTGCAGCGAGCCACCAAGAGACCACATCATGATTGATCAAGATGCATGAGACATATACGCCTGTTGCAAAATACAAAGCGTGACCAAAGGAAAGTAGTCCAGTAAATCCAAACAATAGATCGTAAGTAAGCGCTAAGGCTCCCCACACAAAGGCAACTGCCATGGTTTGCTGTAACCCTGGCTTGCCTAGTGGGTTATTTGTAAATAGCGGAGCGATTGTCAGCACTACAAGTAAAAGGCCTAACAATGGGCGAGAGTATTTCCAACGCAACATTATGCACGCACCTTTCCTAATAGGCCTTGTGGTCTGATCAGTAAGACACCTGCTAACAAAATAACAACAACAAAGTCACCAAGTCCGGTTACGTAATAGTTTGCGAACTGTCGGATAACACCGATCATCATCGCCGCTAGGAAGCTTCCAGGGACAGAACCCATTCCTCCAATAACAACCACGATAAATCCATAAATTAGGTATGAACCCGCAATAAGTGGTGAGACACCATTGGAATAAACTGACACAAGCACTCCACCTACACCTGCAGCAAAGCCACCGAGGAAGAAAACTGTGCTGAAGGCACGTCGTACATTGATTCCTAGGGCATTAACCATGTTTCGGTTCTCAACGCCTGCGCGAATAATTAAGCCAATTCTTGTGTACTTCAGAAGTATCCAATTTCCAATCAGCAGTAATACCGCTGTTGCAATATAGACAACGCGATCAGCAGGAATCATTGCTCCGCCAACATTTATTGCTGTTAAGAACCACATTGGAGTTGGGAACATGATCAAATCATTTCCAAACCAGCCTGCAAGTACTGCTCCCACAACTAGCGAAACTCCAACAGTCACTAGTGCTTGATCAATGTGGCGTTCATACAATCGCGTAATGAGTAATTGCTCCATTGCTAGTGCAAATAGACCGGCAGCTAATCCACCAACAATCATGGCAATAACGAAATCAACCATAGAGGTTTCAGGTCCGAGCTTTGTCGCGATCCAATATCCAACAAATGCACCAACCGTTAAGAAGCTTCCATGAGCAAAGTTAAGAACACCCATCAAGCCATAAATGAGTGAAAGTCCTGATGCAACCAGGAAGTAAAGCGCACCAAGTCCGATGCCGGTGATTCCGATCAGAATAAATGTATCCATTTACTTGTGACCTCCGCTCACGCCTAGCATTTGGTGTACCCAAGCATCATCATGAAGATTTTCTGGGCCGCCTTGATAAACAACTTTTCCTTGATCCATAACAATCACATGTTGAGCAACACGCTTAACTAGTGCCAAATTTTGTTCAACGAGCAACATGGTTGTTGTTTTAGCAACCTTTGCAAGAACATCTGCAACCTCTGTTACTAGCTTTGGGGCTAAACCTTTAGTTGGTTCATCGACCAACAGAATTTCATTTTTGTTTAATAGTGCGCGTGCAATAGCCACCATTTGCTGCTGCCCACCTGATAGCGAGCCAGCTTGTTGAGCTGCACGGGTATCTAACTCGGGGAAAAGGTCGTAAACAGCTTTATAAGCCTCTTCATTATTCTTGCCGCGTGCTGCCAGAGATAGATTCTCTTTAACTGTAAGCGAAGCAAAAACCTCTCGATCTTCAGGGACAAAGGCCACACCTGCTTGAACGATCTTGTGAGTCTGCATGCCAAGGATCTCTTTACCGTTGAGCTCAACTGATCCTGTGCCCTCGTAGAAACCCATGATTGTGCGCAAGGTCGTTGATTTACCAACGCCATTTCGGCCCAGAAGCGCGGTCACCTTATTGGTAGGAACTTCAAAGGTGACGCCGTGCAAAATATGGGATTCATTGATCTTTACTTGCAGATCCTTTACCGAGAGAGCGTTCATAGCGCTTCTCCAATGTAAGCAGATTGAACAATTGGATTGTTAATGACATTTTGTGGAGTATCGCAAACGAGAAGCTCACCATAATTAAGAACTGCGATTCGATCTGCCAGTCCCAAGATAACCTCCATATGGTGCTCCACAATCAAAACTGTTTTCTTGTGTTCAGTTGCCAGCGCACGAATGATCTCTACAAGCTCAGGAACATTTTCGACGCTCATGCCGGCCATTGGCTCATCGAGCAAAACTATGTCGGACTTTGATGCAAGAACAATCGCAATCTCTAATCGTCGCTTATCGCCATGTGAAAGCGAGCCGGCGCGTTGTAAGGCACGAGCAGACAATCCAACTTTTGCTAAACAGTCATGAGCGGTTTGGACAACCTCTTTAAAACTATAGGCGCTCTTCGTTAGGTTCATGGATTGTCCATTTGCAGCCTGTGCCGCGATCCGAACATTTTCAAGACAGGTTAAATTTACAAAAACACTAGAGGTTTGAAAGGTGCGAGCGATACCTGCTCGAGCACGTTGATGTGGCTCCAGATCAGTTACATCATTTGAACCAACAAATATTTGACCCCGAGATGGTTTACGGATGCCACTGAGAAGATTAAAAAACGAGGTCTTTCCGGCACCATTTGGTCCAATGATTCCCAGTGTTTCATTAGGCTTCACATCCAATGTGATTCCATCCAGAATCTTGGCGCCACCAATGTTAAGAGATAGATCCTTAACGCTTAAAGCAGAATTCACTGTCGCAACCCCTTTGTTACCGATGCCAAAGAGTATAGAAAACCCCGGTGTATTTCTACACCGGGGTTCATTTAATCTATATGTTTTGTGTTACTTGCCAACTCCTGCAATTGTCTTAAGAAGTGAAGGCACGTAAGCGCTTCCTGACTTATTAAGAGAAACCAAGAACATTGGCTGGATCAGAAGGTGAGTTGAAGAATCGATTGTCATCAATCCCTTAACACCAACCCATGACTTGCCTTCAAGATTTTGGATCATTGTGTCAACGCTTTGATTTGGATTGTTAGTAAGTGCCATAACAATCATCTTCGCAGCATCTGCACCAGTTGATGTAAATAGATCCTGAGTCTTCTTGTTAGTTGCATACCATGAAGCTAGATCTCCAGCAGCTGAAGACTTTGAAGCACCTGCGAAGTAGCTGTTTGTAAGGATCGCATTTGTTCCCTCAAATAGTGTTCCGTAGATGTTGTAAGTCGCAGCTCCTGCTAGACCTGTGATTGGACGCTGCTTAGCAAATGCACCCTGCACCTTGAGTGATGTCAACATCGCTCCAGCTGTTAGTGCGTTTGACCATGCAATGAAGATGTAAGTTCCCTTTGCATCTGCAGCCTTCTTAGCAAATGGTGTGAAATCTGAAGTTGAAGTTGGAACCTTAATCTCTTCAAATGTTGCACCCTTTGGTGTCATCAAAGCACGTGCTGCAGCAATGTTTCCTGCACCGAAGGCGTTGTCTTCAACAAACAAAACAACCTTCTTGCCTGAAATTGGCTTGATGCCTGCAAGTGGAGCTAAATCTTGTGTTGATGAGTTTCCTGAACGGAATACATACTTGTTAGCTGATGATGTAACTAGGTCATTCTTTGCAGGACCAGAGATGTACAGAACCTTGTTCTGCGCTGCTAGTGGAGCAAGAGTTAGTGCAACACCTGATGATGCTGTTCCAACAATAACCTTTGTACCGTTACCAACCATTTCCTTGAATGATGCAGTTGCTGATGCAGGATCTGCGCCATCATCCTTTGATGTAACAACAAGCTTCTGGCCATTGATAGCCATCTTTCCGCCCGTGTAGTAGTTCAAGCCCCATGCAAGGCCTTCGTTATAAGCGGTGCCATATGAAGCAAGTGGACCTGATGTTGATGTAATTACACCAATCTTAATTTCGCCTGCAGCTTGTGCTGGCGCCATGCTTGGTGCAAGAACGGCAAATGCAATTGCCGCAACAACCAAACGCTTTAGTGAGCTCTTGCTCATATGAATATTCTCCTCATCGAGTGAAAAAAGGGCCGCGATGGGCGGACCATGTTGAGCGTAAATCTAGAGGGTCAAAAGCCCCAAAAACCCTCTTTCTTATTTCAATTTGATTACTTTTTTAGGGGTATCTCCTGAAAATCAGTTGGAAATCTGTGTAGGCACAGGCAGACTAACCCCCATGTCACTTCCAACTCAGAAATTTTTAGTTCCGGTATCAGGTGGAGAATTAGCGGTCTTCCAATATGGAGATGGCATCGGCACACCTGTGCTCTTGATTCATGGAGTCACCTCATCAAACCGAGCATTCCAATTATTTGCAGACTCATTAATTGCTCGTGGCAAAGCTCCATTTGCGGTTGACCTTCGTGGTCGTGGTGATTCAAATTCATTGCCCGGTCCATTTGGAATGGCAAACCATGCGCACGATATGGCAGCTGTCATCGATCACTTTGGTTGGAAGAGCCCTGATGTCATTGGACACTCAATGGGTGCATTTGTGACAGCTGCATTAGTTGGTTTATTTCCAGAAAAAGTTGGTGAGGTTGTCTTTGCCGATGGCGGCGTTCCGCTACCGATGCCAGCAGGTATGACAGTTGAACAGATCATGCCATTTGTTCTTGGGCCAGCGATGACTCGCTTAGCGATGACATTTGAAAACAAAGAGGCGTACCGAAATTACTGGAAACCTCAAGCGGCCTTTGCAAAGGGTTGGTCAGCTGTTCTTGATGAGTATGTTGATTACGATCTTCGCGGAACAGAACCACACATGAAAGCTTCAACAAATCCCGTTGCGGTCGAAGAGGATTCTCGCGATCTATTTGGCGATGATTTGATTGTTCGCTCTTTAACAGGGTTAAAGAAGCAAACACTTTTCATAAAGGCCGAACGCGGATTGCAAAATGAAGAAAATGGTCTCTACCCAATGCCAGTATTAGATCTCGTTCTACCGAACTATCCACAATTAAAACTTGAATTTCTTGCAGATTGCAACCACTACGACATGTTCCTGGAGTCTTCTGGTGCTGAAAAAGTGGCCACAATTATTTACGGAGGTCGTTCATGACGCTAAAGGGAAAGCGCGCATTCATTACCGGCTCTTTCCAGGGCATTGGCCTTGGTATCGCTACTGCGCTGGCGGCAGAAGGAGCATCGATTGTGCTTCATGGCCTTGCTGATGAAGCAACAATTGCTAGCGCTGAAAAGGCGGTAATGGCAGCTGGGGCTGCAAAGGTTGAAAGTCATGTCTCGGATCTACGTGATGGCAAGGCAACTGAAGATTTGATTGCAAAAATTCTGGCAAATGGACCAGTCGATATCTTGTGCAACAACGCAGGAATTCAATACACCGCAACGATTGCAGATATGCCTCGCGAAAAGTGGAATGACATACTCTCAATTAACTTAACTTCATTCTTTGACACTATGCGTTTGCTGTTACCTCAGATGAAAGAACGTGGATATGGGCGTGTTATTAACACAGCATCTGTCCACGGATTAGTTGCATCGGCTGCCAAGGCACCTTATGTTGCAGCAAAGCACGGCGTGATTGGCTTAACAAAGGTTGCAGCTCTTGAATACGCAGCAGTTGGTTCCCGAGATACAGGTGGAGTAACGATTAATGCAATCTGTCCTGGTTGGGTTGAGACAGCTTTAATCGAACCTCAAATTCAGGCAAAGGTAGATCTTCACAATGGTGACCGCGCAGCGGGTATCGCCGACTTATTGTCAGAAAAACAACCATCTCGTCGAATGTCTTCACCATCTGAAATCGGTGCTGTAGCTGTTTTCTTATGTTCAAATACCGCACATAACATTACCGGTGTAGATATTGCAGTCGATGGTGGATGGACAGCTCAGTAATTATTTGATCCCAAAAATTCCAAAATAAAAGCGGGGCCAGATTTCTCTGGCCCCGCTTTTTATTACCCTCGATTAGTTATCGCCATAAGCCTTTAGCCATGGAACGCTAATTCCCTTATCGATAGAGAGGTTGCCAGCTTTACGAACCGCTGTGTACAACGCTCCACCTGAAGGTAGCTTTCCTGTGCTTGATGCTTGAACGAGTGACTTCGCAACGAGCACTAACTGTGCTGAAGTGAAGTTACAGTGATTAGTTCCCTGCGCCGCTGCCGATGATGTGATTGGAGCACCAGTTGCATCAAACTTTGTGTAGTTTGCTGGAGTCGTATTCCAAAGCATTAGTAGCTTGTTTGTAGGGTTCTTGTAATCACGTGATGCTTGATATGCCTTTGCCGCAGCAGCCTTTTCAGCTGCATACTGCTCTGCATATAGATCAACTAGACGCTGTGAAGCACCTGCTGGAGTAATTGGATCTGCAAGGCCAACCATCAAAACTGTAGGAACATTGATCTTTCCTGTGTTCTGATGAAGTGCCTTCATCTTTGTAACAGCTGCTGCATTTGCAGCTGCACGTGGTGCACCTGGATTTGCTGCAGATAGTGCTCCGAGCATTGCATCAATCGCTGTGTTACCAGACAAAGCAGCGTTAAAGATCACGCGCTCTGCATCTACACGAGCTGAGTAATCAGTCTTTGTGTTATCAAAGATTGCTCCGCCTGTTTGGTTCTCAACATCTTGAGTAGCAAGTACTGCAAGTGCTGCAGCATTTGTACCGTTCTCAAGAATTGCAAGAACTGGGCTGATTGCTAATGGGAAGGTCAACTTCAATGCGCCATCTGGACCAGAAATAGAGTCAAAGTGTGCAGACTGAGTTGGTAGTCCAGCCATCAATCCAAGAAGTAGCAATGCGCTACGTGATGGAATTCCAGCTGCCTGAAGTGCCTTACCTGTTGCAGATGAGGTATCTGGCCAAGCACCTGTTGAAATTGATGCCTGCAACTTACCCATGACTGTGAAGACCTTTACTAGGTCTCCGTAAGATTCTGCAACACCAGCAGCTCCAGCTGAGTAATTTCCAGCCTTGATTGTTGGATCAAACAAAACCTTGATTCCCCAAAGGAAATCACCGGCCATCGTTAGCTCTGCAGAAACATTGTCAGCCATACACATTGGTGCAACAGCTGAAACTAGCTCTGGATGCTTTTCAGCAAGACCCTGAGTAATAACTCCACCAAGAGATGATCCCCATGCAACAACCTTTGTTGTCTTTGGGAACTGCTTCTTGAATGTGTCGATCAACTCAACATTTGTCTTAATCGCTGAATCTGGATTCCAACCTTGACGAGCAAAGCCTGAACCAACGATCGCAATACCCTGGCTGAAGAAGTACTTCGCAACTTCAGCGTTTCCACCAGGAACTGGCTCTGGAGTATTTGTGACCTTGTAGCCACCGATTAGTGGGATTCCCGCAGGAATGTCTACGTTGTAACGGTATCCATGTGAGTACAAAGCAACTGTTCCGTTGAAGTTTGCTGGAACCTGCATTGCATATGGAGCGCCATCTGATGTAACACCAACGCATGACTGAATTGGGCTCTTGCCATCACACGCAGGTGCTGCATTAGCAACTGTTGGTGCTGTGACTAGAACTGTTGTTACAAGTGCTGTTACTGAAAGAAGCGAAAGTAATCTTACTTTTTTCATTAGTTAGGTAATCCCTTCGCTGGCATTGCAGGACGCTTGTATGTTGTCTTTACGACAGCACCTGCACCTGAATCAGTTGTGTATGAAACATATGTTCCGCCTACTGGTGCAAGGTCACCTGTTGGTGAGTACTTACCGACCCAGTAACCAGTTAAACCAACGTGGCTTGTCTTTGAATATGCAGCTGGAACCAAAGCAGAGTTTGCAAATGTTGCACCCTTGCTATCAATTGCTGCCATCAGTGATTTACGTGTTGGGTTTGCACCAGCAGCCTTGAGAGCTTGAGCTGTCATAAATGCTGTGTTCATTCCAAGCAAGACGTTTAGATCAAATGCTGATCCAGGAACTGCCTTTGCGTAGATATCTGAGAAGAACTTTACGTACTCATCCTTCATGTCAGTTGTAGCTGGAACTGGTGAGAAGCCAATTGCGTTGTATAGAACTCCGGCAGGAACTCCAGTCAACTTAATTGTTGTTGCATCTCCACCAACTGATCCGAGCATCCACTGTGGTGCATACTTCAACTGAGCAGCAACGCCAAGCATTGCTGATGTTGCACTAGATACACCGAAGAGAATAACTACATCTGCTTCAGCAGCCTTGAACTTTGTGATCCAACCAGCAGCCGCTGCTGCTCCTTGTGAACCTGATGCGTATGGCACCTTTACTGCAAAGTTAACGCCAGCTGTCTTGAAACCTGCGAGCGCATCTGTACCGAAGTCATCATCCTGGTATAGAAGACCGATCTTCTTACCAGCAAAGTTTTCCTTGATGTACTCGCCCATAATCTTTGCTTCCATGATGTATGAAGGCAACACTGTGTAAGTAGTTGGATACTTCTTTGTGTCTGCGAATCCACTAAATCCTGTGTTAACAAACAACACTGGAACGCCGCGGCGGGCTGGATTTACAACTGATGCAACTGCTTTGTTGTTTGCAGTTCCAAGTGGTGCCATAAGAGCCATAACTTTGTCCTTAAGGATAAGTTCATTGGTCTTAGCTACCGCTTCAGTTGGAACATAACGGTCATCCTTAACAACAAGAGTTACCTTGCGACCGTTGATTCCACCATTTGCATTGAGGTAATCGAAGTATGCCTTGGCCGCACCTGGAATCTTGTTGTAACCAAGTGATGCTGTACCTGTCATTGGCAGAGTCATACCGAGTTTAATTTCGGTTGAGCTCACGCCAACTTCAGCCGCTTGTGCTGGAATAGCTGTGGCAGCTAACCCAACTACGGCTAGTACCGCTGTTGCTGCGAGCAACGTACGGCGTTGTAGTGCTTTCATGTGTTTCCTTCCATCGAGGGTTTGTTACGAGAGGTCAAAATGTCTTTCGTAAAACTATTTCTTCTTGGCCAACTTCTTGGCTGATCGCGCTCGGTGCTGTTCGACAGGTCCATTGGGGACAAAGAGAACTGTCACAATCAAAAGCGCGCTCACCATCAAACCTGGCAGATTTGTAGTCACACTTTCTGAGGTACCGAGTTTGTGCGCGACAACATCGGCTACTTCAGGAATTGCGACCAGGGTCACAGCACCAATCATGACCCCAGACAGGGTGGTTACGCCAGATAGAACCGCACCTGTCAGCAGGGAAAATGAGAGGGCAAGCGGGAATGCGCTCGGGGAAACGGTTCCAATCGTCATAGAAAGCATTGCTCCCGCTAATCCGGCTAAACCAGCGCTCAGGGTGAAGGCCAGAATCTTAGAGCGGGCTGTGTTGATGCCCGATAGTTGGGCGGCAACCTCATTGCCACGTCCCGCTCTCCAGGTGCGTCCATAGCGTGATCGCAAAATATTTTGTAGCAACCACATCATTATTAAGGTCGCTAGGGCTGCGATCCAGAAGAACCATTTGTACTGAGTGAAATCTTCGCCAAGTGACAGTGGAGGAAAACCAACATCAAAGAGCAGGCCTTGTTCTCCACCAAGAATAGAAAATTGGTTTGCAAGCGACGGTAATCCAATCGCCAATGCCAAAGTTGTTCCCGCTAAATATGGACCAGATAAACGCGCTGCTGCTGCGCCAAGCAATGCTCCACCAAGTGCAGCTGCGATTACGGCAACAAAGAAACAAGCAACTATCGGTAGGTGCCAAGAAATATGTGCAACCGCTGCTGCGTATGCGCCAACTGCCATAAGCGCGCCATTGCCAAGTGATACTTGACCTGAATAACCAGTTAGTAAAATTATTGATGAGATCGCAACCACATAGACAGCGATCGATGCGCCCTGATACACACGAAGTTCATCCACCATTCCACTAAGGAAGTACAAGACGACTCCACCCAGAATAAATGGAATGAGATGTGAAGAGTTTTGGCGCTTATGCACGACGGCCCGCCTTTGCTCCAATAATTCCTTGCGGTCTAATAAACAAAACTGCGAGCAAAATAATAAATGGCGCAATAAAGAACAGCGCGCTACTTACATACATCAAAACAAATGAGATTAAGATTCCTAATAACAATCCACCGATAACGGCACCGACGAGTGATTCAAGTCCACCGATAACAGCTGCAATAAATCCAGATACTAGAAGTAATGAGAACTCAATTGAATCTGGTGAAAGAGTGCCGTTGCCGTTGACCGTTTGGAACATTCCTGCAACAGCACCGGCTGCTCCGGCTAAGGCCCAACCCATTGTGCGAACTAGATCCACCTTTACACCTGATAAACGTGCGATTTCAGGGGCGTAGGCAGATGCTCGTAATGCCAGGCCAATGTTTGTCTTTTGAAAGAGGATGCTGAGCATCAACATCAACACAATCACTGAAACCAAGATCAGCAGCTTTAATGGTGAGAAGACAAGGGTTTCTCCCCCAACGCTAAAGCCATCATTAGAAATCGGTCCGGTGATGCGAACATCTTGACCTCCCCAAATCATGCTGACTACTGCGCGAATAATTCCGAGTAAGCCCAATGTTGCAATGATTGGAGCAACACTTGCGATTGGACCACTTGAACTGTGCTTCACCAGTAAGCGCATAAAGACCACTTCAATGATCGCGGCAAATAATGCGCCACCGGCCATTGCAACAGGAAGTGCGATCCAGAAAGAATCAAAGTTCACCATTGCTTCATAACCAAAGTATGTTGAAAGCAGAGCCATACCAGCTTGAGCAAAGTTAATGACTCGAGTGCTTCGCCATACTAAAACCATAGAGATCGCCATCAGCGCATAAATTCCACCTGAGGTGATTCCAATTAATAGGGTATTTAATAGTTGAATCATATTAATACCCCAAATATGCAGCGCGAACTGCAGGGTCATCAATCAATGCTTGCGCCTGATTAGCCGCAACAACTGTTCCTAAGTTCAAAACGATTCCCAGATCTGCGATCTTTAATGCACCCATTGCATTTTGCTCAACAAGTAGGACTGTCAGATTCATGGTCTTTGCCAAATCTCTAATTGATTGGAAGATCTGCTCAACTACAAGTGGTGCAAGGCCAAGTGATGGTTCATCAAGCAACAAGAACTTTGGCTTTGCCATGATTGCTCGACCGATTGCCAGCATCTGTCGTTCTCCGCCAGATAAAGTATCTGAACGTTGTTCGATGCGCTCCCCTAGTCGTGGAAATATCGAAATCACTTCTTCTAACGATTGCTTTGCTTCCTTTTTATCGCGGCGCCAAATCGCACCCAGCAATAAGTTCTCGCGCACTGATAATTCAGGGACTACTGATTTGCCTTCTGATACATGTGAAATTCCTTTGCGCACCAGATTTTCAGCCTTTACGCCAGTAATGGATTCGCCCATCCATCTGATCTCACCGGTAGTTGGCTTATTCAGCCCTGAAAGAGTGCGCAGTAATGTTGTTTTTCCAGCACCATTAGAGCCGATAATCGCAGCAAGCTTTCCGGTAGGAACTTCCAGCGAAACATGATTGATGGCACAAATGGCACCATGATGAACAGTTAAGTTGGAAACATTAAGTGTCATGGCTAGTTACCTGTACCCAAATATGCAGCCATAACAGCGGGATCTCTGCGCACTGTCTCGGCATCGCCACTTGCAATTACCTCGCCAAAGTTAAGAACATATAGCTTGCTGCACACAGACATAACAACATCCATGTGGTGTTCTACCAAGAGCACTGACATCTCGGCGCTGAGATTCTTAATCAAGAGATTCATCCACTCAATATCTTGAGCACCCAAACCACCTGCAGGTTCATCAAGCATCAAGATGCTTGGCTCGCTTACCAATGCGCGCGCAATTGCAACTCGCTTTGTATCTGGATATGACAAAGTATCTGCACGTCGATGAGCAATTCCACCGGCATACACGCGCTCTAAGGCAACTCGCGCTTTATCGCGGATGCGATCCTCATCCTTTGAATTACGACCAAAAGCTGCGGAGACCAAACCTGTTTGCGCCAAACGTTGAGCGCCGATCATTACATTTTCTAGAACTGTTAAATCTCCAAATAATCCAACGCCTTGCAAGGTGCGAGCAATACCTAGATCAACCAACTCGTATGGTTTTGGGAAATCCCGTTGTTCCCCATTTAAATGAAAATCACCTGAATCTGGAGTTACTAATCCGCACAGGGCGTTAAATAATGTTGTCTTGCCAGCGCCATTAGGGCCGATTAATCCGACAACTTCATTCTTGCCAATTTCAAGGTACACATCATGAAGTGCGCGAAGACCGCCGAAGGAGACATTTACTCGCTCGACTTGCAACGCTGCAGTTTTAGTAGACATGAGGTGCATAGATTCTATGCACTCGAGGCCCGATTCGTGTAACTATCTCGTAATTAATGCTGCCTGAGGCTGCTCCCCAGTCATCAGCGGTGTATTCACCCTGTGAGCCATCACCAAAAACAATCACCCAATCCCCAGATTGCGCCGTTGAATCGGCACCAAGATCTACAACAAATTGATCCATTGAAACGCGTCCGATAATTGGGGCTTTTCGACCATTAATAAAGACTCCAGCATCATGAGCAATTCGTGGAATGCCATCTGCATATCCCATTGCGACAACACCTAGTTTGGTGTCGGTTTGTGTACTTTCAGTAGCTCCATAACCAACGGCCGCACTAGCTGGTACCGCCTTTACTAAATGCAGTTTTGCGCGAAGTTGCATTACCGGTTTTAAACCAAGGCTCTTGCTATCTCCTAGGCTCCTAACATCTGGAGACAAGCCATACATCGCAATACCAGTGCGCACAGAATCAAAGCTAGAGGCTGGATCTTTTAAAGTCGCAGCAGAGTTTGATAAATGTTTGATTGGTGGATTAACCCCGAGCGCTGCTAAATCTGCAACCATCTCATTAAATCTATTTAACTGGTCTGTATTTTGTTTTTCGCCTGGCTCATCTGCACGAGCAAAGTGCGAAAAGATGCCAACGACAGTTACCTTTGAAAAATCCTGTTTTAAGAGCTCATGCCATTCATCCAAGAATCCCCCGCGGGTCATTCCGGTATCTAATTCAATATGGATACGTGGTTTGTTTGGCAAAGCAGAGATCTCTTTGAAAGCTGCGATCGAAGCAACCGCTAGATCAATGTCATGGTCGACCGCAGATTTAAAATCTGAGCCGGGTGAAACCAGCCAGGCAAGAATGGAAACTCGAACACCATGGGTACGAAGTTTGATCGCTTCTTCTAGCAATGCAACGCCAAGCCAATCAGCCCCTGCTTTTTCTGCCGCTAGACCAACTTCGACTAAGCCATGACCATAGGCATCTGCCTTAACAACAGCCATTAACGAGGTGCCTGCTGCATCTTTAAGTCGATTGATATTTGAACTCAATCTATCTAGATCAATGCGGGCTTCGGCTCTCATTAATTTCGCTCAACAATCACCATGGCAGATGCAATTCCTGCATCATGAGATAAGGAAAGGTGCACATCAGCGCCATCAATTAAATCTGCAATTTCGCCGCGGAATAAAAAGACTGGCTTTCCGCTTTCTAGGTTTACCACTTCAGCTTCCTGCCACGATAAACCCTTGCCAGCATTAAGCGCCTTTGCAAGGGCTTCTTTAGCGGCAAATCGTGCTGCAAGGGATGCGATTGGTTTAACTCTTTCAGCTTCAGTAAAAAGCTTTTCCGCTAAACCTGGCGTGCGGTCAAGAGAAGTCTTAAAACGATCGATATCTACAACATCGATTCCGATCCCATCAATCATTAGTGAAGTCTAGTGCAACTGGCTTTTAGAGGGAACATACCTATCGATCGCTATTACCGTTACAAGTAAAGCGCTACCGACAAATAGCCCACCTAACAAATCGCTAAACCAATGTGTGTGACGAATTAAGGAAACAGTGCAGACTGTAAGACTAATTAATGCAACGCCAGCACTTGCAAGCCGTCCTTGATATCTGTCCACCTTTGCATAGCGATAAATCAAATAGGCCAATACTCCCCAGGACAAAACAGCGTTTGAAGCATGTCCACTTGGATAAGACATTCCGCCCACATGCAAGAGATCAAAACCATCGCGAGGCTTAGTTCTGCCCAAGAAGATTTTAAAAGTTCCAACAACTAGGTTGAGTGAAAGCAAAGAAAGCACAGCAAGATTTAATGGGCGCCAGGTTTTGAATTTATAGGCGATAAAAGTCGCTGCTATTAAAAGAACGGTCGCAGTTAACCAACGTAAACCAAGATCATCTAGGCGACGCAAAATAAATCCAGCTAGACCTTCAAACTGAGGCTTTGGTTGGCTATTGATCTTTCGGTCATATTCGACCAATGGACCATATGAGTACACCTGTTGTGTAACAAACAGGAAGCCTGAAAACAAAAGAATTGCCCAGCGAAGCGCTCGGTCCATCTGCCGGCGACGAATTTGTGCCAGATCCATCATCATTCAACCGTTACAGATTTAGCCAAATTTCGAGGCTGATCAACATCATTGCCGCGAACCACAGCCATTTCATATGCAAATACCTGTAGTGGAACTGTTGCAAGAACTGGTTGGAACAAAGCTGGTGCAACAGGAATTCGGATTACATGTTCTGCGCCTTCAACATGTGCACCTTCTTCTGCAATAACAATGACGCGTGCACCGCGAGCCTTTACCTCTTGAATGTTGCTGAGCATTTTCTCATCGAGCGAGTGTTCATGTCCGGCTGGCAAAATTGCAATCACTGGAGTTCCTTGATCGATCAAAGCAATCGGTCCATGCTTTAACTCACCACCAGCAAATCCTTCAGCATGTATGTATGCCAGTTCCTTTAACTTCAAGGCGCCTTCAAGGGCAACTGGATAACCAATGTTGCGACCTAAGAATAAGACTGTGTTGTTCTGTGCAAATGTTCGAGTTAACTCACGAAGCGGTTCAACTGTTTCAAGTATTTGTTCAATCTTTCCAGGAAGCTCTAATAGCTCCTTGTAAAGATCGCGAACTTCAGTGTCCTTCAAAGATCCATTTACTTGGCCAAGGTGAAGACCGATTAAATAAACAGCAATAATTTGAGTAAGTAGCGCCTTTGTTGATGCCACAGCTATCTCTGGTCCTGCATGTGTGTACAAAACAGCATCTGATTCACGGGGAATTGTTGAGCTATTTGTATTACAGATCGCTAATACTCGACCTCCCGCAGCCTTTGCGTGACGTACCGCCATCAAAGTGTCCATAGTTTCACCAGATTGCGAAATTGCGATGATCAAAGTGCTTGGATCAATAATTGGATCGCGATATCTAAACTCAGATGCAATCTCGACATCTACTGGAATCTTTGCCCACTTTTCAATCGCATACTTTGCGACCATTCCTGCGTGATACGCCGTTCCGCATGCAATAACTGTGATCTTCTTCAGCGATCTAATTTCATCATGGCTCATATGAAGTTCATCCAGAAGAATTTGATTGTTATCGCTTAATCGGCCAATCAAAGTATCTGCAACAGCCTTCGGCTGCTCAAAGATTTCCTTCAACATGAAGTGTGCAAAGCCGCCCTTTTGAGCTGCACTTGCATCCCAAGAAATCTCATACTTCTTTGGAGCAACTGCGTTTCCATCGAGATCAGTGATCCGGACCGAAGTTGGAGTCATGGTGACAACTTCATCTTGACCAAGTTCAATAGCACGCTTTGTAAATTCGATGAAGGCTGCAACATCAGATGCCATGAAGTTTTCGCCCTTGCCAAGACCAACTACTAAAGGTGAGTTACGACGTACGCCAACGACAACATCGGGCTGATCGGCATGAAGTGCAAGAAGAGTAAATGAACCTCGAAGTGCTTTAACTGCATCGCGCATAGCAGCAGTTAAATCCCCACTGTGCTCTTTGCGTAAATCACTTAGTAGATGGGCGACAGATTCTGTGTCTGTCTCCGATGAAAACTTATGCCCCTTAGCTTCAAGCTGTGCGCGAAGTTCGGTGTAGTTTTCAATAATTCCATTGTGAATAACGGCAAGCTTTCCATCATTATCTACATGCGGATGAGCGTTGCGATCGGTGGGGCCACCATGTGTTGCCCAACGAGTGTGACCAATACCTGAGTGAACATTAGGAAGTGATGCATCAAGTGCGCTCTCCAGATTGGCTAACTTTCCAGCCTTCTTTTCAATAAAGAGCTTTCCTGGTGTTCCAAGCGCGATACCTGCTGAGTCGTAACCACGGTATTCGAGGCGACGTAGGCCTTCAATTAAAGGGTGTGAGGCTGATTGTGGCCCTGTGTAACCCACAATTCCGCACATCGTTTTACCTCAGTTCGTTTTTAACTACATCTGCAAGCTGCTGTGCAACTTCTTGCGCAAGGCTATCACTGGAGGCTTCAACCATGACTCTTACGAGGGGTTCAGTAC
>ENA-OUVC01000972-OUVC01000972.1-marine-metagenome-genome-assembly--contig:-NODE-972-length-17739-cov-2.745839_pt1 | contig 17739 bp, 18 predicted proteins | sample MGYA00248622_ERZ508571 | MGnify/ENA primary metagenome ERZ508571 (study PRJEB26236, sample SAMN06267175) | marine metagenome | isolation source: Columbia River Estuary | place: USA:Columbia River Estuary... | reverse complement strand
GACGTTCTCGTCTCGTACTTTGTTGACGGCAGCGGCTCCTTGGGGAGCCGCTGCTCGTTACAACCAGACCGTCCAGCCGGCCACGGCCCATTGGGCGTATTTGCCGAGGCCTTGAGCGGGGAAGCTGTCGTTGAAGGCCAAAAATTGCCGTGTTTCCAAGCGCAGGAGGGCGCGGGCGTGGGGTTGGTAGTTGAGGGTTAGGCCTCCGGACGCGGTGCGGAATCCCGGATAACCTTGGAGGTACGGCGTCACCACTTGGTTGGGGTCGTGGAAGTACTCCAGCCGGCCGGACAGGCTCCAGTTTTTGGCCAAAGGGGCCTGCACTTGGGCGTTTGCCTGGCCCCAGTAGCCTTGACCGGCTTGGTGGCCCAGGTAGGCGTCTGCCGTTGCTTTCCATCCTTTGGGGCCCTGGTAAATGGCGTAGAAGTCCGCAAACAGCCGACGCGTGGCGCTGCTGGGGAACAATCGTTGTTGTTCTTTTCCGGCAAAGGCCACGGCGTTCAACAACCAGCGCGCGTTGGGGCGGTATTCCCAGTGAACCACCCCGGCCATACCGGGCGTTTGGTCCTGCATCTGTTGCCATCCGTTTACGGCATAAACCGCGATGGTGGATTTCTCGCCCAGACCGGCCGTCAGTTTCATGCCCTGCAGGTAGTAGGGAACGTATTCTGCGGAAAAGGACCGCAGGTACATGAGGTGGTCTTTGGACAGCGCACTCTCGTTGGTAAAGGGGGAGCCCAGAACGCCGCCGTCCAACCACAGGTTGGCCTTGGGGTGGAGTTTGATGCCGGCGTTGCCCTCCAGCAAGGGAAGCTCACCGGGGGCGTAGTTGGATTGTATGTACGTGCCCCAAGCAGGCATGAGTCGGGCCCGCACCGTTCCGTCGTTGTACCGAATGTCTATGGCGGCCACGTTGAGCGCAAACTGGTTGAGCCGATTGGAGGACACGAAGTAGGGGAAAGCTGCACCTCCCAGGAGGTTTGAGGTGCCCGAATAAGCGTCCAGGTACGCTCCTACCGTGAGTTTTCCCAGTTTCACGCCGCTGGTGGTGTCCGCAAATCCGGGGTTGGTCACTTGGGCGGTGGCGCTGGTTGCAGCAAGAATGGCCACAAAGGGAAGTAGGTTTTTCATGGTTCTACTGTGGGTTTTGATCCGGTCCAAACACAAAAGTGTAGTACGTAGTGCCCTCGTCGTATTTCTCGTACACGGCAATGGGGGCGGCCCGACGGCTCGTTTGGTAGGCTTCCGTAAGCAGCGGGTAGGCGCGGAGCGCGCCTAGGGCAAAGGCGAGCTTGTTTTTGGCTCGATAAGCCACCACCAAGGCGGTTCCTCCGGGGAGGGTGTCTGTGCGCAGTCCGGCAAGGCGCAGCGCCGCGGAACGTGCGGAATCCCGGGAGTCTTGCAGGATGCGTCCGTAGAGTCCGCGGCATTGTTCAGGAGCTACCGCGCTGGGGTCGTCAAAATACCAACTGAATCCGGGACCGCTGGGGCAGTTCAGCGAGTCCAGCAGAGCGTTCGCTTTTTCAAGGGTCGGAAAAATGGTTTCGTAGGGTCCGGTGTAGTCCAAGCCGGCCACGGTTTGCTGCGAAACTTCAACCGTGTCCACGCGCAGGGTTTGAAACCCGCCTCCGTACGCGTAGGCACCCAATACCAAAGCCGTTACGGCACTTGCCACCGCAGCAACGCCGATGACCCATTTTTTACCCGTTTTCATGAATCAAAGGTGGGCAAATTTTCCGCTCTAAGCTTCGTTCTTGCGCGGGATTCGCTTTATTTTTTGCCGTACTTCGCACCATGAAGCAATCGGTTGTTTTGGGCTTGGCGTTGGGTGCCTTCAGCTACGGCTGGCTCTTGTTGGAAAAAGCATTTGGGCTGCACGGCCCGCGGTTGCCGCTGTACGTTTATTTTGTTTTGATCTCAGTGGTTCCCACGCTCTTGATTTGGCAGTGGGGGATGCGCCGCATTCGTTTGAACCTGCCGGAGGCGCCCAGTTTTGTTCGACTTTTTCAATCAGGCCTGGCGGCGGTTGGTGTTTGGGCCTTGGCCACGACGTTGGGCCAGTGGCTGTTCCACACGGCGGTGAGCCCTCATTTTTTGGAGGAGGCTGCAGCACGGGCGGTAAGCGCAGGATTGGACGCTGAGGCCGCGGCCTCCACCTACAGCTTGGGTTCGTACGTGCTTCAAAACGTGGCGAGTACCTTGTCCCAAGGCGTGGTTTTGGCCGCGGGCTTTGCCTATTTTGGAAGTCGTCGGGCGGAGGCGCACCGGAAAACTACGGAGGCCGTTCGCGGAATGATGAGCGGCTCCGGCAAAGCGGGTTCCTCGTCCGCCAAAGGCGGCCCCAAAAGCGGGAAGCGTGCTTGAGTTGGCGTGTTTTCACCCCCGCGCCGTGGAACGAGCGGCGGAGTGGGGCGTGCCCCGGGTGGAGTTTTGTGCGGATGCTTTAGCCGGTGGGACTACGCCGGATCCAGCGGATGTACGCGCGGTTCGGGCGGGATACGACGGAATTTTGGGGGCCATGGCCCGGCCGGTGGCGGGGTCCTTTGCCTACGATCGGGGCGCTTGGCTGCAACTGCAACGAGACGCGGTGGCCGTGGTGGAAGCAGGGGCTGATTTTGTGGTTTTTGGTGCCTTGGACGAAGTCGGAAACTGGGACTCCGTGCGCTTGCGCCAAGTGGTGAGCGAACTCCCGGTCCCCAGTGTTTTGCACCGGATGTTCGACGACTGTGCGGATCCTTTAGTAGCATTGGAAGACGCAATCGACGCGGGTTTTCACCGCATTCTTACCGGCTGGGGCGCGCGCGATCTGGAAGTGCTGAAGTCTTTACGCGAACGTGCGAACGGACGGATTGAGCTTTTGCCGGGCGGAGGCATTCGTTCCGCCAACGCGCAGCGCTACCGCGCTGCGGGTTTTGATTGGATTCACTCCGCGGCTTTGTCCTCGGAGGCCTACCGTGCGGCAGTGCCCCTACCGGACGAGGCCGAGGTTAAAGCCTTGATGCTGTGATGCTGGATACTGCTTTGGTGGTTTGGGCCTTGGCGGCAATGCCTGGGGCACCGGAAATTTGGCCGGAACCGCAAGCAGCCGTAGTGGTTTGGGAGCTGGAAGAAGTAGACGGTCCGGCGTTGGCCTTCTACGAGCCCGGTACACCGTCCTTGCTGGGTACGTCCAGCCGATGGATTCCCGGCCCGCTGGAGCCGGCGTCGTGGGTGTTGCCGCGCGGGACCCGTTCCACCGATCGTGTGGGCATGGCTTTTCCGGATGCCGACGAACTGGCCCGCGTTCGGCGCGCGGCGGACGGCAAACCGTACCCCACAGACAACGATCCCGCCGGGCGAACGCCCCACCTGCGGCGTCCGGGCGTGGAATACGGTTGGGATTTTTCCAGACCGCAACCGCAATCCGGGCCGGGAACGCACCGCATTCGCGTGCGGAGTGAGGCGGCCCTGGTAGATGCCCTGTTTCACCAAGAAGATTCGCTGGCGCGCTCCGGCGCTTGGTCCGTACGCGTGGCAGTGGCTGCCCCCGGGAACTACCGCACCGCGGTAACGGCGGAATGGAAAGATGCTGCTGGGCGCCAGGTGGTGCAAACGGTGTCGAACCAAGTATACAAAATAGCGGACGAGCGGGAACTTTCCGGCTCCTTCGCGCTCAACGATTGGCCCCTTTGGCAACCCCGATTGGCGGGCGGTCGGTTACGAACGTTGCCGCAGCGGGTCAAAATGAAGTGGCAGCTCTGGGCCGTGGACGAGCCGGCGGGTGCCGAGCGTCTGGTGGATTCTGCTTCGCTTTGGACCGGAAGACGCTCGGTGGCTCGGGAGCAAACGGCGGAACATCCGTTTGCGCTGGTGGTGAACGGCGAGCGTCGGTTTTGTGCGGGCGTCAATGCCGTCCGTGCTCAGAACCGCACGGCATATCCCGCGGAGAGTCCCACAATGCGCGAGGAAGATGCGGTCTTGCAGCGGCGGCTGGAAGAACTGGCGCAGGCGGGAGCCAACACCGTTCGCTTCTGGGGCGGAGGGCGCTATCCGTCGGAGCGGTTGCTGCGTTGCGCAGACTCGTTGGGCCTGATGCTGTGGGTGGATTTTTCCTTTGCCGGAACCGTTTACCCAACCAGTGGTCCTGTTTTTGAAGAGATGAAGCAGGAAGTGGAGCGCCAAACGGCGCGACTGTCCGCGCACCCCTCCGTGGTGCTTTTGTGCGGAAACAACGAATTGGAAGTGGCTTGGAACCACTGGGGTTGGCAAAAAAAGTTCGGCATTCACGGCCAAGACTCCCTTCAAATGGCGCAGGGGATGCAGTCGTTTTTCCGCGAATTCGTGCCGACGGTCCTTGCCCGACAAGCACCGGGAACCCTGTACGTGCCCACGTCCCCCTTGAGCAACTGGGGAAAACCGTCGGATTTTCAGACCGGGAACAACCACGATTGGCGCGTATGGCACGGCGAACAGCCCACCGCGGTACTGGCCGAGCAGATTGCGCCCTTTGTGACCGAATGGGGCGTTCCTTCCTACCCGGGCTCCTCGGTTCGCCGGCGCTGGGTGGGGTCCAACGACCACTACCTGTTCAGCTACAAGGGCATGTTGCTGCTGATTCGCTACTTGGAAAACGAAACGAACGCTTCCCAACGCTCCTTGGCTACCGAGCGCGGTCGTGCTCGTTGGAGCCGACGGTGGCAGGCGCGGGTGGTGGCGCGCACCCTAGCCGCACAAGCAGCCGACCCCCGATGCGGCGGATCCTTGGTTTGGCAATTAAACGACGTGGACGACGCCATTTCCTGGAGTTTATTGGACGCCGACAACCAACCCAAACCGGCGTGGCGCGCGGCCAAGCGCTCCTGGCGCCGCATCCGTCGCTAGGCTTCCAACAACGAAGGCACGCGGATCAGTTCGTCCCGGTCTTGGGTTCGCACGGCGTAGCTGAAGCCCGGGCGCAGTGCATAAGCACCCGTCTCTCCATGCAGGTTGACGGCAATGAACCCAATCTGGGTATCGCCCCAATCCACGCCCCGTCGGACAAAAAATCGATGGATTTCCTCAACCGCTTGTTTGCACGCCGCTTGCGGGGATTTGCCCGCGGTCATGGCGGCCACCACCCGGAAGGAACCCACCGTGCGGATCACCTCTTCGCCGTGGCCGGTGGCCGTGGCTCCGCCCACGCTGCCGTCTACGTACAGGCCGGCCCCAATGATGGGGGAATCGCCCACGCGTCCGTGCATTTTAAAGGCCATGCCGCTGGTGGTGCACAGGCCGGCCAGTCGGCCCGCTCCGTCCAGCGCCAACAACCCAATGGTGTCGTGGTTTTCGATGTTGGGAATGGGCTTGTATTCGGACTTTATTTTCCACTGTTCCCATTCTTTTTTGGAGTCCGGAACCATCAGGTCTTCCATGGGGAAACCCATTTCTCGGGCAAATTGGCGAGCGCCGTCGCCCACCAGCATCACGTGCGGCGTGTGCTCCATGACGGCGCGGGCCAAACTGCTGACGTGCACCACGTTTTCCACGGCGGCCACAGACCCAATGTTGCCCAAATGGTCCATGACGCAGGCGTCCAAGGTCACGATTCCGTCCCGGTCCGGACGTCCGCCCAAGCCTACCGAGCGTTCGTTGGGGTCGGCCTCGGTGCGCCGCGCAGCGGCCTCCACCGCGTCCAAGGCGGTGCCTTCCGGTTGCGTCAACCCGTCCCAAGCGGCGCCAATGGCGGTTTGGGCAAAGGGCCACGTGCCCAGCATGACGGGGCCGCGGGCTTTTTTGCCGTTCCGTTCGTCCGAAGAGGGCGCGTCGGGTTCGTTCGAATCACTTAGAAGAGTGGCACCTTTCAACCCCGTCCATCCGGTCAATCCGCCGGCCAAGGCCAGTCCGGCCGACTTCAAAAAATCAATGCGTTTCACGCCGTGTGGGTTATTTGGAGTTGAGAAAATGAGGAGCAACCTTGTAGCCGCTGCGCTCCAATCCGCGTGCATACAGGCGCATCCGACGTTGAAAATCCGGGAGGTGTTCCGGTTTGCGCGGCCCGGTCCACAGGACTTCCGCAAGCGCCTCCATCCGCGGGTGCATCATGTATTCCACGTGGTCCGGGGTGAGCATGTACTCGGTCCAAACGTTTCCTTGGCTGCCCAAAATGCGCTTTTGCTCTTCTGGGGAGAGGCCGTCAGGCACCACCGGATAGAGGTACACCGCTTCCACCGGGTTGTACCCGCCAATGGCGTGTGGCTCGCCGTCTGCTTTGACCTGGTAGTGGTCAAAGTAACACGGCTTACCGGGGGTCATGATGGCGTTGTGGCCGCTCTTCGCCGCCGCTTTTCCACCTTCTTCCCCGCGCCAACTCATGACGGTGGCGTTGGGGGCCAGTCCGCCTTCCAAAATTTCGTCCCAGCCAATTATTTTCTTGCCGCGGGCGTTGGCGAAGCGTTCCATGCGTTGAATGAAATAGGACTGCAGTTCGTGGGCGTCCTTCAAGCCCTCTGCCCGCATGCGGGCGGTGCAACGGGCGCACTCGTTCCACCGGGTTTTGGGGCATTCGTCGCCACCGATGTGGACGTATTCGCCCGGAAATAAAGCAAAAACTTCTGCCAAAACATCTTCCAGAAAGGCAAAGGTGGAGTCGTTTCCGGCACAGAAAACGTCGTCAAATACACCCCAACCGCGCGCAACCTCCAGCGGTTTTTGGCGGCAGCTCAGTTCCGGATACGCGGCGAGCGCGGCGAGCGCATGCCCGGGCATCTCTAGTTCGGGAATGATGCGGATGTGCCGTTCGGCCGCATAGGCCACCACTTCCCGAATTTCCTCTTGGGTGTAAAATCCGCCGTACCGCAGGGTGTCGAAATACTGCAAAGAGTACGGGCCCTGCTGCGAACCGCTGCGCCAGCCGCCAACTTGGGTCAGAAGCGGGTATTTCTTGATTTCGATGCGCCAGCCTTGGTCGTCCGTGAGGTGCCAATGAAAGGTGTTCATCTTGGCTTGCGCCATGGCATCCAAATGCTTTTTGATGAACGCGACGTCAAAAAAATGCCGCGAAACGTCCAAATGCATGCCGCGGTAGGCAAAGGCCGGACGGTCTTCTATTTCCAACTCCGCAAGACGGTAAACGGCCGCCGCGGTGTCCTCGTGGGCGCATTGAAATAAGGTTTGCAGGCCGTAAAAGACTCCCGCGTCACTGCCGCCTTCCAGCGTAATTTTTCCGGCCCGAACCCGCAAGCGGTACCCCTCCGTAGGCAGCGAGGTGTCCACGCTCAGTTGGGCGCTCCATTCCTTGGGCTGTTGCTGGGCGGTGCGTGGTGCCGGCAGGCTGCACCGGCTCCACCACGAACGGAGCACCTCCGCCTCGCGTTCCAAGGCAGCGGGCGCTCTGAGATTCAGCGCTCCCCGGAGCACGGCGTGTTCATCCCCCACGTTCCAGGTGGAAGGAGCAGGAATCACCGGCAACCCGGGCGTTACCGTATTGTTTTGGCTCCAAAGCGGCGCGGATCCCCACAGCAAGGCACAAGCCAGCAATGCATGCCCAATAAATTTCAATGAAGTAAATCGACATGCCATGCGTCCAAGATACGTACCTATTTTTGCACCATGCACAATTTGGAAGGTCGTCGGGTTACCGTTTACTGCGCGGGAAGCGCAAAAGTTCAACCCAAGTATTTGCGCGCCGCGGAAGTCCTAGCTGCGGACCTGGTGGACGCCGGCGCCTCCTTGCTTTTTGGCGGCGGGAAAACCGGCCTGATGGGCCATTTGGCCACCTGCGTGCTGGAGCGCGGCGGTAAAGTTCAAGGCGTGATGCCGCACCTCTTAAAGGATATTGAAATGAACCACCCCGGCGTGGACGATTTCACCTTTGTGCACAGCATGGCGGAGCGCAAGGCTCTTCTGCTCCAAGACACGGCGGGCTTGGTGGCGATGCCCGGCGGTACCGGTACGTTGGACGAACTCATTGAGGCCGTTACCTTGAAGCGTTTGGGCCAATACCTGCAGCCCATCGTATTGCTAAATCAGGACGGTTTTTACGACGCCCTCATTGCCCTCATTGACCGCATGGTGGACGAAGAATTCATGAACCCCGAACACCGCAACTTGTGGACGGTGGTGGCGCACCCGAACGAGGTGATTCCTGCCCTGAAAAGCACGCCTTTGTGGGATGCTCAGGCGGTTCTTCGGGCTTCGGTGAAGTGAATTACCCGGGTGTTCTTTCTGCGGGAATGTAAATTTCGTGTGAAGTGTGCAACACGGGTATTGTGTTTCTCAGCGTTTCCATTACTTTTGTCGACACTATTTAAAAAGTAACTCAACTAAAAACCCACATGAAAAAGGTTTTTGCTTCCGCGCTTTTGGTCGCCATGGCATTCCAAGCGCCCGTTTTTGCCCAAGATGCAGCTGCACCTGCTGCAACAGAAACAGCTGCACCGGCTGAAGCGACGGACACTGCCGCCGCCGTTGCAGAGGAAACTACTGAGGCGGCTGCCGCTCCAGCTGAGGAAGCCAGCTACACTCAAGTGTTTAAAAAGAAATTCATCGAAGGCGACCCCATCTGGATGGCGCCGGTTTTGTTGGTATTGATCGTTGGATTGGCCGTAGTTATTGAGCGTTTGTTGTACTTGACCTTCGCTTCTTCCAACAACGCCAAGTTTTTGAATGAAGTTGAAGCTGCCTTGAACAATGGCGGTGTTGATGCCGCAATGAAAGTGGCTTACGAGCACCGCGGTCCCGTGGCTACTTTGGTGTACCAAGGTTTGGCCCACTACGGTGAAGGAATGGACATGGTGGACAAGTCCATCGTTGCGGTTGGTTCTGTTGAAAACGGAAAACTGGAGCGCAACATCACTTGGATTGCCTTGTTTATTGCCTTGGCCCCGATGTTGGGTTTCTTGGGAACGGTTGTTGGTATGATTCAGGCGTTCGACGCCATCGAAGCTGCTGGTGACATTTCTCCGACCTTGGTTGCCGGTGGTATTAAAGTGGCCTTGTTGACGACCGTATTCGGTCTGATTGCCGCCATGATCTTGCAGGTATTCTACAACTTGATCCTCTCCATGGTAGACGGTATCGTCAACAAAATGGAAGACGCATCCATCGCCTTCTTGGACATGATGATTTCGTTCGACAAAAAGAACGGTAAATAAGCAATCATGGAAGGGTTATTGGCCAAATACGGCAAGTGGATCGCCATCGCCCTGGGGGTGATTGGTTTGATTCCTTCGCTTGTTGTTTACTTTGTTGAAGGGGAACAACTGGATAAAACCGTTGAGTACGGTTTGTACTTGACGTACATCATTTCTTTGGTGGCCATTGCAGCTGCTATTGGTGGTGCAGTACGTGGGATTTTAATCAACCCGAACGGAGTTCGATCTACCGTGTTGGGTGTTGGATTTCTCTTTGCCATTTTGGTGGTTTCCTATCTTTTTGCAGACGGAAGCGATTACATGGAGTACCAGAAAATGAAGATGACGGAATCCGGATCTCGCTGGGTGAGTGCAGGCTTGAATGCTTTGAACATCATTTTGGCCTTATCCACTTTAGCCGTGGTCTTCTCTGCTTTGTACCGTGCGGGTTTGATCCGATTGCGCAAATAACTGAGTTATGGCCAAGCGTTCAGTACCTGAAATCAATGCGGGCTCGATGGCGGACATCGCCTTCCTGCTGTTGATTTTCTTTTTGGTAACCACCACGATGGACGTGGACAAGGGATTGAACCGTAAGTTGCCGCCGTGGGACGATAACCCCATTAAGGAAACATCCACCATCAAAGAAAAGAACGTTTTCGTGGTGTTGGTCAACGGTCAAGACCAATTGTTGGTTGAAGATGAGTACATGGATGTGCGTGATTTGCGTCAGACAGCCAAGGAATTCATCGACAACAATGGCGACGGTTCTTGCGACGTCTGCAAAGGAAGCCGCAATCCGGAGTCATCAGACAATCCGGCAAAAGCCATCATTTCACTTCAGAACGACCGAGGCACCTCCTACGAGACCTACATCAAAGTTCAGAACGAATTGGTAGCTGCCTACAATGATTTGCGCGATGAATTGGCTCAATCCCAGTTTGGTAAGCCGTTTGATTTATTGGGCGAAGAAGCGAAGAAGTTTGTGCAAGACAAATATCCTCAGATCATTTCCGAGGCCGAACCCGTTAGTTTAGGAGGACGTTAATATGGGACGCATTCGTAAAAAGAAGTCCGGAGGGACGCCTGAGCTTTCAACCGCGTCGTTGCCGGATATCGTATTCATGTTGTTGTTTTTCTTCATGGTCACAACAACCATGCGTGAGGTGGATTTGAAGATTTCTTTGAAGAAGCCGCGTGCTACTGAAATTCAAAAATTGGAGCGCAAAGATTTGGTAGCCTACATCTATGTGGGTACTCCCAAGAATTCCGCTACGTACGGTACTGAACCGCGTGTTCAGTTGGACGATCAATTGGCCACAACCCAGGACATTGGTAGTTTCGTCGTAGTGAAACGCGAAGAGATCAACGAAAAGGAGCGTCCGTTGATGACGGTCTCCATTAAGTCGGACATCAAGGTGCGCATGGGCTTGATTGGAGACATTAAGCAAGAACTGCGCAAAGCACAGGCTTTGAAAATCAATTACTCAACGAATCCTACTACTTCAGAGGAATTGTTTAAGGTATATTGAGGTCCTTTGTAGTTTAAAAAACCCCGCCTTGGCGGGGTTTTTTTATTGGGGCCGGTGGCTTTTTGGGCCCACTGCAAATTGGGTCTTCCTCCCGCTCGGTCGTACGCCTTTTGGGGTTATTCTTCTGCCGTTGGTGCTGGCGCACCTTGTTCCGTGGGGTGATTGCGGTGTGCGCGGTACAAGAAGACCCCCAGGGCTGCGCAGAGCAGTACCGTGCCAACGATCAGTCCCGCCGAATGCGGTGGTTGGTCCGCGAAGCCGTATTCCGCAGTTGGGCTCAGTTTGGCAATCAGTAAAGTCAGGCCGTTGTGTGCGAGGTGTGCAGCCATGGGAACCCAAAGTTGCCCCGTTTGAACGTAGGCCAGTCCCAAAAGAAAGCCGGCCCCCAGCAAAAAAGGCAGTTGGCTCAGACTCAAATGCGCAACAGCAAAAAGCAAGGTGGAAAGGAGGAGGGCCATTCGTTTGCCGTAGGCCTGACTCCACAACGGGAGCAGGGTGCCGCGGAAAAAGAATTCTTCGCCCAGGGCCGCCAGGGGTACCAAAACAAGCGCCACGCCCCATTGATCCACAAGTAGAGGCGCTTCCAGTAAGGTTTGGATGCGGGTGGCTTGTTCGGCTTCTGCCGTCCACCAGTCTGCAAGCGCGGGCCAAGCGCTGAGGCCTTCCCGCCAGTACCAAGATATTTGTTCCAAGCCAAAGGCGGCCAAAGGGGGGAGTGCGGCCCAAGCGAGCAAAACGGACCAAGGAAGTGCGGGAGCTGAAGAAGTCAGGTCTGGAAATCCTTGAATTTGCCTACGGGTCCGAATCCACGCCGCGGGCAAAATAAAGAAGCCGACGGCCGCAAACAGTTGGAGCATCCAGTCCCGTCGGGGAGTGTCTCCGTAGAGGCTGGTCAGGGGCTCCATCGCCAAAGAGGCCACGGCACTTCCCAGTGCAAAAGCCAGCAAAAGGGTCCACAATGCTTCCAATGCGGGTTTTACCGGAGGATTTAGGGGGTTCATTGTACCTTTGCGTTTGGATTCATGGCGAAGATAGCACACATCGACCTTGGGGAATTTCCCTTGCTTCTGGCGCCCATGGAGGACGTCAGCGATCCGCCGTTCCGCAAACTCTGCAAGGAACAGGGCGCAGACATGATGTACACCGAGTTCATCTCCTCAGAAGGATTGATTCGGGACGCCGCCAAGAGTTTGATCAAGTTGGACGTTTTTGAGTACGAACGCCCCATAGGCATTCAGCTTTTTGGAAGCGAGATCAGCAGCATGCGCGAGGCCGCGGAAATCGCCGAAAAGGCCAATCCGGATTTGATCGACATCAACTACGGGTGCCCGGTAAAGAACGTGGCGTGCAAAGGAGCGGGGTCGGCCCTCCTGCAAGACATCCCCAAAATGGTGGCCATGACCAAGGAAATCGTGGACGCCGTGGGGTTGCCGGTGACGGTGAAAACCCGTTTGGGGTGGGACGACAACACCAAGAATATTGTGGAGGTTGCAGAACGCTTGCAAGACATTGGAATTGCCGCGTTGAGCATTCACGGGCGCACCCGGCACCAGATGTACAAGGGCGACGCCGACTGGACTTTGATTGGCGAAGTGAAGAACAATCCGCGCATGCACATTCCCATTTTTGGAAACGGGGACGTGGATACGCCGGAGAAGGCGGTGGCCCTGCGAAACCGATACGGGGTGGATGGCGTGATGATTGGGCGGGCCAGCATTGGCTACCCGTGGATCTTTAAGGAAATCAAACACTTTATGGCCACCGGAATGCATTTGGCACCTCCGGCCTTGGAAGAACGCGTTTCCGCAGCACGCAAGCATTTGGAGTTTGCGGTGGAGTGGAAGGGCGAAGGCATGGCCATTCGGGAAACGCGCAGGCACTACACCAATTACTTCAAGAATTTCCCGCACTTCAAGGACTACCGCCTTCGGTTGGTGACCGCGGAAACCGCGGCAGAGGTGTACGCCACCCTGGCGGAAATCACCCAGGTGTACAGCGCGGAAGGCGTTGTTTTGCCCGGAACCAACGTGCACGACGTGGACGTTTCCGCGGCGCCGTGTGACTTTTGATACGTTTTAGCCTACTTGCGGTCGGCTTTCGCGAGCGGCCCACGCACTGGCCACCAAACTCAAGCCCCAAGCAATGCCAAAAGACAGCAAGGCTCCGGACCACGTCCAGCGGACGGGGTAGGCGTCTAGCGCGAATCCGGTGCCCAGTTGAATCCAGCCAAACGTACTTTGGCCCCACACGAGCACAGAACCCAGGGCCACGCCGGTTAGGGCGCCCAAAGCGCCCACGAGTAGGCCGTTAATGCGGTAAACGGCTGCAACCGTGTTCCAAGAGGCTCCCATGGCGTGTAGGGAGGCGTTTTCCTGTGCTTTCTCCAGCGCCAGGAGTACGGTAGAGCCGTAAAGCCCCAGCGAAGCCAGGAAGACCACCAGAATCAAAATGCCCAGGGTGGCCAAGCGTTCCGTGCGCAGGACGCGGAACAAAGCAGATTGCTGTTCCTCCAGCGGCACCCAGCGAACGCCTTGGCTCCGTTCCGGATGACCGTCGGTCCACTGCTGGAGGTCCTGCGTGCGCACCAAGGGTCCGTCGGGCTGAATCCAGGCCAAGTGGGTGTAGGTGGAGTCCCATTCCAGGAATTGGGCCCATTGGGGCGACCACACCACCAGGGCACTTTGGGCGTCCAGCTCCGGGTGAACGGTGAACGAGCCGTTGGGTTGAAAGAAACCGCTTTGCAGTTGCGGTTCCAGGTCCAACAAATTGTTTACCTCCAAATTGGCGTTGGAGGGCAACCAGATTTCCAGTGCGGGCCAGTCCCGACTGCCTTCCAAGCCCAAGGTAGTGGCCACGCTGGCGCCCAGCATGAACGAGGTGGTTTTGCCGGTCCACGGCCAGTGGGGGGTGTCATCCAGATGCACCAACGTTAGCGTTACTACGCACTCGTTCAATCCGTTGCGCAGCAATACTTGGCGTTCCACCACGGGGATCAGGTGTGCGTTGCCGGGCAAGACGGGGGACCAGGCGCGCCGCAGGCGCGCCACGGTTTCCGAGGAAAGGGAAGAGGAGGTGCTGTCCGGTTCCGCGGTAGCGGCGGGGTAGGCCGGACGGTACACGTCCAAAACGGACTGCTCCAGCCCGTTAAATGCGCTGAGGACCACCACCATGGCGGCCGTTCCCACGGCCAAGCCCAAGGCGGAGGCTCGGGTTACCCACTGCGCCATGCGCGCCTTTCGGCGTCCGCGCAAGTAGCGCCACGCCACCAACAAAGGGGTGTAGACGCGTCCCATGGGTTGGGTTAAAGGATGGGGTTTTCGCCGCCCTCGCGCAGCAATCGGTCAATCGTTGCCTCGTAATCCAAGGAATCGTCCGCGTAGTAATGCAGTTCCGGAACAACCCGCATTTGGTGGCGAACCAATTGGCCCACTTGGTTGCGAATGGCGGATTTATTTTCTTCGATGTAGGCCATGGAATCTGCGGTGCGGTCCGTGGGGAAAACGCTCAGGTAGATGCGCGCCATGCCCACGTCTGGAGTAACCCGAACTTTGGTGACGCTCCACAAGGTTCCCGGAAAATCCAAGGCTGCCCGTTGGCGCAAAATTTCCGCGACGTCGCGCTCCAACAGGCGCGACATTTTCTTTTGGCGAGTACTTTCCACAGCGCAAAGGTACGGAATTGGCCGTCCGCGGCAGACCGGGAATTCCCCGTACCTTTAAACCCCATGAAAGGCTACTGGCGCGTGCTCTCCTATGCGGCCCCTTACCGCAACCATGCGGCTTTGGCGGCCCTGTTCCAGGTCTTTTTCACCCTCTTCAGTTTGGCAGCAGCCGGCATCCTCATTCCGGTGCTGGACTTGCTCTTTCAGCAGACCCCCGGCGCGAACGTGCCGTATCCGGAATCCATTGGTTCGCTAACCGACGTCAAAGCCGCCTTGTCCGCTTGGGTCAGTCAATTGGTGGCTACCCGCGGTCATTCCGGTGCCTTGCTGTGGGTGTGCGGCGCCGGATCGTTGGCGTTTTTGTTCAAAAACGTATTTCATTACCTCTCTTTAGCCACCGTCGCACCGCTGCGAACGGGCGTGGCGCACCGACTGCGCGTGGATTTGTACCGCAAACTGCTGTCCATGCCGCCGGGAACCTACACCCACAAGCGAAAAGGAGACATGCTTTCCCGCGCCAGCACGGACATGACCGAAGTGGAGTGGTCCATGCTCAACACCTTGGAATTGGTGGTGCGCGAGCCGCTCCTCATTTTGGGCTCCCTCACCATTTTGCTCAGCATGAGTCCGCGCCTCACGCTCTTTTTGCTGCTGGTGCTGCCGCTGTCCTTTACCCTCATTCAGACCGTGGGCAAGAGCTTGAAACGATCCAGCGTTCAAGCCCAATCCCAGTTGGGCCGCGCCTTGGCACTCCTGGACGAAACCCTCAGCGGCCTGCGTGTAGTTCAAGCTTTTCGGGCCGAACGCCTCCTGACGGCCTCTTTTGAGCGCGCCAGCGAAGCCACCCGGGCCACGGCCACCCGCGTGCTGCGCAAAAAAGACGCCAGTTCCCCGCTGTCGGAATTTTTGGGTGCCTCCATCCTGCTGCTGGTCATTTGGTACGGCGGACGTCTGGTATTGGACGAAAAAAGCCTCTCCGGATCTGCCCTCATGGGGTACGTGCTGTTTTTTTACCAGTTGATTCCCGCCTTCAAAGCATTAACCCACGCGTATTACGCCATTCAGCGCGGCAACGCTGCTGCAGAACGCATTTTTGAGGTGTTGGATTGGCCCGACGAACTCCCGGACCCGGTTGCTGCGGTAGGCGCTCCACGCGAGGAGCAAGTTGCCTTTCAATCGGCACTTACCTGGAACAACGTTTGGGTGCGGTATCCGGAGTCTGAATCTCCAGCGGTGCAGGGCATTACCGCAAGTGTTGGAAAAGGGCAAACCGTGGCATTGGTGGGCCCCAGCGGCGGTGGCAAAACCACCTTGCTCAATTTGCTCCCTCGTTTCTTGGACCCCTCCGAGGGAAGCATCACCGTGGACGGGGTGGACGTTCGCCACTTGCCCAAAGAGCGCGTTCGCACCCTATTTGGATTGGTATCCCAGGACTCTTTTTTGTTCCACGACACCGTTTGGGCGAACCTCACCTTGGGCAAGCCCGATGCCACCGTGGAGGAGGTAGAGGCTGCTGCGCGCGCCGCGCAAGCCCACGAATTCATCACCGCCCTGCCGGACGGTTACCAAACCTTGGTGGGCGAGGCCGGAACGCGTTTTTCCGGCGGCCAAAAGCAGCGTCTCGCCATCGCCCGGGCCCTCTTGGCCAAACCCCAGATTTTGTTGCTGGACGAGGCCACGGCAGCCCTGGATGCGGAAAACGAGCGCGCCGTGCAGGCGGCCTTGGACGTCCTCTTGCAGGGAACCACAGCGGTAGTGGTGGCCCACAGACTCTCCACCGTGCAGCACGCAGACTGCATTTTGGTGGTGGACGCAGGCCAGTTGGTGGAATCCGGAACGCACGAGGAATTGATCCGTCGGGACGGATTGTACGCCCGGTTGGTTCGCTCGCAGGAGTTGCGCGCTTAATTCCGGAAGGAGGTACCTTTGCCCCGTGAACAAGATTGAACATTTAGGAATCGCCGTCGCCAACCTGGAGGAAGCGGAGGCCCGATGGACCCAGTTGCTGGGGGTGGCCCCGTACCGTCGGGAGGAAGTGCCCACCGAAGGGGTGCGCACCGCGTTCTTTCAAGTGGGTCCCAACAAAGTGGAACTCTTGGAAGCCACCAACCCAGAAAGTCCAATCGCCCAATTCATCGCTAAGCGCGGGGAAGGAATCCACCACACAGCGTTTTCCGTAACAGACATCAAGTTGGAAATGAGCCGCTTGCAAGAACAAGGCTACCGTTTGCTCTCCGACGAACCCCGCCCAGGAGCCGAGAACATGTGGGTGTGCTTTCTCCACCCCAAAGAAGCCAACGGCGTTCTGGTGGAGCTCTGCCAGCCGCGGGAATAGCGCAGCGCACAAAAGCAAGGGGCCGATCCGGCAGGATCGGCCCCTTGCTTTTTGGGGAGGCTAAAAAACAAGCTACTTCACCGGCTCCAAGGCCTTCAACCAAGTAACCGACGTTTCGTTCCACTGTTTGGCCAGCGGCGCCCAGTCCGTTTCAATGAATTGGTTGATGGAGCGAACCCGTCGTTCCGTTTGATCTTGGTACAACTTAAACTGATTCAGGGTGTTGGCCGACGGTGCTCCGCGCAGGCTCCAGACGTAACCGCCCATGGTTCCGGACTGGCTGGACCACGTGTCTGGCTGCTCGTAGTACCCCTTTTGGTTTTCCTTGCCAAACAAGTCCAACCGACGCACTTCCAGGCTGTCTTTGACCGCTTTCACGGACTTTTTCAGCCCCTTAGTCGCTGTCGTGTCCGACGAAGCGCCCAACAGCGTCTCCATGCGGGCCATCTGCTCCTTGGCCAGGCGGAGTTGGTCCACCGCGGTGGTCAAGCGCTGCGTTTGGGCCATAACAGACTTTTGGAAGGCCGTGTAGGCTGCCCAGTCTGCCGCGGTAGAGGAGACCCGGGGGTCGTCTTCCACGCGAACCGTTGTAGAGTCTTTGTGGGAACCGTAGGTAAATACGATTTTGTACGTGCCGGGCTCCACCATGGGGCCGCCCCAAGGATCCGATCCGTCTTCGCGCTCGCGTTTCTCCAAGGAGGGAGATTCCACCCCAGCGCTGCGCAATTCCCAGTTCCAACGCATCAAGCCGGTTTCCTCCGGCACGCGGCGGGCCATTTTGCGCACGGCGGTGCCGTTGCTGGCGTACACCGTGGCGCGCAGGTACTTCTCTTTCTTCAGCGCCTTGTCTGCCGTATCCCGAACCACGTACAGGCTCAAACGCGCGCCGCGGCTGCGGTTTTGGCCCTTGAACATGGCGTCTCCTTGGAAACGAATGCCGTCGGACTCCGCGTAAATGGCGTGGTAGGCGGTAGGGGCGGTAAAGGCCGTCAGTTTGCGTTGCGCGGGAGCTCCTTTTTGGCGCACCCAAGCGCGCAGCGGTTCTAAATCGTCCAAGATCCATGCTGCGCGCCCAAAAGTACCCAAGATCAAGTCTTTTTCACGCGTTTGCAGCGCCAAATC
>ENA-OUVC01000971-OUVC01000971.1-marine-metagenome-genome-assembly--contig:-NODE-971-length-17754-cov-2.949539_pt1 | contig 17754 bp, 19 predicted proteins | sample MGYA00248622_ERZ508571 | MGnify/ENA primary metagenome ERZ508571 (study PRJEB26236, sample SAMN06267175) | marine metagenome | isolation source: Columbia River Estuary | place: USA:Columbia River Estuary... | reverse complement strand
TGCCGTGGGAATCACCTTTTTCGCCGGTTCGGACGATGACTACGGCAACATCCCCGGAGATGGCGTGCGTGATGAAGTTTTTGGAGCCGTTGAGGACCCAATGATCGCCGTCACGCACGGCTGTGGTGTGCATTCCGCCCGCATCGGAACCGGTGCCCGTTTCGGTTAAACCCCAAGCGCCAATCCATTCACCCGTAGCCAATTTGGGGAGCCAACGCATTTTCTGTTCTTCGGAACCAAAAGCCATTATGTGGCCGGTGCTCAAAGAGTTGTGGGCTGCCACACTCAACCCTATGGAACCACAAACTTGCGAAATTTCATCGATCACCGAGATGTAGGATTGGTAGTTCAATCCGGAACCGCCATAGGCCTCAGGCACCAAAACACCCAAAAATCCTTGTTGCCCCAGGGCGTGAAAAACATCTTTAGGGAAATACTGCGCTTCGTCCCACTCCATAACGAACGGTCGGATGTGCTGTTCGGCAAAAGCACGTGCGGAATCCGCAACCATTTTACGGGTTTCTGCGGCTTCGGGTGTTTCGTGGATCCACTGCATGGGGAGAAGAATTTTCTAAGGAACGAAAGGACTTAATGAATTGTTTTGGCTGATTGCATGGGAAGTGAAGAATTACCGAGGAAGGGGGAAAACCCGGTTGTCCTCCAGTACGTAGACTTCGCCGCTTTCCGGGCACGTGGCTTTGGAATCAGCACCAAAATCCAATCGATGGCCGAACGCAGACATCCACCCCACGTGTCGGGCTGGATTTCCCAACACCAAGGCATAATCCGGCACGTGTTTGGTAACCACAGCGCCGGCACCAATAAACGCATAGGAGCCGATGTCGTGCCCGCAAACGATGGTGGCGTTGGCCCCAATGCTCGCACCTTTACCCACACGCGTTTTCGCGTATTGGTCCCGACGGTTTACCGCGCTGCGCGGATTGGTTACGTTGGTGAAAACACAAGAAGGCCCCAAGAAGACGTCGTCGTCGCAGATAACGCCCGTATACAAGGATACGTTGTTTTGAACCTTAACGTTATTCCCCAAATGCACTCCGGGAGAAACCACTACATTCTGACCGATGTTGCAATTCTCACCCAAAACCGCCTGAGGCATGATGTGGGAAAAATGCCAAACCTTCGTGCCTGCTCCCAACGCTGCTCCGTCGTCAACGACGGCTGTGGGATGAACAAATACCGAATCGAAATCCATGGTCCGAAGATACGGCCCAAATGCCGACCTTTGCGGCATGAAAACACGTCTTCTTGCTCTGGTAGTGGTTTTGTTTTGGAGCACCGGCACCGCTTTGGGTTGGGGCCAGTTGGGCCACCGGGTTGTGGGTGAAGTTGCTTGGAAGCACTTGACGCCCAAAGCCCAAAAACGAGTGGCATCGGTACTGGGGGACGAGTCCTTGGCGCTCTCTTCCACGTGGATGGACTTCATCAAGTCCAACCCAGAGAAAAAACACATGGACGCGTGGCACTACTGCACGGTGTGCAATGGGTGCAGCTATGCGGATTCCATGCGCCCCAAGGAAGGCGACATCATTGGCACGCTAGAACGTTTGCTGGTGGAATTGGAAACCAAAAAATTTACCGACGGCGATGAAAAGCAGGCGCTTCGGATGCTGGTCCACCTGGTGGGTGACTTGCACCAACCGCTGCACGTGGGGCAACCCGGAGACCGTGGAGGTAATGACTTCAAAGTCAAATGGTTCGGCCAAAGCACCAACCTACACACCGTTTGGGATACACACCTGATTGACGATTACGGATTGAGTTACACCGAGTTGGCGAAGGCTGTGGACCGCTACGGAGCGGATACGGTTCGCCAATGGCAGGCCACCACCGTCCGGGATTGGGCGTTGGAATCCCGTGTTTTGCGCGAGACCCTATATCCGGCCGAAGACAAAACCAGCTTGAGCTACCGCTATTCGTACGACTATTTGGACGACGCGCACCTGCGCTTGGCGCAAGCGGGAATTCGCTTGGCGGGATTGCTCAACCGCATCTACGGATAATTCCTATTGTTCTAAAAAACAGCCTACCACACGTGCTGAACAAGCGAACTGTTTATGCGCTCCACGCGCTCATTCACCTGGCCAAAGAAGGCGACGGTGCCCGTTTGGGCGCTTCCGCTTTGGCCGAACGAGTGGGTTGTTCGCACAAATTTTTGGAGCGCATTTTAACGGAATTGCGTCAGGCAGGCACCCTTAACTCCACCTCCGGTCGTTCCGGTGGATATTCTTTGCACCCCAATGCAGCGGGCATCAGCTTGGCTGAGATCATTCGGCCGCTGGAAGGCCCTGTGGCGCTCTTGCCCTGCGCCTCACATCGTTTTTACGAACCCTGTACAACTTGCCCAACGCCCGGTCACTGCGGGCTCCGATTGGCGTTGGTGGACGTGAGAAACGCGTCGGTTGACGTTTTGAAGCGTTGGACGCTGGCCGAAGTGGTTGCCGCCGAACGCGACTTGTGGGCGGGAATCCGCTCCATGGAACACCCCAGCCCGTACGAAAACCGTCCGTCGGGCGAATCCAAAAAATTGTTTTAAAATTCACTGATTAGCTAAAAATGAATCCATTGCTCCCTCCTGTTGCGTCGTCGATTTTAGAAACTATTGGCCGCACCCCCATGGTTCGACTGAATGCCGTTGCATCGGATCTACCGGGGACGGTACTCGCCAAGGTGGAGTACTTCAACCCCGGTCATTCCACCAAAGACCGCATGGCGCTTCAAATGGTGGAAGACGCTGAACGCGCGGGATTGTTGAAACCCGGCGGCACCATCATTGAATGCACCTCCGGAAATACCGGCATGGGACTGGCCTTAGCCGCGTGCGTGAAGGGATACCGCCTCATTTGCACCATGAGCGACAAGCAATCCAAGGAAAAAATGGACGTGCTTCGGGCATTGGGTGCAGTAATTCACGTGTGCCCCACCAACGTCGCTCCGGATCACCCGGACTCCTACTACTCCGTGGCGCGCCGTTTAAATGCCGAAATACCCAACTCCTATTTCCCGAACCAGTACGACAACCTGAGCAACCGCGCTGCGCATTACGCTACTACCGGGCCTGAAATTTGGGAACAGACCGAAGGAAAAATTACGCACTTTGTGGTGGGCGTTGGAACCGGAGGTACCATCTCTGGCGTGGCCAAGTACTTGAAGGAAATGAACCCAAACGTTCAGATTTGGGGCATCGACACGTACGGTTCTGTCTTTAAGAAGTACCACGAAACCGGGGTGTTTGACGAGAACGAAATTTACGGGTACATCACGGAGGGAATAGGCGAAGATATTTTGCCCAAGAACGTTGACTTTTCGTTGATCGACCGCTTTGAAAAAGTAACGGACAAGGCCGGAGCCCTTGCGGCGCGTGAGTTGGCCCGCAAAGAAGGTCTACTTCTGGGCTATTCGTGTGGTTCTGCTTTTCACGGTTTGCGTCAGTTGAAGCACTTGTTGAACGAGGACAGCGTGGTGGTGGTTTTGTTCCACGACCACGGCAGCCGCTACGTTGGGAAAATTTACAACGACGACTGGATGCGCGAACGTGGCTTTTTGAACGACGCAGTGCGCACTGCAGGAGATGCCGTTGCTGCACACGCCGCCCAGCCTGCTATTCAGATTTTGGCGGAGGAGCCCTTGAGCAATGCCGTTGGGGTCTTGAAGAAATTTGGGATTTCCCAGGCACCGGTGCGCGACGCTGTTGGGCGCGTGGGAAGTATTGACGAAAGTGCGCTACTAGGCGCCCTTGCTGCTGGAAAAACGCTGGATACCTTGGTACGGGACATCATGCTTCCTCCCCTGCCGGAGGTGGATGAATTCACTTCACTCGATGAGGTGGTTCGGTTGACGCACTCCGGGCATTCGGCGGTACTGGTAAAACTGGCCAACGGTTCCGAGCATGTTTTGTCTCGCCACGCAGTGCTTTTGGCTGCCGCACAAGAATTGTAGAACTATTTGTTTGAATTCAAGCAAAGTTGTACCTTTGCGCCTCCTTAAATAACCGGGTTTCGGACCCTTTTAAAAATTTAACCGCATGGCAACACGCATTCGCCTCCAACGCCACGGCCGAAAAGGTCGTCCCATCTTCACAATTGTTGTAGCAGACAGCCGCTCCAAGCGCGACGGTCGTTTCATTGAGCGTTTGGGTCAATACAACCCCAACACCAACCCCGCAACCATTGATTTAGCATTTGATCGTGCCCTGGATTGGGTTATGAAAGGTGCTGAAGCTTCGGATACCGCACGTGCGATTTTGTCGTACAAAGGAGTAATGATGAAGAAGCACTTGTTGGGCGGCGTGTCCAAAGGTGCTCTGACTGTCGAGCAGGCAGAAGATAAATTCAACGCTTGGCTGAATTCTAAGGAAGCCCAAATCACAGGCAAGGTAGCCAACTTGGTAGCATCAAAAGAAGACATCAAGAAAGCGCGTCTTTCTGCAGAGTCAGAAGTTAATCAGAAGCGTGCCGCCTCAATTCAAGCCAAAAACACTCCTGCTGTTGAAGTTGTAGTGGAAGCAGTTGCGGAAGAAGTAATTGCAGAGGCCGCTGAGGAATCAGCTGCAGTAGTTACTGAAGAAGCTGCCCCTGAGGCTGCTGTTGTTGAAGAAGCTGCACCTGAAGCTGTTGTTGCTGAAGAAGCTGCACCTGAGGCTGTTGTTGCTGAAGAAGCTGCACCTGAGGCTGTTGTTGCTGAAGAAGCTGCACCTGAAGCTGTTGTTGCTGAAGAAGCTGCACCTGAAGCTGCTGCTGAAGAAGCTGCTGCCGAATAATACGCAGTTTAGCGGAAGTTAGTGGACGGTCATTTTCAACTCGGTCGCCTAACCCGCAAACACGGTTTTAAGGGAAACGTGGTCCTTAAATTGGACACGGATCGCCCCGAAGCTTATACCCATTTGGAATCCTTCTGGTTGGAATCATCCTCCGGAAGGATTCCTTTTTTTATTCAGGAGATCAAATTGCTGAAGAGCGACGAATGGGTGCTTACGCTGGAAGGTATTCAATCGGAGTCCGACGCGGATCAAATTTTGGGATCCTTGGTTTGGTTGCCAGATTCAGCATTGACTCCCTTGGAAGCCCATCAATTCTACTACCACGAGTTGGTTGGATACCAGGTGGTGAACTCCGGAGTTGATGAACCGGTTCGCGTTAAGGATGTTTTGGACCGACCGGGGCAACCTTTGCTTGAATTGTTGGTGGGCGAAGAGGGGCGCGTGGTCTTCATCCCTTGCGTGGACCCGTTTATTGGGCGTATTGATCGGGATGCTCGCGTCCTGTACTTGACGGCTCCCGACGAACTCTATTTTCTGTAGTTGTGTTTCACTTCCGCGGAATCTCCGTGGAGCATCGTGCGTCCGCCCAAAAAATTGGAACGGACGCCACTTTATTGGCCGGTTACCTCCGGGTACACGGCGGTGAATGGGGATTGAGTGGTGAGACACGGGGCGCTGATTTGGGCGCTGGCTGCGGTGTCATTGGTTTGCTGCTGGCCCAACGATGGCCGCATTTGCATGTAGATTTGGTGGAGAAAGATGCGTTGTCGGCCGGAGAAAGCCAGTTTAATGCAGTAAATACGCAGTTGAGCGAGCGTGCCACAGCCGTTCACGCCGCTCTGCCGCAATGGACCCCCACCCACCCCCTGGATTGGGCCGTGAGCAATCCTCCCTATTTCAAAGGCCTTCCGGCAGGAAATGAGCGTCGGGATGCAGCCAGACACCAGTCGCACCTTCCTCCCAATGCATTGGCACATTGGTTTCACCGGTGGGTGAAGCCCAACGGTTGGCTGGCAATGGTAGTGCCGGAGCCGCGTGACTACATTTCCACATTGGGATCGCCCGTGCGGTGGGTGGCTTTCCGCACGTTGCACCATGAGGAACCCAAACGGCACGTGGTTTTTTGGGAAAATTGCCAGCACGAAACCCATGGTCCTGAACCCTTAACGGAACCGGAACAAGTTCTGTCTCTGTACGATGAAAACGGACTAGCCAGTGTGCCGTACCGAAACTACTGCGGCGATTTATTGCTCCGTTTTCCGGAGCGAACTGCGGCCCACCGTCCTAAATCCAGCGGGGTTTAATACCCCCTGCGCTCTAGTTGGGCAAGGTGCGCAAAACGTCGTGAAAGACAATTCCGTGGTCGCGCAATTCTTCAAGTAGCGGTTCGTACCATTCGGGCGTTATGGGAATGACGGTGCCGCGGTCCTTAATTTGGTCCGTAAGGATGCGTTTAACCGCCATGCCTAATGGCAAGCCCACGGTGTGGGCCATGGCCGTTTTTTCCGGACCTTGACCCTTCACTACCAGGCTGGAGGTAAGTACGTAGGATGTTCCGTGCAAACGATACGTCAATTTGTGCCACATGACGAGCATGTCCGTGTCCAGCGGGCCCAGGGTCCATTTTTTGGACAGGATATGCTCCAATACTTGAGCTGGGGTTCCACGGTCCAAACCAATGGGTACATCCTCAAACAAGTCCAACCACGTCAATTTTTCCATCAGGTCGTCGTCCTGTGGGATACTTAGGTAGTGCATTAACTTGATTTCCAATGAATTGAACTCGTGGTATGCAAGAAATGCATTAACAAAAGACCGGTGCGTCATTTGAGCTACCCCTTCCATTTCGTAGGAGTCGTCGGTCATCCCCAATTTAACGAATACGTCCCACGCACGGCAAAATCCAGGCCGGCGGAGTGTGCCGCGGTAGATGGTGGGAATGGTATCCAAGCCATAAACGCTTCGGTACTGAAGCGAGTCGCGGTTGGCGTATCCTTCGAACCGACCGTATCCCGGAATGTCGATAAACTCTGTTCTGCGGAAGAGTTGGTGGTACGGAATGAACTTGTACAAACCTTCTTGTTTGAACTTAACTGCACCGCCAGCTCCCGCCAAAACTACGTTCCTGGGATTCCAAGTAAACTTGTACTGCCACGGGTTGGTAGGCGATTCTGGAGCCAATAAACCGCCCGTAAAACTTTCAAATCCAAGCAATTCAGCACCTTGACCGCGTACCTCATCCAGCAACTTCATGGCCGAAAGGTGGTCAATACCCGGATCGACTCCGATTTCGTTTAAAAAAATCAATCCTTTCTGCTTGGCCGCTTCGCTCATATTTGCCAGGGCCTCAGATTGGTAGGAGGCGGTAGCGAGGTGAACACCCAGATCCAAACAATCCGAAGCAACTTCCGGATGCATGAACGCCGGCAACATGCTGACGGTGATGAATTTACCAGCAATCAACGCTCTTCTGGCTTCACGGTCTCCCGCATTCAGGGCAATAGTCGTTCCCCGATGGTGTCCGCGCAATTTCTGTTCGGCCCATTCCAAATTCTGGTCGGCTAAGGTCAAGTGCCAATTTTCGCTTTCCGCGTGGTGCAGCAGATAGTCGATTAAACTTTGGGTGGAGCGGCCCGCTCCAAGGACCAAAATGGTACGCATGGGATAGTTCTGTAGGTGCTTTCAAAAGTACACCTCGTCCTCGTACCTTTGCACAACCCTTGTATTTAAAACATCATGTTGAACCTTTCTTCCGCTCACTGGAATTTAAGTCCTGCTGAGCTCACGGAGGCCGCATTGGCTTCCGGCCGCGCCAACTTAACCGATAAAGGTGTTTTATCCATCCGTACCGGGAAATTCACCGGTCGTTCGCCCAAAGATCGTTTCATCGTTCGCGACGAATGGTCTGCGGACCGCGTTTGGTGGGGCGACGTGAACTTGCCCTTTGATTTGGAGCAATTCCATTCCTTGCGCGGTAAAGTGGAACAGTACTTGGCGGACAAAACCCTCTATGTTCGCGATGTAGAAGCTTGTGCGGATTCACGCTTTGCGCTCAAAGTTCGTACCGTAACCGAATGGGCCGAGTGCAGTTTGTTCGTACACAACATGTTCTTGCGCTTGTCTAACGAACAACGTACGGCCTTCACTCCGGAATGGACCTTGCTCCACGCGCCTGGTTTTCAAGCAGATCCTAGCGTTGACGGCACGCGTCAAGGAAATTTTGCCATCTTGTGTTTCAGCGAAAAGACCATCTTAATTGGCGGCACCGGATACACGGGAGAAATCAAAAAGAGCATCTTTTCGGCACTGAACTTTCTTCTCCCTACGCACCGCGAAACCCTGCCCATGCACTGTTCGGCGAACGTCGGAAAGGAGGGCGATACCGCGTTGTTCTTTGGTTTGAGCGGCACCGGAAAAACCACCTTGTCTGCAGACCCCAACCGCAAGCTCATTGGCGACGACGAGCACGGATGGGCACCGGACGGAACGGTCTTTAATTTTGAAGGCGGCTGCTACGCCAAGGTCATTGATTTGTCCGAGGAAAAGGAGCCGGATATCTACCGTGCCATTCGCCCGGGTGCTTTGCTGGAGAACATTGTTTTCCACGAAGGCACAACGGTTCCGGACTACAAGGATTCGAGCATCACGGAAAACACACGTGTCTCCTACCCCATCGACCACATCGACTTGATTCAAGTGCCCTCGTTGGGCTCTTCGCCCAAGAATATTTTCTTCCTGACCGCTGATGCCTACGGGGTTCTTCCCGCCATCTCCAAGTTGAGTCCGGAACAAGCGGCGTACCATTTCATGTCCGGTTACACCGCAAAAGTAGCAGGGACCGAAGTAGGCGTAACCGAACCCTCTGCAACCTTTTCTGCTTGCTTTGGCGCTGCCTTCATGCCTTTGCACCCCGCGGTTTATGCAGAAATGCTCAGCAAAAAGCTGAAAGACAGCGGAATTCACGTTTGGTTGGTCAACACCGGCTGGGTTGGTGGCGCCTACGGCGTTGGCGAGCGCATTAAACTGAAGTACACCCGTGCCTTGATTACAGCGGCTTTGGACGGCAAGCTGCAAAGCGAAACCTTTGCACGAGACGAGCGCTTTGGCATGGACTTCGCCGCTACGTGCGCTGGCGTACCCGCTGAGTTCTTGACCCCGCGCGCCGCTTGGTCCGACGGAGCTACGTACGATGCGCAAGCGGACATGCTGGCGTCTAAATTCCGAACGAATTTCACCAAGTTTGCAGACCAAACACCGGAGGCAATTCGCAACGCTGGTCCACGCGGTTGAAATACTGTCCCACGAGGATGGTTTGATCTACCACAGCACTCCCTTTGCGGGTTGACTCAAGTTGAGTCAACCCGTTTTTTTTGAGGCCGTCGTTACTACCTACAATTTTTCGTTCGCCAAATTTGCCAATTCGGACCGTTCTCCCTTTTCCAGCATAATGTGTGCGTAGAGATTTGCGCCTTTCAATCGGTCCACGATGTAGGACAATCCATTGGATTGCTCGTCCAAGTAAGGGGTGTCGATTTGTTGCACATCGCCGGTAAAAATGAATTTGGCATTTTCACCAGCCCGCGTAATGATGGTTTTGACTTCGTGCGGCGTTAAATTCTGAGCCTCATCCACAATGAAAATAATGTTGGAAAGGGATCGGCCGCGGATAAACGCAAGCGGAGCCACAACAATCTTCTCGTTTTCCACCATTTCGTCGATTTGCTTGAAATTTCGATCGCGTTCGCCAAATTGGTTTTTGATGAATTTCAAGTTGTCCCACAAGGGCTGCATGTACGGATTCACTTTTGCTTCGGCATCCCCGGGAAGAAATCCAATGTCCTTGTTGCTCAGCGGAACAATGGGCCGGGCCAAGAAAATTTGCTTGTATTCACGCCGTTGTTCCAGTGCCGCGGCCAAGGCCAAAAGGGTTTTTCCCGTGCCCGCCACACCGGTGATGGTCAGTAATTTAAGGTCCGGATGCAACAGGGCATGCAGGGCAAAGGTTTGCTCTGAATTTCGAGGTTTAATGCCGTATACGGTGTTCTTTTCCACCAACTCAAGCGTTTGCGTAGGTCCGTGGAAAAAACCCAAACAACTGGATTTCCCCGTTTTCATGATGTAAAACTGGTTGGGCTCCAGGGTTATTTTGGCAGAAACCTTGCCACCTTCCACCACAACCCGGCGCGTAGCGTAGAGTTGGGTTATGAGTTTTTGCGGCACCCCCGTCAGGATTTCCCTGCCCCGGTTAAGTCCTTGTACGTTTTGAATTTTACCAGTGAGAAAATCCTCCGCCGCAACATTCAACGACTTTGCCTTCAAACGCAAATTGATGTCCTTCGTAACCAGGATCACTTTCCGGTTTGGCTCTTCCAGTTGTAAATGAAGTGCTGCGTTGAGGATCTTGTGGTCGTTTTTGGGCGAGCCAAAAAGCTTGGTGGCGTCTAATTCATCCGGCACCTTGGGCGCCATGACTACTTTGAACTTGCCCTTTCCTGGGCCGTTCAGATTAATCCAATTGTTGATGGTGCGGTTGCCGGCTTTCTTGTCCAAAAATCGAATGAATTCGCGCGCTTCAAAGTTCTTGGTGTCGTTGCCCTTCTTGAATTCATCCAACTCTTCCAAAACCGCGAGGGGGATGGCCACATCGTGCTCGTCAAACTCCATGATGGAGTTGTGATCAAACAATATGACCGATGTGTCCAAGACAAAAATCTTCTTGGGTTTCTTGGAGGAATTTCGCGGAGATACGCTGGGCGTGGCTGACATGTTTGCTTTATCTTTAGTGGTGAAAAGTTAGACCTCTTTCGAAAGAGAAGCACGTATCGACTTCGATTATTTTATTCACAAAAAGCCAACGATTCAAACGAAATGGACGAAGAATGGCTCCGGAATTGGCTTTATTCCATTGGTTTTCAAGATGAAGCGTTGTTGAAAACCTTGCTGGAGGAAGGTAAACTACGGGAAGTAAAAGCAGGGGCCTACATTGCGGATCCGGGAACACCGGTTGATTTCGTTCCCTTGGTATGCTCCGGCACGCTGCGCGTGGCCCGTGTAGACGCCGTAAACGACAAGGAATTGTTTCTCTATTTCTTGCGCGAAGGAAGCACTTGTGCCAGCACAATAAGCTGTTGTATGGCGTCCACGGTAGCCCACGTAGAGGTGGTTGCTGAAGAAGACAGCGTATTGTTTATCCTGCCCCTTCAACGCGCTGTACAGTGGTTCGATGATTTTCCAGAATGGCGCCGGTTTGTTCTTCAGTCCTACCAACAGCGTTTTGAAGAAGCATTGAATGCCTTGGATTCCGTAGCTTTTCGGCAATTGGACGAACGATTGATGGCGTACCTACACGAACGCCGAAGTGCTTTAAGCCAAAACTCTGTTCTTCCTTTGAGCCACGGGGACATCGCTACGGCTCTGCACTCCTCACGCGAAGTCATTTCTCGACTCCTAAAAAAATTAGAAATCGACGGCCGGGTGTCTCTAGGCCGCAACCGCATTGAACTTCTGGACTGAACCTCTTTTTCGGGACATTCCAGCCAACCCAAGCGCACGCGCGTCCGTGCTTTGCCTGTTGTACCTTTGCCGCATGATTCAACGCATTCTACGCATCGGCATAGCCGTCTTGTTTATTGGCCTCGGCATTTGGCAGTTTATTGAAGGGGAAATAGGCAACGGTATTTTCTGGGTATTGCTCACGGTAATCCCGGTATTCTTGTACCTCCGTCACGAGCGAATTCTAATGGCGTTGTGGTATTTACGCAAGCAAGACATGGCTTCCGCGGGAAAACACCTCGCGGCCATTCGCACTCCGGAATCAACGCTGATTAAAAGCCAGCTGGCGTATTACTACTTTCTGCAAGGGGTGCTCGTTTCCCAAACCAACCTGAACAAGGCGGAGCAGTGGATGCGCAAGGCGCTCCAAACCGGCCTTCGGCAGAAAGAGGACCAAGCCATGGCCAAATTGCAGTTGGCGGGCATGGCGCTGTCCAAACGACGCAAAATAGAGGCCCAAACACTTTTGACCGAAGCGAAGAAATTGGATTCTCGCGGGTTGATGAAAGATCAAATCAAAATGCTTCAGCAGCAACTGAAGCGCATTTAACCAACCTTTTTCAATCGGTACAAAAAAGCCCCGAACGACAAAGTCGTTCGGGGCTTTTTACTGAACCCAAATTGATCGGGGATTCTTATTTCTTTTCCTTGGCTTGGAACTGAGCCGATAGTTCTTTACTCACCGCGGAACGCTCCACGCGAAGTTTGGTGTTTTCCGATTCAATCAACACCGTGGTGTCGTTGATCTCCAGAACCTTTCCGTGGATGCCGCCGATGGTCACCACCCTCATGCCTTTTTCCAGTGCGGAACGAAAAGCCGTTTCTTCTTTCTGCCGCTTCATTTGCGGACGAAGCATGAAAAAGTACATGACCGCAACAATGGCGATGATCGGTAAAAAACTCATGATGCCGCTGGCATCTGCTTGCAATAGAGATAAGTAAATCATTTATTTCTTGGGGTTTACGTTGGCAGTTATTTTCAATACATGAACATTGGGAACCGTGTTCGCGGTCAAAGTAACGGTTTTCTCCTGCTTGCCTCCACGCTTGTTGGAATCAAACGAGACGTTGATCACGCCTTCAGCTCCCGGCGCTATAGGCGGTCGGGGATAGTCGGGGACGGTACAACCGCAGGAACCTTGTGCCGCGCTGATCACCAAGGGAACGTCTCCGGTATTCGTGAATTTAAAATCATGGATAACCACTTCCCCTTCTTCAATCAGACCGAAGTCAAATTCTTCCTCAGCAAACTCAAAAACGGGCAAACGGCCACTGTCTACGGCATCGACGCCCAAAGACTCCTTGGCGTCTGCAGACTGAATCTCATCCGAAGGACTGGTGCAGGACACCAGCAATCCCAGAACGGCAAATAAAAGTAAATAGGGTCGTGTTTTCATGGGCTCAAAGGTAACGAACCGACACAGATTCTGGAAGTCCCAAGCGGGTTGAATTTTGGTACTCGGAAAACGAATCACAACAATCCTCTTCCTATTTTCTGAACCTTTCCCTCGGCTTTCAAGTCTGTGAAAATACTGTCGATCAAGCCGTTGACAAATGCGGCGGACTTGGGAGTGGAGTACGATTTTGCCACGTCCAACGCCTCGTTGATGGTTACGCGGGGCGGAACCTCTGGAAAGCCAACCAGCTCGGACAACGCCATTTCCACTAACAAGCGATCCACCAACGCCATCCGATCGATGTCCCAATGGGTGGACTTCTCAATCAAGCGCTTTTCCCAGTCGGACCGATCGGCCAGAACCTTAAGAATCAGCTCTTTTCCGAAACGTGCATCGTCTTCGTCTTTGTACAATTCCACCAAAAGCGGTTTGTTCTGACGCAGGTTTTTCATGGTTTTGACCACCATCATTTGTGCGGCCTCCAAATCGTCTGCCCAGTGCATTTCCATGCCCTCGTACACCGCGTGTAAATCTTCGTTGTTGGCAACGTACTGACCGTAAAATTGCTTCAACCAACCTTCACCAAGCGGTTGATTTTCATCAAAATGTGTTTTTGCTAAATCGGATTGCCAATAATCAAAAAGCAACTTGCGGACCACGTCTGAGGCGTCGCCAAAATGAACGCGGTGAATCTCCAAGGCAGACACCAAATCGTCGTCGTCGGCCAAACGGCGCAAAAAGGGATGCGAAACAGCCAAGCCCAAGGTATGAATCAGCGCAGGGGACGAAAACTGTTTTTTCTCTTCAATGGCCTTGCGCTCCTCCAGGAAGAACACCAATTGGCGCAAAATATGAAGATCCAGTAAATACAAACGGTAAATGTTGGCCAAGCTCTTTTCCAATTCGCTCAAAGCCTTTGCTCCGGACGCTCCTTCGTTTTGGATGAATGCATACAAACTTTGGAGGACTTTGATCCGAATATGGCGGCGCGTCAACATAGAGAACGATTTTGAAGCTGCAAAGGTAGCTCATTTCCCTCGAAGCATAGGTACTTTTGTGCAGCTATGGATACGGTTTACGGGACGTCGAATGCCTTTTTGTTGGGTTGCATTGTGCTGTCCCTTCTGCTTTTCGCCTTAGGAAACCGCTTTTGGCGGTTCAAAGAACAGCCGGCCCCCACCCTCTTGTTTATTGGAACTCGCTCATTGATAGGAAGTTTTTGGGCTGCAGTGGGTTGGTGGATGTGGAGTGGCGATTTACCTACCTGGTCTTGGAACGCCGCCGTATGGCAAGCCGTGGGATTGGGTGGATTGGGTTTTTTGGGGCTGTGGGCTTTTGTTCGGAGCTTGAATTCGGATCATTCCGCATCCGCCTTGGTGGGTCAGTCCCTGAACGTTGTGGTAGGTTTTGCGGTAGGAACGGCCTTGAGCGGCACGTGGCCCAGTGGGTACCAGGTACTGGCCGCCACGTTGTTGCTCTCCATTCAATTGCTTTTGTTGTTCCGACGCGGGGGGATTCGCGGCTGGATCCCTGCCGCCGCAGGCTTGGCCTACGGATTGTATTATCCTTTATCCGTGCCCGCACTTCGGGAATTGGGTCCCCTATCGTTTTTCTTGATTGCAGAATGGACGCAAGGGCTGTTGGCCTTGGTACTGGGCACCGCTCTGGGCGAATGGAAACGGTTTAAACTTCCTCTGCTTCGGCAAGCGGGCATGCAAGCCGCCTTCGCAACCGGCGGTCAACTCGCCTATTTTGGGGCTTTGGGTGCTGCGGCCTTACCGCAGGTGGTGTTGCTCAGCGGATTGGGATTTTCCGTCAATTACTTAGCACTTCACCGCCCAAAATCGAAAGAAGACTGGGCGTACTTAGCCTATTTCAGTGCCGCCGGACTTACCGGTGTGTGGCTTACCTTGATGAATTAAAGGAGGTCCCAGGTAGCTTCCACGCTCCATTGGCGCGGCTCGTGCGTCCAGGGATCTTCAAACCCCAGGAAACCCGCGTGAAGCCCAATGCAGGAGGCGTGTTGCCAAGGTTGTGCTCCATAAGCCACATCCCCACAAACCGGGTAACCGTGGGCACTCAATTGGGCACGAATTTGGTGGTATCTACCGGTCAACAGCTCCACCGAAATCCGTTCTGGGATTGCAGTTGATTGGGCACGAAGACCCATTTTTAAGGCCCCCGGCTGTTCGTCGGCCACAACATCCATCCGGAATGCAGCAGGATTTTTCACGCCCAAATCCCACCATTCCACGGCCCCTTCCTCCCAGGGACGCTCCAACCAGGCGGTGTATCGTTTTCGAACGCGACGGTGCTCAAAAAGCTGCATTAAGGGAGCAACCGCTGATTTTTGGTAGGCAAACAACACCAAGCCGGAGGTAGGCCGGTCCAAACGGTGAATGGGCCAGACGGTCCTGCCCAAATGATCGGACACCACCTGCTGCAAGCACGGATGTCCCAACCGATCGGGCTCCACCATCAAGCCTGCGGGCTTGAACCAGACGCCTAAACGTTTGTCTTCTTCGACCGGGTACGGTGCCATTCTACTGCGGAGGTATACAAAAGCATCATGAACATGCCGTAAAAAGCGTCTTCTGCGGGGATGGTGCCCAGACGTATTCCCATGTTCTCTTGGTTGTTGTACCAAACAACGGGTTCGTCCAAGCCCGTGCCCGTCAACACGCCGTTGATCAGGAAAAACGGCACCAAACTGATGGCCCAACCGCGAAAAAACGGACCCAACCAGGATACCCGGTAGCGCAAAACCAAGGCCAACGCCAGAGCCGTCAAAGCAAAGGTGAGTGCCGGATACGCACGTTCGGCGAAGGCTGCTGCGCCCAGCGCCGCCGTCACCAAAAGAATCCAAGCGGTAACCCGGGGCCATTTTTGGCCGCGGTCCGTCCAGGGAAAAAACAGATTGATTACTTCGTAGATGAACATACACGCAAAAGGCACTGCCACAAAAAACAGCCACTCTTCAATCGGCAGTCCTAAGGGCTTCCAACCCACCACGTAGCGGTTGGAAAATCCCCAATAACCTTCTGCAGTAAAGTGTACATCCCACGGTATGAAAACCACCAGTACCGCGAGTGTGCCTACCAATAAAGATCGCCAGTATTGAATGTACCGGATTCGGGATTCAAACGAGCGGGACAGCGGTCCAAAAAAAGTGAAGGCAATCAGGCCTAAATACAGGTATTTCTCCATGCTAAGCCTGTTGCTGTGCGCGTTGCAGTTCCTTTTTTAGGGCGGCTGCTTCTTCCCGGATCAACTGCCGCGGAACCCACAACATGCCAAAATGGGCGGATTCCTCCTTGGTCAGAACTTTGTGGTGCATTTTGTGCAGCCGCCGAACGGCCCGAAAATACGGGGTGTCTATGTTTCGGATCCAACGAAAACGCTGATGAATGAACAATTCGTGCACAAAAAAATAAGCCAAGCCGTACGCAGCAATGCCGAATCCAAAGCCCACGGATACCCAGACGTTGTTCATCATGCCCAACATGATGCACAACCAACTTGGTAGGGCGAAAATCAAGAAGAAGGCATCGTTTTTCTCAAAAAAACCCGGTTCCTTGGTGTGGTGGTCTGCGTGCAAAAACCACAACCAACCGTGCATGAGGTATTTGTGCGCCGCCCAGGCAGCACCTTCCATCAAAACAAACGCGGCAATACCGGCCAAAAGGGGTCCCCAATTTTCCATATTTTTTTCTAACCGCTTCGGTGCGGGAATGTTTGCCGACGGTCCTAATTATTGGACCGTCGGGACGTTTTTCAATACTTCAACCAAAAAAGCAAAACTCTTGGCCACCGACGAGATATTCACGCGCTCATCCGGGCTGTGTGCCCCGGTGATGGTGGGGCCAAAACTGATCATTTCCATGCCCGGGCAGCGCTCGCCAATGATTCCACATTCCAGTCCGGCGTGGCAGGCATTGACGTGGGGCTCTTCCGAAAAGAGCGACAAATAGGTATCGCGCATCAACGATGCCAAGGCCCCTCCCGGTGCGGGATCCCATCCGGGGTAGGAACCGGCAAAGTGGGTATCCAACCCCGCCAAGGCAAATTGCCCACGCAGGGCCTGGGCCGTAGCCATTTTCTCAGAATCCACGCTGGAACGGGTTAAGCACTGGACCGATACCGAACCGTTGCCCACTTCCAACTTGCTGACGTTGTTGCTGGTTTGGACCAAGCCCGGTATGGACGGGCTCATGCGTAAAATACCGTTGGGGGCTGCCGCTACGGCGCGGATTAATTTGCCTTGAAGCACGGGGTCCAAGCTCCATTCGGGCGTATCTACTTCCTTCCATTCAAGAACTAAAGAACTGTCTGTTAGCAAGTATTCCGATGTTAATTCATCTTTTACTTTAGCTAGGCAATCCAGTGCTTTTTGCACGTGGCTGGAGGCGACGGCCACGACGGTTTTGGCCTCACGCGGTAGGGCGTTTCGGAGGCTACCTCCCTCCCACTGGGCAACGAGGATGCACGCGGCTTCTTCCAAGGCGACCAAAAGTCGGGCAGAAAGAACATTGGCATTGCCGCGCCCAAGGTGGATGTCCATGCCGGAATGCCCCCCGGTCAGACCGCGCAAGCGTAACTCCAAACCGGTGTACCCGGAAGGAATGCGGGACGGGGTATAGGTCCCTTCCGCTGTTACGTCAATACCGCCCGCGCAACCCACGGTCAGTTCGCGATCGTCCTCGGTGTCAATGTTCAAGAGAAATTTACCTTGAACCCAGGCGGTTTCCAAGCCCAAAGCGCCAGTCATGCCGGTCTCTTCGTCCACGGTGATCAACAGTTCCAGGGGCGGATGAACCGCGCTTGCGTCCGCCAAAAGGGCCATGCCCATGGCCAGCCCCATGCCGTTGTCCGCGCCTAAGGTGGTGCCGCGTGCGCGCACCCAACCGTTGTCCACGTACATGTCAATCCCCTCGCGTTCAAAGTCGTGGCCGGTGCCTTCGTTTTGCTGGCACACCATGTCCATGTGGGCTTGCAGCACCACCGGTACGCTATTTTCGCAGCCGGGCG
>ENA-OUVC01000969-OUVC01000969.1-marine-metagenome-genome-assembly--contig:-NODE-969-length-17762-cov-2.818377_pt1 | contig 17762 bp, 8 predicted proteins | sample MGYA00248622_ERZ508571 | MGnify/ENA primary metagenome ERZ508571 (study PRJEB26236, sample SAMN06267175) | marine metagenome | isolation source: Columbia River Estuary | place: USA:Columbia River Estuary... | reverse complement strand
TTTCTATATTGTTATTTTTTAAGAAATATTTATTAAGCTAATTGTGACTACGTTTTTTGAATTAAAATTGACGAATTAATCATGTTTATCAACAAAAATAATGAAAATAAGCTAAAAAACCCCTTAAAATGGTGACTATTTACCAATGCAAAAATCATTGAAAATACTACCTAATATCTCCTCAACGTCTACTTTTCCAACTATCATTCCTAAATGTCGTGTTGCTAAACGAAGATCTTCTGCAGCTTTATCAAAATCCTCTGCTTCATTTTTTTCTTCAAAGTTTTTCAAATAATTTGAACTTTGCTCGAGGTGTTGCCTGTGCCTTTCACGCGTAATTAAAATATCTTCACTTGTGATAAATTTATTTTTCAATTTATTTTTAATTTGATAAAATCAATTTTAAAAAATTTAAAAAGGACATCCCAACTGGATGTCCTTTTTTTTAAAAAAAATAAACCCTAATTATTAGTAAAAGAAGTAATTACAAATACTACATGCTAGGTAATGCTAAATTCATTAAAATCAACAACCACTATTTGCTTGATATCTCAATTAATTAAAAATCACCGGCTGTTTTTAGAATAAAGACGATATTCACTTTACAATAATATGTACGATGATACCAAACATTTTTCTTGTATGATAAATTTGGAGGTGGTATAAGTGATAATGATGCTAATTCCAAATTTATATATTCAATTTTTGTTGGAGGTTTGGGATGGCATAGATACTTAAGTGATATTTTTTTTAGACACTGCCTTAGGATTGAAAGGAAGTGCCACATCTAATAATTCAAGCGATGTCAATAATATTAAATTCATAACTATTGGACCTGGCTCTTTTTTAGATGCTGCCTTTCATTTAGGATTTGACTTGTAGAATGAATTATTGATTTTTAAAATCATTTATTTTTATAACTTCACAAAGTCACAATTTTAAATACGTTAATAGTTATATGAAAACCTTATTTATTTTTTCATTAATTACTTTTTCTTTTTTCAAGCTAAATGCTCAACGTATACTAACTGAAGATTATAGTAATGCTAATCGATTTTCGGTCTATCAATCTAACCCATTAACACTATACCTTTTTGAACGAATTAAACTAGAATATCGATTTGATGAAAAAAACGCATTTAATATTGCAGGCACTCGCTATTGGAATGTAAATATAGGTTATCAAATAGCAGGTGAATTCCGACGATACCATTTTTTTACAGAAAAAAACGAGTTCTTTTATTATGGCAGATTAGGTTTTGGTGAACAATTTTATGAGAATACCCCCAAAAAAAAAGTACCCTTTGTTTATTTAACTTATGGAACTGGTATAGGTGTACACTTCAATATTACTAACCACTTTTTCTTAGACTTATCTGGTGGCATTAAATTTATTGAATATGATCGGTTTCCCTTAGATGTTCCTTTTAGCTTTAAATATTTTGGCCCTGCAGAAATTGCAGATTTTGCCTTTTACTTTGGCTTCAATCTCTAAACATACATAAAGGAAGTCATTAACAGCTTCACCCTGATCTGTAAAGGCATAAATATAAATATGTTAGATCCATTCATCGTACTATATTACAAATTGTAATAAAAGAATATGTTTTTGTAAATGCTGAGGATGCTTTTTTAAATCGAAATTATTATAATCAAAAACTATATAAACATTGCAAATAACAATTTACAATAACCAATATCTATAGGTATGTTTGGTAAAAATTATGTCTATGAAACAATTTTTATCAATCGGATTATTGGCGCTATCCTCTTACGCAATAGCGCAAAATCAAGAAAAAAAGATGGGGCTTTGTCCCTTCAATCCTTCTAGCACGCCAAGCAAACTAGATGTTGTAGGCAAGAGCAATAAGGAATGGTGGCCTAATGCACTTAACCTAGCTATTCTCAAACAGCAGGATAAAAAATCAAATCCAATGGATGAGCAATTTTCTTATAAAAGTGCTTTCACTAAACTAGATTATTTCGCTTTAAAAAAAGATATCAACGAGCTCCTTACGCAAAGTCAAGATTGGTGGCCCGCAGATTTTGGCAATTATGGCCCTTTCTTTATTCGCATGGCATGGCATAGCGCAGGTACGTATAGAACTGGCGATGGAAGAGGCGGTACCAGATCTGGTATGGAACGTTTTGCACCACAAAATTCATGGCCGGATAATGCTAACCTAGACAAGGCAAGAAGATTACTATGGCCTATCAAACAGAAATATGGCAATGCTATCTCTTGGGCAGATTTAATGATTTTAACGGGCAATGTGGCTTTAGAAAATATGGGCTTCAAAACTTTTGGTTTTGCAGGAGGTAGAGAAGATGTTTGGGAACCAGAACAGTTTATATACTGGGGACCTGAATCTACTTGGTTAGACGATAAACGTTACACAAAAGATAGACAATTAGAAAAACCATTAGCAGCTGTACAAATGGGATTAATTTATGTAAATCCGGAAGGCCCTAATGGAAACCCCGACCCTATTGCTTCAGCAAAAGATATAAGAGAAACGTTTGGCCGTATGAGCATGAATGATGAAGAGACGGTTGCCTTAATTGCTGGTGGACATACGTTTGGTAAAACACATGGAGCAGCTAGCGCTTCTCATGTAGGTAAAGAGCCAGAAGCAGCGCCAATTGAAAATCAAGGATTGGGCTGGTTAAGCGATTACAAAACAGGCAAAGGTAAAGATGCTATAACTTCTGGTTTAGAAGTTACATGGACTTCAACACCTACGCAGTGGAGTAATAAATTTTTCAATACCCTTATCAATAATGAATGGGAATTAACAACAAGCCCTGCAGGAGCTAAACAATGGGTAGCTAAAAACGCATTAGCAAATGTACCGGATGCATTTGATCCTAATAAAAAACAATTACCAATGATGCTCACAAGTGATCTTGCTTTAAAGTTTGATCCTAGTTATGCAAAAATTAGCAAACGTTTTTTAGAGCATCCGGAAGAATTTGCAAGCGCTTTTGCTAAGGCTTGGTTTAAATTAACCCACAGAGATATGGGTCCTAAAACTACCTATTTAGGCCCTGAAGTGCCTAAAGAGGAGTTAATCTGGCAAGACCCTATTCCTAAAGTAAATCATGAGCTAGTTACAGAAAAAGATATCGTACAATTAAAAAATAGAATTAGTACTGCTGGTCTTTCCATTAGCGAAATGGCTACTACAGCTTGGGCATCTGCATCTACATACAGAAACTCTGATCGAAGAGGTGGCGCTAATGGTGCTAGAATTAGATTAGTCCCTCAAAAAAACTGGGAAGTCAACAACCCAAAGCAATTAGAAAAAGTTCTAGCGGTTTATGAAAAAATACAAAAAGAGTTTAACGCACAACAAAAAAACAATAAACGTGTATCAATAGCTGATATCATTGTATTGGCTGGCAATGTAGCAGTAGAACAAGCTGCTAAAAACGCTAATATTGAAATTGCTGTTCCTTTTACGCCAGGCAGAATGGATGCTACACAAGAACAAACCGACACTAATTCTTTTGCAGTATTAGAACCCATGGCTGATGGATTTAGAAACTATTTAAAAACCAAATACACCGTTGCAACTGAAGCATTGTTAGTAGATAAGGCACATTTACTAAGCTTAAGCATACCAGAAATGACGGTGCTATTAGGTGGTATGCGCGCATTGCAAGCAAACTTAGATAATTCTAAAAATGGTTTATTTAAAACTAATAATCCAATCCAACTTAATAATGAATATTATAGTTCTTTATTAAATATGGATACCGAATGGCGTGCAGTAAACGACGATCAAGAGCTTTTTGAAGGAAGAGATCGTAAAACAAACACCGTAAAATACACAGCTACACGTGCCGATTTAATTTTTGGATCTAATTCAGAATTAAGAGCAATAGCAGAGGTTTATGCAAGTAATGATGCTAAGGAGAAATTTGTAAAAGACTTTGTAAAAGCATGGACAAAAGTGATGAACTTAGACCGCTTTGATGTGCAATAACAAAACCACTTTTTACTTAAAAATAGTAATCCCGGCTTATGCCGGGATTATTTTTTTATGCTTAATTTCAAATAAAAAAAGATATTGTTTATGAACAATATAAAAATAAACGTCCTCTCTATACTCTTTATTTGTTTTTGTAGTATAGGTTGTTTTGCTCAGCCGACATTTACAAAAGAACAGTTATCAAAGTGCAATACAGCAAAAAATGTTAAGTATTTAAATGAAAAAGAAAAAGAACTTATTCAGTTAATAAATCTTGTACGCCAATATCCTAAGCAATTTTCAAAAATATACTTAGAAAATGAAGCTGCTGAAACAGTTGTAGGTTGGAGAAATATTATACCCGATTGGGATATAAATTATTATGTAAGCACGCTAAAAAAAAGGCTCCAAACTATGGAACCTATGGACTTAATGTATCCAAATGATACGTTACATCAAATAGCAAAATGCTGGGCAATAGAATCAAGTACAAATCATAAAACAGGCCATGAACGTATTAATTGTAGCTACGGATATATGGCAGAATGCTGTGCTTATGGACCATCTTTGCCCATAGATATTCTTTTATGTTTATTAATCGATCATAAAGTACCCAGCCTAGGACATCGATTTATAATTCTAAAAGGGTATTATACAAATATAGGACCAGCCATATATTGCGATAACCCTAAAGAACCCTTCTTTAGAAATTATACAAGCGTATTAGATTTTTATTAAAAAGGAACGGGGGCTATACACTACCTGGCTCACATACGCCGTTTGCGTACCCGTATCGCTCGTACTACGCTCCAGCATCGGCATCCCAAAGGGGTAATAATCATACATACTACTCACCGAGGCCGCAAAGCTCTTGCGCAAGCTATCCGTAGCCGAGAGGTATTGTTTTTTTACATAGCGCTTGTCGCTCAGTGTGGCTTGTACATTGCCCAAATGATTGCTCAGCTCATACTGCTTCTGTCCTAAAAAGTGCGAGGCCGTTGCGGTGCTTAGCACACCCTGTGCATACAACTCTGTAATGCCCGCAGGTTTATAGCCCCTAGCGTGCCACTATACCACGGCTGCTTAGCCAGTAAGCGTATCGTATCTTTTGTATTGGTCGTATAGTTCCACTCCGCATCATACTGACCGGGCCAATACCGTGCTACTCCTACTCTACTACTGCCATAGATATGATGCTCTGCCAAGCCAAAACGCTGCGTTTTTAGCACTTCAGCATCATGGTTGCTTATCTGCGATTTATCAATTTTTAGCCGTGCTGCTAAACCCTGCAAATCAGGTGTTCCATCATTGCTCGCCACCACCGCTTCGTGCACTTTATTGATATCGCCCGCAGACGAGTTGAGATACGTATTTACCGCTTGTGCCGGATTATGCTCATAACTTATACTACCCAGTAGCTCCGGGCTTATCGTTTGGATATAAGCACTAGCGCCTTGCCACCAGTTGGTAAAAGCATACAAGCCCACTTGACTCCTGTCTATTTGTTGTTGCTCAGCTTGATGCTGAGCCACCATATCGCCATAACGCTGCAAAGATTGTGTTAGCAAACCACCCAAATCTTCATCTCTAGGCACCTGAGTCAATATATCACTTAGATATGTCAATTATTTTTCTAACAGCATTGAGTAATCCCTCATCAGGTTTATGATAGAAAATACCAGTTGAACTATTTGTTCTTACTCCTCTTACAAATAAATAAATAACACCACCAAAATCTCTTTGGTAATTAAAATCAGGTTTTCTTAAAGCTAAATAACGGCATACTGCAATGGTATAAATCAAGTACTGAAGATGATAATTATTTTCTTCCATGGCTACGCGTACCTGTTCTGATTGATAATCGTCTACCTGAGCACCTAAAAAATTAGATTTCCAATCGAGAATGTAGAACTTTTGATTATGTTCAAAAAACAAATCTATCTTCCCATTCATAATCCCTTCTAATTCTTGAATAGATTTGATTTTAAAGGGCAGTTCAGGACTCGACAATTGCGCTAACTGCTGTGTAGCAAATGGCTTTAATGGAAAATCAAATTCTAGTTCATTAATTCGTTTTTCATTTTTCACTTGTTGTAAACAAAAGGTATCTTCAGCTACAATGGAGGTACTCACTAATTCCTGGAGTAATAAACGAAACTGCGAAACTAATTGCTCATTCCCTTTCATACCCATTCGCTTCAAACTTTTTTCTATCAGATAATTCCAATTAGCATCATCAGCGAAATTGATATGCTCTAATAAATAGTGAATTAGATTTCCTGTTTGAGCACCTTTTTTCAACTCTTTAAAAACAAATTGATCGTATGCATCATTTGATTGTAATGCAGCGTACAATAAAGAATTTGAGGTATGCTCAGGATTTAAAGCGCTATAACTCGATCTCGTCCAATGTAATTGTTGCAGCTCTAATTTGTTTACCTCTTTATATACAGGCAATTGTTGATTGGGTTGAACATAGCTAAAATTGAAATCCACATCGGGTATATCCCAAAAGAATTGGTCAATCAAATCTTGGCGCTCACGCAATGCGGTTTTAAATTTCTGTAATGAAGAAGTGTTATAATATTTACCTGAATTATCCGTTAAAAAACATTGATATCGAGCGCGTGTAATTGCCACATAGATTAAGCGCCTATTTTCTTGTTCTGCTTGTTGTTTCGATAATATTTTTTGTGCATCGGTGCGAAGATTTTTATCTACTACACAATAGGCTCCCGTTTCTGGATCACGAAAGCTGCTCGTATTGAAATGGGGCGGTTCTGCTAATAAATCTAAATGAGGCGCAAGTACAATATTATATTCTAAGCCTTTACTTTTATGAATGGTTACAATTTGCACCGCATCTTGATCACTCTCTATGCGTTGTTCATATTCATCACCTTCTCTAGCCTCACCTTCCATGCCTTTTTTAAACCATTGTAATAATTCTTCAGGATTGAGTTTTTTCTTGAACGCGATTTTATGAAGTATTTCTACTAACTGATGAATATTAACCACTCTTCGTTCTGGTTGTTCTGCAGATGGATCATACAATTTCTGATTCAGCTCATAATCGGCAATAAACTGGTGCAACATCACATATACACCCTTGTCTTTCCACGTATCCTGATAGCGCTTAAATTGCATAAGCAAGGCTTCCTCATCTGTATGTAAAATTGACGTATCCGTATAGCCACCTAAAGGCGTAAGAAGTGCTTTGTTTATAGCACTTCTACTGCAGTCAAAAACGGCATTTAATATATAATATAAGTGAAGCGCATCATCAGAAGCCAATAATTTAGATTCATCAATGGTTACGGAGGGTATTCTTAATTGCGCCAAAATCATCTTGATGACTTTAGCTTCTTTTTTTGATCGTACTAAAATACCCAAATCTGAAGGACGTAATGCTCTTGCTCCTTTGTCTTTTTCAACTAATTCAAAATTGCCCGGTGTAAACAGATGAATTAAAATCTGTCTTATAGCTTGTTGTAGTTCTTTCTTATTGGCATGAGAAGACAATTGTAAAGGATATGTTTCAGCACCTTTATATAAGAGCATCCCTTTACTTGCGCCCCTTGGAGCTTCTACTTGGATATAGCTAATCGCATCTTTTAACGCAGCATCCTCTTTAAAGGCAAACGTATCGAAATCTTTTTGAGGAAGAAAGAATGTATTCATCGCTTCTATATATGCAACTGATGACCTATAATTGACATTCATTTGATGCAATACCGCCACATCTTGCTTAGCCTTAAAATAAGTATTAATATCTGCTTTTCTAAAAGCATAAATAGACTGCTTAGGATCGCCTATATAAAATAGAATCGTATTCTTTTTGAATAGATGCTCAAAAATGGCATACTGCTCGCTGTCCGTATCTTGAAACTCATCTATAAAAACAGCCTCATATTTTGTTTGTAGGGCTTGAACCAATGCTGCCGACTGATCTCCATCTTGTAAAGCCTTATATAGCAAAGAAATCATATCATCATAGGTAATAACTCCACGACGCATTTTTTCAAATTGTATGGCTCTTTTAACAGCTTTAATTGCAGCTATATTAATTTGATATGCAATGTTCTTAAATAAGGATTTTTGTTGTGCTATAATCGAACAAAGAGTGTTAATCTCTTCTAATAGATCAGCAAATATATCCTTGATATAGTTTTTATCCGCCTTTTCTACTAGAGATGCGACAACCTGATCCCAATCTTCTGATTCAAAAGGAACTAAAAGCAAATTTGCAGCAGTTTTATTTTTTCTTATAGCAGTTAAATAAGCTAGTTTTTGAGATGTAATCGCTGCTACTATAGTATCATAATTTATTTGCTTATTTTCTTCTAAAGCATTGTAATCGCTTAATACTTGATTTTGAAAATCAGTACTTAAAAAATTACTCGGCAAGGGAGCAAAATTAACAAGCCGCTTGCCAGCAAGTGCTTCTTTAACTACATCAAATGTATTTTGATGCGATACTTTAAACGCATATAAATGTTCTAATAAAGGAACTTGTATAGTAGTAATGTGTTTTCTCCAAAACTCATTAAAAACATCTTCAGCAATTTGATTATATTCATCTGGTGTAAGTGTAGTAGCACCAAATAGTTGTTTAGTTTCAAAAGAAAACTCAGATAAAGTACGCTGGCAAAAACTATGTATAGTTAATACCGATGTTTCATCTAAAAAGAGTTGCGCAATATGTAATTGCTGTGTTACTAATGCAGAACCCTGTGCAGAACATTGCTTATGGATATACTTATAAATGGTTGTATCATCAATAGCTTCTCCCCTACTTGCCTTCAATGCCAGACGAACAAAGGACCTTACCCTGGTTTCCAATTCAGCTACTGCAGCTTTGGTAAACGTCACCATTAATATTTTCTGAATAGGAATATGTTTCTCTACAATCAAACGTAAACAAAGTAATGCAATGGAATAGGTCTTACCTGTTCCAGCACTAGCCTCTATAAGGTTGCTACCCTCTAGGGCAACCTCTTCTGGATTAAAATTATCGTTGATTATAGTAGGCATGACTTTTTTTTATTTCTTAATTTCTTTGAACAAATCAGGTAAACGCTCACTAATAGGCTTAAAAATACCTGTGGTGTTTGACTTCAAAAAGGGATAATTTGCTTCTGAAAAGAAACCAAATTCAATAGCTTTTTCTAAATAAACATCGCTGAAGGTATAATCTTGTTCTTTATCTTTTATTTCTTCATAAGCACTCCAAAAATCAGCATAATCATCAGACAAAATACCTAGATTATTAAGACCTAGAGCTGGATAGAAATAGAAATAAGCATCATGACCTTGCTTAAAACTATCACAAAAATAACTTAGTAGGTCTTTGGCATTTTTTTCTGAAAGCTCTCCAGCAGCTATATATACATTCTCTTTTATCTTTTTAGCAATAAAAACCATATCTAAATGATGGCCATTGGCCACCAATAAAAGATAGCGTACATAATCTTTCAAAAAGTATTTTAAATGTTGACTAGAATTGCAAACACTGATAAATTTGTTTCCATATACGCGATCAATACGTCCATCTATTATTGAAGCATCAAGATGAAGGGATAAATCAAAGCTTCGCATTTCATTACCCATACATTCTTCTTGAAATCGATCACGTAAACTAGAAAGCTCATTATACATATTAGAAAAGGCAACTTTCCCCATATTATGCAAAGGTAATTTACCTTCTTTTTTAGCCTTTTTATAATAAGCTGTTGCTGATGCCTCATCTAAGTAAATACAAGCATCTTGCAATGACCAAGTAGTCAAACTATCCAACTCAAAAAGTTCATGTTCTTGCAGTAGAACTTCGTCTTCATGATAATAAACATTCAATTGCTTATTTAAATATAGCTTAGGAGGATTTTGCAAGAATTTCCCAATATCATCAATAGCTATACGATTAAAATCAAATTCTTTTTTGTGAATAGCAGCGCTTTGAATAACGACTCCTGTCTTGTATCGATCATCAGTCAAATAATTCAACAAGCCTCCATCTGGATTATATTGATGACTAAAACTATGTAAGGGATGGATATTAACCCATTCTTTTTTAAACCGATCCGTGTCTGCATGATATCCACGGGCAATATAATCTATCAATTCGTCTACCAAAGAAGAAGCTGGCAAAGGTGCCCCATCTTTAGCATTGACCGCTATATAACTGATATATAAAAACTGCTGTGCCGATAAGAGCGTCTCTAGGAAAAGATGTTTGTCGTTATTTTTTACGTTTCTATCGCCTGGTTTCCAATGTTGTAATAAACTAAAACTTATGGCTGTTTCTTTTCTAGGGAATTTATCAAAATTCATACCCAACATAGCTACCACTTTAAAAGGAATACTACGCATGGGCACCATAGAACAAAAAGTAATGCCACCTTTCATAAAAGAAGCTGATTTTTGTTCTACTTGTAAACGTTTTAAAAAACTGTATCTAAAAACTTCAAAACTAATTTTGACTGTTGCATCTTCTTCTAGCATTAACAAAGCCTCTGTCAACTGAATAAATTTAGCGTATTCTTCATCTTCGCCTTCCCCTGCTACTATAATCATATCCTCTACCAATTCTTGCACATACATAGCCCATTCAGCAATAGTTTTATCTTGCGATCTTGCTTCCATTTTTCGTTGGAGCACCTTAACAAAATAAACTAATCGAACAGCATCTAAAGCTTCATTTCCTTCCATAGTATCTAATGGAATAAACGTATCTTCTCCATCATTCACTTCGTATTCGCCACTCATACAAATGCCATAAATTATTTTCTTAAGACCATAGTTCCAAGAAATCGTTCGGGTTTCGTCTGCTACCCTTCCGTCTTTACTATAAATTATTCCTGCTTGTCGAATAGCATCTCTTAAGAAAGACACCTCATCTAACTTAAATCGTTTTCTTATTAAAGGCGCATCTAATAATTGCAAAACAGCTTCTGCTTTAAAACTATTGGTATCAAAAGACAATAATTCTTGCAAGGTATTAAAAAGAGAAACTCCTGATGTAAAGGATTCATCTGCTATCGTATAGGGTATTCTGTGTGGAGCATTGCCAAAAACAGCATGTATATATGGCGCATACAAATCTACATCGCTGATTAATACTACGATATCCTTAGGCGCTAATACCACTTGTTTTTGATCTATAAGCGAGGCTATGTAGTTATATAATACTTCTACCTCTCTAACTGGAGTATACGCACCATTAATAGTTATTGAACCATCTTCAATATCTTGTACAGATATACTATTGCGATCTAAAGAAGCAGCATTTTGGTAAATATCTGCTTGTATTTTTTTTAGAAGCGAATTAGGGTTGTGAATTGGCATGGCTGCAGCCGTATCATACTGATTTACAAAATCATCTTGCTCCATCAACAAACCAAAAGATTCTTTTACTAGAGCGCCCCAATTCATTAATAAATCATTACCAACCGTATAGTTTGCTGGCGATGTTTTTACAATACCCTTTTTCTGCAATAAACGTGCAATTTGTTTTTCAGATTTATCTTCAAGCCACCATTGCTCAGGAGATGGGTTTACGAGATATAAATGAATATCCATAAACTGAGCAAGAGCATGATATAGTTGCAGATAGAAAGGCGTTATAACAGCGATTCCAAACAAATGTAATGAGGGTATTTTATTAGTTATTTGCTGACGTGTAGCCTCTTTTTTTAATTCCTTCAAAAGCACATCTGCAGTATCTGTTCTATCTTGATAATGCTCCACTACTTTAGCTCTCAAAGCTACCCAAAGCCATTCTTGCCAATCTTCAATACCATCAATCGCAATCTTAGTATTCCACTCTTGTATGGTTGTATGTCTATATACTTGATACTGGTCAAATAAATCCGTCAACTCATCTGTTAAGGCTATGCGTTTAATATCATTGTTGGTATAGTACGCGGCAATCTGAGGAAAAGTTTTAATAAAGGCATCATCACCTAAAAGACTATAGACCGTCCATCTTACTGTCTCATTAGTAAGTATCGCCTTTCCACTGGGCATACATAATTTACATAGGCTTGCAATAATATCATTGGGCTTACTAAATTTAATATGAGCTGCGATACCGTTTTCTATAGCAAGTTGTTGTTTCAGCCAACTGTTCATCCCCTCCGTTTGGGTAATCACCCATTGAGGTGTAAAAGGATTAGCATTCGTTTCCTTAAGTGCCGATGCTAATTGCAATGACAAAGGTTGTAAACTATTAGAAACATTTAAATAGATACTCATACGCCAGCCTCCTCAATTTTAAATGATTCCATTCTACGTTGAATGCCCGATATTCGATGAACGCTAGATTGGGCAGCTTGCAAAATTGTAGTTTCAGCACCTACTATTGTAAGATGTGATTTAGCCCTTGTAATAGCCGTGTATAAAAGCTCACGGGTAAGCAATGGGATTTCTGCCGCTTCTGGGAGCACAATCATAACATTGTTAAACTCAGAACCTTGACTTTTATGAATAGTCATGGCAAAAACTGTTTCATAGTTAGATAAATAAGCAGGAAGTACTGATTTAAGATTCCCATCGCCAGTATCAAACCAAACCTTTAAAACTCCAGTAGTATCCGCTCTTACGATACCTATATCTCCATTGTATAAACCCAAATCATAACGATTTCGGGTAATCATAATGGGTTTGTTTTCGTAAAATTCTGAATCCGGTTTGATAAGGTTTAATTTTTTTAATTGATCTTCTACAATTTTATTGATCGCATACAAACCTTGAGCCCCTTCTCTTACCGCTACCAATATGCGTTGCTGATTGAATAATTGAATCGCTTTCGCAATATCTTGCTCTTGAATATAAAATGAATATGCAACAGCTATTGCTTCAATAGCCGCTTTCTGGAATTGAGGATAAATAGCAATCTTATTATCCGGATGTGATAAGCAATGCTGCAATTCATTAACTGCACTAGTAATTACAGCTTTACTAATCGTACCTATGGCTCCGGCACTGTTAAAACGATGACTATATTGCAATTCTAATATATGTCCCCTTAATAATGTAGACGATTCGCTTACATAATTTCCAGGAATTTGGCGATTAGCGTCTGTTATAAACTGATTAAACCAATGGATTTGATCTTTAGCAAATAAATTTAGTTGAGGTAAGCATGCGCATAAATCGCCCAAGAGACTACCTGCTTCTACAGAAGCAAGTTGATCTTTATCACCCAATAAAATAATTCGTGTTTGTGGTGCTAATGCATCTAACAACTTCGCAAATAGAGGCAAATCAATCATAGAAGCCTCATCTACCACTACCCAATCATAAGGTAAAGGATTTTGTGCATGGTATTTAAAATTTACGGAGTCTTTTTTATAACCCAGTAAACTATGAATTGTACTTGGTTTTAAATGGTCAATTTTTTGTTTGGTAGTAGTAGCGAAGGGCAATGTGCTATTTTTAAGCGCATCATGCATACGCATGGCAGCTTTACCCGTAGGTGCAGCCAAAGCAATAGCTGTGTCAGGAGATAATTCGAATAATAAAATGAGCAACTTAGCTAAAGTTGTTGTTTTACCCGTACCTGGTCCGCCAGTGATTATGGTAAAATTATTCAGTAGCGCTTGAAGTACTGCAATCAATTGCCAATCAATTCGTTCAGCATCCGATAAACCCTGAATAGCATAGTCAGCTTGCAGACTGGTTATTAAATGTTGTATTTGTTTTAATTGTTCTTTACGAGAAGACAAGGTATTAGCTTCTTGATTAATTAATGCAGTAATTTTATCAATACAAATGGACTCATAGTTATAATAACGTTGAAAATAAAGATGATGATCATCAATGATAAATGGAGTATGCAAACCTTCATTTTTATTACTTAGCAATAGTTTATTGCTTAGCAAAGTTTCTATTGGTGTAATGGAAGCATATGGAGTAGTTGCATCAAAAAGTGATGGATCGTTAAAGTCAACACAGATATTACCTTCAGATAATTTTTTGGATAAAACATAGGCATAAGGCCAGATGTTTTTATCATCAAAAAATTCGGCGAATTGCCTATGTACATCATCGGTAATAAACATAAAATAATATCTAACCTTTTAATTATTAGTACTTACTTTTTTCATAGCACTTGTATCTATGTTTTTATACAAGCTATCATAGCACGAAGGCTTATTTGTAATACCTTTTCGATTGCATGATGAAAATAAACAAAATAGTATTATGTTTAATAATAAAAGCTTCATAATTAAAAATAATTAAAATAGTTAAAAAACAAAAAGGGGCTGTAACATACAGCCCCTATCAGATTTCAGTATTATTTTAATCTTGCTTCATAATCTTATCCGTGTAGCGTAATTGATGCTTATCATCAAATAATCTTATGGTATAAATTCCTTGAGCAAATGCGGACAGATCAATTTCATTTGAATTTTCTACGGCTTTAACCAAGGCTCCAAACATATTATATACTTCAATATTTGCAGCAGATAAACCATATACCATAAACTTACCAGTTGTAGGATTTGGAGCAGCGTATATAGCATTTTGCTGTATGGTATTAACACCCGTAGTAAATGCATATACATTAGAACTATCAAAACATCCAAAACTTGAAACTTTAACAGTGTAATTACCAATTTGATTAATCATAATTGATTGACCATTAGCACCTGGAATTGGCACTCCATTCAATCTCCATTGATAAGTAGCATAAGCTTGTGTTGATAAAACATTTCCATTTTGTACGATAACGGGTTTAGTTAAAGAATGTACCACAACTCCATATAATACAGAAGTTCTAGAACAACCGTTAGCGGTTACTTTTACTTGATAGAAAGCAGCAGTTGTAGCATATGCTAATGACGTATTAAATCCTGGCATAAATACATTGCTCTTGTACCATTCATATGTATAACCTACTCCTGAAGGCGTACTCATAAAGGCGGTATCACCCTCACAAATCGTATTGGTATTAACTGCCGTTATTACAGCTACAGGAAGTGGTATTTGAACGACCGTCTTAGGGCTAGAAGTAGTACTACAATTGTATTGATTTTTTACAATTACAGCATACGTGCCCGGTTGTGTTACCGTATAATTAGCATTTATAGCATTGAAGATTGAATTTGTCCCATTATACCATTGATAACTTAAATTAGAACCCGTATTGGCGTTTAAGACTAGCGAGCTACCTTCACAGTAACTTAGTGTTGTATTCAAAATGTTAGCATTAGGATAAGCACTTACTATAATATTAGCATTATTAGTGTTTTTACATCCTGTTGTAGTATTAGTAATCGTCAAATAATATCTTCCACTATCTGCGATAGTTGTAGAAATTATACTAGGGCTACTAAGTGTACTAGTAAATCCATTTGGACCTGTCCAAGAATAAGTAACACCTAAAGGCACATTATTACCTAAATTTAAATTTCCGCCAACGCATAAAGGAGCATTAGAAGTAATAGTAGGTATAATAGGTAATGGATTTACAATGATTGAAATAGCATTAGAGGTATTAGAGTAAACTAGACCATTTACATACTCTACAGTATATACCCCTGGCTGAGTAGCTATATAAAAGCTATTAAAATTAGTTGAGATTATATTTCCATTCCATTTCCAAGCATATTGCACATTAGGCAGATTAGGAACAGTGTTTGTACTTAACACAACACTATCTCCACTACAAATAGTAGTTGAACCATTAGCCGTCAAAACAGGAGTTGGCAAACCGATAACATTTACATTTATGGTATTAGAATTTGTACTCACACAGTTGGTAATAGATGAAGTAACAACTACGTAATAACTAGCCGTTGTAGTAGCTATATAAATATTACTTGTAGCTCCACTTATTGGAAGCCCATTGGCATACCATTGATACAAATATCCTGTACCGGTTAAAGCCGTTAGAATAACATTACTTCCTTGATAAAAGGTTGTTGATCCGCCTGCGGAAATTGAGGCAATTGGTAATGGATGTACTGTACAAATTTGCGTATTTGATACAGCTGAAGTAACTGTACCATTACGTTGTGTAAACGTATAATTACCAGACGCACTTGCCGTAAAGGTAGCGGTTGTAGCGCCTACAATAGCCACGCCATTATTATACCATTGATAAGACATACCAGCCACTACTGTAGCGGTAAACATAACCGTACCTCCTTGACAGAATGTTGTAGGTCCATTTGCTGTGATTACAGGAGTTGGGATAGTATTAGCTGTTACAGTAATTGCATTAGACGTTTGACTACAACCATTGGCATTTGTAACAACTACAGTATAAGATGCTGTTGTACTTGCAACATATGTTGCTGATGTAGCTCCCGAAATTAAGGTTGTTGCATTTTGATACCATTGATAAGATAAACCAGTACCAATGTTTGCAGATAAACTTACTGATGATCCTTGATAGAATGTTATTGGACCACCAGGAGTAGCCGTAGCCGAAGGCAAGGTATTCACCGTAACCGAAGTTGCTACTGAAACGGATGAACTAACGGTACCATTTGTTTGAATTACGGTATAGTTGCTACTTGTAGTTGCAGTATAAGAAGTACCTATTGCGCCAGAGATAGCTACCCCATTACTATACCATTGATAGGTAAACCCGGCATATGCTGTAATAGATAAAACAACGTTTGCACCTGCACAAAATGTGGTTGGTCCACCAGCTACAATTACCGGTGTTGGAACTGCATTTACAGTTACAGCAATAGGTGTAGAATAAGTAAAGCAACCGAATGAATTGGTAATTTTTATTTTGTAATTACCACTAACAATTGCCGTGTAAGTTGAAGAAGTTGCACCTGTAATTAAAGTAGTGCCATTATACCACTGATAACTAAACCCTGCACCTGTATTTGAGCTTAACACAACATTACTACCATTATAGAATGTAGTTGGTCCACCTGCTGTTATCGTTGCAGTAGGTAATGCGTTAACTGTAACACTTATGGGAGAAGATTGCGAAGAAGATGCCGCACCATTTGTTTGAACAAACGTATAGCCTCCCGAGTTAAATACTTTAATCGTTGTATTTGTTGCGCCAGAAATAACCGTACCATTTAAATACCATTGGTAAGTCATACCTGTAACTACAGTAGCCGTTAAAGTCACAGAATCACCATTGCAGAACGTAGTAGGACCACCAGCGGAAATTGTAGGTGTTGGTATAGCACCAACAGAAACAATAATAGCATTAGATGTACTCGTACAATTTGATGCTGATGTAATTTGCAAAGTATAATTTCCAGAAAGCGTTGCGGTATATGTATTACTATTAGCTCCTGAAATTGGTGATGCACCATTATACCATTGATAGGTCATACCTGTTACCAATGTAGCAGAAAGAGTTACACTACCGCCATTAACGAAAGTAGTAGGACCACCTGCAGTGATCACAGCACTTGGCAATGGATTAGCCGTAACACTAATTGAATTAGAAACTGTAGATGTAACAGAGCCATTAGTTTGAGTAAACGTATAAGCACCTGAAGCTGTTGCTGAATAGGTAGCTGAAGTAGCACCTGCAATAATAACACTATTCATATACCACTGATAGGTCATTCCAGTTTGAGCTACTGCAGATAAAGTAACGTTTGCACCTGCACAAAAAGTTGTAGGCCCACCTGCACTTATATTTGGCGTAGGTATTGGATTAACAGTAACAACCGTAGCTGAAGATGTAAATGTACATAGAAGTGCATTAGTTATAGTAACTGTGTATGAACCAGACATGGAAGCACTAAAAGAACTATTAGTGGCTCCAGAAATTATTGTACCATTATTATACCATTG
>ENA-OUVC01000968-OUVC01000968.1-marine-metagenome-genome-assembly--contig:-NODE-968-length-17777-cov-3.317627_pt1 | contig 17777 bp, 16 predicted proteins | sample MGYA00248622_ERZ508571 | MGnify/ENA primary metagenome ERZ508571 (study PRJEB26236, sample SAMN06267175) | marine metagenome | isolation source: Columbia River Estuary | place: USA:Columbia River Estuary... | reverse complement strand
ATGTTGTGGCACCGAGCGACATGATGGACGGCCAAGTGGGGGCTATTCGGGCCGCGCTTGACGGCGCCGGGCACCAGAATGTGGCAATTATGGCCTATTCGGCGAAATACGCCTCGGCGCTGTACGGACCATTCCGCGACGCAGTTGATGTGCAAATTGCAGGCGGTGGCCACCGTAAGGGTTACCAACAGGATTGGCGCAATACCCGAGAGTCAATGCGAGAGGTCTTTGAAGACCTCGAACAAGGTGCCGACATCGTGATGATTAAGCCTGCATTGTCCTATCTCGATGTCATTACCCATGTGCGTGAGGCAGTCGACGTTCCAGTTGCCGCGTATCACGTCAGTGGCGAATACTCCATGATTAAGGCTGCTGCCGAACGTGGATGGATTGATCATGATGCAGTTGCGTTAGAGCAACTGACAGCAATCAAGCGCGCAGGTGCTGACATTATTCTCACGTATCTCACGCGCTGGTTCGCTGAATATTCTTCATAAGGAAAACGCAATGAACTCACCAATCCCTCTTTGTGATGCCAAAGCCTGCGTCACTGCAGGTTGCACTGCAACTGTGTGTCGTGGTCTCGGAATTGCATCGAACACAGATTTGTTTAATCGTTCGGCGCAGGTAATTCCTGGTGGTGTCAACTCTTCTATCCGCGCATTTAAAGCCGTTGGGGGAACTCCATACGTTGTGTCTCGCGCTGAAGGCGCGTTTGTATACGACGTTGAAGGCAACGAACTTATTGACTTGGTGCAAAGTTACGGTGCCATCATTCTTGGTCACGCACATCCAAAAGTAACTGAAGCAATTCGCAGTGCAGCCGGAGACGGTACTTCGTATGGTGCACCGACTCCTCGCGAAATGAAATTAGCAGAAGCAATTTCAGAACGTGTTCCTTCATGCGAACGTGTTCGTTTCATGAACAGTGGTACCGAAGCAACAAGTACGGCAATTCGTTTGGCACGAGGCGCTACCGGGCGTAAACGCCTTGTTACTTTTCACGGAAACTTTCATGGTGCTACGGATGCGTTACTAGCTGCAGGTGGAAGCGGTTTAGCAACACTTGGTCTGCCAGGCACTGCTGGTGTTCCCGAAGAAGCTGTTGCAAATACATGGGTGCTGCCATACAACGTTGTGCCAACACTTGATAATGATGTCGCTGCAGTAATTGTTGAACCTGTTGCAGCAAACATGGGATTAGTTTCACCCGCCCCAGGATTCCTTGAAGGGCTTCGTGCAGAGTGCGATCGCGTTGGTGCGCTACTTATATTTGACGAAGTGATTACCGGGTTCCGTCTTGGCTCTGGTGGAGCCCAAGCTAAATACGATGTGAAACCAGATCTCACATGTTTCGGAAAAGTCATTGGCGGTGGATTACCAATTGGTGCAGTTGGTGGCCGACGCGACATCATGGAAAATCTCACACCGCTTGGCGCCGTGTTCCACGCGGGAACCCTTGCAGGAAATCCACTCGCATCCGCAGCAGGTCTTGCGGCACTCAATGAATTGTCAGATGATGTGTACATGGAACTGTCAGCACGTGCACGTTTTACTTCAGCAATGATGCGTGACGCGTGCAGTGATGCTGGAATTCCCGCGCAGTTTCCTGTTGTCGGAACATTGATTGGAATGTATTTCGGAAATGAACTTGGTGCAAAGACTCCGACAAATTTCGCAGAGGCGCAAACGACAGATGAAGCGTTGTATGCAAAGGTATTTCATGCATTGTTGAGCGGTGGCGTTGCATTAGCGCCAGGTGCCTATGAAGCAGTATTTGTTGGCCTTTCTCATACTGATTCAGTACTTGATCAATTAGCAGTTCGCGTATCTACGGCACTGAAAGGCCTCATGAATTGAGTCGGCGAATTCTTGCCGTTATTCTTGCAGTGCTTGTCGCGGCAATTTTTCTTTTCGCTACACGCGATTCGTCTTCAGAAATTTCCGTGACTCAAACACTTCGCAAAGTTGATTTGGTTGCGAGTGTTGATTCAATCAATGTTGATTCGACATGGTCACAGGAAAGTGGTGTCACACGCGGCGGTGCTATGCGATTATCTCTTGACGACTTACGAGTGTTGACCGTTCAAGACGGAACGTTGACTGCAGAGTACGGCTCAATGTCGGCGTGTACCGATTTTGCAAAACCAAATGCGTGTGTGCTGTTGGCCGACATGTTGGGAGATGCGGTTGTGTGGTTCGCACTTGTGCCCTCAGATGCAATGGCAGGTCGAGAGTTTTTGACCATGCCAGGTTTAGTTGACATGCAAGCAAATGGAGACGAAGGAATTTTGCGCAATGGCTGGGTCATTAATTTGGCGACACCAGTGAAGAGAGAATGTGGTGATACTGCAACGTCGTCACTACGAGACTTCATTACGCGTTTCCCTGATCAACTCAGTAAAACAATTGTGAATCTAACTACAGACAATGTTGTGTCTGTGAAATGTAAATAAGTTATTTACTGGCTGAGGCGCGAGGTGCTGTGCCGACGGCAGCTGGTTTTTCAGCAAGCATCGCGAAGTCTTTTTCAATCGTGTCGAACGAAGTTGATCCGGCTTCTAATGCCTTAAAGATTTCGGACTCTGGTGAACACCATGTCTCGTACTCTGACATCCACTCTTCACTTGCGGGGTCTGCACCAGAGGTTGTGTAACGCACATGGCAAACAACTGAAAGTATTTCTGCTTCAGTAAGAGCTCCACCAGCTTTTTCGCCTTGCATTGGCATCGGGTTTCCGTTGTATGACAGTGGCGCGTGTGCACCACCTTCACGTTTTAGGTTTCCGTACTCTTTGATCCCGGCGGCAACGTACTGCTGGCTTCCGGTGTAAACGAAGTTCAACATGTCTTCGATGTGTGGGAATGTCTTCATGACTTCACCTTGATACAAAACGCGGCCAGCACCGCCAGCACCATCTGCACCATGGCAGCCTGCGCACGAACCGTAGGTGGCAGCACCGATTGACAATGGGCCAGCAACAACCTTCTCAGCGGGCTTCAGTGCAATGAGATACAACATTGCCCACGCAGGAAGTAGAGCCAAAGTTGTCATCGCCCAGAACGGAATCTTCTTACGAGTCTTTGCGGCCACGACATAGGCAGGATCTTGCACAACGGCTTTTGGTGCCGGGGCTTCTTTTGACTTTGCTGGTGCAGCTGACGCTGCGGGTGTCGCAACTGCTGGAGCGTTGTCACTCGTGCTGTCGCCAGACGCCTCAGAGCGTCGTGCTTTGGAGCGATTCAGAAGGTGCTCGGGAATCTCGGTCACTGCGCTTACCTCTCGGGGAGACCTGTCAGGCCTCTAAGAAGACGGGGTGCCTTCAGATGCAATGCCTGACCCCTCCACGATAGACAAACATCCCCTCGTGGGAGTAATCATCTGCCAAAAGTCGAGAAGTTTGTTCGTCGAACCAAACGACAGGACTCAATGAAATATGCACAATGGCACAACCTCGGTACGCATAACCGGCCCAGAATCACGGGAATTGGTCACATTCAGAAAATGGAATTTCTGTCCCTGCGATGACTAGTCTTAAAAGTGCTTAGGCACCAGCCCCATGACACAACCGTCACTAGGACCGAAGAAGAAGAATCGTTCATGCTCTCGATTGACATACTTAGATGGCCAGGAGTTAACCAGGCTTTTTTGTTTTCCTTTGGTATTACAACCGTGATGGCCCTCGCCGTCATTCCTTTCGGTAAGCGACGCCCTGTCGGTACCCAGTCAACGTGGGGCGAAGCGATGGTCGGCTCTGTTTACACATTCTTTGTGTTGTTTCTTGCGTTTGGTGTCGTACCTCACCAATTCCTTGACCATGCCGACAAAGACCTCGGTTGGCGTAAAGACAAACTTCTTCTTGGCCCTTTTGACATTCTGAAACCGAAGGCTTTTGGCGGCAATTTCCCCATGACCATTAGCTACGAAGCAGTGCGCGACATTTTGGCCGTTGCCCTTCACGGGTACTTCATTGCACTCATGGTGTTTATGTTTGTTTGGTGGCAAAAGCGTGGAGAACGTGGCGCTAAAGAACTTGAAGTGTCCACATACGGTCGACCATTGGTGAAGAGGGGCTAACACCAAATGGCACGTACAGACGCAAATCCACCAATGCCAGAATGGTCAACTGAGTATCAACTCGTTGAGGTGGATGCCGATTACCTTGGCAAGGCTGTCAAGCCGAAGCAGTTCATTCATATTGATCAAAGTGAATGCATCATGTGCGAAGGCTGCGTCGATATTTGTCCGTGGAAGTGCATCCACATGGTGACGACTGATGCAATTGCGGAAGCGCAAGACACTGAGATGCCTGGGTCAGACCCGTCTGACAACGTTCTTTTCATCATTGACGATGATGTGTGCACTCGTTGCGCACTCTGTGTCGATCGTTGCCCAACAGGAGTAATCATCCTGGGCAAAGTTGGTGCACCCGACCCTGATGGTGACAGTCATATCCGAACTAATAATCATGGCTACGGCTATGGAATGCGACTCTGAGGTAAAGGCCCATGGCAAAAGTTCTTGATAATCCCCGTCCTACTCTGAAAGAGCGGGCGGCCCAATTAGGCAATCAAATGCAGGGAAGTCAGGCATGGAATGCAATTTTCCGTCCTGGTTCAATCTTCCGTAAGGGCTATACAGACAGCCCTCGTAACCGCTCGTACGTCATCATGAACTCGGTGCTGTATCACTTGCACCCAGTGAAGGTAAAGCGTCACGCAGTCAAGGTCAGTTACACACTGTGCCTTGGTGGTCTCAGCTTCTTCTTGTTCATTTTGCTCACTGTTACAGGCATTTTCTTGATGTTCTTCTACCGTCCAACAGGTGCTGCGGCATGGCAAGACATTCAAACGTTGCAGACATCAGTGACATTCGGACTTCTTATGCGAAACATGCACAGATGGGGAGCACACCTCATGGTGCTCTCAACATTCCTTCACATGTCTCGCGTGTTTTACCACGGTGCGTACAAAGCACCGCGTGAATTCAACTGGGTCATTGGTGTTGTGTTGTTGACACTCACATTGCTTCTGTCATTTACCGGTTACCTATTGCCATGGGACCAGTTGGCCTTGTGGGCTGTAACTGTTGGTACCAACATGATGGGTTACACACCGGTGTTCGGATCGCAAGTGCGTTTCGTGTTGCTGGGCGGAGTCGAAATTGGTTCCGAAACATTGCTTCGTTGGTACGTGTTGCACGTGCTTCTACTTCCATTCGTCATCGTTATCTTTATGGCCATCCACTTCTGGCGTGTTCGTAAAGATGGCGGAATTTCCGGACCTTTGTGATCGGGGGGACATCAAATGACTGAAATACCAGAACACCTTTTGAAGCGAGCACAAGCAGCTCGCGATAAAGCAGCCGATGACGCCGCAACACCAGCGGCTGCCGCTGGTGACTCACGTATTCCTGACCATTTGCTCGAACGCAGCAAAGCTGCTCGTGGTGATGGGGGAGCGGTAGCGGTTGCAGAAAAAGCATCAGCAGTTGTTACGTCAGCTCCGTCAGCCGGTTTGCCTGTTGGCGCTGGCCCCGGCGGACATACACAACGTTTATTGACCGTTGTTAAGTCTGGTTCCATTCAAGAAACAAAAGCAGCACCAGTCGACAAAGTTCATACATGGCCACACTTGTTGGCTGTTGAATTTGTTGCAAGCCTTGCATGTACAGCGTTCTTGTTGCTTTTTTCATGGTTCGTAAATGCACCATTGATGCACGCAGCTGACTTCAATAAAACCCCAAACCCATCAAAGGCTCCGTGGTACTTCCTCGGTTTGCAGGAACTTCTCACCATGTTCCATCCGTTGGTTGCTGGTGTGACACTTCCTGGCATGGGACTTATTGTCCTGATCTTGGCTCCGTTTGTTGACAGAAACGCTTCGAACAAACCTGAAGATCGCAAGTGGATGACTTCCATGTTCACCTTGTTCCTGATGTTCTGGGCAGTACTCGTGATCATCGGATCTTTCTTCCGTGGTCCCGGATTCAACTTCACCTTCCCGTGGCGTGACGGAATCTTCTTTGAATTGTGATGAAGACAATGAATACCCCCTACGACACGCGACGTAACGACACAGAAGCAAGGAATGCACAGTCATGAGCACCGGAATTGTCATCGCAATCGTTGTTATTGCGGCCATCGTCTTTGGTCTGATTGTTGTTCTTACAACATCACGTACCACTGAAGTTCGTGGCGCAGGCGCATTGTCTCGCGAGACTCGTTCTCGCGATTCAAAGACCAACATTTCAGACACCGCACCAAGTGGTCGTGAAGTTGAAGCAGCAGTTCGTTCAACATCAGTGGTCAAAGCAGCACCTGTTGAATTGGCCCCGTGGGTGGCTCCTGACGAAGAAGCACTTGGTGTTTCACGCCGCATGTTTTTCAACCGTGCGACAGTTACTTTGTTTACAGTCAGTCTCGGAGCATTCGGTGCTTCAGTAGTTGGTTTTCTTTGGAAAGGTGCTGAAGGCGGTTTCGGTTCCAAAATTAATGCCGGAAAAATTGACGACGTTATTCAATTGATTCGTCAGAACAAAGGTTTCTTGTATCTGTCAGAAGCACGTGCTTGGGTCACCGAGTATCCGAAAGATGCTCTCGGTAAGGGCCAAGCTGTCTACAGCGGTCAAGCGCCAGTGTTCACTGGAATGCAGGCGGGCATTGTGGCGCTGTATCAAAAGTGTCCTCACCTCGGATGTCGAGTTCCAGAGTGCAAGAGCTCGCAATGGTTTGAATGCCCTTGTCACGGTTCTCAGTACAACCGTGTTGGTGAAAAAAAGGGCGGCCCAGCTCCACGTGGAATGGATCGTTTCGGAGTGGCTATCACTAACGGCGTGCTCACGATTGACACTGGTGCAGTTTTCGCAGGCCCATCGATTGGTATTAACACCACCGGTCAAGAAGCCGAAGGACCACACTGTGTCGGCGGAGGGCACTAATCATGATTGCATCAACTAGCACCTCCATCGCTTGGGTAATCCTTCTCATCTCGCTTGCGGGTTGGGCGTTCTACGCGTTCTCAAATATTCGGTCATCACGTAGCGAAATCGGTTCCGAACAAAAACTTGCTGCAAACCGTAAGCCCTACTACGACGATGAGATTCTCGAAGGACCTCGTCTTGAGCGTGTACAAATCCTTGGGCTTTTGTTCCTCGTCATCATCACCATTTCTTTGCCTCTCTATTGGGTACTTGAGCCTGGCCGCACAGCCGGAGCACAGTTTGGTTTTGAAAAGCGTTTCACTAAATGGGGAGCAGAACTTTTCGCTTCTACTGCTGATGGTGGGTTCAACTGTTCCGGTTGTCATGGTGGCATGAAAGCAACTGGTGGAGTTGCCGCGCATGCAATGACTGATCCAAAAACAGGCGAAGTCAAATCAGTGTCCTGGAAAGCTCCTGCTTTAAACACAGTGCTGTATCGCTACACAGATGACGAGATTCGTTTCATCTTGAACTACGGACGTCCGTTCTCCCCGATGTCTGCCTGGGGAATCATTGGTGGTGGTCCGCTGACCGATCAAAACATCACCACGCTTATTGAGTACATGAAGTCAATTCAGATTCCACAAGATAATTGTGTTGAACCACGCGGCCCGTACAACCCAACGTGCGTGGATGGTGCATTGCCTGCAGCGGAAAACAAAGCGATTATTGCCGAAGCACAACGTCAAGTTGATAACGGAACATACGCATCCGTTGGTGAAGCACTCTTTAGTCTCAACGTCAATTCAGGTGCGTACTCATGTGCTCGCTGTCATACAAAGGGCTGGTCGATTGACGATCCACAAGCAACTGGTGGCGGTGCTCTTGGGCCAAACCTCACCGGTGGTTCTTCAGTTCGACAGTTCCCGAATCAGGAAGACATGATCGCTTTCATTAGTGGTGGATCTGAACTCGGCAAGCGTTATGGCGAACAAGGACAGGGAAGTGGTCGAATGCCAGCATTCGGTCAGGTCTATACGGACGAGCAGCTGAAGTTGATCGTGGAATACGTTCGGAGTTTGTGATGTTGTCAGCGCTACTTGCAGTCAGTTGGGAACCAGAGATCCGCGGATGGATCATCGTCATCATCAGTGTTGTGGTGTTGATGGGTTCGACCTATCTCATCTTGGGCACCAACCTCGGTGCACGTCTCGGTTTCTTAATTGCCATCACCGGTCTGGCCGGTTGGATGATGTCGATGGCCATCATTTGGGCTGTGTACGGCATCGGATTAAAAGGACCTGAACCAACGTGGCATCCTCACGAGCCAATTGCCATTGTTCGTGACGGCGCTTTACTAGATCGAACTGAAATTGTAGAGAGCCCTATCGACATCAAAGGACTTGACTCCATTGCGGCAGCAAAAAAGGTGGCTGATCAATTGGTGAGCGAAGGGTGGGAATCTCTTGCGGAATCTAATCCGCAACGTGGACAAGCCATTGCCTCGGCAGACGAACTCATTCAAATCGAAGCAAAGGAATTTGCTGCTGGGGAATATGTCGCAGTTGCTGTGTACGACAAGGGTGGCGAACGGTATCCAAAACTTGGAGATGCGATTGACTTCTTGGCGTTTAAGCACAAGCCTCGGTATGCAATAGTCGAAGTTGCACCGTTAGTAGTTCAGCGCGCAGAACCTGGTCGAGCACCTGCACGTCCCGTAATTGACGAAGCGCAGCCTCATCGCTACATAGTGATGATTCGTGACTTGGGTGCGAAGCGCCGCCCAGCATTTCTCATTGGCTTTGGCTCAGGGTTGATTTTCTTTTTGTTGGCATGGGTCTTGCATCGTCGCGAAACTTTGCTTCGCAAGAATCTTGCACTCAAATCACCGGTGGCCTAGATCATGGGCCAGTACCTTCCAATAGTCGCTTTGATGGTGCTAGCAATTTTGTTTGCTGTCATCAGTCTTCTCGCTTCGAAGTTACTTGCGCCTAATCGTCCAAACTCCGCAAAGGAAGCACCGTACGAATGTGGAATCGTGCCGAGTCGTGAGCCACCAGAACGCTTTCCTGTCAGCTTCTTTGTTGTCGCGATGTTATTCATCATGTTTGACATTGAAATCATTTTTGCGTATCCGTATGCCGTTGATCGCGAGTTCCTTGGAACGTACGGATTCTTTGAAATGGTTTCCTTCAGCGCAGTGTTTTTCGTGGCATTTGTATACATGATCGCTCGCGGAGCTCTTGACTGGGGCCCAATACAGCGGGCAAGCAAACTTGAAACTCAAGAGTCACTTGGCTTCACCACAACTAGTTCTGTTCGAGTTGTAGGTTCAGAAGGCAGAGCTGCCTAATGGGAGTTGTTCAAAACATCGCCGATGACGGCCTCGGGGGCATGGATCACAACTTCGTTACGGCACGTATCGAAGACTTAGTGAAGTGGGCACGCTCACGTTCAAGCTGGGGAGCATCCTTCGGTCTTGCATGCTGTGCAATCGAAATGATGGGTACTGGTGCATCACATTACGACCTTTCACGTTTCGGCATGGAAGTCTTTCGTGCATCGCCACGCCAAGCAGACATCATGATTGTTGCTGGGCGTGTCAGTCAGAAGATGGCGCCAGTTCTTCGTCAGGTTTATGACCAGATGATGGAACCCAAATGGGTCATCTCGATGGGCGTATGTGCATCAAGTGGCGGAATGTTTAACAACTACGCAATTGTGCAAGGTGTAGACCAGATCGTTCCTGTAGATGTGTATGCACCAGGTTGCCCCCCAACTCCAGAAACTCTCATTCATGCAATTGAAACGTTGCACCAGTTGATTGAAGATGGCGAAATCATGCGTCGTCGCGTTGCTAACAACGGCGGAGCCGGTGTTGAACTTTTATCTGAACTCGCAGCGCACACTTCAGTCACCATTGGTACGAAGTAATCATGAGTGACTCAGCAGACACAATGGAGAATGCTGTAGAGACTCAACACGGTTGCCCGGTTCAAGACTCTCTCGGACAGCGCGTCCTACATGCTTCGCGTGATCAGTACGTTTCGGTAATTAAGGCTTTGGCTGACGAGGGATACGAGATGTGCGTTGATCTCACCGGCGTTGATTACCTTGCAATGCCCCAGCGCACAATTGGTTTCGGTATTCAAGCAGAGCGTTTTGAAGTAGCTGTGAACTTGTTGTCATTGTCACAACGAAAGAGAATTCGAGTACGAGTTCAAGTGCCTGCTGATGACTGCACAATGCCAACATTGTTTGATATTCACCCGGGCACAGAAGCTCACGAGCGTGAAACATTCGACATGTTCGGAATTGTCTTTACTGGTCATCCCGATATGACGCGGATCTTGATGCCAGAAGACTGGGATGGTCATCCATTGCGTAAGGACTATAGCCAGGGTTCAATTCCTGTGCAGTTCAAAGGTGCTAACTCATGACCATTATTTCTGCAGGCACCGCAGAAGGCGGACAAGAACTCCTGTCACGCAGTGAACTCACTGCAAAAGAATTGTTGCGCGAAGTTGGTTCTGTATTACGCCTGAGCGAAACAGAAGCTGCCCTTCTTGCAGAAGTACAGACCGAAGCTCCTGAAGATCAAACAATGATCATCAACATGGGTCCACAGCATCCAAGCACTCACGGTGTTCTGCGTCTCATGCTTGAACTTCAAGGTGAAACTGTGCTGCGGTGCAAGCCAATTATTGGTTACCTGCACACCGGCATGGAAAAGACTGGCGAAGCACTGACTTATATGCAGGGCGGCACAAACGTCACTCGCATGGACTATTTGTCTCCATTGAATAACGAACTTGTTTTCTCAATGGCAGTTGAAAAGTTGCTCGGTATCGATGGTGATATTCCGGAGCGCGCTGTATGGATGCGCATGTTGCTTTCAGAATTGAACCGCATGAGTAGCCATTTGTTGTTCCTCGCCACTAACGGCATGGACCTCGGTGCAGTGTCCATGATGTTGTACGGATGGCGTGAACGTGAAGATGTCCTTCGTTTCTTCCAGAAGGTCACGGGCCTTCGAATGAATCACAACTTCATTCGCCCCGGAGGTCTTGCAGCAGACTTGCCAGCTGGCTGGCGTGATGACGTGCTTGCGATTCTTGAAGGACTACCTTCGCGTCTTGAGGAATATGACATCTTGATGACTGGTCAACCAATTTGGCGTGAGCGTCTTCAAGGCGTCGGTGTCATCACAGCACAAGAAGCAATCGCGCTTGGTGCAACCGGACCAATTCTTCGTTCAACCGGAGTTGCATGGGACCTACGTCGCGATATGCCATACCTCCATTACGACAGAATGGAATTTGACGTAATTGTTGGTCAGTACGGCGATGCATACGATCGCTACTCAATTCGATTCAATGAAATTCGCGAGTCAATGCGCATCGTGTATCAGATTCTTGAAAATATGCCTTCTGGCGACTTCCGTATCCAGAACAAGAAGGTCACGCCACCGCCTCGTGCGCGTATTGACGAATCAATGGAAGCACTGATTCACCACTTCAAAATCTTTACCGAAGGCTTCAAAGTGCCAGAGGGCGAAGTGTACGTATCTATTGAAAGTCCTCGCGGCGAAATTGGTTGCTACATCGTGAGCGATGGGTCATCGAATCCGTATCGCATGCACGTTCGTGCTCCGTCATTCGTGAACATTCAAACAATGCCGCACATGATGCGTGGCGGGCTTGTTGCTGACGCTGTTGCAGTTATTTCATCAGTTGATCCGGTACTCGGGGAGGTTGATCGCTAATGGCTCGACTAACAGAAGAAAACGTTCGCCTCGCCCGTGAAATCATCGGTCGTTATCCAAAAGCCAGGTCTGCAACCATTCCGTTATTGCACCTCGCTCAAGAACAAGATGGTTACGTCACAAACGAAGCTATGTCGCACATTGGCGAATTGGTTGGGGCATCATCGGCAGAAGTGTTCGGAACAGCCTCGTTCTATGAGATGTTCAAATTCGAACCAGTGGGTAAGTACCTCATCAATATCTGCGGCACTATGTCGTGTGCATTGTTGGGCGCAGAGGAACTTATGCATCATGCAGAAGAGCGCCTCGGTATAAAGATGGGTTCCACCACTGCAGACGGCAAATTCACTCTTGAACGCGCTGAGTGTCAGGCTGCATGCACCGAAGCCCCGTGCTTACAAGTGAACTATCGCTATCGCTATCGCGTCACACCAGATCAACTCGACTCACTTATTGATGATTTGTCGGCTGGAAATCTTTCATCCGAAATTCCCGCACACGGCGTTGTATCTTCAGTCCGTCAGCACATTCCTGCTGACCGGGCAGTCGGCGCCGTTGCACCAGAATTAGTAACAGAAAATCCCGTGTGGCTTGATGGAAAGGCTGCGCTATGACCGGCGGAACCTGGAAGCATGCACCCGGCTTTTATGTAGGCGATCGTCCTCAAGTGGTCACTTCGCGTTTTCAATATGAAGACTCGTACACACTCGAGCGTTATCTAGCCACTGATGGTTACAAGGGATTGCGTTCAGCACTTGCTCGTCCTGCAAATGAAATTCATGACGAAGTAAGGAATGCCACCGTCCTTGGTCGTGGTGGCGCCGGATTCCCAGCAGGTAACAAGTGGGGACTCATGCCACAAGGCGTATGGCCTCGGTACCTCGTTGTTAATGGTGACGAAAGTGAGCCGGGCACATACAAAGATCGCTTGCTCATGGAGCGCGACCCGCATCAATTGATCGAAGGTTGCCTCATCGCTTCATATGCAGCTGGGCTATCGCAATGCTTCCTTTATATACGCGGAGAAATGGCGCTCGCTCAAGAACGAATTGCAACGGCTCTCAACGAGGCATATGCAGCCGGGTACGTCGGCAAGAATATTCTTGGTTCAAAGTTCTCTCTTGACATCGTTCTTCACTGGGGTGCAGGCGCATACGTGGTGGGCGAAGAGACTGCTCTGATTGAAAGCCTTGAAGGTAATCGTGGCATGCCTCGCTTGAAGCCTCCGTATTTCCCTGCAGCAAACGGCTTGTATGGACAACCAACAATTGTCAACAACGTAGAGACTCTCGCCAACCTTCCATGGTTGTTGAATAACGGTGCTGCTGCATACACAGCAATTGGTACTGCAACTTCTCCAGGTACACGAATGGTTGCTGTTTCTGGCCATGTCAATCGCCCTGGTGTGTTTGAAATCATCAACGGCATCACAACATTCCGTGACTTGTTGTACGGGGAAGAATTCTGCCAAGGCATTCGCAATGGAAATGATCTCAAAGCGTTTGTTCCTGGTGGCGGTTCTGCTCCATGGTTCACTCCTGATCAACTTGATCTTCCCTTCGAAGCAAGTCAAGTGGGGCCTGCAGGTTCAATGCTTGGTTCTGGTGCCATCATGGTGATGGACTCAACAACAGATATTCCTCGTGCCGCATTAACTCTTACCCGTTTCTATGCGCATGAATCATGCGGCAAATGCACACCATGTCGTGAAGGCGGAACGTGGCTTGAGCGCATTTTGTCCCGCGTCGTTGATGGCAAGGGCACTGATGCTGACCTAGATCAAATCTTCGAAGTGGGCGAATCAATTTGCCCGGGTGCATTCCCTCATGCATCAAACGAGAAATTGGGAATTGCTGCAGTGCCATTTCCGTATCGCATGAACACCATCTGTTTCGTTGGACCATCTGCGTATGCGCCAGTCCATTCAGCTCTTACGTTGTTCCGCAGTGAATTTGATGCGCGCATCGTGAAGCGCACCATGATCAAAGTAACGGCGGTTTCAGAATGACCACTATTGACACCACCGATACAAACGATCTGCCGCCTCAAGATCCAAATGCAGTTTCGATCACTATTAATGGTCGCACTGTTGCAGCACGTAAAGGTGATCTCATCATTGCTGCAGCGGATAGCGTTGACGAATACATTCCGCGTTTCTGTTACCACCCTCGTATGAGTTCGGTCGGCATGTGTCGCCAATGCATGGTTGAGGTAGAAGGTCCACGCGGCCCGATGATGGTTGTTAGTTGCATGACCCCTGTTGCTGATGGACAAATTGTGCGCACTGATACGCCGCAAGTCAAGCGCGCTCAAGAAGGCATGATTGAGTTACTGCTCGCCAATCACCCTCTTGATTGCCCAGTGTGCGATAAGGGCGGGGAGTGCCCATTGCAAGACCAGGCCTTCAGCCATGGTGCCGGCGAAAGTCGTTTTGTTGAAGAGAAGCGTCACTACGAAAAACCAATCCCAATTAGTGACTTGGTGTTTCTTGATCGCGAACGTTGCATTTTGTGCGATCGTTGCACGCGTTTTGCTGATGAAGTTGCGGGTGACCCTCTCATTAGTTTCACTCAGCGCGGAAACAACACTCAAATAATGACCTTCCCGGATGAGCCGTTTGCTTCTTACTTTTCGGGTAATACCGTGCAAATTTGTCCAGTGGGTGCACTCACTGCATCGCCGTACCGATTCAAGGCTCGTCCGTGGGACCTTGAACAACGGGAAAGTACCTGCACAACATGCTCTGTTGGTTGTCGCACAGTTGTTCAGTCAAGTCGTGATGAATTGTTGCGCTACCAAGGTGTCGACAGTGATCCGGTGAACTGGGGTTGGTTGTGCGACAAGGGTCGTTTCAACTTCCAGTCAACGAATTCAGATGATCGCTTGTCATCCCCGCAGATCAAGTCCGGAGATTCTTTTGCTGCGTCATCGTGGTCTGATGCTCTTGAATCAGTTGCTCGTGTCATCCGTCATTCACGCGAAGGAGCAGTAGCAATTCTTGGTGGTGCTCGCGGAACAAATGAAGACGCATTTATGTGGGGCGCTCTTGCTGATGCAGCCGGAGTCACCATGCGTGACGCGCAACTTGATGATGGACTTCCAGCGTCTGTGTTCTCGTATCCGCAAGCAACCATTGATTCTGCATGTGCTGGGGGCACAGTGATTCTTCTGGCTCCAGACATTAAGGAAGAGCTTCCAGTGCTGTACCTGCGTCTTCGCGATGCAGTACAGAAGAAGCGAATTCGCCTGATTGAGATTTCATCTCATGAAACTGGTCTAACGAAGTACGCATGGAAATCAATTCGGGCTGAGTCGGGAACCGCTGCTGGAGCCATCCCAACACTCATGGCACAAGCAGATGTTTCAGCACAACTTGCGTCTGGCCCAGTAGTAGTTGTAGCTGGTCGTGCGAACCTTGCAGAATCTGCATCGCACACAATGGACGCTCTCAATGCTGTTCTCTCAGTGGCACCATCTGCGAGCGTGTTGCCAGTTTTACGGCGTGGAAACGTTCGCGGTGCGTTGTCACTTGGGCTTGCACCACGTAATGGCAATGACGCTGCAACAATCCTTGAAGCATCTGCAAAGGGCAATGTTGATTGCCTCATTCTTCTCGGTGCAGATCCACTGTCTGATGTTGCTGACGTAGATCTCGCTCGTCGCGGAATCGCGGGGGCAAAGTTTGTCGTTGCCATTGATACGTTCCTCACAGCCAGTGCATCGCATGCAGATGTTGTATTACCTGCAGCTGCCTATGGTGAAAAAGATGGCACCACGATGAATCTTGAGGGCCGAGTCACTTCGGTCGTGCAGAAAATCACGCCTCACGGAACATCGCGTGCAGACTGGATGATTGCAGTTGAACTCATGACTCTTCTTGGTCATGAATCGAACTTCACCACTTTGGCTGACATTCAACGTGCAATGTCGGCTGCAGTTCCTGGTTTCGGAAGCACCACAACCGCGGTAGCAATCAAACGTGACGGTGTCGTCGTGTCTGTGACCCCACCAAGTTCTGAATCTTCCGCAACAAGTGTTGCTGCACCTCGCAACTCATATGAATTCCGCCTTGATCTCAGTCGCAAGTTGTTTGACCGCGCGATCGGCACAATTACCAGTCCGTCACTAGCGAATTTGGCTAGTGAGGCCAACGTGTTTATTCATCCCCTTGATCTTGATCGCGTGGGCGCTGCTGAAGGAACAAATGTGCGAGTTTCAAACTCACACAGTTCAATTGTTCTTCCAGTTCGTGCATTGTCCTCAATACCTCGCGGGACCGCATGGGTGCCATTCAATCAAATCGGTGCTGATGTGCGTGAACTCGTTCGTCGCAACGAATCAATTGTTGATGTCAGAATTGAGTCAATGTGATTAGTGCAATTCTCGCTATTGATCCAATGTTGGAAGGCAATGTCCTCTGGACTCCGCTACTGATTGTGCTCGTAAAGGTCCTTCTCGTTTTTGTTGTCGGTTTGGTAGCCACAATGCTGATGGTGTGGTTCGAGCGCAAAGTCATTGCCGGAATGCAGAACCGAGTTGGCCCTAACAAAGCAGGCCCATGGGGAATCTTGCAAACTCTGGCTGATGGAATCAAGTTGTTCTTCAAAGAAGACCTGATTCCGGAACGTTCTGATCGATTCATGTTTCGCCTGGCTCCGTATCTTGCGTTAGTTCCTGCGTTTCTGGCTTTCGCGATCATTCCACTTGGCGGAGATTTCCGTGACGGTAAGGGCGGTCTTGTCACATTGTTCGGACAACAGACTCGACTGCAATTAGCCGACCCTCCTGTTGGAGTTTTATTCGCATTAGCAATTTCATCCATTGCTGTGTACGGAATCATGCTGGCGGGTTGGTCGAGTGGATCAAAGTACCCATTGCTTGGGGCTGTTCGTGCATCAGCGCAGATGGTCTCCTATGAAGCCGCTCTTGGCTTGTCTCTTGGTGCAGTCCTGTTGGTGTCTGGCACTCTGTCAACTGCTGGCATCGTCAACATGCAATCGTCAATTGGTAACTGGAACATCGTGGCAACCGGTTTCGTACCGTTCGTCATCTTCCTCATCGCGGCTACAGCAGAACTGAATAGGCCCCCATTTGACTTAGTGGAAGCCGAACAAGAACTTGTCGGCGGATTCAACACTGAGTATTCGTCAATTCGATTTGCTTTGTTCTTCTTGGCTGAATTCATGAACACAGTCACGATGTCAGCATTAATCGTGACTCTATTTTTTGGTGGTCCTCAACCAATCGCTATTGGAAATACCACCTTGGATATTCCATTTATTCCTAATGCAATTGAAGGCACTGTCTGGCTTCTTCTCAAGGTGCTTGTCTTTCTCTATATATACGTATGGTTCCGAGCCACCCTTCCTCGTTTCCGTTATGACCAACTCATGGACTTGGGTTGGAAGATTCTGATACCTGGTTCTCTTGGTTGGTTCATGCTTCTTGCTGCACAGCGAGTAGGTCGAGATGCGGGATGGGATCAAATGGTGGTCACCCTTGTGACCGCGCTTGTTCTCATAGGTGGCTACGGGTTACTTCTTGCCGCACAACATGTCAGTCGCGTTAATCGTGAGAAGGATGGAGCGAGCTTCTAATGGGCTACTTCGGAGGATTTCTCGTCACCATGCGTCAGCATGGTGCACGTAACAAGGTCACAACTGAGTATTCAGGCGGCCGCGTATTTCGTCGTAAGAACAACGACGTCAAAGACGAAAAGATTGACAAGCCAGAGCGCATGCATGGTCGTCATGTTCTGAATCGTTACGAAGACGGCATGGAAAAGTGCATTGGTTGCGAACTTTGCGCCGGCGTGTGTCCTGCAAAGTGCATTTATGTGCGCGGAGCTGACAACAACCCTGATAACCCAACGTCACCTGGTGAGCGCTTCGGCTTTATATACGAAATTAATTATCTTCGTTGCATCCATTGTGATTTGTGCGTCGAGGCATGCCCGACAGAAGCAATTACTGAGACAAAATTATTTGAGTTCTCATTTACTAATCGCCAAGATGCCATTTATACAAAGTCCGAATTACTTGTCGACAACCATGGTCTGCCGCAGCATCTGCCGTGGGAAGACTGGCGCCCA
>ENA-OUVC01000967-OUVC01000967.1-marine-metagenome-genome-assembly--contig:-NODE-967-length-17798-cov-3.284013_pt1 | contig 17798 bp, 9 predicted proteins | sample MGYA00248622_ERZ508571 | MGnify/ENA primary metagenome ERZ508571 (study PRJEB26236, sample SAMN06267175) | marine metagenome | isolation source: Columbia River Estuary | place: USA:Columbia River Estuary... | reverse complement strand
GCTCCTGGCTCCGGCACCTTTGGTGGCAGCATTTACCACCACACCAGCCACCTGCAGTACTACGGCCAACGGCCAGGCTCAAGTAAACGTTTCCGGCGGAACGGCTCCTTACACGTTTAGTTGGTCCAACGGTCAAACCACCGCCAGCATTACCAATGCCTTATCCAGCACCTATGCCGTAACGGTTACCGACGCCAAAGGATGCAGCACCCTGCTCATCAACATCAACGTGGGCACCACAGACTACGACTGCGACGGCATCCCCAACACCACGGAAGGTACCGTAGACACGGACGGCGACGGCACCCCGGACTGGCAAGACACAGACTCAGACAACGACGGTATTCTGGACAGCACGGAAGGCACGGTGGATACAGACAACGACGGCACCCCAGACTTCCGCGATACGGATTCGGACAACGACGGCATCTCCGACGCCATTGAAGGCACCGTGGATACGGACAACGACGGCACACCGGACTTCCGCGACTTGGATTCCGACAACGACGGCATCTCCGACGTTACGGAAGGAAACGTGGACACCGACGGCGACGGCACCCCGGACTTCCGCGATCTGGACTCCGACAACGACGGCATCTCCGACGCCATTGAAGGCACCGTAGACACCGACAACGACGGCACCCCGGACTTCCGCGATTTGGATTCCGACAACGACGGCATCTCCGACGCCACCGAAGGCAACGTAGACACCGACGGCGACGGCACACCGGACTTCCGCGACACCGATGCGGACAACGACGGCATTCTGGACCGCGACGAACCGTCCGATGACTGCGATGGAGACGGCATCCCCAACTTCCGAGATCCGGATGTTTGTGGTGTAATCATCCCCGAAGGATTTTCGCCCAACAACGACGGCTACAACGACACCTGGGAAATTCGCAACCTGGTCTACGCCCCCAACAATGAGTTGGTGGTAGCCAACCGCTGGGGCGAAACCGTTTACCGAATGGTGAACTACAACAACACCTTCGACGGCACGCCCAACGTGACCACCAGCGGTGTTTCTGGCGATGGGATTTTGCCGGAAGGCACCTACTACTTCTTGTTCTACGACCGCACCAACAACCAACAATTCGACGGCTATGTATTCATTGCGAAATAAGTTCTTGGCCCTAGCGGTCCTGTTTGTCGGGGCTTCGGCACATGCCCAACAGTCCGCGCTCAACGACGTTTATTTGTTCAACCCCACGGTAGTGGACCCCACCTTCGCGGGCCAAACCCAATACCAATTTCATTCTGCTTTTCAACAGAAGTGGGTTGGCGTAGAAGGCGCACCGCGCACCTTGGCGCTTTATGGCGACTTCAACATCAAGACCTTGGGTGTTCATGTGGGCATTCAGTCGGACCAAGCCGGCCCGGTGACCCGCACCTCGCCTTTTGTGAACGTGGCGCAAACCGTGCAACTGGCCAAAGACCACAAACTCTCCGTGGGTCTACGTGCCCAATTGGACAACTGGGTGGTGGACTACACCAAGCCGCGCAATGTAGTGTTTGACCCCGTTTTCCAAGGCATCACGCGCAGTGCGCTCAACCCCAATTTGGGATTGGGCATAACGTACCTCTACAGCGACCGATTCTACTTAGGTGCGTCTGTATTGGACATGGTCGGAAAAGGATGGTCGCAAGACCAGCCGTTGTACGCGCATGCACACGTTTACGCGGGCTATTTTCACCCCATCAACCGCACCACGCGGGTAGCGCTTTCTGGGGTGGTCAACCGCACCAGCAACGCCCCGTACGACGTCAACCTGCACGTCCTGCTGCAAAACGAAAAGATGGGCTCCGCCGGTTTACTGTACTCCCCTGGCGATGGATTGGGATTTGCTTTGGCGGCTCCGCTCCACGAGTCTTTTAAGCTATACTACCACTACATCTACCCACTGAATCCGTTGCAGGCATTGTCCAATCAATCCCACACCATTGGCATTTCCTACCGCATGAAAATCCAAAAAGACTGTGCCTTGCAGGGCCAGCGTTATTTCTAATTCGCCTTACCCATGAAATCAACTGTTCTACATTTTTTGGCAGCTGCGGTGGCGGTTACGGTAGCGCAATCCGCTGCGGCGCAAAATTGGATTGAGTCTGATCCCTATCCGCAATGGAATACTCCTGCTGCAGATTTTATGCACGCACCGGGACTTAAACCGAATACGTACCACTTTGTGTCCAACCGCAATCCAGCGGAATTGCCGCTGATCAAAATTGCCGGTTGCAAAGCCCAAAAAGCCCCGTACCGCGTGTACCGTGTTTCCGGCGGAACGGTAGTTCCGGTTGCAGAGCCGGGTACCGAGCGGTGGGCCGGAGTGCCGGTGTACGGCAAAGACGGTCAAACCATGGCCGTACCGGTGTGGTCAGACTCCTGCCGCAACGGAACCGCAACTACGGAAATTCGCGTTTATCAAGCACTTCCGGCCAATTCCCTTGGCGCCTACCTAACGTACGAGGAGGTTCCTTACCTCCTTGCGTACAACCACGGCTGGCCCATGTACCAACAAGCACAGCATCCGCACTTTCACCCCAAAACCGGAGATTTGGTGTTCTCTGCATTGCGCCGTGGCAACACGTCGTACGATTTGTTTACCGCGAAGGGAGGCAAAAAAGACGCCGCCCTGCACTCCATTTCCACCGACGCCGACGAGGTCTACCCCACCTACTGGGGAGACACCTTGCTCTACTCCGTGTCAACCGTCGCCAACGGATTGGACGTTCAGGCATTCCACCGCGGATCCTTCGTCAACCTGCCTTCTGTGGTGAACACCAAGCAAAACGACTACAACCTGTGGGTGATCTCTTCGGACAGTGCCTGGATCAATTCCAACGTTGGCGGCCATGCAGACCTTCGTTACTTGTTTGGACCTGACGACGCAAAGCCCGCAGCACCGGTGGCGGCACCCGCAAAGAAAAGCCCGACTGCGACGCGTACGGAATCCGCACCTGCTGTGCCCGCGCCTAATGAAGCGGCTATTTCGTTGGAGAACCAAGTTCTTTCTAAGGAAATAGTTCCTAACTACACTGTTGTACTGGGATCGTTCAAATCATACAATGCGGCGGCCCAATACATCCAAGACTTAAAGGGCAAGCTCCCCGCGCAAAGCGTCCTAAAAATCAATCAGGCCAGCGGCAAATACCGGGTTGGAACTTCCGTTCCCGGTCCCAAAAGCAATGCATTGGTGGCACTCAATGAATTTCGTCAATTGGTTCCTGCAGCATGGCTCACCACGGATTTGGATTGAGGCGGAAGAGCAGCCCCTGTTGAACCGACGCCAGGTGCTCCTGTTTTACCCGAACTGGGGGATTTTATCGTAGCCCCGCACCCTCCAAGCCCCCCCCGCACTCCACGGAGTGCGGGGGGGGCTTTTCTTAGGCCGGCAATTCCTGCCTTGCTCAGTACCTTTGCCCCTCTTTATTCATAGGCCCCGTAGTTCAACGGATAGAATAGACGTTTCCTAAACGTTTGATCCCAGTTCGATTCTGGGCGGGGCTACAAAAAAAACCGCCTCGTCAGAGGCGGTTTTAGGCAAATCGATTGAATCGAATTTTAGCGCTTAATGATTTTCGCCACCCCAAAGTCGCCATGAACGAAGTAAACGCCACTTGGCAAATTACTTAAGTCGCATGACTGGACATTTTGATTGCGGTAAACAATGGTACCAGTTAAATCGGTTACGAACAGATTGCCCTGTAGCTTGAATTCAACAAGTCCATTGGTGGGGTTAGGGTAAACGGCAAATGATTGAAACGATTGCTCCTCGGGTAAACCTATGTTGGCTCGTTGAATTTCAAAGACTGAAATCGTACCACTTATCTCGTTGGCTACTAAGATATAAGGCATCCCGTCAGGGCTGTTTTGGGGCTTTACAAATGCGAGGGTTTCTGGCCCGAGGTCTCCTCCAATAGTACTGTCATTGCGCGTATTTACGTAGTCGATAAATTCTGGATTGACCGGATTATCCAAGCCAAACACAAATACTCCACCGATTCGTTCTGCCGCAACAAATGCATAGGTGTGCGAGCCAAATACTGCGATGCACACGCCCTCTGGTTCAGGTCCCTTGCTTCGGCTACGTGCCTTGAATTTGTTTTCTTCTGAATCGCTATTGAATAATTTGGACCATGTCGGATGATTGGCAATGTATCGCTCCATCAAATCTCCAGAATCGTAAACGAGTGCACCTGTTGAAGCATTCCAAATAGAGAATGACCGCGAGCCCACTCCGTGAATTTGATCAATATCACCGTCCCCATCCGTGTCACCATTTTTGTTGGTGGCACGAAAGCGGCCCAAAGCATGAGACTCCTTCAGCATAGCAGCATTGGGGTATGCGACAGCATCTAGAGTTAATGAACTCACTGAGGAGCGCTCGTTCAAGGCGCTGTACTCCCGTTCGTCTCCTTCATTAGCCGTGATCAAATAAGCCTGGTTGTTTCGGCTAAACTGAGCCAGCGCGTCAGGAATGAAAAACTGCTTAGTAGGCCAATTTGCGTGGATAATGGAGGTTCCTTGGTCGCTTGCATCCATACTCCTTGCTGAACTCATCATGTCTGCAGTCCCAAGCGGGAAAATATCGGTAACTACTGCGCTGTCAACACTTACTCGTGCTATTGCATTGTTCTCTTGAAGGGTGACCCAAGCAATTTGGCTGTTATCAGATACAGTAATGTATTCTGGTTCAGCATCTTGTGAGAGTGTGCTGTTTGAAGTTGTATTCCGATAGCCTTGAGTTTTAAGTGATGCCAACTGATTATCAAATGCAGTGAACGATACGGTCGTAACGTCAGCCGCAGTGAAGATGGTGTCCGTAACATCAATAATACTGATTGATCCTGGAGGGTCAATTGAATAATCGTCGTTAGGCTGGCCTTCGTTCGCAACGAGCAATTTTTGACCGTTCGGGGTGAAGGTTATCATGTCGGGTAATGCGCCAACTTGAACAGCGCCCAGAAGGTTGCCATTGCTATTGAAAAAAACGACCTTACCAAGGTTGGTCTCTACCGTATCAGGGCTGGCAACGGCAATGAGTCCGTTTTTAACCGCAACGCTGGTGGTCCCGCCATAAGGAGTCATGTCAATGGATTTAATAAGGACAATGCTATCGGGATTTGAAAAATCCGAAATGTCAACTCGATTCTGAACAGCACTGTTTGTTACAATTCGTTGACTTGTTGGGTCGTGTGCGACTACCTCGCAAGTGCTCCCAGAAGTATCGGGTCTGAATGAGCTCCGATAGGCTAACTCAATCCGCTTATTGGTGTTCGGAACAATCTTGTCGTTATCCTTGATGTAGGTCGTGAAAAAGTTTGGACCTACCGCATTCACCCCAGATAATTTGACGACGAAGTACTCATCGTTTTCAGGCAAAACATCATTCGTGGCACTTATGGTAAACGAAACTGAAGTTGTAGTTGGGGTGATTGGGATACTGTATTGACTTAGGGAGATGTCGTTAGTAGCGGCAGTGCTCCAGGGAAGGCCTTGAATCAATAAGTACAAGGTCGTGTTGGAGGGATTGGTAATCGTCAAGGTAACGGTTTGAGCCGGACCTCCTTCTTGAATCACCGTGCTCCGGCCGCTAAATTGGGCAGCCGTTAGGTAGGAAAAAGTAAAGTTAAAAGGAGTAAAAAGTCCAATGCCTTGTGCGTCAATTACATTACTGACTAAAAGCGAGTAGGAAGAACCATTGCTGAATCCGTTTGGTATGCTTAAGGTTACGGTATCAGAAAGACTGCCATTTTGGGTCATGGTGGCAGAGCTTAGGCCAGTCAAACCACTGTAATTAGTTAAATTCGTAGCACTGACACTGTTCATGTCTCGAGAAAAAACAACATTAATCTCGGTTGAACTTTTAAGGTACGCTGAGGTCACTGCTGGTGGGCCAGGAAAGTTCCATGCAGGCCAGGTTTGTGGAGCCGTGCCTGAGGCAGCCGCTATCCACTTTAGCGGATTGGTAATGGAATCCCTGAGGGTTGCCCAAGAACCACTTTGACTCCCCGTGAAGTATGCATTGGTTGAATTGGAACTCACGTTTCCAGGTGCAGTGGCTAAACTTATGGAAGTTGACGAAGACAGCGTTGAAGGCAGGATGCTATTCGAGCCTGAACAGGTAGTCAAGACGCCTGTTGTCCATGCTTTAGAACTTAATGCTGTAATGTAGGTGGGGCTGGTTACCGCGCCGGAATAAACGATACACTGATCTCCACTGGAGCTCAGTCCAAAAGTTGAACCAACTGCGGTGCCGGGGTTTGCAATGCCTAAATCGGACTTAATGCTGATAACTGAGCCTGCAGGCAAGCCAGAGGCAGGCGCCGTCCAGGTTAATCCGCCAGCGCATTGAGCTTGAGCATTAGTGGTAAATTTCGCGTCCGTAAATTGAAGTACGGTACCTCCCGCCAAATTATTGGTACACACAAACAGAACTTCATCGGTAGCGCCGGTTGCGTTCATGCGGTATGCTATAGGCAGTAGGTCTCCACTATTTTGCGCCGTTGCAGCAAAAGCCGTGAGAAGTGAAAGGAAAAATAAGTTGAGCTTCATCAGGTATTGTTTAAGATGTAAAAATCCAGAACAATAGTATCTACCTGATGTTACCAAAAAGTCGTCAAATTGCCCGAATATGTTTTTTAAAAGTTAACTTTTCACCTTTTTCAGAGGCCTGTTACTAATAAGAACAACCTCGCATAACACCATAGAGCAGTTCAATTCTGCTCGGGGCTGCTGAACTTTATTTAGCAACTCAACTTTTGTGGCTTCAATATCCATACAACTTAACCCTTGCCAACCAAATTTACAAAATACGACTCGGTTTCCAAAACCCTACTCCACCACCAGCACCGCCACCTCGTTCCGACGGTTCACCAAATCCCACGGCGCGTTGTAGCCCATGTACATAAAGTCTCCGCGTGTAACTACGCCGTTTTCCTGCAAAACCTGCTTCAACAGCGCACATTTTTCGCGAATTTTCGCGTCGGAGGCATACCCAGAAAACGCCAACACGGCCAGCGTCTTGGGCCCTTCCTCCACCACCTGAACGCGGCTAGACAGCGGCTTGGGCAAAGACTCCAGCGAATACGCCCGCGGCATCACAAAGTACATGGAAGACTCCTTGCCTAAATTCATGACCACCGGAGCCGTCATGCTGATCTTTTCCTCGCGCTCGTTGCCGCCAAAAATGTACCCCGCTACCGTGCGAAAACCCGTGCTGCCCATGCGCTCAAAAGAACTGTCGGGCAAATCCGTCTTGGCCAAAACCATGCGGTTGTAGGCGCGCAACTCCACGTCTCCCAGCTTTCGGACCACCCGGTACTCCGGCTCCTCAATGGAGCTTTTACGCGTCATGGCCCACGCTCCAACGGCCAAAACCGCCACCACTACTACTGCAACCAACATACCTAATTTCATAATTCCCCATTTTCAAGACAACAGCTGCCGGGGTAGATAGTTCCACCGGAGGAAGGTAAAGCATCCTGCTGAAAATTATCGATTTAAAAAAAGCGGCCCCAACGGGGCCGCTTTTGGACTGCTACCTTTCAAATTTGCTTACTGAACCACCAATCGTTCCTCCCACACCGTTCCACCCTGCTCTGCGCGAACAACGTACAACCCCGCAGGAATGCCGTCCAGTTCAAGGCGATCGGAAGACATCAACTCGTGGTGAATGCGTCGGCCCAAAAGATCAAACACGGATAAAGCCGCACCTGGGAGCGGCGTTTCTACCGTAAAGGTTCCGTTTGATGGGTTGGGGTACACGCGCATGAGTGGTTGTTCGCCTTCATCGGAACCCAAGCCACTCACCTTCACCGTTAAGGTGTCGGATTGATTGCAATAACCGTTGGTCTCCACAACCGTAACCTTTACATAGCCAGTGGTTCCCAAAAAGACCGTTACGGCGTTGGTGCCTTGGCCGGAAACCACACTGCCCCCGGCTACTACCCACGTATACCCGTTGCCCAAATTCTGGGAGGTAAAATAGTTCTGCACGGTATTGATGGGTGCTAGCGCCACTCCAAAAACCTGCGGATTTAAATTGTTGGGGACGGCACTAACTGCGGTTCCCGAAGAGGTTGCTGAGCACGTACCGTCGCTCACAACAACGGAATACGTTCCAGAAGTTGTGGCCGTAATGGACGCCGTTGTAGCTCCCGTGTTCCATGAATACGAATAACCCGCGGGAGCCGTAAGGACAACAGATCCCCCCACGCAGAAAGTCAATGCTCCGGAAGCCGCAACCGTGGCCGGCGGCGTGGGTAACACCGTTACTTGTTGCACCGAAGAACCGGTACTGCAACCGTTGCTGGACACCACTACCGAATAAGCGCCGGAGGCCGTTGCGGTGATGCTCTGGGTTACGGCGCCGTTGCTCCACAAATAGGTTGCGCCTGCAGGAGCTACCAGCGTTACGCTACCCCCTTGGCAGAACGTCAAGGGCCCAGACGCCGTTACTGCAGCCGATGGATTGGGCACAACGGATACCTGAACAGGAGCCGACGTAGAACTGCAACCGTTGCCGTACACCGTTACCGTGTAGGATCCAGACGCAACCGCGTTGATGGTTTGCGTGGTAGCCCCATTGCTCCAAACATAAGCGTAGCCGGAAGGCGCTACCAGGGCCACAGATCCGCCCTGGCAAAAGGTCAACGGGCCAGACGCCACTACGTTCGCCGGGGGGTTGGGATTTACCGTTACCGCCAGCGGTGCAGACGTACTGCTGCAACCGTTGGCACTTACCGTTACCGAGTACGATCCCGCCGCGAAAGCCGTGATGCTCTGAGTTGTTGCGCCGTTGCTCCATAAATAGCTGTATCCGGTAGGCGCGCTCAGTGATACGCTTCCCCCTTGGCAAAAAGTAAGCGGTCCGGAGGCCGTCACCGTACTAGGCGGAACCGGGTTCACCACTACCGCTTGTGCCGCGGAAGTACTGCTGCATCCGTTGGCACTGACCGTTACTGAGTACGATCCCGCCGTGGAGGCCGTGATGCTCTGCGTGGTGGCGCCGTTGCTCCACAAATAGCTGTAACCCGCTGGTGCGCTCAAGGTTACGCTGCTGCCTTGGCAAAAAGTAAGCGATCCACTAACCGAAACCGCACTAGAGGGCAAGGGATTCACCACTACTGCTTGGGCCGCGGAAGTACTGCTGCAACCGTTGGCACTTACCGTTACCGAGTACGATCCCGCCGCGAAAGCCGTGATGCTCTGAGTTGTTGCGCCGCTGCTCCACAAATAGCTGTATCCGGTAGGCGCGCTCAGTGATACGCTTCCTCCTTGGCAAAAGGTGAGCGAGCCGGAGGCCGTCACCGTGCTGGGCGGAACCGGATTCACCACTACCGTTTGGGCCGCTGAAGTGCTGCTGCACCCGTTGGAAGTAACCGTTACGGAATAGGAACCGGCCGTGGAGGCCGTGATGCTCTGTGCTGTAGTGCCGTCGGACCACAAGTAAGTATACCCAGCCGGTGCGCTAAGCGTTACGCTGCTGCCTTGGCAAAAGGTGGTAGGGCCCGACGCCGTCACTGTGGCGGGCGGACTGGAACCCACCGCAACCACCTGCGCCGCAGAAGTGCTGCTGCAACCGTTTTGGGAAACCGTCACCGTATACGAACCCGCCGTTGAGGCCGTGATGCTCTGTGTAGTTGCGCCGTTGCTCCACAAATAGCTGTATCCAGCCGGTGCGCTCAAGGTTACGCTTTGACCGGGGCAAAAATTAAGCGGGCCGGAGGCGGTTACGCTGGCCGGGGGCGCTGCGGAAACTACCTGAACCGGGGTTGCCCGGGAAGTGCAACCGTTGATTAAGCCCATCGATACCCCGTAACTACCTGTTGCATTGACGGTTATGATTTGCGAGGTAGCTCCTGTGCTCCACAAATAACTGGAACCGCCCGCGGTGGCATACAGGGTTACACTTCCACCGGGACAAAAAGACAACGGCCCATTGGTGGTAATTTGAATCGACGGTACACTTAACATGGTGGTGGTGATGGAACTGGACTTCGTACATCCCAAAGAATCAACTCTTGTTAACGTATACGTGCCCCCAGCTTTGACGTACTGTGCGTTCGCTGTTTTTCCGTTGCTCCAAGAATAAATCGTCGTCGGATTGAACGGAACAAACAAACGCGTGCTGTCTCCTTGACAAAAAGTTGTGGAGGGCTGTGCGGCAATCGAAAAAGCCTTGGGCGCATGCACCCGCAAGTGAATGGTGTCGGACCTAAACCCACAACTGGTATTGGACAGTCCGCACGAAAAATACCCCGCTGAATTGACCGAAATGGACTGAGTTGTGGCGCCATTGCTCCACAAGTACGAGTATCCCAACGGTGCTGTCAGTGTTCGCGATTGCCCGGCACAGATTACCGAATCCCCGTTGATGGTGAGTTTAAGGTCGTTGGCAGTTGGGATAACTTGATTGCTAAATTTTGAAAATCCAAGTGTAAGCTTAGGTGTATTGAACTGTATGCTGTTCAAGTAGCCCGTAAATCTAGTGGAACCACCTGGCCGGAACCAATTACTTCCACTATTTTGCCGATTGGAGATGTCATTAAAGATTCCGACATAACCGTTGGATGTCATTTTTAACAACTTGACTTTAATGTAGTAACGACCTTTAGGCAACAAATAAGAGCGGCAAAAAGGTATCTGTGCAAGTCTGGCTGTTGAATCTTGCGCGGTTAAAAAGTAGCTCCCTGAGGCAATAACATTTTGTGCTTCCAATTCAAATTGGGTAGAATCCATTAATGCCCATTCTAGTTGAGAACCAGAACGTGAGAACGAAGCCAAGTAAACCCCAAAATTAAAAACGGTGTCTGGCTGCTTTACGTAAAAACCGGTCCATACTTCAACACCATCACCCATATACGATGTTGAAATCGCCGAAAACGTAAGTTTCTGTGGTCTTCGCGATGCAAATGAAGAGGTAAGATTCGTACTTGAATTGTCTATTACCAACGTATCCGGATACGTCCATCTGGCTGAATTTGTGCGAGCAACAAATACAACTTTATGAATCTGGCCGGATGTCGGGACCCAATTTGGGAAGACTGCCCCTAAATGAATCGAATCATTCGGCAATAACGGCGGCACCGACGCTGAATACAACGAATCCTTCTGCCCGTTGGGACGAATGATAAGAGCGACTAACCGCACATTTGACAATACCGTACTGCCTGAATTCCAAATGTTTGCATCTACAGCAAGGGGGCGCGCTTGACTTACCGGATAGCCGCCATTGGAAATTTGTCCTTGGGTAAAACTGAGGAGTACCTCGGGGTTTAATCCCCCTTGTTTGCCAAAAAAGCTAATTCTCTGAGAAGGTGTTGTCGTTAGACTGATGTCGTCCAACATCCAAAAATAGGACATCCCTTCAAACCTAAATCGAATGCGGACACTGGACCAACCGCCCACATAAGCTCCAATGGGGATCGAAACTTGATTGTTTCTTTGCGTGGCGATGTTGCCACCAATGTGATCGTTAATTGGCAGTCCACCAAACCAAGCGCCGTTATTTATCGAAAAATCAATATAAGCTGGGCCATTGCTCCAATCGTTGTTGGTTCCTCTAAATCGACGGTAATATTGGGTGAAGTTTAAATCTACCTGCGAATGCCCTGATAAATTTATACTTGGCGTGTTTAAAGTTGCAAAATGTAGACCGCAAGTTGACGTTTGACAAGCGTCTGTTGCTAGCCCGCCGTTGTTCCGATAATCCGAATCAAAAATTACAAAACCGTTGGATTGGGTGGTAGACAAAATAGGCAACTGACTTCCCGCATAGCCCCCGCGCGAGCCATTGTTGCTTGAGGGTGTTGTAGTTGGTCCGCGGTATTCAAATGGGGCACTCCAAATAGTTCCGGTACTGGGACCATTATAGTTGTAAAAACCCGTATTCCCCCACGTACTCGGAATCCCTGAAGAAAAGTCATAAGACCAGATGGTGGTTTCGGGTAAATTCTCTTGCGACGGTGCCGTGGAATACGATTCACCCTCCTCAGCCACCGACGGAAGTAAGGTTTGGGCGGATGCATCATCAAAGCCCAACAAGCAACAAAAGAACGTGAAAACAATAACAAAAGAGCGCACAAGGGTTAATCCGGGTAGCGTATAGTTCATAAAACGAGTTGACAAAGGATAATAATTCAAAGCGAAGCTAATAATCTCCTTTCCTAATGCGAACTCAAGGCAGTTGAATCCGGTTCTGCATCAATGGACTCGTACAAATCATAGATAACCAGCATCAACCAACCAAAAACCACCGCGGCCACCAACAGCAGGGTACTGGGCCAACCCGTCACGCCAAAAGACAACCGGATTAGGATGGCAGAAATAATGAATCCTGAATTTCTGATGATTTTGTGGAACTCATCCGTATGCAGCAAGGAAATTAAAAGCAGCAGCACGTCGACGGCGATCAAAAGGGTGAAAAACCGATCAAAGAATATGCTGTTGACGTTTGGTATGTGCGGAATTTCCTGCCCGTGGCTTTGCAAAACATCCCAAAACCAGCTTCCAAAGGAATAAACCACTAATACCAAGAGTGTTGGGGCCAGTATAGCTGCCAATCCGTTCTTGAAGAAGAGAAAGGACTGCAAACGTTTGTCCGACGACGCTAATGCAGATTCGTCCCGAACCGCCAAAAGGCGCTTGTTTCGGCGATGAAAAAGGAACAGCATAAAAAACAAAACCAGTGAAGCGACTAAATCATAGGTAAAATCAACGTCTTGTTGGAGCACGAACCACTGATCAGAAACACTTATTTCCGCAAGATCTTTGAACAAACGTCGAATCAAAATCAAGGTTACGATCTCGTATTGCTTCACTACATAGGTGGTGATGGACCTCGGTAAATAGTAGACCACCAAGTACACTTCGTACACCAGGATGAATGAAAACGGAGTGTAAACTGCAGATATTGGGTTCGTCCATTCTGTACCCAGCCAATTGGGCGGGAGCCAACCCAGGTGCGTAGCAAAAATGCACCCCAAATGCACCAAAAAGCCCAAAATTGCTGAGTACAAAACGGTCCGCTCCACCGTGCGTTGCGCTCTTTCCGATAGAAACCAAGACGATAGTGCGTGCATCGATTTAGAATTTTGATTGAGTCCACTGCGCTCATTACCCACGTAAAGCACCCTAATAAAACCCAAATAACGATAAATAGTTCTGTAATTCAATAACTTACAGAAGAATCACCAAACGACAACTCCTAATTTACCGCACCACCCCAAAAACGGGCACCCGTCGGTACCGCGTCTCAAAAAACGGAGACTGCTCAAAAACCCAACGCAACTGCGCACCACCGTCTTCCGCAAAGGCCGGATCCGCCGCACGCTTGGCCTCCAACGCCCCCCGAACCGACGGATTCGCCTTCAACCATTCCGCGGCCGTGTCTTCAAAAACGTAATCGCTGTAACCCTCTTTCTGCTGCAGAATGGAATTGAAAAATCCCCACACCAGCAAACCGTCCGGAGCCAAAGGCTCCAAAGCTTCTGCCAAATAGCGGCGCGCCGGTTGGTCCGACGAAATCCACCAATCCCCCGCGCGCAAAACCACCTCGGCCGTATCCCGATCCACCTCCAAGGAGCGCAGCAAAAAATGCCCCTCGTACGGCTGCGGACTCACCGAATAATTCCGCACCCAGCGCAGCTCCACCCGCACCGCGGTGTCCCGCTTCAACCGACGCATCTCCACGCCGTGGGCCTGCAGCCGAGCAACGGCATCGTGCCATCCGCCGGAAACCACCCACGCAGACGGCACCTGCGTCCAGGCCGACGGCTCCGCATACCCCGCAAAACTTACTTTAGTTTGGTACGGTTTGGTGCGATCGTAGTACAACCTCGGCTTTCCTGATACCTCGGACGGCTTATATCCGGATCGGTACCCGTCAAAGCCCACAGCGTCCACGTCGCTCTTCGCCACCTTCCAATCCACCGGAATCCGGACCGCGGCCCGCCAATAGTCGGCCTGGGAATCCCGCACCGCCTTCACCGCCACACGCTTCTCCGCATGCACGCGAATCAACTCCTCGTTCAGCGCCAACGTCGCATAAACCCGGTCCTTGTAGGGCTTCAGCATGTGCGTCTCCGGCACGTACGAAAAAATGCCCCGCAGCGCCGCATAACCAGATAAAAACCGACCTCCTTCCAAAAACACCTCCCAGCCGTCTTCCGGCGTGTGGCCCCAATGATTCACGTACGGAACCATGTCCCAGCCCCGGTCGCGCATCCGTGCATAAATCGGCCCCGTCAACTCCTCCCGTAAATACCGACCCATCGGACCGCCCAACTTGTCCGGCTGCGTCGTCAAAAGGGTCATCACGTGCTGGTAATCTGCGCCGTTGCTCACGTGGTTGTCAATCAACACATCCGGCTGCACGCGCTCCATCAAACCAAGCAAAGACCTCGTTTCCAAGGCGTCGGCCTTCATTAAATCCCGATTCAAATCCAAATTCTGGCTGTTTCCGCGCGCACCAAACTCCACCGGGCCGTTCTGATCCACCCGGCAAAACGGACTCCGCTCGCGCATTCCACCTACATTGAAGGCCGGTACCACCACCAAAACAGTCTTGTCGGGCAGGGCCGACTGACCCGTCACAACGTTGCGAATCAGCAACATACTGGCGTCTATCCCGTCCGGTTCCCCCGGATGAATTCCGTTGTTCACCAAAACCACCAACTTGCGGTCTCGTTGCCAATTCTCCGGCTCAAAATCCCCTTCCGGAGACAACACCAACGCTCGCAACGGCAACCCCGCATCCGTAGGCCCTACCTCAATCATTTGGAGTACCTTGGGGTATCGCTGAACCAGCACCTTGTAGTATTCAAGGACTTGCTCGTAGGTGGGTGTTTCGCGCCCACCCGTTACCTCAAAAAGGGTCGGAAACAACAAACCCTTTTGACTCCCTTGTGGGGCCTGCATAGCGCTCGCTGAAAAAGACAGAAGGCCGCCAAAAAAGGCAGTCAAAAAAGGATTTTTTGCCATAAGGCCGAAGATACTGCTTTCATCATGCACTCAGACTCCAAGCGGCATTAAGAAGGACTACCTTACCGTTGCCCCAACCGGCATCCCGGCACCAGGCGCAACAAAATCCAATCGCCCCGTGGTGGGATCTTCCGCCATCAACAACATTCCTTCCGACGTGATTCCGCGCATCACCCGCGGAGCCAAATTGGCCAACAACAAAACGTCCCGGCCGACCACTTCTTCCGGAGCAAAATGCTCCGCAATGCCGCTCAATACGGTCCGAACATCCAACCCAGAATCCACCGTAAGCTTCAACAACTTATCCGCCTTCGGCACGCGTTCCGCCGCCACAATGCGCGCTACCCGCAAATCCAAGGACGCAAACTGCTCAAACGCCACCTCGACCTTCAACGGATCCAGCGCCGCTACCGGGGTCAACCCCTCCGCGGCAACCTCTGCCACCACTGGGGTCGCGCGCTCCGCAAGCTTCGCGCGCTGACGCTCCACCGCCTCATCTTCCACTTTGTCAAAGAGCAATTCGGACGCCCCCAAGGGGTGCCCTGCAGAAACCAAAACGCTGCCGTCTAAAGCAGACCAATTGGCTTCCGAAATTCCCATCATGCGGCGGATTTTTCCCGCCGACGTCGGCAAAAACGGTTCCAGCAGCGTGCCCAGCGCCGCCACCACCTGGGTAGCAACCGCCATAACCGTTTCCGTGCGCTCTGCGTCCACTTTCACCAACTTCCACGGTTCCTGATCCGCCAAGTACTTGTTGCCCAAACGCGCCAACTGCATGGCCTCGGACAACGCGTCGCGGAACCGATACGCCTCTAAGGCAGATTCCACGGCTGCTCGCTGCGCCCCAATGGCCTCCAGTACCAATTGGTCGTCGTTGGTGACCAGCGAACGAATCGCCGGCGCAATCCCGTTGTAGTAGTTGTGGTTCAACACCATCACTCGGTTAACCAAATTGCCCATGACCGCAACCAACTCCGAATTCACCCGGGTTTGGAAGTCCGACCACGTGAAATCGTTGTCCTTGGATTCCGGCATGGTGGCGCACAAAACGTAGCGCAACTCATCTTGTTTCCCAGGAAAATCCTCCAAATACTCGTGCAACCAAACCGCCCAATTCTTGGACGTTGACAGCTTCCGACCCTCTAAATTCAAAAACTCATTGGCCGGAACCTCAGCAGGCAATTGGTACCCACCGTGTTCCATCAAGATGGCCGGAAAAATGATGCAGTGAAAAACGATGTTGTCCTTGCCAATAAAATGAACAATGTCCGTGTCTTCGTCTTTCCACCACTTTTCCCAATCCGCTCCAAAAAGCTCCTGTGTTGCCGTAATGTACCCCAAGGGCGCATCAAACCACACGTACAAAACCTTACCCTCCGCGCCCTCAACGGGTACCGGAACCCCCCAGTCCAAATCGCGCGTCATGCTCCGAGCCTGAAGACCGTCCCCAGCATCCAACCAACTCTTGCATTGGCCGTAAACCGTTGGCTTCCAATCCGAATGCGCGTCGATGTAGCTGCGAATTTTAGGCGCCAAGGCATCCAAAGGCAAAAACCAATTGGTGGTGGGACGCAATTCCGGCGCCGCGCCCGATAGGGTGCTGCGTGGGTTGATCAATTCCGTAGGACTCAGCGTACTTCCGCATTTTTCGCACTGATCTCCGTATGCCTCCTCGTTTTTGCATTTTGGACAAGTGCCCACAATGGTTCGGTCCGCTAAAAACTGTTGCGCCTCAGGGTCAAAATACTGCAGTGTTTCGCGCGCCTCAAAGACCCCTTTGTCGTAAAGATTTTTAAAGAATCCCTGCGCCACATCGCGATGCAAATCCGAGGAAGTCCGCGAATAAATGTCAAACGAAATCCCAAAATCCCGGAACGCCTTGCCCATCAATGCGTGGTACGTGTCCACAACCGCCTGAGGCGTTGTTCCTTCCTTGCGGGCCTTCACCGTGATGGCCATGCCGTGCTCGTCCGAACCGCAAATAAAGGCTACGTCCCGGCCCCGCATCCGCAAATACCGAACATAAATGTCTGCCGGCAAGTAGCAACCTGCCAAATGTCCAATGTGAATGGGTCCGTTGGCGTACGGAAGCGCCGCGGTAACGGTGGTGCGTTTGGGAATCCTTTTCATGGTTGAGCAAAGATACGACGCCTCAAGGAGCCCTATCCATCGTCCAACAAGTACCAATAGATCTGCCCCCTTTGGACCACCGCCAAATACAGCCCAATTCGAACGCTTAAACATTTGTGGCGCGCCCAGGCTTCCATGGCCAAACGTATTCGGTTTTCCTGCGGACGGGTGAGGCATGCCCGGATCACGGATTCGGGTTCCGAGAAATTCCAAATGCCGCGTGACCGGGACTTGACCTCCACCACCAACCATCGATCTCCGCGGCGCGCCACCAAATCCAGCTCAAAACGATGCCATCGCCAATTTCGCGCCAAAATAACGTACTGATGGTCCTGCAGCCATTTGGCCACAGCATCTTCCGCGTTTTGTCCTTTTTCTTGGGTGGACTGTTTGCGCCGTACTTCAAATGCGGACGCGGCGGGACGCTCATCGTCCCAGGGAGGTTTTGGGGTGTTCATGGGGCAAAGGTGTGCCCCGTTTTTGCCGACAGTCGGTTTTAAACGTCTATAAGCGTATAAAAACGGTTAAAAAAGCAATCGACTATTAATCAGTACGTTGACAAAAAATAAACGTTTACACTAAGGGCAAAAAAAAGCTACGGTCGCAATTCCGCAAAATCGCCTATTTGAAGGGTGTACACCCCCCCATACCCAAACGCCTGATTGTCTGCCAAATGCCCCAT
>ENA-OUVC01000966-OUVC01000966.1-marine-metagenome-genome-assembly--contig:-NODE-966-length-17809-cov-4.817956_pt1 | contig 17809 bp, 12 predicted proteins | sample MGYA00248622_ERZ508571 | MGnify/ENA primary metagenome ERZ508571 (study PRJEB26236, sample SAMN06267175) | marine metagenome | isolation source: Columbia River Estuary | place: USA:Columbia River Estuary... | reverse complement strand
GGACTTATACCAATCGGCGACCATCTCCGGAAAGTCATCCCCATCGCTCCAATAGGTATGGGTGTGCAGGTTGCCCTTGTACCACTTCGCCTCTTCGGCGGCGGACAGGACAGCGGACGCGGCCAGGCCGCAGACGGCAAGCAGACGGATGAGGGGCATGACTCAAATAACACCAAAGGGATGACTGAGTCGAGTGCTGGGTCGATGACAGATGACTGAATCAATACCCGGATCACCCGATCCCGCCACCTGCCACCTGGGGCCGCCACCCGGAACGAATCTTCCGCTCAAAGGGAGACCGGAAACCGGAAAGTATGCTTCAGAATTATGCACCTCCGCCAATCATCCGGTCCCCCTATGGTGCCCCCTTTGAGTTATGCCTCTTCCTATACTCGATACTCTCGTATTCCCCTTTTGCACTTTTGCACAGGCCGCAGGCCGATTTGCACTTTTGCACTGCCCATCTGAGCCTCTGAGCCTCCCGACGTTTAGCGTGTTCCCCTTGTCCCCATGTCACCTTGCCCACGTGCCCCCTAGCTCATCATTCATCCTTCATCTTTCATCCCTTATCTGCCATCTGTCCTCCGTCATCTGTCATCCATCCTAATGCCCCCCACCCGCCATATCGCCGTCCTCGGCGGAGGAGCCGCCGGCTTCTTCGCGGCGATCACGTGCGCGGAGGCCCTCGGCCAGGCTGGCAAGGTCACGCTCTTTGAAGCCACCCCGCACCTGCTCGCCAAGGTCCGCATCTCCGGTGGCGGCCGCTGCAACGTCACCCATTCCTGCTTCGAACCGGCCGAGCTGGTGAAGAAATACCCGCGAGGAGGCCGCGAACTCCTCGGCGCCTTCCATCGCTTCCAGCCGCGGGATACCATCGAATGGTTCGGCAGCCGGGGCGTCGCCACGAAGACCGAGGAAGACGGACGCATGTTCCCGACGACCGATGACTCGGGCACGATCGTCGATTGCCTGATGTCCGCCGCCTCCCGCGCCGGCGTCACGATCCGCGTCTCCACCCCGGTCCGCTCGATCATCAAGGACGCTGAGACCTTCCGCCTGACCCTCGGCAACGGCTCAGTCGAAGCGTTCGACCGGGTCATCGTCGCCACGGGCGGCAACAAGGCGTCCAGCGGCCTAGCCATCGCCGAGTCCTTCGGCCATGCGATCGTTCCACCGGTCCCCTCGCTCTTCACCTTCCATATCACCGACCCCCGCCTGACCGACCTAGCGGGTGTCTCGGTCGAAAACGTGGCCGTGACCGCCCCGGGCACGAAACTCAAGACCGACGGTCCGGTCCTGGTCACCCATGCCGGTCTCAGCGGCCCCGGCATCCTCAAACTCTCCGCCTGGGGCGCCCGTGAGTTTGCGGAGAAGAACTACGCGTTCCCGATCTCGCTCAACTGGACCCCGCCCCACACCCGCGACACCTTGATCAAGGCCCTCTCGGTCGTCCGGGAACAGAACGCCCGCAAGCAGGTGACTACCTTCAGCCCGCTCGCCATGCCCCAACGCCTCTGGGAACGCTTCGTCATCGCCGCGGGCATCCCGACCACCACCCCTTGGGCCCACGTCAGCAACCCGGCGCTCCAAGCCCTGGCTGGCCAGCTCACCGCCGCGGAGTTCAAGGTCGACGGCAAGAGCATGTTCAAGGACGAGTTCGTGACCTGCGGCGGCGTGAAGCTGTCCGAGGTCGACTTCAAGACGATGGAAAGCCGCAAGTGCGCCGGCCTGCACTTCGCCGGCGAAGTCCTCGACATCGACGGCGTCACCGGCGGCTTCAATTTCCAGAACGCCTGGACGACCGGATATCTCGCCGGCACGGCGTGCGCGGGTTGACCTCAAGTTCGCCGCAGGGCGAACCAAGGTAGGGGCACGATTTATCGTGCACTCCAATGCGGAGGGCGCGGCGTAGCCTCGCCCCTACCCTCGGCCGCCCTGCGGCGGCCATGGCTTCCCACCCGCACCCGTATCGATGTTCCTCCCCTATGCCAGATACTATCGTATTCCACTTTTACACCGCCTCTTCATGTCCTCCGGCCCTCCGGTCATCGTGTCCTCGCAGCCACCCCCGTGTCCCCGTGTCCCCTTGCCCACGTGTCCCCTCGTGCGGCTTTACCGCACGCTCATTCCGAATTCAAATGCAGCTTCGAAGAATACCCGTGCTCACCGAGTGAACGACTGGATACGAGCAACTTGACCTTCGGCGCGCGTCCGAGACCTGGAGCGTCAACGGATTTTGCGCCGAGCATCAGTTCATGCAGCTCGAGCCGTTCTTCGTTCACCGGACTCTCACCGGTGCGGGCTGGCGCGACTTCGATCAACGCGAGCACCGTGATCAACACTATCTTCAGCACCGGAACCAGTGAAGAGTAGTTCATAGGAGTTAATGTATCTCTAAGACCGCCTTCCGCACCCCAAAGTTCACGACTAGGCTAAACAGCCTATCATCAGTCCCGCTGATGCTAGCCCGCCTTCTCATAAGATTCTTAATCCAGCCCCATGCCTCGGGGTAGGGACGCGTCGGCGACGCGTCCGCCCTGGAACCCTATCACCGGTCGCGACACCGTCGCGCCCCTACCTGATCCCGCCACCCGCCACCTGAGGCTGCCACCCGCCACCCGGAACGTTGCCATCTCCCCATGTCACCGTGTCCCCGTGCCCACGTGTCCCCTGTCGCGCTTTGCGCGACACAAAAAAACCCGCCACTCTCGTGACGGGTCGTTGGGTCCCGGTTGCCCGGTTCCGGAAAGGAAAGCCGCTTAGGCCTTCTTTTCGGTCTTCTTCTTCTTGTCGCCCTTCTTCTTCTCTTCCTTCTTCTCTTCGCCGGCAGCGGCGACGGCGACGGAGAGAACCTTGCTCTTCACGTGCTTGTCGACGTTGACTTCGACGTTCTTGCCCTTGAGGTCGGCAGCCTTGTCAGCGCCTTCGGTCTCGGGGGTGAGGGTGTAGGTGGTGTCAGCGCCGGCGACGGTCACGACGAGCTCCTTCTTTTCGGAGTCGTAGGACTTGACGGTGCCCTTGGAGGAGATCTTGGCGCCACAGCCAGCCTGGGCGGCGGCAGCGAGGGCAAGAACGGTGAGGATGCTGAGGATGTTCTTCATATGGGTGCGGGGATAGAACACCGACTCTCCCCCGAAAGTTGCGAAAGGCAAACCACAATCGGGGTTGAATCCCTAATGTCACCCAACCATCGTCCCCCCATGCCCAGGCCCACCCCCCTGCTCCGCCCCCTCTTCATCGCCCTTTTGGGGCTATTTTCCGCGGTGCTGGGCGCCCATTCGATCCCAGACATCCCGGTCCGGGGCGCCTTCCAGACGGGCGGCGAGGCCGAGATCACCATCGAGATCAACCCGCGCAACTGGTCCGAAAGCCCGAAGATGGCCCTTTCTTTGGAGCAGAAGGAGTTCCTGACCTACACGGACGCCCAACGCGAAGAGCTCCTTAAGCAGACCCGCGCCTTCGTGGCGACCTACCTGGAATTCACGCTCGAACCGATCGGCCGCGTCCAGCCTGACTTCACTTACGACTTCGTCGCCGAGACGGGCAAGCCGCTCATGAAGATGGATGACGCGGTCGTCGCCCGCGGTCGCTGGAAGACGAAGATCCCCGCCGGTGTCACCGGCTGGAAAGTCCGCTCCCTTCCCGGCCACAAGGTCGCCACGGTCTTCACCAACTCGGTCGACGGCAAGGAACACCCCCGCTTCATGGTGATGTTCCCGGGTGAATCGAGTTTCACCTTCGACCTCACGGGACTGACCGCCAAGCCCCCGACCGGCCCCACCCCCGGCAGCGTCGGCACCCATGACACCGACCGCGGCACGGGCACGACTTTCCTCAGCTACCTCAAGCAGGGCTTCGAACACATCCTGCCCGAAGGCCTCGACCACATCCTCTTCGTCCTCGGACTGTTCCTCCTCTGCCGCGCCTGGAAGCCGATCCTGATCCAGGTCACGACCTTCACGGCCGCCCACACCATCACCCTCGCCGTCGCGACCCTCGGCTACGTATCTGTCGACCCGAAGATCGTCGAGCCGATCATCGCGGCCTCCATCGCCATCGTGGCCCTGGAAAACATCTTCCGCCCGACTTACGGCAAGTTCCGCCTCCTCCTGGTCTTCATCTTCGGCCTGATCCACGGCCTCGGCTTCGCCCAACGTCTCATCGACGAGCGTATCCCGGAGGGCTCGGTCATCAGCGCCCTCCTCGGCTTCAATGTCGGCGTCGAACTCGGCCAGCTGGCTGTCATCGGCCTGGCCGTAGCCGCCACCTTCTGGATCAAGGACGAGGATAAGTACCGCCGCTGGGTCGTCATCCCCGCCTCCGCCCTCATCGCCCTCGCCGGTATCGCCTGGGCCTACCAACGCCTCGCCTGAACCCTGGTAGGGATGCGATGACATCGCATCCGCTGTATCAAGGTAGGTCGGGACCGCGTCACGACCTAGCTGCATCGAGGTAGAGGCAGCACCGCGTGCTGCCATAGCCGCCCAAGGTAGGGACGCGTCGGCGACGCGTCCGCCCCGCTCCCTAACGACGGTCGCGATACCGTCGCGACCCTACCCAGCACCAGTCACCCGGAGCTGCCACCCGCCACCCGAAACGAATCTTCCGCTCAAAGGGAGACCGGAAAGTATGCTTCGGACATATGCACCCCAGCCAACCATCCGGCCCCCCTATGGTGCCCCCTTTGAGTTCTGCCTCTCCCTATACTCAATACTCCATACTCGATACTCTAGCATCCCACCTTTGCACATTTGCACAGGAGCACCGCTCCGATTTGCACTTTTGAACTGCCTTTATGACTCGGAGGTCCCCCTTGCCAGCATGTCCCCTACGCGACCTCCGGTCGCGCCCCGCAACTCCTCCCCCTCTCCGGGGTTCCATCTTCGAACAACCATGAAAACCTCCATCCTCGGACTCTCCCTCCTCGCTCTCCTCGTCGCGACCACGGCCGCCCAGGCCGCCCCGGAAGGCGACAAACCCGCCCGCAAGGGCCTGCCGGCCAAACGAGACGGCGACCGCCGCGACGAATTCCTCAAGCAGCACCCGGAACTCCGCGAGACCCTCGAAAAGCTCAAGGCGATGTCCCCCGAGGAACGTCAGGCCTGGCTGAAGGAACACCCGGAAATCGCCGCTAAGATCGAAAAGGCCCGCGCCGGCCTGAAGGAACGTGCCGACAACCTCACGCCTGAGCAGAAAGAAAAGCTCAAGGAGAAGCTCAAGGAACGCGGCGAGAACCTCTCCCCGGAACAGAAAGAGAAGCTTCGCGAGAAGATGAAGGAGCGCTTCGAAAAGATGACCCCGGAAGAGAAGGCCGAATTCCTCAAGAAGCACCCCGAGCTCAAGGAAAAGCTCGAAGGCGATAAGAAGTAAGCCTCCTTCACCTCCACCCCCTCAGGGCGCGACACCAGTCGCGCCCTCTTTATTTAGGTAGGGATGACCGGCCCGGTCATCCGCCGCGCTGGGCTAAGCATGCGCCCGCCGCGGCGGGACTATGTCCCGAGGCTACGCCTTGCGCGTCGCATCCCAAGCGTGCACGACCGAACCGCTGACGTCGCGCAACTCGACCACGATCCGGCTCCGTCCGGCGTCAGGCCGTTCCACGGTCACGGCCAGGAAGCCGCCGTCGACACGATGGAACTTGTGGTAAGCGGCGTCATATCCGGGCGAGCCGCTGGCATGCTCGTCGCTCGCCGGGCCGACGCCGAATTCGCGCACACCGGACACGGGATGCACGGAATGGTACTGCCAATGACGGTCACCGCAGACGACGAAGAAGTTCTCGGGGACGTGCTCGCGCAGCCAGCCGCGGAGTTCGTCGCCCTCGTGCGCGAAATTCGGGTTGGCGTGGTTGTCATGCTTGTTCTTGCGATCAGGGCCGACCAGCGGGGTCGGCGAGACCAAGACCTTCCACGTGGCGTCGCTCTCCTGGACGGTACGTTTGAACCAAGCCTTCTGCTCGGCCCCCCAGATCGTCTTGGTCGGTCCGTCCGGCGACTTGTTCTTGGATCGGTGATCGCGCCCCTCGACGAACCATACCTGGAGGTCCCGACCCCACCGCACGGTGCGGTAAGCCGGACCGTCATCGTGCATGGGGGCCTGCTGGCGGAAGATGCGCTGCCCCTGGGCGAACGTCAGCTCGCCCATCGCGGCGCCCGGGCCGGAATCATTGCTCAGGACGTCGTGGTCGTCCTTCAGCCAATAAGTCGAGTGGTTGCTGTTGAAAGCCTTCAGCCGCGGCAGACTGAACATCCGCTCCCAGTGATACCGGGCCAGGCGCTCGTTCACGGCGTCCGGATCGCCGCTGTCATAATAGACGAGGTCGCCGGTGAGACAGGTGAAGTGCGGAGCGAACGCCGCCATGGAAGGATAGATGGCATGACCGTCCGGATGCCCGCGGTCGGCATAGCCCTGGCAGGTCATCACGCAGAAGCGCACGGCATCCGTCATCCCCGCGGTCGGCGCCGTCCGGAACCTTCCGCGCACGGCCCCGGCGGCGACGAGTCCGGCCGGCGTCATGACTTCGCTGACGCAGTGATACGTCGCTCCGGCCTGCAGGCCGGTCAGCTTGAACTCGCAGATGAAATCGTTGGCCTCGGCCGCGACCATCACCTCCGTCACCTGGGCGTCGCTGAGATCCTCCCGGAGTCCGTAACGGACCCGCACCCGACCGGTCGCGCCGGGACAGGCGCCCTCCAGTTCGTCGACCGACACCTTCACCTTGGACTCGCCCTTGCCCCGCTTCTGCTCGTCCTTACCCCGCTTGGGAATCACCAAGCCTTGCCCATTGCGCTCGGCTGTCGAGGTGAGGCGCGTCCAGACCAACGCCGTGCTTTCGCTGACCTCGCCGATCCGCAGGCCCATGGCCTGGCCGGGTGCGCCCGAGGCGGCACCGGTCGTCTGCGCCAGTAAGCGGGGCGCGAAGACCGCCCCAGCCATGATCGCCGAAGAACCCAAGATGAACTTACGGCGGTTTATTTCGTGAGAGGACATAGGGGTGATGGTGATGGTTACTTCATTTCTCCCATCATCTCGATGAGATTCCGCACGACGATCTCCGAAGCATCTTTCTGCACTTGGTTCGTACCCAGCCAGGTCTCATAGCCGCCGAGCTCATGATGACGCGGGGTCGGGAGATAGCCATGCTTCCCGTTCGCGATCCCGATCACGATCGTCCGCCCGAACGGGCTCTTCTGCTTCAGCTCCAAGCCGGTCTCGGCAAAGGTCTCGAAGGGCACGGCGCAGAGCACGGCGTCCCCGACGCGGATCGTCTGCAAGATGACGTCGACCGTCTCCTCCGGCCGGTTCGCCGCCGACAGCGTCCGGGCGGCGTAATCCTGGGCAAGCCGCGGAAGACGCGCGATGGCCTCCTTGTCCTTGATCGCAAGAATCGCTTGGGCGTAGAGCAGCTGCTCCTTCGTAGGCTTACGATACTTGAGCGTGACGAGCCGCTGGCGCACCCCAAGGACGACGTTGTTCTGGTGCTTGGGGATATCTCGTACGGCCTGCCAGGCGACGTCCGCCGCTTCCCCGGCGACGATCCGGATCTGCTCGAAAGGCGCCCGGGGCGGCCGGCCGACCAGGAAGGGCACGTTATTGATGTCTCCGGAGGTACCGTTCGACATCGCGGCGACAAAGCCCTCCCCGGCACCGAGCCGGGAAGGCATGAGCCGGGCGAACTCCCCATAATAATCGGCCGAAACCTGACCCGCTGGCGTCCCGCCGACGTAATGCAGGGAATAGTTGGCGAATAAGGCCAGGGGCTTACGCTTGGCGTCGACCACGGAGAGGACGCTGATGTCCGGGTCGGTGGGGCCGGCCGGCCGGTCCAGCACGTCCGGCGAGGTGCCGGGGTTCATCTTCACTTGGTCATATTCACCGAAGGGATTAGGCGGCATCTTGCCGGGCTTGAGGTACCAGCGCCGGTTGAAGACCTCGTGGGTCAGGGGCCGCGCGGCGGCGCCCACCGCTGCGGGACGCAAGGAAGCGTGCGCCCGGATGATGGCCTGCGAGATCCCCTCCAGCATCACCTGCCGATAGGCGACCGCCTTGGCGTCCGCAGCAGACGGCTCGTCCGCCGGGTTCACGCCGGAATGGGTATGCGTGCCGCTGACGAGCATGTGCTCAACGGGGATGCCAGTGGCCTTCGCGGCCAGTTCCTTGGCTTCGGCGACGACCTTCTTGGGCACGCCGAGGTTGTCGATCACGACCCAGACGACCTGGGTCTTGCCATCGTCCAGGACCAAGGCGCGCGCATTGAGCGGATCATGGGCGGTGGTGGCCAGATTAGCGTTGAAGCCCCCGGGCATGTTCATGGGGAACTCCTTCGGGGTGATGTCCGCCACCGCCGCCCCGGCCTTCAAGGGAGCCGCCGAAAGCTCGGCGACCGTGGAAAAGACCAATAAACAAGCCAGGATAGGGGGACGCATAGGTCAGGGGTACGCCCGACATCCTGCCTCCCCTCGCCATCCTTTCAACCCCGCATCCTCTGCTTGGGTAGGGTCGGGACCGCGTCACGACATGGGCGTATCTCTGCCTCGGGTAGGGACGACCGGCCCGGTCATCCATGTATCCAGGTAGGGACGCGTCGGCGACGCGTCCGCTGCCTCTCGGTAGGGTCGGGACCGCGTCACGACATAGCTGCGGAGGGTAGGGTTGAGCGCCCTCGCTCAACCGCGGCCGACCAAGGACGGTCACCTACCTTGATTGATCATCTTGCCCTCCCGTCCTCGTGCCCTCCAGCCCTCGAGTCCTCCGGCCCTCGGCTCATCCCGGCCCTCCGGGCCGGGATGAGCCCGCCTAATGCTCCGCCCTCCGTAGTCATAAGTTACTTATGCCTTCCGGACCGGCCCCGCGCCCCTTGCGCCCGCGGCGCGAAAATGTCAGTCTAGAACTTTATACAACAATACCACCCTGCTCTTTCGCCTCCTCCCGTGAACCGTTTCGCCCGCCTGCTGCCCTTCCTCCGCAACTCCCTCCTCATCGTCGGCGCGCTCGCCTTCGCCCTCGGCCTCGCCTTTCTGCTCGACCGTTCCACCGATCGTCAGGAAGCGAAAGCCATCCCGGGCGTGATCGTTCCTGAAAAAGAAGTCGCCGCTACCAACTCATCCGCACCGACCAGACGACAGACGGCCGAGGAAGCCGCCGAAAGCAGGGAGTACTGGTTGTTCGGCCTCTATAGCAAGGATGTGCTCTATGTCCACGGCGTGATGCATCAAGGTGACGCCGAACTGATCGGCAATCTAGGGACGGACCTGCACCATGATTTTCGCTCGGTGTTCGGCGGACGCGTCAACCGTGACGAGAAAGAGGCGCCCTACAGCGATCGCATCGTCTCGGCCGTGCTGGCTTCGCTGGCGGAATGGCAGAAAGCCGACCAGGCCGCCCGGCAGGCCCGCGGCGAAGCACCCTTGGCGGAACCGATCGTCCCCAAGGCCTACGCGCTCTACCAGCAGTCGCTGACCGTCGACCGCGAGTCGGCGATCAAGCTGATGGACGAACTCCTGGCGTTGCCGGCTGAGGAACGCAAACCGCTCGCCGCGATCGCGAAATATCGCCGCGCCCGCCTGACGATGTCCCTCGAAGATTGGGCGACCTTGAGCGACGAGGCGACGAAGCAAAGGCTCGCCGCCATCCGCGCCGACCTTGGATCGGTCGAGGCGCATGCGCGCGAAGGGTCGCTCGATCCGGCGCAGATCAGCGAGAACACCGCGTACTGGCTGGCCTACACGCGCTGCATGATCCTCCCGTCAGAACGACTCGTCCGCCTAGGCGAAGCGGATTTCGCCGGGTCGGTCGACACCTACCTCCGCATGCCCCAGCGCGGCGAGGCTAACGCCGTCAACTCGTGCATGATGCTGGCCCACAAGCTCTGCGGCGAAGGTTATTTCCAGCCTGCGCTGGTCGACGAGGACCTCCGGATGCTCGTGACGATCTTCCTCACGTCCAACGGAAGCCATAACCGCGAGCGACAGCTCTCCTCGGACGTCCTCGTCGATCGACGCCGGCAATGGCTGGAAGCATTGGACGCCGCGAAGGTCCCGCCCACCTTCGCCCCCGCCCATGTCGCCATCCTGCAACTGGCGGTCGGCCGATGGCAGGCTTGTGCGGAGACTTGCGCGACGATGCCCGCTGCTGATCCGACCCGCCGGCTGCTGCTTTCGCGCTGCAACCTCCGGCTGAGCGGCGATCGAGACGTCTCCCGGGCGTTCCTGGACGGCGGTTCGCCTCGCCTCGACCTGACGACCCCGGCCAAAGGCTTCACGACCTTGACCACCGATCAGACGACCATCGACCCGTTGGACCCGAAGACGGTCCTCAGAAGGGTCCATGGCGAGTCCGGCATGCTCGCTCTCAGCGCCGGAGACATCCCCACCGCTCTGCGTCATTTCGATGAAGGCGATTTCCTCATGGAATCTTTCTACTTGGGCGAGTGCCTCCTGACGATCGATGAACTGAAGGACTATGTCGACCGCCGCCAGATCCCTCCGAACAAAGGCCACGGCGCGGACGACTACTCTTATTATCCCTTGGTCAACCTGCGCGAATTGCTTTCGTCGCGGCTCATGCGGGCTGGACGCCTTGAAGAGGCCTTGGAGTACGTGGCCCCTAAGCTACGCACCCAAGCCACGAATTACGTGCTGCTGCGTCGGGCGGCGGAGCGCTCGGACGTCGGTGCGCGCGAACGGGCTGATTCTCACTGGCGAAGCGCCTTGGCGATCCGCCAACTGGGCGAGATCATCCAGCACTCGCCCTTCGGGCTCAGTTGGTCCGGTGGTAGTTGGTACGTCGGCTATGGATATTGGCCCCGCGTACGGCTCGGCCAGTCCATGGACGATCGTCAGCCTTTGCCGATGGAGATCGCCCCTGCCGGCAAGGATGAGACCCGTCGCCTCCTTTCCTGGCAGTCGCAGCATATCGACCGGGCTGACCTGTCAGAGCGCGACGCCCGTTATGCCAGCTTCCGCCACGCGCTCGAAGCGGTCCGGCTGCTGCCTGACAACGACCCGGCCGGCGCCGAGATCCTGCAATACGCCGGCAACCTGCTCAAATACCGTGAACCCAAGGCGGCCGTGCCCGCCTATCGGTTGCTGGTGACCCGCTTCCCTCAGACGCCTTACGGCCAGCACGCGGTCGCCAAGAAGTGGTTCTCCCCGGAGCGCCCCGAGCCCTCGGCCGACCTCCTGAGCCGTTAACTTTCCAACCTAACCCTGAACTCGATACTCCAGACTCGATACTCGCAATTCCATGCGCCCCTACGTCCGACCTCTCGTCGTCACCTTCTCCGCCTTCGGCCTGGCCTGCCTGTTTTCCTACGCAGCCGTCGCTCTCACCGAGTCCACCCCGAGTCGCCCCGTGTCCGAGTCAGCCAAAACCCACGGCATCGCGACCACGGCCACTCCTGAGGCGAAGGCCGCCGCCGCCTTCGCCAAAGCCAAGCTAGCCGCCTCTGGCGGAGAACCGGCTAAACTCATGGCCTTGGCTAATTTCTATCTGCTCGGACTTGGGACCGATAAAGATGAGAAAGAGGGGGCGCGCTTGCATAAAATGGGCGCCGAAAAGGGCGACGCTTTCTGCCAGTCACTTTACGGACGGGATCTGCTCCTGAGCGTAGGTGTGAAAAAAGATGTCCCTGAGGCGATCATCTGGCTGCGCAAGGCGGCGGACCAGAAACAGCCGGACGCAGAATACGCCTTGCACCAACTCTACGACGAAGGCACCGACGTCAAAGCCGACCCGACTGAGGCGCGTCAGTGGCTCTTGCGGGCGGCCGAACATGGTCATCACGACGCGCGCGCCGACCTCGCCGAGGAAATCATCAATGCCAAGGACAAGAAACGGTTCAAGTCCGTGGCGACCTGGGTCCGGGATGGAGCCATGGCCGGCCACGATCGCTCCGCCCACATCATGTCGTTCGTCTTCGAAGAAGGCCTGGGCACGCCGCCAGATCCGGTGGAATCGATGGCCTGGCGTCTGGTCTTCCTCAACGTCTCTGATGAGCTTGAGCCGAAGATGTTCAAGGCAGACTACGAGGCCCTCACGCCGGAGCAGCAGGCGCAGGCGGAGAAGCGGGCCCGCGAACTTTCCGGCCAACGGGAGTACCAGTCTCCCTTCGCCCGCGATCCCGCCGAACTCGCCGCCGAACTCAAGGAGTTCGCCGAGACCAAGGTCCTGGCGGAGAAAGGGGACGCCAAAGCCCAGCACCGACTCGCGCGCATGCTGGAGGAGGGACTCGGCACCAGACGGGATGAGACCGAGGCCGCGAAGTGGTGCCGAAAATCAGCTGAGCAAGGCTACGCCGAAGCGCAGTATTCCCTGGCCCAGACCCTACGCATCGGCGAAGAAGTCGCCCCGGACATGAAGGAGGCTTTCCAATGGTACCTGAAGGCCGCCCAGCAGGGTCACAAGGAGGCCGAATACTCTCTGAGTATCTGCTATTTCAGGGGCGATGGCGTCGCCGTCGACCTCAAGGAATCGCGCCGATGGTCCCTGGTCGCCGCGGAGCACGGCGTACCCGGCTCCCAGATCCATATTGGCTTGGATTACTACGGAGAGAAACCTGATCCGGCCAATGACACCCTCGCCGCCCGCTGGTTTCGCAAAGCCGCCGAACAGCTTCACCCGGGCGGCGCCTTCTTCCTCGGCCGCTGCTACCTGAATGGACGCGGCGTCCCCAAGGACCGAATCGAGGGTGCGGCTTGGATGTTCACCTGCGCCAAGGGGATGGGTGAAGAACATCAGGACACCCTTCAGAAAATCCTCATGGAATTTTCCGAAGAAGAGATCAAGCAGGCGGACAAGCGCGGGCGAGAAATCCTCGCCGAGTGCCGGAGCAAGCTGAAAGCCGAAGAAGAGAAGTAACCCTTGGTCATCACGCACCATCTGAACAGCCAAGCCCCCGGACCTCTCACTTGCGGCCCTCGTGCCCTCCTGCCCTCGTGTACTCGTGTCCTCCTGCCCTCGATTCTGCCCCTTGTCACCTTGCCAACTTGCCAACATGTCCCCTCCTACGACGCTTCGCGTCGCAAGTTAAAATCCGATGATCGTCATCGTACCCTGGCTGACCTGCGTGGCTTCGACGCCCAGGATCCAGCGTTCTTCGTAGTCCGGCCCCCACGAGTCTGAGACGGCGACTTCGCCGGTCTGCTTGTTGTATCCGACGATCATGCACACATGGCCTTCGTTGCGGTTGGGCTGCAGGGGCTTCTGCCCTTTGCGAGCATCGGCGACAGCCTTCTTCCACGCGGCCGGATCCGTCATGCCCTGACGCTCCTTGGTGCGGCCGTTGGCGATCTCATTGTACTCCTTGGTGGAGAACATGGCCCACATGATCGGTAGGCCTTGGTCAATGTACTTGGCGACGGTCCCGGGTTCGACCTTGATGCTGACGGTCTCGATCTTCCGATAAGCACCGGTGACCGCGGCCTTGGCGCCGTTGGCGATGGCGACGACCGAGGTGCCCCCGCCCGCACCGCTCTGTCCGGCCATGGCCAAGACGTACATGTCCGCCGGGACGCCCATGTAGCGCATGGCGCGCTCCCACGTGGCCGGCACGCAATAGCCCTTGGGGCCCTGGTTCACCATGGGGATGTCCTTCAGGATGACGTCGCCGTTGGGACGTTTTTCGACGCGGCTCTTGGCCCGGGCGAAGAGCTCAGCATCGGAGACGCGGCTGCGACCGCCTTCGTCGGCCGATTTCACGGAAAGGATGCGGAGGGCGACATATTCGTCCTTCGGAGCAGCCAGCAGGAAAGCGTGCCCGTTCCAGTTCCAGCGACGGACGACTTCGCGCGTCGCCTGGGCATTCCCTAGGCTCCCGAGCGCCGGCTTGCCGAAAAGCTTGGTCAGCTTGTCTTCCAGATTCTTCGCGTCTTCGGCGATGGCCTTCTTGTAATCCTTGATCTGCTCGTCCCGCGCCTTGGCCTTCGCCTTGTCCTTCGCGTCCTTGGAAGCGATCGAGACGGAGTCTCCTTTGTTCGCGAACATCAAGGAAAGCGAGGTGGGCTTGCTCTGGTCCGCCAGGAAGGAACAGGAATAGGGCCGGCATTCGAACATCCGGTAATCGTCCTTGGGATAAAGCCGGTAGCTCGCGTCATTGGTCGTCTCGGACTCCTGCGGCCAGCCCAGGCGCTTCGCGACGTCCGTGGCGTCATCGTCCCAAAGGTTCGCATCGGCGAACAGCTCAAGGCCGATGGTCTTGTTGACCTGCTCGACCGTCACCTCGGCCGCCGCCAGACCCGCCGCTAGGAAACAAAGCAAGAAGCGCATATGACAGAATTGAGATCTGAATTAATGCCTGAAGAGAGGACTGAATCGAGGACAGAATGGAAAGTAGGGCTAGAGCCAGGGCTTGGGCCAGAGCTAGTACTACCAGCGAATCAGCTACCCCTACGCTCTCTCATCCTCTGAGCCTCAGCAACCCTGTGACATCGTGCCCTTTTCAATCTAGCCCAAGCCCTAGCCCTAGCTCTGGCCCTTTACTCCACCTTTGCACATTTTACCTCCCCCTGCCCTAGCTCTGGCTCTTGCTGGCAGGCCTTGCCAACGTGTCACCTTGCCCACGTGCCCCCTAATCAAAATCCATCCTTCATCTTCCATCCCACATCTGTATCTCTATCTGCCGCACATGCCCCGCCCCCTCCGCTGCCTCCTCCCCCTCCTCGCCTTGCTCGTCTCGGCCACCGCCTCCGCCCAGACCTCCCCCCCGGGGCCGAAGAGCCTCCGGGGAAGCCCCTCGGTGAGGGCGAGGAGGCCCGGGTCCATTGCGGGGACCACAACGGTCTTTGCGCCCGCGAGGAAGCCCCGCATGGCCTCCTTTAGGGCCTCGAGGCTTTCGTGGTAGTTGGGGGCCCGCTCCCCCCGGGGGGCCACGTGGTCCGCCTCCAGGTTGGTGGCCACGGCGACGCTCACCCGGACCTCCCGGAAGAGGGGGTCCGACTCGTCCACCTCGGCCACCCGGGGCCCCCGGCCGGGGCGGGCGTTGCCGGGGAGGAGGGCGAGCTCCCCCCCCAGGAAGACCCAGGGGTCCAGGCCCGCCTCCAGGAGGATGGCCGCGAGCATCCCCGTGGTGGTGGTCTTGCCGTGGGTGCCGGTCACGCCCGCGGAGGGCCTTTGCGCGAGGAAGTGGGCGAGGAGCTCCATCCTGCGGAGGACCCTAAGGCCCCTCTTCCGGGCCTCCACCACCTCGGGGTGGTCCGGGGGCACGGGGGTGGGGACCACCAGGGTGTCCTCGTCGGCGAGGTGGCCGGGGTCGTGCCCGTGGTGCACGGGAACTCCGAGCCGCCTTGCCCTAGGGCCTGGGGCGAGGTCGCACCCCGTCACCGCCACCCCTTCCGCCATGAGGAGCCGGGCGAGGGCGCTCATGCCCACGCCTTCAATGCCCATGATGTGCGCCTTTCTCATAGGAACGCCTCCAGAAGGTCGGCGAGGCGCGCCGCCGCCCCCTCGGGGGAGAGGCGGGCCATGGCCCTTCGGCGCGCCTCCAGGTCCTCCAGGGCCTCGAGGATCTGGGAGGAAAGGCGGTCCCACGCCCCCAAAACCGCCCCCCCCGCCTGGGCGTAGGCCCGGGCGTTGGCGGCGCGTATCGCTTGCTCGCCCAGGTGATTTCGCAAAACGTACTTGGGGTTGCGTGCCAGCATCCGGGTCACCTGCGTGGCCTGCTCCGCCGGGGTTTGGCGTTGCAGGCGCTCTGTGAAGCGCTGCCACCAAGCGCCTAATGCCGCTCTGTCGATGAACCAGCGCGCGAGTGTCTCGGGCGGTTGGGTAGGATCCATCATCGTGGGGTCGGCGGCATGACTCAGCGTACGCCAGGCGATGGTGTAATCCACGCCATCTTTCGCCAACAAATCCTGCCAGTCGTTGATCAGTGCGCCATCACCTTCCAAAGGCACCACCAGCCCCATCTTGTCCCGCATAACCTGCGTGTAGGTGGTCGTGAACGCGTCGGGGTAGCATTGAATCGAGGCCGCTAAGGCCTCAACATCGGTGGTCAGTCCTGCCAGGGCTTGCGCCAACGCATGCACGTTCCAGTAACCCACTTGCGGTTGTTGGTTGTAGGCGTACCGCCCGTTGTGATCTGAGTGATTGCAAATGTGATTGGGGTTGAAGCCGTCCAAAAATTGGAAGGGACCGTAATCAAGGGTCAATCCCAAGATGCTCATGTTGTCTGTGTTCATGACACCATGACAGAAGCCCACGGACTGCCATTGCGCCATCAGTTTTGCAGTCGATTGGGTCACTTCCAAAAGCAGATTGGCATAGGGGTTGTCTGAAAAATTGGAGTTGGCGCGAACAAAATGCGTCAGGGTGAAGTCTGCCAATTGTTTCAAGTTGTCAGCCCCCTTTGAAGAGGGCTGATTGGCAAAGTGTTCAAAGTGACCAAACCGAATAAAGCTAGGGGCCGTGCGGGTCACAATGGCAGCAGTTTCAACTTCTTCTCGAATAACTTTTTGGGGGGAAGTGCTTAGGCAGAGCGCGCGCGTGGTGGGAATGCCCAAGCCTGCCATGGCCTCACTGCACAAATATTCCCGAATGCTAGAACGCAATACGGCACGTCCGTCTCCCATGCGAGAAAACGGTGTTTTACCTGCGCCCTTCAATTGAATTTCAATGGCCGCTTTTTCACTTTGAAACTCTCCCAGGCTTAAGGCTCGGCCATCGCCTAACTGCCCAGCCCATTGGCCAAACTGATGGCCGCTGTAGACACTGGCAATAGACTGCATGCCTTCCCAGAGGCCATTTCCACTGAATACCGACAAACCATCTGCGCCATTGAGCCAATCCTCGGGTAAACCCAAGGAAGCCGCCAGTTCAAAATTGCGCCCAACCCACGTAGGCTCAGGGACAGGCGAGGGTATAACTTGGGCCGAAAACTCAGGCCCCAGCATGGCAAAACGATTGATCCAATTCATGCTGACGATTGTCGTTCGCTTTGAATGACTTATGTTCACACTGGTTTTTGGATGAGGCATGGTCATTCGTGCTACAAAGCCACTTCTTTTATCAATTTCCTGGGGTTGTTATGTTGGGACTGATGCAGCAGCAATCATTGCTGATTTCTTCTTTGATTGAATTCGCCAACCGCCATCACCACGATGGTGAGGTTGTTTCTAGACGTGTGGAAGGGGACATCCACAGGTACACATGGGGTGATGTTGCCAAACGCTCGCGGCAGGTCGCCAATACGCTAGATCACCTTCAACTTGCACAAGGCGACCGCGTGGCCACACTGGCATGGAACGGCTATCGACATTTGGAGCTTTACTTTGGCGTCAGCGGATCTGGTCGCGTCTTGCACACCTTGAATCCTAGGCTGCACCCTGACCAAGTGGTGTGGATTGCCAATCATGCTGAAGACCAAGTACTTTGTTTTGACATGACTTTTTTACCGCTGGTGCAAGCGGTTCATGCAAGATGCACCACCGTGAAGCATTGGGTTGCACTTTGTGACAAAGACAAGTTACCCACAGACACGGGCATCCCCAATTTATTAAGTTATGAAGCTTTGTTGGAGGGGCGTTCAACTGAATACAACTGGCCTGAATTAGACGAGAACACCGCTTCTAGCATGTGTTACACGAGTGGCACCACAGGCAATCCCAAGGCGGCGCTTTACAGCCACCGGTCAACTTTGATTCATGCCTATGCTGCAGCCTTGCCCGATGTCATGTGCATTTCTGCAAGAGATGCCATCTTGCCTGTGGTTCCGATGTTCCATGTGAATGCATGGGGTATTCCCTATAGTGCAGCCATGACTGGTGCCAAATTGGTCTTTCCAGGACCCGCATTGGATGGCAAGTCAGTCTATGAATTG
>ENA-OUVC01000965-OUVC01000965.1-marine-metagenome-genome-assembly--contig:-NODE-965-length-17826-cov-2.909178_pt1 | contig 17826 bp, 14 predicted proteins | sample MGYA00248622_ERZ508571 | MGnify/ENA primary metagenome ERZ508571 (study PRJEB26236, sample SAMN06267175) | marine metagenome | isolation source: Columbia River Estuary | place: USA:Columbia River Estuary... | reverse complement strand
CACAATAGACGCTGAAATCAATAGCTCTAGCGGTTTTACCAATAGCTCTACAAATTTTTCGCCATTCACATCGGCTGCAAATTTTTTGAAAAACTTGAACAACAATCGACTGATTGTTCTAGAAAAAAATCTTAAAAAAAGGAATCCTAAAATAATAATTCCAATAAACCACGCATATTGTAAAGCGGTGTTTCCAAAATAATGTTGATTACTAATTTTTAAAAATTCGTTGATCATACCAATTGTTTTAATGCAATTTCAAATGAAGTTTTTGCAATGCCTTTTTTGGCATTATTGTTATCGTAAGTTTTTTGGATTGCTTTTTTAATGATCGCAGAAGTGTCATTGAAAATGGCTTCGTCGGTCATGGAAACGCCCGGCTGCATGAGGTATGCGAACACTCTCGCCATTCCACAATTGGCAATAAAATCTGGAATAATACTTAAATGATCGTCTGCGAAATCGCTAATCGGACCAAAAAATATTTCTTGATCTGCAAATGGCACATTCGCACCACAAGCAATTACAGATAAACCACTGCCTATCATTTTTTCTACTTGTTCTTTGGTAACCAATCTTGAGGCCGCTGCCGGAACAAAAATATCTGCCGATATTTGCCATATGCTTTCGTTAATTTCTGCAAATGGAATTAATTTTTGGGCTACTAAAGTATTTTGTGATCGATCGTTAAATAATTTAGTCATTTCTTCCATGCTAAATCCTTGTTCATTAATTAAACCACCCACGCGATCGATAATACCCACAACCTTTGCGCCCATCTGTGTTAAATAATAAGCTGCTGCTGCACCAACATTGCCAAAGCCTTGTACAATGGCTTTCTTGCCCTTTAAATCGCCGCCATAAATGCTATAATAATGCGCAATGGAAACGGCCACGCCATAACCAGTAATCATATCGGCAATCACATATTTTTTGCTTAAGTCTGGCGAAAAGTTTTTGTCTTCAATTACTTTAGCAACGCCATATCTTAATTGTCCTATTTGTTTAATCTTATCGTTTTCTCTGGATTTAAAGTGTCCGTTAATAACGCCTTCTTGAGGATGCCACAATCCGCAAGCTTCGGTCATTGGAATTACTTCGTGAATTTCATCTACATTTAAATCGCCACCCGTTCCATAATAATTTTTCAATAATGGAATTACGGCTTGATACCATCTTGCTAACACTTCTTTTTTGCGAGGATCTGCTGGATCAAAATTAATACCCGATTTTGCACCGCCAATAGCTGGTCCAGAAACGGTAAATTTTACTTCCATTGTTTTAGCTAAAGATTCTACTTCGCGTTTGTCTAATCCTTTGCGCATGCGTGTTCCGCCGCCAGCTGCTCCGCCTCTTAAAGAGTTAATTACCACCCAACCTTCGGCATCTGTTAGGGTGTCTTTCCATTCAAACACTACTTCTGGTCTTTTTTCTTCGTATTTCTTTAGTAAATCTTTCATGTTTTTAGATTGGTATTTGAGCCGATTGATTCAGCAAATTTGATAAAAAATGGCGCATCAACAAATTAAATTGTGATTGTTGGAGCATCGCCGGGTACATAGACTCACCTCTCTCGGCGGTGGAATCGTATTTGGTGCAGGCCTTAAATAAAAAAACCCCGCTATTGCGAGGTTTTAAAATATGTTGTAAAGGATTAATAACTTCCTCTTTTTTCTTTGATTCTAGCTTTTTTACCAGTTAAACCACGTAAGTAGTATAATTTAGCTCTTCTAACGGCACCTCTAGAATTAACTTCTAATTTATCGATGTTAGGAGAGTTTACTGGGAAAATACGTTCTACACCAATAGAATTTGATACTTTACGTACAGTGAATGTTTCGTTAGCACCAACTCCATTACGTTGAATAACAACGCCTTGGTATTGCTGAATACGCTCTTTAGCGCCTTCTTTAATTTTATAGTGAACAGTTACCGTATCGCCAGGATTGAATGTTGGCAATGCATTTTTTGGTGTTTGTTCGTTAACAAATTTTACTAAGTCCATGGTTTAAAGCCTTTAAAAACGATTTTTTAACTGTAAAAATCGGATTGCAAGTATAGGGAAATTTTATCAACAAAAAAATAAAATTTAAACTTTTATGGCTTTAGGGGCAGTTTTGTTGTTAATAACTACGAGAGCAGGTCGGGTCGACGCGCTTTTGTATGAGCCAAAGCTTGCTCAAATCGCCATTTTTCGACTTCTGGTGTATTTCCGCTCAATAAAATATCGGGCACTTTGTGTCCTCTAAAATCTGCAGGTCGGGTATACACCGGCGGACTCAATAAATCATCTTGAAAAGAATCAGAAAGCGCAGACGTTTCGTCGTTTAACACGCCGGGTATTAAACGCACTATGCTATCTACCAACACCGCTGCTGCTAATTCTCCGCCGCTGAGTACATAATCTCCTATAGAGATTTCTTTGGTCACATAGAGCTCCCTAATGCGTTGGTCGATGCCTTTGTAATGACCGCACAACAATAATAAATTTCCTTTTAAAGATAATTCGTTGGCGATTTGTTGTTTGAGGGTTTGCCCGTCGGGGGTTAAATAAATAATTTCGTCGTAAGTAATTTCTTTTTGCAAATGTTCAATGCAATTGGCAAATGGCTCAATAGACATCACCATTCCAGAGCCACCACCATATTGGTAGTCGTCAACATTTTTATGTTTATCGTTACTATAATCTCTTAAATTATGCACACGAATATTTACCAAACCCTTTGTTTGAGCACGTTGCATAATAGAATGCGCAAAGGGGCTTTCCAATAAAGCCGGAAGTACCGTAATGATATCTATGTTCATCATGCTAACTTAAATAAATTGCCAATAAACCATCGGGTAATTCGACCAATATTTTTTTCGCTTCTTGATCAATTGATTTTACAAACTGGTCGTTGATTGGAAATAACACTTCTTTGTTTTGATACACCATGCTAGCCATGGTTTGTTGTGGCATTTCTTCTATGCTATTGATGATGGCTAGTTCTCCCAATTGGGTATCTTCTACAAAATAACCTACTAAATCTTTTACTTTAAAAGCTTTCGACTCTTTGGGTTTGTTTTTTTTATAGATTAAAACTTTTTTGTTGACTAGTGGACTGGCTTGATCGATGTGTTCAACGCCTTCTAAATAGAGGTATGCAACAGGTTCTTGCATGCGAAGGGTAGTAATAAAAAATGGAACCGGTTTATTATTGATTTCAATAAATACCGATTCCAAATTTTCATAAGCTTCGGGGTTTGCTACTTCAAAATAAAGTTGCACTTCTCCCTTTAAGCCTTTCGTTTTTTTGATAGTTCCTATTTGAAAATACTTGCTTTCGATGGCGTTCATTTCAAGGAAAAATTATTCAGCAGCTGGTGCTTCTGTTTCTTCTGCAGCTGGTGCTTCGGCAACAGGAGTTTCTTCTACAGCAACTTCTGCTACAACTACTGTTTCTTCTACAACCACTACTTCTTCTGCAACAGGAGTTTCTGCAACAGGAGTTTCTTCTGTAGTAACTTCTGCTACAACTACTGTTTCTTCTACAACCTCTTCTACAACTTCTTCTACAACTGGTGTATTTTTAGCAATAATTGCGGCTGCTTTTTCTTCTTTTTGTTTTGCTTCTGTAGCTAAACGCGCTTTATTGATTGCATCTTTTGATGAAACCAATGTTGATTTTTTAGCATCAACTTTGCTTGTTTTAGCATCTACCCAAGCTGCAAATTTTACATCTGCTTGTTCTTGTGTTAAAGCACCTTTTTTCACTCCACCTTCTAGGTGTTTTTTGTACAATACTCCTTTGTATGAAAGGATAGCACGAGTGGTGTCGGTTGGCTGTGCACCATTGTGTAACCATTGAACAGCAGCATCAATGTTTAAATCGATTGTTGCGGGGTTTGTGTTAGGATTATAAACGCCTAACTTCTCAATGAATTTACCATCTCTTGGAGCACGCGAATCCGCCACTACAATATGATAGAAAGCTCTTTGCTTTTTACCATGTCTTTGTAATCTGATTTTTACTGGCATTTTCTTTTGTTTTTAGTTAATCCCAATGGTATCCATCCAAAGGGAGGGCAAAGATGCGAACAAATGTGGATAATTCAAAATATTATCTAGGAATTCCGCCTTGTGGCATGTTTTTTAACATTTTTAAGGGATTTCCGCCGCCAGAGAACTGTTTCATCATTTTTTTCATGTCGTCAAATTGCTTAAGTAACTTGTTTACCTCTTCGATGCTCCTGCCGCTTCCCATCGCAATTCTTTTGCGTCGGGTGCCATTTATTAATTCTGGACTTTCTCTTTCTAAAGGTGTCATGCTATGAATGATCGCTTCTATATGTTTAAAGGCATCGTCCGAAATATCAATGTCTTTGACCATTTTGCCAACGCCCGGAATCATACCCATCAAATCTTTTAGGTTTCCCATTTTTTTGATTTGTTGTAATTGATTCAAGAAATCGCCAAAATCAAATTGGTTTTTTCTAATTTTCTTTTGAATACGCGCAGATTCTTCTGCATCAAATTGTTCTTGCGCACGCTCCACCAAAGAAACCACATCGCCCATGCCCAATATCCTCGAAGCCATACGCTCTGGATAAAACACATCGATGGCTTCTAGTTTTTCGCCCGTACCCACAAATTTGATAGGCTTTCTAACTACTTCCCGAATAGTTAAAGCGGCACCACCCCTGGTATCGCCATCTAATTTTGTTAAAACTACTCCGTCAAAATCTAAGCGATCGTTAAACGCCTTGGCGGTATTCACCGCATCTTGTCCGGTCATGGCATCTACCACAAATAAAATTTCGTGTGGTTGCACACTCGATTTTACGCTGGCAATTTCGTCCATCATTTGCTCATCAACGGCCAATCGACCCGCAGTGTCAATAATAATCACATTGTGTCCTGCAGCCTTTGCTTGTTTAATGGCTTCTTGTGCAATCTTAACGGGGTTTTTGCTTTCGTAATCGGTAAAAACGGGTACATCTATTTGTGCACCTAATATTTTTAATTGATCAATTGCTGCCGGACGATACACATCGGCTGCAACTAAATAGGGAGATTTGCCTTTTGATTTTAAGTAATTAGCTAGTTTTCCAGAGAAGGTAGTTTTGCCAGATCCCTGTAAACCTGCAATTAATATAATCGCTGGATTCGATTTTAAATTCAGCTCCGATTTTTCGCCACCCATTAAGGCAACCAATTCATCGTTAACAATTTTAATCATTAACTGACCCGGAGATACTGATGTGAGTACACTTTGGCCAAATGCTTTTTCTTTTACGCGATCGGTAAAATCTTTTGCAATCTTAAAATTTACATCGGCGTCTAATAGGGCTTTACGCACCTCTTTAATCGTTTCTGCAACGTTGATTTCGGTAATTTTTCCTTGACCCTTTAAAATCTTAAAGGCCCTATCTAACTTATCACTTAAATTATCAAACATGTTTCAATTATTATTAATGCTTACAAAGCTACTAAATAGCACAAGAACTGAAAAGTTTTTCGAAAGGAAGCAAGCTAAATTGTTATTTTTGTTAAATGACTAGTATGCTATTTTTAATCATCGGCTTAGCACTTGGCGCCTTGCTTGGGGTGTTGTATGTGCGCAATAAATCGGGCTTGAACCCAATGGATTTCCAAAAAGAAATTCAACTCGAAAAAGAAAAAGCCGGCTTAACAGCTACTTTACAAGAACAACTCAAGCAAATGGAATTGCTTGCCAACGAAAAAGAGCTTTATAAAAATGCAGTGGATAGTAAAGAAGCCGAATTAAATGCGATTAATATTAGAATTGTAAAAGCGGAAGAAGCATTTCGCACACAAAGGGAAAAATTAGAAGAAAAGAAAGTAGAATTGGAAGCGCTACAAACTACGCTTACAAAGGAGTTCGAGAACATTGCCAATAAAATTTTAGACGAAAAATCGCATAAATTTACGGAGCAGAATAAAAATAATTTAGATGTTATTTTAAGTCCGCTGAAAGATCGCATCAAAGATTTTGAAGAGAAAGTAGATCGCTCTTATAAAAACGAAGCCGCAGAACGCAATACACTAAAGGGTTCTATCGAAGAGTTGATGAAATTTACCAATAAAATTTCGGTCGAAGCAACCAATTTAACAAACGCTTTAAAGGGAGATAGTAAGAAACAAGGTAATTGGGGAGAGCTTGTTTTAGAAAGAATTTTAGAATCTAGCGGATTAATTGAAGGTCAAAATTATACCCTTCAGGGCAAAGGACTAAACCTTAAAGACGAAGATGGCAATAGGTTTCAGCCCGATGTAATTATTAATTTACCAGACAACAAACACATCGTAATTGATGCAAAAGTTTCTTTGGTTGCGTACGAAAAATTAGTGAACGAAAATACAGAAGAGGGTAGAGACAAATTTATCAAAGAACATTTACTTTCTATTAAAACACATATCACGGGTTTAAGTAATAAAAACTACCACGATTTATATGGCATTAATTCGCCAGATTATGTGCTGCTGTTCGTTCCTATCGAATCGTCGTTTAGTATTGCCATTCAACATGCACAAGATTTATTTGATTTTGCTTGGTCTAAGCGGGTAGTATTGGTTACGCCATCTACGCTGTTTGCAACCTTAAAAACAGTGGCTTCTATTTGGAAACAAGAACAACAATCGAAAAACGCGATCGAAATTGCCACCAAAGCGGGGGCTTTATACGATAAGTTTGTGGGCTTTACCGAAGACATGAAAAAAATTGGCGCACAAATTTTGGGTACACAAAAAACTTATGATGAAGCTTTTGGTAAATTACATACCGGACGCGGAAGTTTAACTTCGAGTGTAGAAAACCTAAAAAAATTAGGTGCCAAAGCAAGCAAGCAACTGGATAAAAATTTAGTCGACGAAGAAGATAATTTTACGGCCCTAGAATAAACCTATTTTGTTTAAACTCTTTTTACCCGATTTAAGCAAACGAGCCATTGGCTTAGATTTGCTGCGTGCTGCAGCCATTTTAATGGTCCTGTTTTACCATGCCTGGATATTTGTTGCTGGCTTTTTTCCAAAGGCTGGCCTCTTGTTTTTTTTGGGTTATTGGGGGGTAGAATTGTTTTTTGTACTCAGTGGGTTTTTAATAGGAGGCATTTTAATTACAAAAGTTTTACAAGCCGAAACCTTTAGCCTAAACATGCTGGTTGATTTTTGGAAGCGCAGGTGGATTCGAACCATTCCCGTTTATCTCATTGCTTTATTGATCAATTTCTTAAGCATCAATTACCTGGTTGCATATCCAACTACTTTTGATTTTCGTTATTTGTTTTTTCTACAAAACATCAACCTGCCGCATCCTGGTTTTTTTCCAGAAGCTTGGAGTTTATCGGTCGAAGAGTGGTTTTATATTAGCTTACCCATTGGTGTTCTGCTGGCATTTATTATTCCAGTAAAAAATAAAGAAAACAGGCTTTTAACCGTTTTTATGCTGCTTTTATGCGGGTTTACCTATTTGCGATATACGCAATTCCAAGGGCAGTTTGAGCTAAGCGCTTGGGATAAAAATATTCGAAAAGTGGTAGCCTTTAGATTAGATGCCTTAATGTATGGTGTGTTAGCGGCTTGGTTTTTAAAAACCAAAAACAAATTAGTATTACAATTTAAAAATGCCTTGTTAGTAATTGGGATGATACTTGTACCGCTGGCGTATTTTATTTTTTATAAAAAACATTTTCCTTTTTTTAATGTGGTGTTTTTTACCAGCATTAGTTCTTTGGGCTTTGCATTAAGTTTATTTTATTTTGCCAATTGGAAGGGACCAAAAAACATCAAACTGGTAAATAGCATTACTTTTTTAAGCGTGATTTCTTATTCGCTTTATTTAATTCATTATACCTTTTTGTTTCGCATATTAAACAATTTCATTATCGCTAGCACCCTATTAAATGCTAGTGTTTTACTCATTTGCTACCTTTTGCTTTCCATCCTATTAGCAAGTCTATTTCATTATTATTTCGAGAAACCCTTCTTGAAAATAAAAGAAAAAATGAAGGCATAAAAAAAGCCCGAACAAATGTTCGGGCTTTTTTAAATTTTTTAAGCTAATTAGTATAATACCACTTTAGCCACTTTGCGATTTAAACCGCTAGTTACTTTTACATAGTATACACCATTCGACAATTCGTTGCGATTCACAACATATGATTGTGCCGTTAAGTTTTGTTCGTTTCTTACTACTCTTCCTGTTGCATCTAACATTTCAATTGCATAAGCAGCGCCGTTTAAGCCTTCTACTCTTACATTTAAAATATCTGCAGCTGGATTAGGGTAAACACTTACGTTTCCTTCTGTAGCAAATGTATTCGTGATTCCTGTTGATGGGAATAATACTCTTGCGATTCTAGGAGCCATGAAGTTTTGAACGGTATCGATATACATTAATGCTCTTGCTTTAGACATGAATGGGTTTGAAGCCAAGCCATTGTTGTGGAATGGATCTGTTGGATCCCACCATTCCCATGGAGCGCTACCGTTAGCCGCACCATTGAACGAGAATAAAGCGGTTAAGCCATTGCTATTAGAAGCTGCTGCTGTAGAATAAGCATCTGTAAATGCTGGTGTTTTGAAAATGTTGTTTACTCCTAAACGACTTGCTCTATCAGCTACATCGTAAGAACCACTTGCTTCTACAACCAACAATGGAGGATTAGTTCCTGGTACATAAACACCACCTGTTTTGTATGGTGCAAATGGATCTAATTTACCTTGCATACCTACAATTGGTACTTCGCCTGCTTCTAACCAAGAAGAATCACCCATTGCACCACCGTAATTGGTAGTCATGTTTACTCTTGAAGAATAACCTGCATAGTTGTTTGCATTATTGTAAGCTGGGTTACCACCAAAACCATCAAAATCTCCAACTGCCTGTTGAATTACATAGGGCATTTGAGTTGTTTGGTTGATGAATTTTAATAATAAAATTTCAGATGGTTTGTTTAAAGTTCCACAAGCTAATGAAATATAACCTCCAGATCCTTGACCACATAATACAATTCTGTTGGTATCAATTTTATAGGTGTTTGCACTAGTTGCACCCATATAACGGAAATAACGAATCGCATTTTTTGTGTCTTGCATACCGCGGTACACTGCATTTAAGATAGTTCCAGTACGAACGTCTTGGTCTCCTTGTGGATTCCAACCCATTCTGTAACCTACTGCAGCAGCAACGTATCCTTTTTTAGCAAATTCTTTACACATTTCAACAATTGAACTGTCATTTCTTGCACCAGTTGGAGATTGATTTAATCCCTTAGGTAAAAAACTTCCTGTGTGTAATACAATTACTAATGGACGCGCCGTTTCTGTATCGCCAGTTGGCTCATAGAAATCTAATTTTAAATCTGACATAACAGGTGCTCCTGTTAGTACCGAATAATTTTGTCCGTAAACAACATTCGGGGTAACGGTTACATTCGTAAATGAATTCGTTACATATCGCTGCGCCATTGCATTTCCTGCAAATAAAGTCGCTGCGATTAATGATAAGAATTGTAAATTTTTCTTCATATTGATTTTTTTAATGGTTTCCTTTTTTAAATATAGTTTATTCTAGTTAATTCATCAATTTTTCTAGTTATTTTTTGCCAAATCAAAGGTAGCCGAAAAATAAGCCATTCGGCCTACATATGGCCCACCATATACCTGATAGCTCTTTTTATCGAATAAATTAGAGGCGCCAAGCTTAAAGGTCATGTTTAATTTGGGTACTGTTTTGCTTATTTGGGCATCGAATAAATCGTAGGTTGGCACAAATCCGGTAAACTGTGGAGAGCCTTCAAATTGGAAGCCTTGAATCCATTTATAGTTTACACTAAAGCTCCAATTAATTATATGAATTTGTCCAATATAGGTGTCTAAATCTCTAGCGGCTAATCCAATATTAAATTTATGTTCGGGTGTATTAAACGCTGGAATAATAGGGTCTATAGAGCCTTTTAAATTCAATACATTCCAAGAATAATTTCCAGTTAATGCATAAAAATTGTGGAAGAAATAAGACAAGCCCACCGAAAAACCTTGTGTAGTAACGATCTCTTTCGAGTTGGCTGCTACTCGATATGCATCTGCTGTAATTACCCTTTTATTAAGCGTATCAATTTTGGTGTCCATACCCAATTTATAACCTAAAAAGTCGGTGTAAATGCTGAAATAATAACTCGCATCTAAAAACAAGGCCTTTCCTAAGGTAGCACGATAGCCTATTTCAGCGGTTTTAACTTTTTCTGGTTTAACCGGATCAACATCAAAATATTGTAAGGAATCTAGTTTTTGAGAGTTGAAAAAAGCAAACAAAGAGGGCACCGTTATGAGCGAATCAAAACCGTTGATATTACCCACTAACCTTGCGCGGCCCACATTAAAATATAAAAATTGATCGGCCAATGTTGGATTTCTAATGGCAGACGAAAATGAAAAACGAAATACATCTTTTTTATCATTCGTATATACTGCCGAAGCCGCTGGCGATACTACATAATCAAAGTTTTGGTTTTTATCTATTCTACCGGTTGCATTTAATTTTAAGCGATTGTTCAATAATCTTTTTTCGTATCCTGCATAAAAACCAAACTCAGAATTGGTAATTACGCGGCCCGCTGTGTCACTAAATATAGTACCCCTAGAGCTTGGTGTGTATCTTCTAAAGTTACCCCCAAACAACACTTCGTCGGCATTAGCTAGCACCACTTTGCGTTCGGCTTGTAAATGGTACAAAGCAGATTTATCATAAAACTTAGAGCCGCCTTCTGTGAAAGAAGTTTTAGATGTAATGCTGTTCATCGCAGAATCAAATCTTTCGGTACCCGGCTCAAACCTATCTACATAAGGGTATCCAGCGTTTTGATAAATGTTGCTAGTTGGATCTGCACCCTGTGGCGAGGTACCTAAATTCGCAAAATACGCTGCTTCTTCGTGCCAAGCTTTTACAGAATCTGGATAAACGCTCAAAACAGAATCGGCTGCATCAAAATCAAATGGAAATGTTTGTGGTGGATAACCTGGTAATTTGCGCGCTCTTTTAGAAATAAAATTAGCCCAATAATTTCGGTAGTCGCCACTCCAGGTAGTGCCCACCAAGCCCGTTCCGCTCGACGATGGCTTGTGTAAATCTTGTAATAATTGTGCAGTAAAAACTGCATCGTATGAATTGCCCGCATCTTCGTGCGTGGAGTAAGCGCGCACAAACCAGTTTTCACCTTTAAACTCTAATCTGTTTTGAAAAAACAAAATATCTTTTAAACTATACCTGTTATCGCCTTGATAAACCGTGGTGCCGTTACCCATGTTAAAGGCATAGATTAATTCGGTGCTAGGATTCAATTTATAATGCAGTGCAGAAGCTAATTTTAAATTTTTTGTATTATAATCTACTAGGTCTTTTTCTTCGTAACCCGAACGGTGCCATATGCCTAGGCCCGGGTAGTTAACTCTTCCGTTTTTATCTGATGAGTTATTTCCACGCGGATCAAAATTTTCATCTCCATATCTATTCACCGCATCGTAGCCACCAGGATTGTTTATACCCACAGTAGATTGGGGTGTTGCAGCCATATTGGTAGCTTCCCAATCATAAGCACGCATGTAATAAATGTTTGTTTTAAAGGCGAACTTATCAATGCCATTTCTGTTTTTGTATACCCTTGCATAACGAATCGCAGATTCGAATAATCCGCGTTCGCCCACTTTAGACATTACCGTTAAACCCGCAGAATTAAAGGGGTTGCGGGTTTGCATACTGATAACTCCATTAAATGCGTTTGGACCAAAAAAGGCCGAACTCGCACCTACAATTAAATCTACTTTTTGTACATCAATTTCGGAAGAACCTAAAAAATTTCCCAAAGAAAAATTGAGGCCCGGCGCTTGGTTGTCTACTCCGTCTATTAATTGTAAAGACCTTACCGGCGATGTACTATTGAAACCCCTGGTGTTGATGACCTTAAAACCAATACTTGCCGCGGTTAAATCAACTCCTTTTAATTGGCCTAAGCCTTCGTAAAAATTTGCAGCAGAGGTTTGTTTAATGGAAATTAAATCCATCGACTCTACCGTAAGCGGCGCTTCTTTTTGTTTTTCGGTAAGTCTAGAAGACTGCACCAGCGCAGCTTTGCTGGTTACTACATTTTCTTCTAATAAAACATCAATATTGGTTTTGTTTTTAGAAACCTGCAGCTCCATTGGTTTATAACCCAAATAGGTAATCAATAAAGTTTTATTGTTGCTTAGGTCGAGGTTTAACACAAATCGACCATTAAGATCGGTATTGGTTCCTTGTGCGGTTCCTTTTACAGATACCGTTGCCGAATATATGCCTTGTCTAGTGATTTTATCTTTTACGCTGCCGGAAACCTTTTGGGTTTGTGCTTTTGCAGCATTCAAACCAAAAAACAATAAAAATACAAGACTTGCTTTTTTTGTTTGATTAAGTGCTTTTTTAATCATCGGATTTTTTTTATAAAATTCAATTTACTAAAAAAATATAATAGGTGTTCATATTGTCGCAAATGGGGGTGCTTAGGCCGCTTCTGCCAACGGCTTAATTGCCCGCAAAAGCATTCCAACCTTGCGCCTGGAGTGGATATACTTTTTCGTTTTTGCTAACCATAACGGTTCCCGATGCTTCATCGGTCATGTGGCCAATGATGGAAAAAGAAATTTGGCCTTTTATTTTTTCGAAATCCGATTGACTCACAGTAAAAAGTAATTCGTAGTCTTCGCCGCCATTGAGCGCGCACATGCTAGGATCTAAATTAAAATCTCGCGCAGCATTAATGGTAACCGGATCAATCGGAATTTTTTCTTCGTAAATAGTACAGCCTAGTTTTGATGATTTGCTTAAATGAATTAATTCCGAAGCCAAACCATCCGACACATCTATCATTGCGGTTGGAAGCACTTCTATTTCTGCTAATAAATCTATCAGGTCTTTTCGGGCTTCTGGCTTTAATTGTCTTTCTATAATATAATCGAAGCCCGCTAACTCTGGCTGCATTTGCGGGTTTGCTAAAAACACTTGTTTTTCTCTTTCTAAAATTTGTAAGCCCATATACGCTGCGCCTAAATCTCCAGACACACAAATTAAATCATTTATTTTAGCGGTATCTCTTTGAACAGCACTTGCACCCGCTGGTAAAATTCCAACCGCGGTTACGCTGATAACCAAGCCCTGCTTAGAGGAGGAGGTATCGCCACCTACTAAATCAACGCCATATTTATTGCAAGCCAATAACATGCCCGCATATAATTCTTCGACTGCTTCTAAAGAAAATCTACTAGAGAAACCTAACGAAACCAGCGCCTGTGTTGGCTTTGCGTTCATGGCATAAATATCACTTAGGTTTACCATAATTGATTTATATCCCAAATGTTTGAGTGGCACATAAGCCAAATCAAAATGAACACCCTCTAATAATAGGTCGGTACTCAATACGGTTTGTTGTGCTGCATGATTTATAATGGCAGCATCGTCGCCCACACCTTTTATGGTTGTGCTGTTGTGGAGCGTAATGTTTTTACAAAGGTGTTCGATTAATCCGAATTCACCTAAAGAAGCAATTTCTGTACGGCCTGTATTTTCAAACATAATAAGGTGTTAAAATGTGGTGTCTTTTATTTCTTGATTGTTTTTATGCGGATAGTCTGTGGTATAATGTAAGCCTCTGCTTTCCTTTCGCAAAGTAGCTGATTTTATGATAATATAGGCTAATGTATTGATTTTGTGCATAAGCCCGTTTTTGTTGTTAATAAAATGCGCAGAACTATAGGGTAAGTTTTTTATTTACTCATACAATTAAAGTTATCCTCATTTTTTTAGTAAAACAGCGTTGCTTATGCACAAATTGTTCACAAATTTAACAATAGTCTTATCAACTGAATAACAAATCCAAAGTATCTAACATTTGTTATTTCGTTGATTAGTACCGTTTTATAAGCTTAGTGTTGTTTATAACATGTGAAGAACGCGTATAGAACTTTATATTTAAAAAATAATTTAAAGTTGTTAGGCTTATCAACACCTTCATCATCACCATCAATTTCTTTTTAAAAAGAAAAATGATATTTTATTATACCGTTAATAATTAACAATTTTGAATATGCATTTTACTCTTTCTAAAAAAATCCAATTATAGAAATGTTACGTTTATCTAAACAACTAGGTTTATAAATTATGCCAATTATTAAAGCAGTTAAAGGAATTCTTCCTGATATTGATTCTACAGTTTTTATTGCAGATAATGCCACAATTGTTGGCCAGGTAACTATTGGAGCGGGTAGTAGCGTCTGGTTTAATGCCATCATTAGAGGCGATGTAAATACCATTACCATTGGCGAACGAACAAATATTCAAGATGCGGCTATGATTCATTGTACCTATCAAAAAGCAAGCACGTCAATTGGTAACGATGTGTCAATTGGTCATTTAGCTATTGTACATGGCTGCACAATAAAAGATCATGTTTTAATTGGTATGCGCGCTTTGGTAATGGACCATGCTGTGGTGGAGCCTTATTGTATTATTGCTGCTGGTGCATTGGTATTAGAAAACACGATTTGTGAAAGTGGTTATATTTATGCTGGATCTCCGGCAAAAAAAATCAAAGAAATTTCGGACGAACAAAGAAAATTATTAGATAAGCTACCCGAGAATTACCAACTCTATACTACTTGGTTTTAAGGTTAATTTCTAAATCCCAATTTGCCCTCACCTTAATTTTTCCTGGATAATAGTTTACTTTTTCTGCTTGTTGCTTTAAAAGGTAATTACCCGCATCCCAGCTATTATTGTTGTTTTCATCGCTTATGATTCGCAATTTATATTCAGCAGGGTTCAATAACTTAATGTTTATTTTCTCTGCTTTACTAAATACCCTATATACTACTTTCTCTCCAATTAAGAGTTCATATATGATTTGATTTGTACTAGGGTTTGTGTTGATGATGAGGTTTCCAAAACTTTCTTCGTTGTAAGATTTCACTTGATATTTAATCGCCTTATTGTGGTCCATGTTCCAATTTACTAAGGTACTATCTGCTATTATCAATTCATATTTTTTATTTATCTCAAACGGATAATTGATTATTATTTCTTTGGTATTAGCACTTAGTTTGGCATTCAATTTAATATACATTAGACTATCTGTTTTTAAATAAATAGAATCATTATTTAAAATTGTTAAGGGCAGCAAACTATTAATATATATGGTATTTGTGGGGTTTTGATAATTGTTGATATCCAATTTTAAAAAGCTTTTCTTTTTATCTTTTTCGCTTTTTAATAGGATGGTATCTTGGTAACCTGCGGCGCTTAAAATAATATTGATGCTATCTTTTTTCTCTTTCAAATAAATTTCTAAACTATCTGTATTTATTTTATCAGCTAAAAGTATTTCTGTTTTTGGTGTTAATTGATAATTAATGTTTTTTACTTTTTGGTTAAACAATAAACTTATTTTGTTTCCTTTTAAGGAACTTTCCTTTATTTTTATTTTACTAGGCAAAGCCCTGAAAGCCTCGATTACACTTAATGCGGTGTCTTTTTTTAAATTTAAAATGTTAGTATTAAAACCGATTAACTCCTCTTCACTATCATAAATTTTATTGTTGTTTGTTTCTACCAAAGCACTTATTTTATATTTATCCTCTTTGATGTTTTTGATTTGATAATAACCCTGCGCATTTGTTCTTGCATAATAATCGGGTTTGTTTAGGTACACAGAACTGTCGCTTGTTGGCATTGCATATAATCCTACAATTGCATCCTTTAAATAATCTCCCTTAAACACATCCTTAACTTGCCCCCTAATACTGATAGAATCTAGGTTTGGGCCAGTTGAGAAAACATATTGAAAATCTCTTAATATATTAGATTCGGTATAATCGCTAAGTGCTTCACCAAAATTTATGGTATAAGTGGTGTTTGCTTTTAATTCTCCAATTAAAGAAAGGTTGATTTTTTTCCCTTTGATTTTAGCTTTGATTTTAAGACCATTGTTTGGTCCAATAATTATTTGTTCTTCAGCGTTTTTTAATTGCAAATATTCATCGAAAACTAATTCTATTGTATTATTATTAAAATTGGTTTGGAAATTATTGGGTTTTGCTTTGAGGAATACCGGTTCGCTGGTGTCTTTTTCGCCACCAGTTAACGATACCATGTTTGCACAAGATGCATGAATAAACAAAACAGAAAGAAGAATATATTTAAACTTTTTCAAGTTAATTAGTTGATTATAAGTTGTTTAGTTGTTCATGTGTATCATTAATACACTGATATCTGCAGGAGAAACTCCGGATATACGTGATGCTTGACCGAGTGTTCTTGGTTTTATTTTTAATAATTTTTCAGTTGCTTCTTTAGAAAGCGAAACAATACTTTGGTAGTTGAAGTCTGGGTTAATTACTTTTTCTTCTAGGTTTTTTATTTTACCTACCATTTCCATTTCTTTCTCTAAATAGCTTTCATATTTAACAGCAATTTCTGCTTGCTCTATAAATTCAGATGGAATGTCTTTTAGCATATCTTGTAAGTGTTCATCTCCTTTAGCCAAATCCATTAGTTCAATTTGTGGTCTCAACAACAAGTTAATGAGCTTAACGCTATGTGGTATTTCGTTCGTTTCCTTCTCAATTAATATCTGATTAATTGCCGATGGATCAACGCTTTTTTCTTTAAGGTATTTTATAATGTTTGCGGTCTGCGCAAGTTTTTCATTTACCCTATCCAATCTTGATTGGTCTGCCAAACCCATATCAAATGCCATTTGTGTTAATCGTATGTCTGCGTTATCTTGTCTTAATAATAATCGGTGTTCTGCTCTAGAGGTAAACATTCGGTAAGGTTCTTCTGTACCTTTAGTTACCAAGTCGTCTACTAAAACGCCCATATAAGATTCAGATCTTTTTAAAATAAAAGCTTCTTCGTTATTACAATTTCTATGTGCATTGATACCAGCTAAAAATCCTTGACACGCGGCTTCTTCATATCCAGTGGTTCCGTTTATCTGTCCTGCAAAGAATAAATTCTTTACCAATTTGGTTTCTAAATTTAAACTCAATTGTGTAGGTGGAAAATAATCATACTCGATAGCATAGCCGGGTCTAAACATTTTTGCTTTTTCGAATCCCGGTATTTTGTGCAGTGCTTTTAGTTGAATATCTTCTGGTAAAGAAGTAGAGAATCCGTTTACATATATTTCAACTGTATGCATCCCTTCGGGTTCCACAAATATCTGGTGTCTATTTCTATCTGCAAATCGGTTAATCTTATCTTCTATAGAAGGACAATATCTTGGACCCAATCCTTTAATTCGACCCGCAAACATAGGCGATCGATCAAAACCTTCTTTTAATACTTCATGCACCTCTTCGTTAGTATAGGTGATATAGCAACTTCTTTGCTCTTTGGGTACTTCAATATCTTTGTAAGAAAAACATCCAGGGTTTTCGTCACCCTTTTGTTCTTCCATTAAATCATAGTTTAAACTTCTGCCATCAACCCTTGGTGGTGTTCCGGTTTTCATTCTACCGGCTTCAAATCCTATTGACTGTAATTGTTCAGTTAAACCGGTTGCTGCTTTTTCTGCTGTTCTACCGCCACCAAATCTTTTTTCTCCAATATGAATTACGCCGTTTAAGAAAGTACCATTTGTTAAAATTACCGCTTTTGCATTAAAGCTAATTCCCATTCCTGTTTTTACTCCTACTACTTTACCCTTTTCCACGATAACCTCAGTAACCACGTCTTGCCAAAAATCTACATTGGGTGTTTGTTCTAATGCCAATCGCCATTCTTCTGCAAAACGCAT